>Ga0233423_10000784_pt1 | contig 16204 bp, 13 predicted proteins | sample Watercolumn_Mata_FD_180713 | JGI IMG/M metagenome (GOLD analysis project Ga0233423, IMG submission 180713) | Freshwater microbial communities from Lake Matano, South Sulawesi, Indonesia - Watercolumn_Matano_2014_112_MG | ecosystem: Environmental > Aquatic > Freshwater > Lake | place: Indonesia...
ATACAAATCAACGGTGATACTTTTGAACCATTTATTACAGAACAACAGATTAGAACGCGCATACATGAACTGGCGTTACAAATTAATCACGACTATGCGGAGAAGGTTCCGATTTTCATAGGTGTGTTAAATGGATCATTCATTTTTCTTGCAGATCTAATCCGCGAAATTAAAATCGATTGTGAAATTGATTTCTTCAAACTCTCCAGTTATGGTGACGCAAAAATTACTTCCGGACAGGTTACATTACTCAAAGATTTAAACTGTCAAGTAGCCAGCCGTGATATCATTGTTGTAGAAGATATTGTGGATTCTGGATTATCTATCGCATTTATTAAAAAGTTAATCGAAAAAGAGAATCCGAAATCGCTCAAATTTGTTTCGTTGTTGCTAAAGAAAGGATTGCCAAAGATAGATTTTCCGATTGATTATATTGGTTTTGAAATTCCACCTGATTTTGTGATTGGGTATGGCTTGGACTACGCGCAAAAAGTTCGTAACTTGAAGTCGATTTATCGGCTAGCGCCTGATGGAACATCGAAACAGGTGTAAGCGTCAGAACGTATTTGGAGTAAGGAATGAATTATACAGTGAATAATGAAAATAAGGACGAAAAAAATAAATCCGATGTTCAAAAGAAACGACCATTACCACCACGATTGCCCAAGCGTCCGATGAAGCCACAGCGCGAGGAGGACTCACCTTGGGGAAAATTCGGTAAAGTTATTCTTAGCTGGATAGCAATTATTCTTGCTGTTTTTCTTTTTATGTGGGTTTTTCGTACAAACGAAGAAACTGAATATGAGGTTAGCTTTACAACTTTTCAACAACTACTTACAGATCAGCGATTCAGTGATGCAGTTGTGAAGATTAGCGGATATGCGGTCTTTGATTTCCATGGAAAGCTTAAGGATCCGATGGATATTCAAACTGCAAACGGCAAGACTGCGCGAAATGCAACGCGTATTACACTTACACTTCCTTATACCAATTTAGATGAATCGTTGATTAATAATTGGACTGCAAAAGGACTAAAATTTAGAGTTGAGAAAGAGGATAACACTTGGCTAAATGCAGCGATCAGTATTTTGCCTTGGGTACTTTTACTTGGCATATGGCTGGTAATTTTCCGACGAATGCAAGGAGCGGGAGGTGGAGGAACAAAAGGATTATTCTCTTTTGGAAAAAGTCGTGCAAAACTATTGACGGAAGGTCTTACACAGGTAACATTCGCTAATGTTGCCGGAGCTGATGAAGCAAAAGTAGAATTGCAGGAAATTATTGAATTCCTGCGTGAACCGTCCAAGTTCCAACGACTTGGAGGAAAAATTCCTAAGGGTGTTCTGCTCCTTGGTCCTCCGGGGACAGGAAAAACTTTGCTTGCCAGAGCTGTTGCTGGAGAAGCTGGAGTTCCGTTCTTTTCGATTAGTGGTGCAGATTTTGTAGAAATGTTTGTCGGTGTCGGAGCGAGCCGGGTGCGCGACTTGTTCGATCAAGGCAAACGAAATGCGCCGTGCATTATTTTTATAGATGAAATCGATGCTGTAGGACGTCATCGCGGAGCAGGTCTTGGCGGTGGACATGATGAACGTGAACAAACATTGAACCAACTTTTAGTTGAGATGGATGGATTTGAACAAAACACGGGTGTCATTATTATCGCAGCAACAAACCGACCTGATGTGCTGGATCCAGCGCTATTACGACCTGGGCGCTTTGATAGACAAGTTGTTGTGGATCGCCCGGATGTGAAGGGACGTGAAGGAATTTTCCGTGTTCATACCAAGAACATACCATTGGATGATAACGTCAGATTAGATGTGTTAGCAAAAGGAACGCCAGGACTCGCAGGTGCAGATATTGCGAATCTTGTTAACGAGGCAGCATTGCTTGCTGCAAGACAGAATAGCAAAACAGTTGCGATGCAGCATTTTGAAGAAGCAAAAGATAAAGTGATGATGGGAACCGAGAGAAAGAGCCTTATCATTTCTGATCGTGAGAAAAAGATGACTGCATATCACGAGTCAGGTCATGTGCTTGTTTCAAAATTTTTACCGGAATCGGATCCTGTACATAAGGTTACCATCATACCACGAGGACGAGCGCTTGGAGTTACCACATATTTACCAATCGATGAAAAGCATTCCTATTCGCTAGAATATTTAGAAACGATGATTACTTATATGCTTGGTGGACGTGCTGCGGAAAAATTAGTATTTGGTCAATATACAACTGGCGCTGGAAATGATATTGAGCGTGCAACAGAACTTGCTCGTAAGATGGTTTGTGAGTGGGGCATGAGTGAAAAACTTGGCCCGCTTGCTTATGGTGCGAAAGAAGAAGAATTATTCCTCGGACGTGAAATTACCAAGACTCGTAATTTTAGCGAACAAACTGCAATTTCTATAGATGCGGAAGTTCGCAGCATCGTGTTAAAATCAATGAAGCGTGCGGATAAGATATTAAAGGATAACATAAAAACTTTGCATCGCCTTTCGAATGCTTTACTTGACCGTGAAATTTTAGATTCCGATGAGATCGATAGAATTCTTCGTGGTGAAGAACTACCACCGATTGACAAGCGACTGAATGGTTCTACTGCGGTACAAAATACTGAGTCTGATCAACAACTTCCAAAAGCAAGTAGTTCAAAATCATCTGCTCCAAGTGAAGGAAAATCGACGTAATGCTCCGGTTGGTTGGGGAAGTATGCAATGGCAAATGATGAAGAGCTGAAGCATCTTGACCACTCTGCAACAATCGATTACCGATACGAAGTTGCACGTAAAAGCATTCATCTTTTCTCACTTTCCATTCCAATAATATATTTTTTTATTTCCCGTCAATTTGCACTTTGTTTGCTGCTTCCCGTTACAGCGGCATTTCTCATCACTGATACAGCACGATATTATATACCTTCCGTTTCGCGATGGTTTTACAAGTGGTTTGGATGGTTACTACGGCGCCATGAAACTGATCACAAGAAGAAACGACTAAACGGTGCAACAAATGTACTCTTATCTGCTTCGTTTTGTGTTATACTTTTTCCAAAAATTATTGTCCTCAATGCATTTGCGATACTCATTATTTCTGATACAACTTCGGCACTCATTGGCAGACGGTTTGGACGACATCGTTTCATAGGAAAAAGTTTGGAAGGATCGCTGGCTTTCTTCATCTCTGCAGTTCTTGTTGTGCTAATCGCTCCAAAGGTCGATTATCTTCGCATGGAGTATGCTTTGGGTATTATTGCTGCATTAGTAGGAACTGTTGTTGAGGCACTACCATTAAAAATAGATGACAATATAACAATTCCACTGTCCGTAGGACTATCATTGTGGGGATTGTATACCTGGTTGCTTCCTTCGATTGATCTTGGACGATTAATCTAGTTAGGTTGAAAACTGCCAACTTTTACTTCTGTTAAATGTGTAATCAAACTTTTATAGATATTAGAATTCATAAGGGTAGTAAGGATATGATGAGTCAAAAAATTCAAAACATAGAGCCAAACGTGAGGTAAATAAACAATCCACCAAAGTTTTTTATGTAACCACCGCGCATCACTTCAATACCATTTGCAAAAGGAGCAATGAGGTATCTAACACTTAAACTTGTTAGCGTTCCTTTTTCCATACCAAAATTCACACCAGCCCCAACGAATCCGCCAACAGTATATCTCAGTTTTCCATATTTGAGACTTGTGAAGAAGTCAATTTTTTGTGCTTCGGTGTATGATAAATTTCCAAAATAAGCTGTTGTATATGTTGCATATGGAGCGACGAAAACCATGGTTGGACCTAGTCCAGCTGTTACGTATGGACGAAAATTATCTACAATATCATCTTTAAAAAGTCGATACTGAACGCAAGCATGAAGAGGGAGCAGGAGTAATCGATTTATCTTTCCTGGCACAAAATTTTGCCCAGTATAATAATCATACTGTTCAAATTCAGCTTCATCTTTAACATCGGAAATCGCAAAACTTGCGATAAACGAAAGTTCTTCATCGATCTCATAACGATAAAAAGTACCAAAGCCAAATCCATTATTGGATGTCAGAATATCAAGGCCCCATGCTTGAGTAAAAGGTCTGTAGTTTTCTGTTCGAACTAAATTCGGATTAGAGGGTGTGAAAATTATCGTTGTGTCTGGAGTCTGCAGCCTTTGCGCCTGTAAGCTTGTGAAGCTGAAGAAAGTCAATAATAGAAAAACGATTTTTAGAAATCTCATAATTGAGTATCGCATACATTTTCCAAATTAGATATTCTCTGGCCGACCATTCCTATCGATAGTACAATGTAATAAAATCCTATTGAACTGCAAAGACTGCAAATTTTAAATATTTTGTTTCCGGCATCGCAGGAATCACAGGATGATCAGCTGACGCTCCAGCGAATTCAACAAGCTGGATTTTTCGATTTAATTTCAATGCAGCCTTCTCGATGGTATAGAGAAAGCTATCTTCTGAAATGTGATGTGAACATGATGCAGATGCCATAAATCCACCTGGTTGAATTAACCGCAATGCCGCAGTATTTAGTTCCTGATATCCTCGAAGTGCAGATTGGATATTCTTTTTACTCTTAGTAAAAGATGGTGGATCAAGAATAATTACATCAAAGTGCCTATGCTCTATATAGTATTGTTTCAATGCTTCAAAAGTGTCAATTGATTCAAATTCTGCTCCGACGTTATTCAAACGACTGTTTACTTTTGCTTTTGTAATAGCTGGTTCTGATATGTCTAGTCCCTTTACGGAAGCAGCGCCAGCCTTGGCGGCAAATAATGAAAATCCTCCTTCATTGCAAAAACAATCTAGAACTTTACATCCTGTAACATATTTTTGTATGGTTCTTCGGTTTTCACGTTGATCAAGAAAGAATCCGGTTTTTTGACCCTGTAAAATGTCGAGTTCAAACTTTATTCCGTTTTCGTCAAGAATGGTTATTCCTGCGTTCCCACGCAAGATCTTTTTCTCAATAGTTAAACCTTCTAAAACCCTGATTTGCACATCATTACGGGCTATTATTGCTTTTGGATGGAATATAAACTCCAGGACATCGCAAATCGTGTCTATCCAAAGTTCCATCCCAGCTGAAAGAACCTGAAGAGAGAAGAACTCGTTATATTTATCGATAATCAACCCGGGCAGAAAATCGCTTTCACCATGAACAAGTCGAAACGACTGTGCATCGGGATATAGTCGTTGGCGTAATTTAAAAGCTTGTTGGATACGTTGTTCGAAGAATTTAAATGATATTTCTTCCTGCGTTGTGGTGAGCAAGCGGCAAGCGATTAGTGAATGAGGATGATAAAATGCTTGCCCGAGAAATTTTTGATCATTCCTAAGTAACTCAACAATATCGCCAATACCCGGTGTTCCATGAACTGTACTAACTTCATTGCTGAATACCCATTGATGTCCTCCAAGAATTCTTTTCTCTTCGTTTTTCTTGAGGATGACTTGCTTTTTCACTATGGCAAATTAGAGAGTTTTTAAAGGATAAGCAAGGTGACGCATTTTAGGTAAAATCATCACCGGATTGAATGAAAACCTTTACACTATTTTAAGGTTGTTTAATTCCAATTATTCATCATGTATCATATTCAAACGGAAAGGAATCGATAAGCAGAGAAGTGATAGTCAGATTTATTACTTTACATTCTATAAAAAGTTGATAAATTTGTGTGAAGAAAGGAAATCTCCATGAGCGCATTGATAGATCGACATCAAATATGTATGTGGTGTTCTGTGATTATCGTCAGTATGTTGTTTTCCTGTACCCAATCTGAAAATGCATCAAATTTTCAAGGGGAGCTTTTTATTAAAATGCTCGATTCTCCGGCGAATCTGCAACAAGTCAATATAACTATCGATCGTGTTTCGGTACATCGTGAAGGTGCCGCAACTGATGGTGGGTGGTCTTATGTCAGCACTGAGTCAACTGGTTCGATCAATTTGCTCAGATTGCGAAATGGGATAAGTGAAAGGATAGTGCTTAGTAAAATCGATGCTGGAAAATATGATCGAATTAAGATAATTTTTGGTGCTTGTACTGTAATCGAAAATGGAATTGAAGCACGGATGGAGCTTGATCCAATTGCTCAAAATGGTCGTTTACTATCCTATACTTTCGAAGTTGTGGAGGGTAAAAGAACTCAACTAACGTTTGATTTTGATGTGTCCAGGTCAGTTTTAAAAAATGGTATCATTTATGTTTTTAAACCAATAATTCGTGTACAAAACACATTATTATCCGGCTCGATTTTAGGCTCTGTTCTAGGACCAGATTCTTTACTAACTTCTTCCTCAACTGTTATGACGTCTACCGGTCTCGATTCTGTCTCTACTCTGACAGATCTTGTTACAGGTTCATTTCGACTTGCGGATTTACCAGAAGCAGTTTATGCCATTTCTATACAATCTGGCGATCCAAGATTCCGGGATACCGTGTTAACAAATTTGACAGTAGTACGACAACAAGAAACAAATGTTGGTGTGATTCGACTTCGAAGAAAATAATCTAGAGAACTGATTCTCATAATGTATAGATATCAATAGTTATTACCATTTTTCTGAGAAGTCAGAAGTTAAAAGGGCGTTGAGTGTTCCACTTGACGCCTTTTGTGTTTATATTTGAATGAGAACGGATATGAAACGACTCCAATGTATTGTTTTTGATATGGATGGAACTTTAACGCAGACGAATCAGCTCATTTATGATTCGTTTAATTATATTGCACAAAAATATGCGGGGAGGGAATACAGTATTCCAGAAATCACAGCGATGTTCGGACCACCGGAAGAAGGTGCTCTGTTGGCTATCGTTCGACAGGAACAAATCGAAGAGGTTATGCAAGATTATTTGCATTATTATCAAACACATCATGAACGCTTAGCTCGACTTTATCCAGGTATTGAAGATATTCTTCGCCTCGCAAAAGATGAAGGTATATCCTTGGCATTATTTACAGGGAAAGGAATTCATACAACGCGTATAACATTACAGGAATTTAAAATCGAGAAATATTTCGACTTTGTAGTTACTGGTAATGATGTTGTGAATCACAAACCATCCTCAGAAGGTTTGAAAAAAATTTTAAAGCATTTTAATCTTCGACCTGAACAAGTGCTTATGGTAGGGGATGCCGTTTCGGATGTAATTGCGGCAAAGGAAGCGGGAGTAAAAATTGCAGCAGTTGTATGGGATTCGTATGCCAAGGATAAAGTGGTTCAAATGGAAACTGATTATACTTTTCATCATGTAAAGGAATTTCATGATTGGCTGATAGAACACTTCAATTAATCAGAATAATTCGAAACGCTATAATCATTCTCGGTGGAGTTTACATCTTCAGCATGGAAATTCTTACGGCACAGACTATTTATTCAACGCGAATAAAAGGAATCAGAATTACTAGTACTCTAGGTGCTGCGTTTCCCGCAGCTTTACGTTCATCTCATCCGATTACTGTTTCATTTGACGTTGATTCACCACATCCGGAAAATTTTATTGTAAAGATATTCCATTGTGGTATTGATTGGAATACTACTGCATCATCTTTTATAAATGATGAATTCCGCAATTATTCACGGAATCAGTTACACTACGAAATCGCTCCAGCTGGAGTGAAGCATTATCGATGGACATATTCATTCCGAATTCCTAATCCGGCGAATCAAAATGAAATTCATGGTTTTAATGATTTTGAACAAATACCGCAATCAGGGAATTATCGATTTGAAATATGGAGTGATTCGGAAAGTAAAGAAAGTGAACTGCTTGCAACTGGAAGATTTTATATTGTTGAGAAACTTGATGATTCAGCTTTGACAATTGAAAACCGGTATATACCATCGGAGACTTCTCCGCGAAATCAAGGTCTTAGGGTGAGTCTAAGGTTTAATATCTCTTCGCAAAATGTAGTCGGTTATAGCGACCTTCATCCAAATAATATCAAAATGGTTGATATCTTAAGAAATCGTGAACAATCGACCTTTCGTCGCATCGAAGATGATGATCGAGATCCACACACTTATATCGATGACTGGGGAACGAATAATTTGAAATTTGTTGTTGAGAATATTCAACCGGGAAATGAATACCGTCAACTAGACCTTCAAAATCACGAACTCTATCCACCTGAAGAACAATTACGGTCGCTCGAAGGAGCCGATATGAGCCGGTGGCTATGGCAAGGTAATGGTGATCAAGATGGTAGTTCAATCATTGTAACCGGTACTCGTTATGCAGATTATATTCAGTACAAATTTGAATTAGGCCTTCCTGAAAATTCATCGGATGAAAAGATTTTTGTAGTGGGTGATTTTAATAATTGGTTGGTAAACGAACAATGGCAGTTACGCTTTAATCAGGAGACTAAGAAATACCAGGTAATTGGCTCGTTACGACGGGGCAAGTATGATTATCAATATGTTCAAAATGAAAATGATTGGATTGCTTTAGAGGGGAACGATTGGCGGACTGTGAGTGTATATACTGCCTTACTCTATTATCATGATCCAAACTATGGTGGTTTCGATAGAATTCTTCTTGCAGCACAAAAAAGAAATCCCGGTGGAACCGAAGCAACAACAAGATGAGAAGGAAAAAAGCATGAGTCCATTGCAAGTAGGTGTGATTGGAGTTGGTCACTTAGGTAGTCTCCACTCGAAAATGTATTCACAAATTCCATCTGTTCAGTTTGTTGGTGTCTTTGATGTAGATATCCAACGATCTACTAAAATTGCATCTGAGTTTGGTGTCAAAGCATACACACATATCGAATCATTATTAAACGATGTTGATGCAGTCAGTATTGCAACTACTACTCAGTCGCATTACGAGGTCGCGATGCAGGTAATTGACAAGGGCGTACACCTTTTAATTGAAAAACCTATCACTGCGACTATAGATCAAGCAAAAGCTCTCGTCGAAAAAGCAGAACGGCAGAAGATAAAGCTTCAAGTTGGTCACATTGAGCGATTTAATCCGGCTATTTTAGCACTGGAGCCTTACAACATTAGACCCCTTTTTATTGAATCTCATCGTTTGGCGCAATTTAATCCGCGTGGTTCAGATGTTGCTGTAGTTCTAGACTTGATGATCCATGATATTGATTTGATTTTGAGCTTAGTAAAGTCACCTGTCTCACGTATCGATGCAAATGGAGTTTCAGTTATTTCAGAAACGCCGGATATCGCGAATGCAAGATTACAATTCGAAAATGGATGTGTGGCCAATGTAACTGCAAGCCGGATATCACAGAATAAGATGCGTAAAATGCGTCTTTTCCAACACGATGCTTATATATCAATCGATTTTGCTCAAGGATTAGCGGAAGTATTCCATCTTGTAGATGAGAACTCCGCGAATGTTCAACCAACGATGATGCTGGGAAAAATCGATCAGGGTCAACGGAAGCGCGTCATTGTATACGAACAACCTGAAGTACGTGAAATCAACGCACTGAAGTATGAACTTGAACGTTTCATTGATTCCATCCAAAAAAATATAGAACCTCCAGTCAATGGACAAGATGGATTACGTGCATTAGAAGTGGCGCAAGATATTCTACAGAAAATTGAATCGCAAAACTTATCTATCACGTAACATTGAAAAATCATATAAACATACAAGATGACATTCTCATTCAAATCGGGCAGATTGCTGATCGTGAAAAGATGAGTGCTTATGTTGTTGGCGGTTACGTCCGTGATTTTCTTATTGGCAGGAACGTAAAAGATATCGATATCGTTGTTCTTGGAAACGGTATTCAATTGGCAAAAAATATTGTAGTAGAACTCGGTCTAACTAATGTAATAGTTTTCGAGAATTTTGGAACTGCGATGCTTCATATTGGAGATCGTAAAGTAGAATTTGTCGGTGCCCGTAAGGAAAGTTATCGAAAAGATTCCCGAAAGCCAATCGTAGAAGGGGGAACTCTGGAAGATGATTTATTGAGACGCGATTTTACATTCAATGCCATCGCTGCAAGTCTTAATAAATTAACATTTGGCAAGTTATATGATCCGCTCAATGGCCAAGCCGATTTGCATAAAATGATTCTACGGACACCATTAGATCCTTCAAGCACCTTTGATGATGATCCATTACGAATTATGCGTGCGATGAGGTTTGCGTCACAGCTTAATTGCAGTATAGATACAGCAATTCTTGAGGCGGCAAAATCAATGTACAGTCGATTGTCGATTGTTTCACAAGAGCGAATTACGGATGAATTTCTGAAAATTATGGCTAGCAAAAAACCATCTGTTGGTCTTAATTTGATGGTTGAAACATCGGTTATGTCAATAGTCTTTCCGGAAATTATGATGCTTGCAGGTGTAGAGCAATACAATGAGTATCACCATAAGGATGTATTGAGGCATACATTTCAGGTCGTCGATGCGGTTGCAGAGGAATCGGAGAATGTCTGGTTGCGAATGGCAGCATTGTTGCATGATATCGCTAAACCAAAAACAAAAAAATTTATCCCTGGCATTGGGTGGACATTCCATGGACACGATGAACTTGGTGCGCGAATGGTGAAGCAAATATTTCGACGAATGCGTTTTCCTTTTGAATCCGTTGCTTATGTTGAAAAACTCGTTCGACTTCATCTACGCCCGCAAGCACTTGTTGATGAGACAGTCACAGATTCTGCGGTGCGCCGATTGATGTTTGAAGCTGGTCAAGACATTGATGATTTAATGCTCTTATGCCGTGCCGATATTACATCCAAAAATCAAAAACTAGTCAGTCAGGTGAAGCAAAATTATGACTTGGTTCTTGTGAAAATGAATGAGGTTGAAGAGAAAGATCGTATCCGTAATTGGCAACCACCACTTCGCGGTGAAGAGATCATGCACGTTTGTGGACTGGAAGAAGGTCCGTATGTTGGTGTACTTAAAGAAAGAATTACAGATGCAGTTCTCGATGGAATAATTCCCAATGATCATGATGCCGCCATGCACTACCTCCTCTCTATTAAAGATGAAATCCTACGCCATCCACCGATAAAAAAAGGACGTTTGCCGAAGGAATAAAACATCTATATCAATTTTGTCTTATAAATCCTTTGTTTATGAAGAGTTTTTTGGATTTAACGCAACTTTGCACTGAAAAAACCGTCTATTAAATATAGTTTTACATTTTTGTCATTTATTGAAAATTTGGAGATGTCTCGATGAAGAAAATCCTGGTATTAATTCTGGTATCCTTTTCATTATGCAATGCACAAACATCATCTGGAGCACCAAGGACGCTGTCATTGAATGATGCTATGACAATTGCTTTACAACAAAATGTAGATATTCAACAAGCAGCAAATGGAATTGATGCTGCTCAGAGCGGTGTACTTGCAGCTTATGGTTCATATCTCCCTTCTGTTGTGGCGGGTGCAGGCTATTCTAAGAGCAGCACAGATACAAAAATTCCAACGGGTACTAGTAATACGGTAGTCAAAGGATATTCAGCAAACATCTCTGCAAATCTTACACTTTTTGACGGCTTATCACGTGAAGCAGGTTTTAGTCAAGCTAAATCAGGCCGAGTAATCGCTGAACAACAATATATAAGAGTGAAACAAGCTATCATTTTTCAGGTACAGTCAAGTTATCTTTCGGTTCTACGCAATGAACAACTTGTAAAAGTAAGCGAAGAAAATTTGAAACGCGATCAAAAACAATTAGAACGCATAATGGAGTCGAACCGCGTTGGAGCGCTCTCGATTAGTGATGTGTATAGACAGCAATCTGCTGTAGCATTTGATGAGGTAAATTTAATCAATGCTCAAAATTCATATAACAAATCAAAAGCAGACCTGGTATCGTTAATTGGTCTTGATGTAATGGAAGAGTACACAATTGTGGATATTTCAATATCTCCCGATATCGATTCTGTCGAACTTGCTTCAACATCACAAGTATTAGTAGGATTTTCTGATGTTCGGAAACGTGCATTGAATTCACGATCCGATTATCAAGTAGCGGTCGAAAATATGAAAAGTGCAGGTTATGGAGTTACTTCGGCCTGGAGTAGATACATACCAAGCTTAAACGCCTCTGCAGGATATATTTTGAATGGTGGAACGCTTGGAAACATTTCTGACGTCACAACATCAAGAATTGGATTAAATTTGCAATGGACACTCTTCGACGGCTTTCTTACTAATCAGGGTATTCAATCTGCAAAAGTTCAAGAACGAAATGCAGAACTTTCATTATCTCAAGCTGAACGCGATGTTAGTGTAGATGTTAAGAAAGCGTTACTCGATCTCGAATCAGCACGTAAGCAGTACGAAGCAAGTACAAAAAGTGTTACTTCCGCTGCACAGGATCGAAAAGTTGCTGAAGAAAAATATAATCTTGGCTCCGGCACATTAATCGATTTGCAAACAGCAAATGCTAACTTTGTCAATGCGCAGGCAACCAAAGTCAATGCGACTTATAATTATATCACAGCAAAAAGAAATCTCGAATTTGTAATCGGGGAACGTATGTATTAATCATTACCAATAAAATTAGTTTTGAGGAGTTAAACCATGGCAAATGGGAATGGAAAAAAGAAAAAAAAGAAAATCATCATTATCACAATAATAGTGGTTGTTATTGCTGCGCTTGCTGTATTGATATTTGTTGGAAGCCGGCGTGAAACAATTATCACCGTGCAAACAGAAAAGATACAAAAACGGACGATCACACAAATAGTTACAGCAACAGGAAAAATTCAACCTGAAACAAAAGTAAAAATCAACGCTGAAGTAAGCGGTGAGATTATTGAGTTGCCTGTTCGCGAAGGACAACGGGTGCGAAAAGGTCAGCTTTTGGTTCGAATAAAACCCGATGCGTATCAAGCACAATACGAGCGTGCACAAGCCAATATCGCGATGGCTTCAGCTAATCTACGGAAGGCAGAAGCTGAGTATAAGCGGGTGTCCGGATTGTATTCGAAACAATTAGTCTCAGAAGCAGAGATGGATATTTCGCAGGCAGGATTTCAAGGTGCGAAAGCATCATACGATCAAGCAGCTGCATCAGTTAAGGAAGCGCGCGAGACTTTAGCAAAAACTTCTATTTATTCTCCAATGGATGGAGTGGTAAGTCAATTGATTTCTGAACTAGCAGAACGTGTTAGTGGAAGCACCTTCATGCAAGGAACTGAAATAATGACTATTGCTGATTTAAGTAGAATGGAAGCACGGGTTGATGTGGGTGAAAATGATGTTGTTCTTGTTAGTAAAGGTGATACAGCACGTATTGAAGTTGACTCATACCAAGATCGAAAATTTGTCGGTATCGTTTCTCAAATTGCAAATACTGCAAAGTCACGGGGGCTTGGTACTCAGGATGAAGTGATCAATTTTGAAGTACGTATTCTCATAGACACACCGGAGGGAGTACAGTTTCGCCCTGGTATGTCAATGACGGCTGATATTGAGACAGAAACTAAAAACAACGTGCTTTCTGTACCGATTCAATGTGTTACAATTCGTGCACCAAAGAAGGAGATGAAAGAGAGCCCACAAGAAGGCGAAGCTCAATTTGAGGCAAGTAAAAAGAAGAAAGATGAAGATAAATTAGAAGAAGTCGTGTTTGTTGTAAAAGATGGTGTGGCGAAAACTGTTGCGGTCAAACGAGGAATCAGTAACGATTCATTTGTTGAAGTCGTTGCAGAAAATTTGGAAGGCCAAGAGGTTGTAACTGGCCCATTCAAAGCTATAAATAGAGAATTGGAGGTTGACTCTAAGGTTAAAATTGAAAACAAATCGGCTCGAAAAACCGGTGCGATGGCAGATAAAGAGAAAAAATAAATAGATTTGTTAATTAGCGACTGATTTTAAATGAATTATAGAATACTTGTATTTGGCTTTCTAGCAATAACGATAAGTTCACATTTGAACGAATCGAAAGCACAATCGCTATCCGAAGGAGTATTATTACGTCAACAAGGTAAATTCAAAGAAGCACGCCTCTTCTTCGAAAATGTGCTTAAGAATGACGAAAACAATGCTGATGCACATTCCAATTTGGGAATGATATACTTGGATCGAAGGAACTCAGAGTATGATGTTGACAAAGCAGTTGATGAGACCGAAAAAGCTGTCGAGCTAAATCCGAATAAAGGAGAAATTCAATTTAATTATGGCGCTGCTCTTGGAATTAAAACTCAAAATTCTGGAGTATTTAAACAAGCCTTCTTAGCCGTGAAAGTAAAGAAAGCATTTCAAAGAGCTGTCGAACTCGATCCAAATCTACTTATGGCTCGCATTGCATTAGGACAATTCTATTTGATGGCACCATCAATTATCGGTGGTGACAACGATGAAGGATGGAAACAAATTGATGAAGCAATCAAAATAGACGAGGTGCAGGGACGTTTTGTTAAGGCCTCAATGCTTGCGCAAAAAGATAATAAAGCGGATGCCGAAAAGGAATACAAGACTCTTGTTTCTTCTTACCCGAAGGAATGGCGCACCTGGAAAGGATATGGGTATTTTTGCCTTCGTGAAAAACGGACAGATGAAGCTATTAAACATTTTCAAAAATATGTCGACCTACGTCCGGATACTGCAGATTCATATCAGAGCCTTGCAGAAGCGCTGATCAAGAAAGGTGAGGCTGATGAAGCGTTGGAAAACCTTCACAAATCACTCTCGCTCGATAAAGAGTACGTTCCAGCAATAATATCAGTTGGAGATGCTTATATTATTAAGGGCCAAAAGAAAGAAGCAAAAGAAAGTTATCAACGGGCGATTTCCCTTGCTCAATTTGATTATTATAAGAAGCAAGCAGAAAAGAAATTGAAGGAAGTCGAGTAATAGGAAGGAAATTCGCATGTCAACAATTATAAAACTAATGAATATTACTAAACTCTATCAAGTAGGCGAAGAACAAGTCCATGCACTTGATGGTGTGTCTTTGACAATCGATAAAAATGAATATGTTGCTATAATGGGCCCATCAGGTTCGGGAAAGTCTACTATGATGAATATCATTGGCTGTCTCGATACACCAACATCGGGTCTATATGAACTTAATAGTACAAATGTTAGCGACATGAATGATAACCAGCTTGCTAAAATTCGCAATAAAGAAATTGGATTCGTATTTCAAACATTTAATTTACTCGCCAGATCCGATGTTCTCCACAATGTTGAATTACCGTTGATTTATGGAGGTGTTCATTCAGCAGAACGAAAGAAATTAGCTCGCTCGGCAATTGATCGAGTTGGTTTGACAGATCGTATACATCATAAGCCAAATGAACTTTCCGGTGGCCAGCGGCAGCGAGTTGCAGTTGCACGAGCCTTAGTAACACAACCATCTATACTGCTTGCTGACGAACCGACCGGTAATCTGGATACAAAGACAGGTGAGGAAATAATGATATTATTCGATACATTGCATAAGGACGGAAACACTATAATCCTTGTGACTCACGAAGAAGATATCGCCCGGCATGCTCACCGCCGTGTTCGATTACGTGATGGAAAAGTCGAACAAGACGAATCAGGATACGATAGGATTGTTCTAAAAAAACCAGTTGCAGTGACAGCATAGCAAATGAAATTTGTATTTGACGAGTTTAAAGAGGGACTACTAATTGCCTACGGTGCAATCAGGGCGAATATCATGCGCTCTGTATTGACAATGCTCGGAATTATTATCGGTATTGTTTCCGTGACGTTAATGGGCACTGCAATTGAAGGACTCAACAGGGCATTTAATAAGAGTATTGCGTCCATCGGTGCGGATGTGCTCTATATTCAAAAATGGCCATGGGGAGGTGGAGATGATTGGTGGAAAATTCGTAACCGAAAAGATATACGTATTAAACAAGCCAATGCGATTGAGCGATATTCAGAATACGCTCGTGCAGTAACTCCGGCAATAGGGACAATGCGAAGTGCTAAGTATGGTCATAAAGTTATTGAAAGCCTAGTCGTTGTTGGCTGTGGATATCAGTTGCTTGAAACCAATGGATGGGGTGTCGCATTGGGACGATTTTTTATTCAATCTGAAGCAGAAGGTGGACGACCTGTAACAGTTATAGGTTCTGAAGTAGCAGCAAATCTTTTTCCAAATGAGAATCCTCTCGAAAAAACAATCAAAGTAGGTGGATATCCCTACCGTGTCGTTGGAGTTCTTGATAAACAAGGAAGTATGCTGGGATTAGAAAGCTTAGATAATCGCGTA
>Ga0233423_10000785_pt1 | contig 16192 bp, 16 predicted proteins | sample Watercolumn_Mata_FD_180713 | JGI IMG/M metagenome (GOLD analysis project Ga0233423, IMG submission 180713) | Freshwater microbial communities from Lake Matano, South Sulawesi, Indonesia - Watercolumn_Matano_2014_112_MG | ecosystem: Environmental > Aquatic > Freshwater > Lake | place: Indonesia...
AAGGCGGGGTCGGTGGCCCCGCCTTCTTATAACCCCTTAAAGGGGGTGGGGAGGGGAGTTTGAGGGGAGGGTGGGGGAGCCACTGCTCCCCCAGCCCTCCCCTCAACTCACTTCCCACAACACTTTTTATACTTCTTGCCGCTGCCGCAGGGGCAGGGGTCGTTGCGGCCGGTCTTGCGTTGCTGGCGTTGGGCCGGCGGCGGGTTGCCCCCCTCGCCGTGGCTGAAGGACAGTTGTCGGGGTTTGCTGGCTTCTTCCGGCAATTCCTGGTGGGGCCGCACCTGGATGTGGAACAGGGTGCGCACCGTGTCTTCTTTGATGCGGTGGATCAGGTCCATGAAGGCGTCGTAGCCCTCCCGCTGATATTCCCTTAAAGGGTCCACCTGGGCGTAACCCCTGAGGCCGATGCCGTCCCGCAGATGGTCCATGGACAGCAGGTGGTCTTTCCAGTGGTTGTCCACGATCTGCAGGCTCACCATCTGTTCCAGGTGTTGGAAGAGTTCCGGGCCGATTTCGGCGTTTTTGGCCGCGAAGCGTTCCTTGACCTTGGCCGATAAAAATTCTTCCAGGTCGCCGGCAAAGTCGTCCTTCAGGGAGACCCGGAAGCCAAACAGCCGCTGGAAGTTGTCTTCCAGGCCTCTTAGGTCCCACTCCTCCGGGGTCAGGTTGCCGGTGTAGTCGGCCACCAGGTCTTCCACCAATTCCGCGGCCATTTCCAGGATGTCTTCCGAAAGGTTTTCCCCGGCCAGGATCTGGCGGCGCTGGGCGTAAATCACCTCCCGCTGCTTGTTCATGACGTTGTCGTATTCCAGGAGGTGTTTGCGGATTTCGAAGTTGTGGCCTTCCACGCGTTTTTGGGCCTTCTCGATGGCGTTGGACACCATGCGGTGCTCGATGGGCTGGCCGTCGTCCATGCCCAAGCGGCCCATGAGGCCCTTGATGCGGTCTGAGCCGAAGATGCGCAGCAGGTCGTCTTCTAAAGACAGGTAGAAGCGGGAGGTGCCCGGGTCTCCCTGGCGGCCGGAGCGGCCCCTAAGCTGGTTGTCGATGCGCCGCGACTCGTGGCGCTCGGTGCCCAGGATGTGCAGGCCGCCGGTGCCCACCACCCCGGAGCCCAGGACGATGTCAGTGCCCCGGCCGGCCATGTTGGTGGCGATGGTGACCATGCCTTTTTGTCCGGCTTTGGCCACGATTTCCGCTTCTTTTTCGTGGTGCTTGGCGTTGAGCACCTCGTGCTTGATGCCTTCCCGCTTGAGCATGCGGCTCAAGTGCTCCGATTTTTCGATGGAGGTGGTGCCCACCAGCACCGGTTGGCTGTGGGCGTGGCAGTCGACGATCTCCTCCACCACCGCCGTAAATTTTTCCGACTCGGTCTTGTAGATGACATCCGCATAATCAGTGCGGATCATTTTCTTGTGGGTGGGAATGACCATCACTTCCAGGTTGTAGATCTTTTTAAATTCCTCGGCTTCCGTGTCTGCGGTGCCGGTCATACCTGCCAGTTTTTTGTACATGCGGAAATAGTTCTGGAAGGTGATGGTGGCCAGGGTCTGGTTTTCGTTTTCGATGCGCACCCCTTCCTTGGCTTCCAGGGCCTGGTGCAGGCCGTCGGAGTAACGGCGGCCGGGCATGAGGCGCCCGGTGAACTCGTCCACGATGATGACCTGCCCCTCTTTGACGATGTAGTCCACGTCCCGTTTGAACAGGTTGTGGGCCTTGAGGGCCTGGTTCAGGTGGTGCAGCACCTCGATGTGGCGGGGGTCGTAAAGATTGTCCAGGTTGGTGAGCTTTTCCGCCCGGGCCACGCCGTCCTCGTTGATCAAGACGCTGCGCGCCTTCTCGTCCACGGTGAAGTCCTGGTCCCGTTTCAGTTGTTTGCCCACCTGGTTGAGGACGTAATAAAGCTGGGTGGATTCCTCTGCCGGGCCGGAGATGATCAAAGGGGTGCGGGCCTCGTCGATGAGGATGGAGTCCACTTCGTCCACAATGGCGTAATTAAAGCCCCGCTGGACATAATCGGCCAGGGAGAACTTCATGTTGTCCCTTAAGTAGTCGAAGCCAAACTCGTTGTTGGTGCCGTAGGTGATGTCCGCGGCGTAAGCCTGGCGGCGCTGGTGGTCGTCCAGGCCGTGGACGATGGTGTCCACGCTGAGGCCCAGGAAGCGGTAGACGCCGCCCATCCACTGGGTGTCCCGGCGGGCCAGATAGTCGTTCACGGTGACGATGTGGACCCCGTCGCCGCTCAAAGCGTTGAGGTAGGCGGGCATGACCGCCACCAGGGTCTTTCCTTCACCGGTCTTCATCTCAGCGATTTTGCCTTGATGGAGCACGATGGCGCCGATGACCTGCACATCAAAGGGGCGCATATTCAGGACCCGCAGCGACGCTTCCCGGGCCGCGGCAAAGGCCTCGGGCAGCAGCTCCTCCAGGGACTCGCCCCGGGCCAGGCGCTCTTTGAACTCCGCGGTCTTCTGATGAAAGCGGGAATCGGGCCAGGCGCGGCACTCCGGCTCCAGGGCGGTGATGCGGTCCACCAGGGGGGCCAGGCGCTTTAATTCCCGCTCATTTTTACTGCCAAAAATCTTTTTCAGAAACCATTCAATCATAGTTTTATATATGTTTTGGCGTCTTTGCGCCTTGGCGTCTTTGCGTGAGCGAGTAACCATCACGCCAGGGCGCTAAAGCGCCAAGATTAGCGTTTAAGATTTAACACCATGGGTATTTCGTCGCAGTCGGGAAATTTGACGCAGTTGACGCAGTCGGCCCAGACAATGGGCAAAAGCGACTCCCGGGAGACGATCTGAAAACCGAAACGCTTGAAGAAATCCGGGCGCAAAGTCAGGCAAAAAACCTGGCTCAGCCCCAGGGCCCGGGCTTCTTCAAGGCAATTCTCCACTAGCCGGGAGCCGATGCCCTTCTTCTGGTGCTCGGGCACTACCGCCAGGGAGCGGATTTCTCCCAGACCTTCCCAGCAGATATGCAGGGCCGCTACCCCCAACAGCGGCCCCCGGTCTTCCCGGAAGACATAATAGTCCCGCAACTGGCTGTAGAGGTCGGCCAGGGTGCGGGGCAAAATATCCCCTTCTTGCGCGAACTCCGTCAGCAAGCGGCGGATTTCCGGAACCTCGTGGATCAGGGCTTTGCGAATCATTTTAAGAGATAGAGGATTACGATATAGTTTTTATTAAGTTATAATTTTTAAAAATTGGCTCACACTCTTCCGTCATTCTGAGCTGGCGCCGGCGGTGAAAAATTTCCCGCAGTTATGCTGGGTGATTATGAGCCCCTTCGCCTGCGTCTGCACTTAACAAATAATTATATCACAGTTAAAGGGTAGAATCATATGTCCGTTATTTCGCAAGATCAATATGTGTGTCTGGAGTACCGGCTGCGGCTGGATTCCGGAGAGCAACTGCGGGGCACGCCGGAAGCTCCGGCCTTGCTTACTTTTGTGGCTGGCTGCGGGGAACTGCTGCCGTCTCTGGAACGGCGCCTTTGGGGCCTCAAGGAGCAGGATCAGGTAGAGTTTGTCATTCCCGCGGCCGAGGCCTTCGGCCTCTATGATCCGGAAAATGTCCAGGTCTGGAGTCCCAAGGTCTTTCCTAAAGAGATGGACCTAAAGCCCGGCCAGAAGGTGCTCCCGGCGAATTTGCCGTTTCCGCCGGAATATCCCTTGACGGTGAAAGAAGTTAAGGGAGATAAAGTAATTTTGGACCTGAACCATCCTTTTGCGGGCCACGACCTGCATTACCAGGTGAAGGTGCTAGAGGTGCGGCCGGCCACTCCGGAAGAGTTGGCCCCCTTAAAGCAATGCCAGTCCTGCCGGAAGGAAATGACCTGTGAGACCTAGAAAAGCCGGCCTGGGACCAGGCCGGCTTTTGGTTGGCAGCTAATTTTTAGCTTAAACTTCGGTTACGGTAATGGCCGCCGAAGGACAGGCCTCAATGCAACTTTCACATCCCAGGCACTCGTCCTCATTGACCACCACCGCCTTGCCGTCTTGCATCTCAAAGACGCCCGTGGGACAGATGTTGACGCACTCTTCGTCCCCGGTGCATTTATCCGCATCCACTTCCACCCGCCAAGCCATTTAATGGAACCTCCTTAAAATCTTGCCCCCTGGGGGGCTACCTGGGCGATAAATCATAAAAAAAACGCCGACATGAAGACCAGCCGACGTTTTTTTAAAAAATATCAGGTTTAAACTTCCGTTACCGTGATAGCTCCCGTGGGGCACGCTTCTATGCAACTTTCGCATCCCAGGCACTCATCTTCGGCCACCACTACGGCCTTGCCTTCCTGCATTTCAAAGGTGCCGGTGGGACAGATATTTACACACTCCTCGTCCCCGGTGCACTTATCGACATCAACTTCTACCCGCCAGGCCATTCCTTCACCTCCTTAGATTTGGTCGCATCAGGCTCATTGATGCAAAATAATATGGGCCTTCGCCAGGCTGTGGGCGACTCCGGCTACCCATGGCTCCCCCTGGGTGGCCGAGCCAGGCAGTTAAAGGCCCAAGATGGTTCTTCCGTCATTTTATGCTGAAGTACTTCCCCCGTCAAGGGCGCGTAACTCTATATTTTATCTTCTTTAATTGGGCCAGGTCGGGGTGAACTTCCCCGGTCCCCGGCCAGAACCACTTTCTCAAAGCCTTTAAGGTGCTCAAGACGAAAAAACGCCCCGGGGGCAGTCTGGTGCTCCCAGGGAAGGGTGCTCTTCCCTGGCGCGCATTTTCTTACGGGGCCGGACCTCCCGCTGATACTGGCGGGCCCGCCCCACCAAGGCCGGGGCCCACTGCGGCGCGCCCAGGGCGTGCAGATGGGTGTAAGTGGCCAGCACATTGCCATAGACCAAGCCTTCCCGGCCGCCGCCCAGGCCCTCCCCCCGGCTGATCCGGAAGGCCAGGGACGCCTCCGGCCCCGGCTCCGGCCGAATCTGGGAATAATGAAATTCATGCCCTTTGAGCGTGGTCCCGACAGGAAAGTAAGGGTTCTGCCGCACCACCTCTAAAATGGTATAGCCGTGCCCCTGGGGCTTTTTGCCCATGATAAATTCGTAAGGGAACAGGCCCACCATGGGAAATTTTTTTCCCTGGACCTGGAGAGTTTCCCCCAGATACATCAAGCCGCCACATTCGGCATAGATGGGCAAGCCGGCCTGGGCCGCGGCCTTCAGGGAATAGCGGAAACTCTGGTTCTGGGACAGGGCCGCGGCGTGGGTCTCGGGAAAACCACCGCCAATATAGAGAGCGTCCAGGTCCGGGGGCAGGACCGGGGCTGTCTGGGCGCTGAGCTCCACCAGGACGGCCCCCTCGCGTTCGAGAGCCTCCAGGTTTTCCGGGTAGTAAAATTGAAAGGCCGAATCCCGGATGACGCCGATGGTCACCCGCGTAACCGCGGCCCCCCTCTCCTGATAAAGAGGCGGCGCCTGCAGCAGGGGCGGGGCCTGGCAGGCCACTTGCCAGAGGCCCTCCAGGTCCAAATACCGCTGGGCCAAATCCCGGGCGGTGCTCACCGCTTTTTGGGCCGTGCTGTGCTCCTGGGGAGGCACCAAACCCATGTGGCGTTCCGGAAAGACCGCGCACTTGAGGCGGGGGATAGCCCCCAGCACCGGCAGGCCGCAGTAGCGCTCGATGGCCGCGCGAATGAGGGCTTCGTGCCGGGGGCGGGCGATCTGATTAAGGATGACTCCGCGGATGGGCACCTGGGGATCAAAGTGTTGGCAACCCAGCACCAGAGCGGCAGTGGTGCGGGTCCGCATGGTGCAGTCCACCACCAGCACCACCGGCGTGGCCAGAAACTTGGCTAGTTCTGCGGTGCTGTATGTTCCTTGGGCGTCCAGGCCGTCGTACAGGCCGCGGTTGCCTTCGATGAGGAGGGCGTCTGCCTGGGAGGCGTAGCGGGAAACCAACGCCATAATCTGGTCCCCCTCCATGAGGAAGGGGTCCAGATTGTGGCTGGGGCGTCCGGCAGCCAGGGCATGCCAGGCCGGGTCAATGTAGTCCGGTCCCTTTTTAAAAGGCACCATTACCCGGCCCTGGTCCCGCCAGGCGGCCAGGAGCCCCAGGGTCAAGGTGGTTTTGCCGGCCCCACCCCGAAGTGCGGACAGCAGCAATCGGGGACAGGGCCGGGTCATCAGGTTCTCTTGGCCGCGGCTTCTTCCCGGGGCAGTTCCACGAAGCTGCCGCCGAAATAGGTGTAAACACAGCGACCGCCGTCGACCAGGGTCTTGATGGCATCCTGGACTATCTTTTTGTCCACCTCAGGATGTTTTTTAATCATGTCCTTCCAGATGTCCGATGCCTTGAGCTTTCTTTTCCCCTGGGCCGCTTCCACCATCTTGTAGATTTCTTCTACAAGTTCTACTTTGGATATCGCCATTTAACTCACCTGCTTAAAATTTAAAATGCATTGACGTCCGATAAGTATCATACGCCTGAAACTTATAGTCGTCAATATGCTGGAAGGTGAAGGGGAGGTCGCACACCTCGAAAAACTTTTCCCAGCCGATGCGCTCGACCCATTCACCCAGACGCTCCCACTTGTTGGCCCCTTCCGCGTACTTGATGAGGATCGTGCGGATGGTCTTGACCACTTCCGGCCAGCGGGGGGGATTGTTGGGGATATAGGGTACGGCCAGCCGGGAGAAGGCCGGCGGGTTCTTGGCGTTGGACACCTTGCCGCCCACCAGCAGGGCCACGCCACCTTTCTCGGCGTCAAAGCAGGGCATGGCCGGACACATGGTGTAGCAGTTGCCGCAGTACATGCAGCGGGGATCGTTCACCGTGACGCTCTTCAGGGCCTTGTCCGGGTGAGGCCGGATGGCCCCAGTGGGGCAAGAAGCAATGGTGGTGGGAATCTCACACAGGTGGCGCAGCTTGTCGTGATCAACCTTGGGCACCGTACGGTGCACGCCGCAAATGGCGATGTCGGAGCAGTGCACCGCGCCGCACATGTTGATGCAGCAGGCCAAGGCGATACGCACCTGGGCCGGCAGCTTGTGGCTGCCGAAATACTCGAACAGGTCGTCCATCACCGCTTTGACCGGCCCGGAGGCGTCGATGGCCGGAGTATGGCAATGCACCCAGCCCTGGGTGTGGATGATACTGGTGACCGAATGGCCGGTGCCGCCGACGGGCCAGCCTTTCTTCTTGAGTTCCTGCTTCAGGGGTTCGATTTTGGCCTTGTCGGTGAGCAGGAACTCGAGATTGTTGCGGCTGGTGAAGCGCAAGTAGCCTCCACAGAACTTGTCGGCAATCTCGCACGCTTCCCGCACGAAATCAGTGCTGATCAGACGGGCGGCTCCGGCCCGGACGGAATAAAGCTCCGCCCCGGTCTCGGAGACATGCTTTAAAACGCCGGGTTCGGGGATCTCATGATATTTCCACTTGCCGTAGTTTTCCTTGACGACGGGCGGCAAGAACTGTTCGTAATGGGGCGGGCCGATATCGGTTTTGCGTTCGCTCATGATCTTCTTTCTCCTTAATTTGCAAAATGCAGCGGTAAGGCTTTATTTCACCTCAAAGCCCTTTTTGGTAAAATACTTCCGGCCTTTGGCTTCGGCTTCGAAGTCGGTCGGTTGCCAGAAGAAGAAGGGGTTGGCCCGAGGGATCCGGACCTGCTGCGGCACGGGCGGCAGTTCCGCGGCTTCCAGGAATTCCCGCATACCCAGGCGCAGGATGAGCTCCCCCACCCGTTCCCGGTTCTTGCCGTACTCGGCCCACCACTCCGTGATCCTCCCATTCAATTCCTTAAATTCATCATAGGGGGACTCCATCACCATGAAAGGTTGGATCACCCAGCTGAGCTGGGCCCCTTCCAGAATGGGAGCATGGGAACCCAGCAGGATGGCGGCGCCGGACTCGGTGCCGGGCCGCAAGGCCTGGGGCATCATGTTGATGCAGTGCATGCAGTGGTTGCAGTTCTTGTTGTCGATCTTTAGGGTTTTGCCATCCCATTTCATACAGCCGGTGGGGCACAGATCGGTGACGTCGGCCTTGACATCCAGCTTGGCCACGTGGGCGCCGCCCCCCTTGGGTTTCAGCTCGCCGCCGGCATAGGCTTTCACCGCGGCCTGGTCGATGCGAATGTCGTCCTTCCACACGCCGATCACGGACAAGTCCGCCCGAGCCACCGCGGCCACGCAGTCATTGGGGCAGCCGGAGAATTTGATTTTGTACTTGTAAGGATAGGAAGGCCGGTGCAGGTCGAACTGCATCTCCTGGGTTATTTCGTAGCAGGCTTCCATGGTGTCGTAACAGGACCATTCGCAACGGGCCGGACCCACGCAGCAGGAAGGGCTGCGGAAGGTGGAACCGGAACCGCCCAGGTCCCAACCGGCTGCGGTCAAATCCGCAAAAGCGGGTTCCAAGTTTTCGGTGCGGGTGCCCAGGAAGATGATGTCTCCCGTGGCCCCGTGCAAGTTCAGGAGGCTGCTGCCGTGCTTATCCCAAATGTCACACAGTTGCCGCAGGGCCTTGGTGGTGTAAAACCAGCCGGAAGGCTGGTTGATGCGCATGGTGTGGAAATGTTCCACCCCGGGAAACTCATCCGGCAGGTCGGAATAGCGACCGATGATCCCCGAACCGTACCCCAGGACGCCCACGATGCCGCCGTGCTTCCAGTGGGTAATCTTCTCCCTGTAAGACCGCTCTAATTGCCCCAAAAGGTCTTTGACCTGGGGTTTCTTAGTGGCGACCCTCTTGAGGTCCTTGACAAAACTGGGCCAAGGTCCGGATTCTAGTTGATCCAACAATGGGGTTTTGGACATGAAGCATTCCTCCCTCTTTTAAGTGGTCCCCAAAGGGCTTATCCTTTTTTTCACAAAATCTGTCCTATCACATACCATCACAAAAAATTTGTCAACTAAAAAAGTTGGTATCCTAAATTTCGTCAACAATCTTTAGGGAACCCAACTCCTCCAGAGACTCGGCGCACTGGGCCGCAGGCCCCATCACCAGGGTTACCAGGTCCTCCGGCTGAAGATGCGCCCGAGCCGCCTGGGCCGCGGCTTCCAAAGTGACTCCGCGGATTTGTGCACAATAGTTTTTCAGATAATCTAATCCCAACCCGTAAAGGTCCATGGAAATCACGCGGCGGCCGATGCCCCGGGGGGTTTCCAGACCCAGGGGGAAATTACCCACATAATAACTCTGGGCCTCAGCCAGTTCCTGAGCCGTCACCCCCTGTTGCCAAACCTCTTGCACTACTTTTTTGATCTCTTGCACCACCAGAGCCGTGTGCACTGCCGGGGTGAAAGTGGAAATAATAAAGGGGCCCGGTGCCCGACGGAAATGAAAATGACTGCGGATGCCGTAAGTGCACCCCAAATCCGAACGGATGCGAGTCATCAGCCGGGAAGAAAAACCACCCTCCCCCAGGATATAATTCACCAGTTTCAAGGGAAAAAAGTCCGGATGGGACCGGGGCAGCCCCAGGTGACCCAGGCGGATTTCGCTCTGAGTCAACTCTGGCCGGTCCAACAGATAAGTGCCCGGGGGGCAAAGCCGCTCCGGGGCCGCGGTATAAGGAGGGCTGGGGGGGCCGACGCTGCGCCAGACGCCCCAGAGCCGGCCGGCCTCTTCCACCATGCGGGCAAAGGGCACCATCCCCACCACCACCAAAGACGAGGCCTCCGGCGTGAACTGCTGCTGATAAAATTCTTTTAACTCAGCCAGGCCAAAGGCGTCGATGCTTTTCAGATCGCCTCCCACCGGCCAGCCATAGGGCGACTCGCCAAAGAACAGGCGCAAAAACTTGAGGTTGGCCATTTCCCGGGGATCGTCCAAAAGATGCACCAGTTCGCCCCGACGGCGCTCCTTGAGCAGGGGAAACTCCTCCGCCGCAAAGGCCGGGGTCTGCACGATTTCCGCCAGGGTGGCCAGAAGCTGCGGGAAATCTTCGGCCAGACCTTCCAGGGAGACCAAGGTGGCGTCCCACCCCCCCCGGGCCGCCAGGGCCGCGCCCCGGGCTTCAATATCCTGGGCCAACTCCAGCTGGTGCCGCCGGGCGGTGCCCAGGGTAAGAAACTCCGCAGTCCAATCAGCTACCCCGGCCTGGCCCGGCGGGTCAGCCTCGGAACCCCGCTTGACCATAAAAACCAGGCTTACCCAAGGCACCCGGTCATATTCCACGCCCAGGAGGTTCATGCCGTTGGGCAGGGTGGCCTGGTGGATTTCCGGGAGGTAATTTGCCATGCTTAGGGTCCTTTTATTAAGTTCAAGGTTGAGACCTCTGCAAAAATCAACAAAAAGAATAACAGAGCGATTAACTGCAAATAAGAATGTCGCTAACTCAACCTAAAATTCCCTCCCCCTTGATGGGGGAGGGTTAGGGTGGGGGTGAATAAGATTGCCATTACAGTATGTGGCAGAATTATACCCCCCTCCCCCTAACCCCCTCCCACGGAGGGGAGGGGGAATCAGTTGGCTCGCCATTCAAGCATTTTTCCGTCTTCTTGGCAACCTCAGGACTTCTCGCAGAGATCTCAAGTTGAAAAAGCTAAAAAAGCTTGAACCGTCATTTTAAGCCAACTCCCCCAGGGCCTGGCTCTCCGTGGGGGACACCGGCTGTAAGAGCACCGTGGTGCGGTTGTCTTCCCGCAGATAGGTTTGGGCTACCCGTTGGAGGTCATCAAGGGTGACCTCTTCAAAAAAGGTAAGTACTTTATTGACCCGGGCCGCGTCTCCGGTCTTCAGGTGGAACAGCCCCACCAGCAGGCCCCGGAAGAAATTGTGCATCAGGTTGCGGGCGATCTGGGCTCGCTGGAGTTTCTTGGCCCGGGCCAACTCCGCCCCCGTCACCCCCTCGCGCTTAAGGCGGGTCAAGGCCGCCCAGAGCTCCTCTTCCAATTCCGGCAGAGGGTGCCCCGGCGCGGCCACCGCGGCGATCACCAGCAGGTCCGGGTCCTGAGAGGAGAAGGGCAAGGCCGCCAGCTCCGCGTCCAACCCCACGGCCTTGCCCACCCGCACAAACTCCTGGTAAAAACGGGAGGATTTTCCTCCGGACAAGATGAGGGACAGCAAGTGCAAGGGGTAGATGTCCGGGTGGTCCAGCCCCACAATGTGAAAGCCCGCGAATAAGGCCTCCACCTGGGACACCTTTTTGACCACGGCCCGGCGCTCCCCCCTCTGGGGAGGCTCCTGGACCTGCACCGCCGTGGGCGGCCCCGGACTGGGGATGTCCCCGAAATAGCGGGCCACTAGTTCCCGGGCGGCCTGAGGCGCGACGTCGCCGGCCACCACCACCGTCAGGTTCCCCGGGTGGTAATAGGTCCGGTAATAGTCATGACAATCTTTTGGGGTCATGCGCCTTAAGTCCTGATCCCAACCGATGACCGGCCACTGATAAGGGTGCTGGGTGTAGGCGGTGGCGAACAACTGCTCCGTTACCAGGCCGAAGGGGCTGTCCACCGCGCGCAGCTTGCGCTCGCTGATGACCACCTGCCGCTCCGGCTGAAAGCTTTCGTCATCCAGTTTCAGGTTTTTCAGGCGGTCGGCCTCCAGACGCAGTCCCAACTCCAGGTGCGCCGCGGGCAGGTTCTCGAAGTAGGAGGTGTGGTCCCGGGTGGTAAAGGCGTTGATCTCCCCGCCTTTGGCTTGCAGGATGCGGGAGAATTCCTCCGGCCCCAGAGTTTCCGTGCCCCTAAACATCAGGTGCTCAAAGAGGTGGCTGATGCCGGTGATGCCGGGCAGTTCATGCCGGGAGCCCACCTTATAGTGCAATTGCAAGGAGAGTATGGGCAGGCGGGCGTCGGGCAAGACAAACAGGTCCAGGCCGTTATCCAGACGAAAGGGGACGATGGCGATTTCCGGCTGCCAGGCCGCCGGGTCCAACTGCCTCTGAGACGTCATTCAATGTCCTCCTGCCTGAAAAAACTGGGGGAAAGGGAAAAAAAGAAGAGGTGAAACTAAAAAATATGTTTAATTCAAGCCTTCCCCTTTTCCCGCTGCTGGTTTGGCGGCTGGCGGATAGCCGCTCCAGCGGCTCAATAAGCGCTCGTCCACTTCCACCTTGAGGGGCGTCTTTTCCACGATGGGAATCCGGGCCGGTTTCTCTCCTTCCAGGACCCGGCGGGCCACAGCCGCGGTTTCCTCCCCCAGACGGCCATAGTCCAGGGTCACCTGGAGCACCGCGCCCTTGGGGGCTATTTCCGGGTGGCCGCTCACCACCAGCACTTTAAGCTGGCGGCCCCAGGCCAGCAAGGCGCCGCCATAGCGCTGGGCGCTTATCGTAGCGGGCAGATAAATCACCCGCGCCCCCCGGGCCAGCAGGGACTTGAGCCCCTTGAGATCACCGGCGGCGTTAGTGCTCTGAGCCACTAGGGGCTCAATGCCGAAGGCCGGGGCCTCCTGGACGAACCGGGCCGCCAGTTCCACCGCCGGCCCATCGTTGGGGTCGAAGAGCAGCCCCCAGGGTTTGGGGCCCAAGAGGGCCGCCCCCTGTTTCAAGGCCGCAGTCAAAGGCGGGGGCGAGAAAATGCCCGTGATATTTTCCTGATGAACCCCAGGATTTTCCGGGTCATAAGCCGCGCCGGTGAAAAAAGGATTGCCCACCAGGGCAAAGACCACCGGCAGGGACTTTTCCACCGGGGCCACCCGCATTAAAGCCGGAGTCCCCAGGGTGACCAGCAGCCGCAGACGCCGCTGACGCAGGCGTCGTAACTCCTTCTGGCCCTGTTCCCCGAATTCCGGCACGCACACCACCTCCAGGGGCCCCTGGCCCAGAGCGGCCTCCAACCCGGAAATGGCCTGGCGCATCCGGGGAGAATCCGGAGAACAAAAGACGGCAATGGGACTCCCAGGGGCTGGACCACACCCACCCCCGGCCAGAAACACCATGAGCACCAAGGCCCATCCCCGTCGCCGCCTGGACATGGTTGATTTTATGGAGTTTGGGGGAGGGCAGGGACCTCAGGTCCCTGGCCCTCCCCCACAATTAACTCCCCCCTACTTGATCAGTTTGCCGATGCGGTCCCAGCGCAGTCGCAGGGCCTGCGGGTCCCAGGAGAAATAGAAGAGAAGGTTTTTCACCTCCCCCAGGAAGGCCAGATAAAGGGGCACTCCTTGAGGTCCCTCCCAGGAAAAATAAATGATCATCGCCTTGCCCTTCAGCGCGTCCATGGAGACGAAACCCCAGAAGCGGCTGTCATAACTCTGGTCCCGATTATCCCCCATGAAGAAATATTTATCCTGGGGCACCACCACCGGGCCGAAATTGTCCCGGGGGGATTCGATGGGGCTTTGGGGAGGGGGGATAATGGTGGGGTCGGCATATACGGCCTGGGGCGTCTCCAGCAGGCGGCCGTTGATATAGACCTTTTTATTGATAACCTGCACCTTGTCTCCCGGGAGCCCCACCACCCGCTTGATATAGTCTTTGGAGGGGTCCTGGGGAAAGATGAAGACCGCGATGTCTCCCCGTTGGGGTTTGCCGGTGGCTATCCAGACCTTGTTGGAGAACGGGCTGCGAATGCCGTAACTGAACTTATTCACCAGCAGATAGTCGCCGATGAGCAGAGAGGGCTGCATGGAGCCGGAGGGGATGGAAAAGGCCTGGACTAAAAAGGCGCGGATGGTCAGGGCCAGGAGCAGGGCGATGATCAGGGCCTCGCCGTATTCCCGCCAGATGGATTTCGGCTTCCCGCCCTCTAAGCGGTTACCCCTTCCAGATTTCGATTTCCGCAGACCCATGTTTTTTCCGTGGCCTTTCTTAAATGGTTTCCGTCCGCCGCTGGCTAGCCCGCCAAAAGTCGGCGTTTAAGCCAAGGGGGCGAACTGGTCCTTGGTGGCCCCACAGATGGGGCAGACCCAGTCCTCAGGCAATTTCTCAAAAGGAGTGTTGGGGGGGATGTTGCCGTCCGGGTCCCCCTGGGCCGGGTCATAGATATAACCGCAAATTTGACACTGGTATTTTTGCATCTCTTACTCCTTTCCCGGAAGTGGGCGGTGTTAGGCTAGGCCACCTCAGGTCTTTAGCTGTGTCCTGACCGGCTTCTGGCCGGAAATGAGCTCCTGAATCAAAGCCGGGCCGGTGGCGAAAGAGTCCAGATAATAGGCCGCGTTTAGCCGGGGGTTGCGGTAGGCCACCAGGGGGACCCCGGCCCGGGCCGCAAACTCCTCGTCCACCCGGGAATCCCCGATATAAACAGCCTGTTCCGGTTTGAGGCCAAAGTGGTTAAGGATAAGGTGGAAGGCTTCCGGATGGGGTTTGGGCCGGGTCACATCTTGGGCCGAGACCACCAGGTCGAAGCGGTCCGCCAACCGGTGATGGGCCAGCACCGCCCGGGTGGTGGTGGTGCGGTTGGTGGCCAGGGCGATATAACAGAGGGGGCGCAAATAGTCCAGAAATTCCCGGAGGTGGGGCTCTTCCACCATCATGGCGATGAACGGGTGGTAATCAAAGGTGCGGGCAATCCGCAGCACTTCCTCCAAATCCGGATGGTTCGGGAAAATATGGGCCAGCGATTCCATCACCGTATGGCTGTGGACATAGTCCACGCCGGTCGGCGTTAAGGGAGGACCGCCGCAGTGCGCCAGAATGGCATTATAAAAGGCCGTATTGGCCTGGCGGGAGTCGAACAACACCCCGTCGCAATCAAAGGCTACCAGTTTCAGCAAGTTAGAAATCCCGAACAATCAGCTTTAATATTAACTTTAAGAAACCCAAATATAGTGTGGCGAAATGAAGAGCTTTTTCAGCCTTAAGTTGAGACCTCTGCGAAAGTTTCCTAAGCTGTCATTCTGAAGGAGCGCAGCGACCGAAGAATCTCATAACTACAAGTAAATATGAGATCCTTCGCTTCGCTCAGGATGACAAACCGGTTTTTCGCAGAGGTCTCAACTGCAAGTTTATCTTTTAAAATTACGTTGCTCCCTTCCCCTTGTCAACCAAGAAACCGCGGTGGCCCGGCTTTAATTGGCGAGCCGCCTCAGACCCTACTCTCCCTTTTCCCTTGATTTCCCTCGACAATTCCCCCAGAATTCTGACCATGACGACTACACCGGTAAGCATGCGACTGGCAGCCTTGAGGGAGCAGTTGGCCTTAAAGGAAGTGGACGCCCTGCTGGTGGCCGGGCCGGAAAACCGCCGCTACCTGAGCGGCTTCACCGCCTTGGACCCGGACGCCGGCGTCCTGTTCCTCACCCCCCAAACCGCGGCGGTCCTCACCGACTTCCGGTACCAGCTTTGGGCCGCCCAGGAAGCTCCGGATTATACGGTGGTGGTTTATAAGGAAGGCCCCGGCCAGACCCTGGCGGAACTTTTGCGGCACCAGCAGGTGCGCCGCTTGGGGTTTGAGGCGGCTTACCTCACCTTTCGGCAATATCAACGCCTGACCGGCGCGGTGTCCGAGGCGGGCCTCAAAGTGGACTGGCAACCCCTGGAGGGGCTGGCGGAAGGCCTGAGGGAGGTGAAGGCTGCGGCGGAGCTAACCGCCCTCCGCCGGGCCCTGGAACTGAGCGAGGCGGTTTTGCACGATGTCGCCCGTCGGCTGGTCCCGGGCCTGACGGAGCGACAGGTGGCCTGGGAGATCGAGAAACGCTTGCGGGAAGCCGGCGCCCAGGGGCTGGCCTTTCCCCCCATAGTGGCCGCGGGCCCCAACAGCGCCATGCCCCACCACCAGCCCGGGGATTACCCCCTCAAAGAAGGGGAGCCCATCCTTATCGATATGGGCGCCCGGCTGGACGGCTACTGCGCCGACATCACCCGCACCTTTGTCCTGGGCCCGGCCGACGAGCAGTTTCGGAAAATCTACCGGTTGGTGCGCCAGGCCCAGCAACAGGCGGAAAAGGGCCTCAAGGCGAGCATGGACAGCCTGGCCGCGGACGCCCTGGCCCGGGAGGTCATCGCCGCGGCAGGCTATGGCGAGGCCTTCGGCCACTCCCTGGGCCACGGGGTGGGCCTGGCGGTGCACGAAGCCCCCAGTTTGAGCCCCTTCAAAGAACGCTGCACCCTGCTCAAGGCCGGCAGCGTGGTCACCGTGGAACCGGGTATCTACCTCACCGGCTGGGGCGGGGTGCGCCTGGAAAACATGACCCTGCTCAAAGAAGACGGCAACGAAGTCCTGAACCGCTGGGTGGAATTTTATGAATGGTGAACTTGGGGGAGGGGGCTAAGGGGCAGTGGCCCCTTACCCCCTCCCCCAAGTTCACCATAAAATAAAATTCCACCCAGCGGTTCAGGACTTCGTT
>Ga0233423_10000786_pt1 | contig 16181 bp, 6 predicted proteins | sample Watercolumn_Mata_FD_180713 | JGI IMG/M metagenome (GOLD analysis project Ga0233423, IMG submission 180713) | Freshwater microbial communities from Lake Matano, South Sulawesi, Indonesia - Watercolumn_Matano_2014_112_MG | ecosystem: Environmental > Aquatic > Freshwater > Lake | place: Indonesia...
ACGATCACCTTTACCGTATCCTGGAAGACATGGTGGTTGTGCGCGCTGACCGCCATGAACATCTGGCCGGGCGTCTGCGGCGATACGTAGAGCGTCACCTGTCCACTCGAGTTCGTCCAGCCCTTGACGTCGACCTCAGTGCCCTTCTTCAGGGAGACCAGCGCCGACTCCACCGGGGCGTCATAGCTTGCCGAAACCGTCACCGGGTAGGGCAGGCCGTTACCAGTGTTCAAGATGCCCGAGTGCGATACGCTGAGACTGGTCGGTTCTTCGGTCCAGACCGGCAGCTCCGGGTCACCGTGGTAGTTGAGTTCGTAGATGCAGAACCGCATCATGCCCTGGCCGGCATAGGGCGCCCAGTACGCGCGCGAGAAGGCCAGCGCCTCGCCGGCGCGATACTCGGAGTGGTTCAGGATCCGGGACATGAAGACCGTGTCCAGCAGCTCCGAAGGACCCGGATTGGGCGGGGCTCCGTAGCCGTAGCGCGAGTTCATCGCGATGCCGACAACGCCACCTCCGACCCGGTTCATCAGGCGCTCCGAAAAACAGTCGCTGCCCGGAACCTCGTCCCAGGCCCCGGTGAAGCAGGCGATGGAGCTGTGGATGCCGAGTTTGTAGCCGTTGGTCAGTCCGTCGGCGTCGCTGGAGTTGAGGTAGGCCCCGCCACCCATGTAGATGCCGTTCTCGTCGCCGTGTCCGACCCAGTTGCCCAGGCCGTAGCCCGAGTTCATTGAGTCGCGCATCCGCTGCCTTGAAAGAGTGCTCGTCCGCTCATAGAGCTTCGCGTCAGTCCAACCGCTCGGCGTCATCCGGGCGATCGAATCCTGCATCGGCCGCTCATTGTAGCTGTCCCACAGGATCGCGGCCGGAAGCAACATCTTGGTCACGTAGCCGCTCGGCGGGTTTTGCTCGTAGGCGAGGGTCTTGTTCACGAAGTTCTGGGCCTTGGCCACGCTGTACACCGGGGCCCGGCCGACAAAGACCTCACTCAACATGTCGGCCTGGTCGTTCGTCTCACCGTAGACGTGGTCTCCGTCCGCATCCCAGGTGCCGTCCAGACCGCCGTAGTAGAGGTCACAGGGAATCGTGTCCTCGTCGTTGTAGTAGCCGAGGCCCTGAGTCATGTACCAGCAGTCGCGCGTCGGGATGATGTTCTGCCCGCTCGTCTTGTGGTCGGCAGAACCTCCTAGCAGAACGTAGCGCGTGCCCCAGTTCTGGTACGCGTCCTTGATGAAGTTGCGGATCTTCTCCGGCGTGTCGTAGCCCGAGTAGTTCGCCGTGATGTAGGAGAGGAGCACGGTGGTCGCCGGCACACCCTTCAGGGTCTTCCAGGTCGTGAGCCGGTTGAAGCAGGTGTCGAGCGGCGGCGCGCTGATCACGACGTACTCGTAGTTGCCGGCCGGGAGCGACAGTGCCGGAGAGCGGCGGACCGAAGGCGCGAAGCGGGCGACGTCGTTGTCATTGACCACCATCTCCCGCACCATCCCGGAGTAGTACCCGCGCTGCTCCTTCGACGGTACGTAGGCATCGCCGACGCCGGCTTCATAGCTGACCCGGTACTCAATCCGGGTCGCGAGCTGCAGCTCGCCTGTGACGGGGTTCACCCGCACCGGCCGCAACTCCACCGACGCCATCCGGTACCCGGCCAGCGTCGCCGGCTCTCCCAGCTGGAGGCAACTGGACGGATAGAAAGCGTTGGCCGAGTAGATTGCCTGGTCCTGCGCCTGCTCGGGCAGGTCGAAGACCTTGCCCGGCATCGCCAGCGGCACGTCCGGCTGGGCCGGGGCCAGGTTGTAGCGCCCGGGTATCGTTGTCCAGTCAGCGGAGACCAGTTCTATGCCGGTCGGGTCGGCACCGGCCGGGACCAGCACCCGCTGGACGGCCAGCGGAACGCGCGGCGCTCCCACCTGGAGCAGCCCGGTCCCGCCGCGCAGCTCGACATTGTCGAACCCGCCGTACGTGGAGAAGATCAGGTCATCACTGTCGAAGCTTGCCGTACGGGTCACCGTACCGGCCAGCAGCGGAACCGAAATCAGAACCAGCAATACGAACCACTTTCTCACTTATACTCCTTTTGCGTGTGCTAACAGACCTACAATGATATCCTCGCGGACCCCTGGGTCAATGGTGCACGACGCCGGCTTCACCGCGCATGGCCGCAGACCACCCGCGAGTTCAGGTGCTCCGCGAGCCCATGCTTCGAACCGGATGATACCCGGGTCGGGCGAAAAGAAGAGGGGCGGGCCAGGGCCCGCCCCTCGGTTCCAGTTCCCGGGCTAGCGTCGGGCGACTACCAGCTTGTGCTGGCGCGCCCCGGCCGGGGAAACGAGTTTGCAGAAGTAGACGCCGTTGGCAATCCTCCTGCCGTCGGCAGAACTGCCGTCCCAGGTGGCCGAGTACCGGCCCGCGGCGATCTCCTCGTTGACGAGGTCGCGCACGACCCTGCCGGCAGCGTCATACACCTTGATGCTCACGCGCCCGGCCACCGGCACCGCGTAGGATAGCGAAACGCGGGTGCGCAGCGGATTCGGACGGACGCTCAACTCCAGCTTTGTCGGCACGCTGGCGGGTCCGGACTCGTCCGTCACGGCGGTCACCGGCGGGTCAGTCGTGTAGAGTATCGCCCGGCCCGGCACAATCGGCTGGCAGGCCTTGTGGTAGCTGCCGTCGAACAGACACTGGATGCCGATGGCCTGGGTCTGGTTCTGGATGCCGAGCGTAGCCCCGGTGTATATGTTGGCGGTCTGGTACTGAACCAGGAAGGCGTTGTCGCCCGTGCAGGTCGTGACGGTGGTGTCGTAGATGACGACCTCGAACTTGTCCGCGCCCGACGAACTCCAGTAGCCGACCGAGTCGTACTCGATTACGAAACGGTGATTGGCGGTGTCATGGTGATAGTACACGTAGCCCGAGCCGTCGGTCGCAGGCGCCAGGTCGTCCCAGTTGAGGAACATGGCCGCCCGCGGCGCCGCGGTGCTGGGCAGTTGGGTATTGGTGTAGTTGCCCGTCGTGTAGTTGCCGCACGCAATCCAGCCGTCGGCGGAGATGGAAAGCTGCGTGTAGCGCTGGCCGTAGAATCTGACCGGCCCAAACGCGGCCGGCAGGTTGATCATCTTCACTTCGTCGTTCTGCTCGAAGCTCATCTCGGTTCCGACGGTGTTGACCTCAATCCAGCTGTATTCGGGATGCTGAATGTAGAGGGTGTCGCCGTCGTCGTAGGCGTAGTAGACTGCCGGCGTGCGCGGGCCGTCCGGAACGGGATCGCTCGCCCGCAACTCGCCGACGATGATCGTGACCGGCTCGGTCTTCGCGTAGCCGCCGTCGGCATAGTAGCGCAGTGTGCAGGAGATCTGCGTCTCCGGCGGGATTGAGCCGGCGGCATGGACGGTGAAGAGGTCGGACGCGTTGCTGGCGCTGTCGCCCTTCCGAATCAAGCCGTAGCTTGCCGTCGAATCGGCAACCGTGAACCGGGCATCCCCTGACTTGAGTACGGCGCGGCTGTTGTACCCGTGGCCGAGGCCCGTGTTGCGGACGCGTACCATCAGGTCCACGGTCTCGTTCGGATCGATCCGCCCGTTGCTGTTGCCGCCGTTGGCCGTGTCGACCACCGTAATCGCCTGTCGCGCCAGCACCGGAGTCCCCACCAGCAACGTGACGACTGAGACCCAGGTCGAGTCGAGCTTGTCTGTGCAGTACAGAGAACAGGTCACCGGGTAGCCGTTGGCGACGCCCGAGTTAACGTGCAGCCCGTAGCCGTTCGAGCCGGTGTAGGCCGAGTCACCGGCGTTGATGTTGCCGAATGTCCTGGCCGAGTCGGTCACCTGGGCATTCGGGTCGAAGGTCCTGAGCACCGAACTCACCGAGTCGGCCCGCTGCTGGCCCCAGTTCTTGACCCAGGTCGGCAGTTTGACCGTCTCCCCCGGGTTGAGGATGGAATCGTTGTTGCCGCCGGGTCCCGGGTCGGAGACGCTGGAGCGCAGGTGCGATACGTAGCGCGCGCCGGCAATCACCATGACGGTATCCTGGTAGATGTAGTGGTTCCGCGCATTCACGGCCATGAGCATCTGGCCGGGCGTCTGGGCGGAGACGTAGAGCGTCACCTGCCCGCTCGCGTTGGTCCAGCCCTTGACGTCGACCTCGGTGCCCTTCCTCAGGCAGACCATCGCCGACTCAACCGGTGCGTCCATCGCCGCGGTCACCGTCACCGGGTAGGGGATGTTGCTGCCGATGTTCACCACGCCGGCGTGGGAAACGCTGAGCGCCGTCGGCTCGGCGGTCCAGAGCGGCGTCTCCGGGTCGCCGATCAGGTTCAGATCGTAGATGCAGTACCGCTGCATGTCGTATTGGTAGAGCGAATCCGCGTAGGGCGCCCAACAGGCTTTGGAGCGCGCCAGCGCCTGGCCGGTATGCGGCGCCCCATAGTAGAACACCCCGGCAAAGAAAGTGGTGTCGAGCCGCTCGGAAGGCCCGGGCACGTACTGGCCCTGCTGGTTCAAGGCGCCGTATCCGTAGCGGGTGTTCATGATCGTCGCGATGCAGCCGCCGCCGACGCGGTTGACCATGTGCTCGGCCAGGCAGTCGCCGTTCGTCACCCAGTCCCAGGCCGCGCAGTCGCAGGCGATGGAGACAACGATGCCGGTCTTGTCGCCGTTGGTCAGCGCGTCGGCATCGCTGGAATTGAAAAACGGGTCGGAGCCCATGTAGATGCCGCTCTCGTCGCCGTGGCCGTCCCAGTGACCCATGCCGACCCCGGCATCCATCGAATCATTGACCGCCTGCCGGGACAGCGTGCTCGTCCGCTCATAGAGCTTCTGGTCCGACCAGCCGCCCGGCGTCATGCGGGCCAGCGACTCCTGCAGCGGCCGCTCCTCGTAACTCGACCAGAGGATGGCGGTGTACAACCCCATCTTCTTGATGAAACCGGTGGGCGGGTTCTGCTCGTACTTCAGCACCTTGTTGACGAAGTCCCGGGCCATGGCCACGTTGTAGACCGGCGCCCGGCCCACGAACACGTCCGAGTACATGTCGGCCGAATCGGCGAGCTGACCGTAGGTGTGGTTGTTGTTGAAGTCCCAGGTACCGTCCAGCCCGGCATAGTAGAGGTCGCAGGGCTCATCCTCACCGTAGTTCGCCATCCGGGTCGGGATGATGTTCTGCCCGCTCGACACGTAGTCGCCCTGGCCGCCCAGCAGCACGTAGATCGTGCCCCAGGTGGTACGGGCGTCCTTGATGAAGTTGCGGATCTTCTCCTGGTTGTCATACCCGGAGTAGTTGGCGTAGATGTAGCTCGTCCGCACGACCGTGCCGGGAACGCCCTTCGCCGTCTTCCAGTCCGCCAGCCGCTGGAACACCGTGTCCATCACCGAGTCGGTTATGACCACGTACTCGTAGTGACCGGACGGGAGCGAAAGCGACGTCGCCTGGCGTACCCTGGGAGCATGCTTGCTGACGTCATTGGCGTTCTTCACGAGGGCGCGGACCATGTCACCGAAAAGTGTCTGCTGGCGGCTGGTCGCCACCGCGGCGGAGAGCCCGCCGGCGTACTCCAGCCGGTAGCTGAGCCTGGTGGCCACCTGCAGCAGTCCGGTCGCCGGGAGGTAGCGCACCGGGTGCAGTTCGACATGCGCGATGCGATACCCGCCCATCGTCCCATAGCCGGTCAGGACCGCGACCGTAGCGGGATAGGGCTGGCTCGACCCATAGATGGCCTTGTCCTCTTTGAAGAGAGCAGGAGTGAACGACTTGCCCGGCTGCGGCAGTGGCGCGTCCGGCTGAGCCGGCGCCACCTTGTAGGTCCCGGGCAGCGTGGTCCATTCGACATCAGTAACCTGCACACCCGTGGGCACGGCGCCGGAGGGAATCGCCAGCGCCTCGACCACGCGCGGCACGCGCGGTGCGCCCGGCTGGATCAGTCCGACTCCGCCCGGCAGCTCGATGTTGTCGAAGCCGTCCTGGGTGGAGATGACCAGATCGCTCTGGTCGAACTTCGCGGTCCTCGTCAGCGTTGCCGCCGAGAGCGGAACGGAAACCAGAACCAGCAATACAAGCAGCTGTCTCATCGCTTTGCTCCTTTGGTACTCAAACGGATGATAATATAATAGCCTCCTCTCCCTGCCGGTCAACCATTCCAGCGAGACTCGCGGCTCGCATGGCGGGGTGCCGGATGTGGACGCGTGCCCGGGAGCGCGGTAAGCTCTGTACTACTCAGATCAATGCGTCAACGCGAACACCCGGACCGCCCCTTGAAAGCACGCGAACGGCATCAACTGAGAAAGCGCTCGTTCGATGCCGGCGCCCGGCTGTACGACCGGTTCCGGCCCGGCTACCCCGAAGCGCTCTTCGATGACCTTGTACGCCTGTCCGGCCTCCCCGCAGGCGGACGGATTCTCGAAATCGGCCCCGGGACCGGTCAGGCAACGCTGCCGCTTGCGCGGCGCGGCTTCTCCATTCTCGGGATAGAACTCGGCGCCAGCATGGCGCGCGTCTGCCGCAAGAACCTTCACGAGTACCCCAATGTCGAGATTCTCAACATCACCTTTGAAGAGTGGACGGGCAAAATGGGGACTGTCCCTTCGCAGGGCCCTGTGCGACTCCCAGGGACTGTCCCCTGTTTTGACCGACCCACAAAGAGCTTGAATGCATGCGATTCCGAAACCTTCGACCTTGTCCTCGCCGCGACCGCCTTTCATTGGATCCCTTCCAAGCTCGCTTTCACACACTGCGCCCGGGCTCTCAAGCCGCGCGGCTCTCTGGCCCTGCTCTGGAACTTCCTGGACACTCCGGACAACGAATTCTACGCCGGCCTGCGCGACCTCTACCGCCGCATCGCCCCCCAGGTGCATCTCTCCAAGCCGCCGGAACAGAGGATCGAGCGGCAGAGCAGGAAGATCACGAGCTCGGGCCTGTTCGGCCCGGTCACCATTCTCCGCTACCCGTGGCAGAGGGAGTACGACGCCGACGCCTACATCGGCCTGCTCAAGACCATGTCCGACCACGCCATCCTTGAGCCCGGGGTCCGACGCGAGGTCTTCCGCGCCATCCGCAAGTTGATTGATGCCCACGGCGGCTCGTTCATCCGCCCGGTTATCGCCGTCCTCTTCCTCGCCCCCAAACGTGGCGGCGCAGGGACATGACCGAAGGCGCCGGGACTGTACCGGATCGCGGCGCTCCGAGCGCCGGGGACTGTCCCGCGCCGACGACTACGGATCGTGTCCCGAGTCTCGCCCGGACCTCGTCGAGTCGCGGCCTGCTTCCTTCGGATGCAGGCTGAATCAAACGGCCAATTCGAGGCGGCCCGCGCGCTCCCAGTTTAGTATATGTCCCATTCTTGCCAGGCCGTCCTGTGTTCTAACCTGGTCATTGGCAATTAGTTATAGGTCATTCCCGTATCTCCCCTACCCCGCCTCCCAGGCTATTCTGGAGGCTATTCTCCAAGCTGCCCGGAAAGCAGTTCGGAAGGTTACTCCGCAGGCTATCCGGTGAGGAATCTGGAGAGCCATCCGCACCGCTCTTCGGTCAGCTATTCTGAAGGCTATCCGGAGAGCAACGGGACGAGCTACCCGCAGAGCTCTGGGGAAGATAGCCCCGCGGATTGCTCCGCAGGTTGCGGGGAGAGTCGCCCGGAAGATAGAATGGAGAGTAATCTGCCAGGCAATCCTGTAGGCAGTCTCCTCAGCTACTCGGAGAGCACTCTGGCAGACTCCTCGACCAGCGCCAACACCCTCTGCAACTAACGGCCGTCGGTACGTCCCCGCACAATTGACAACCCCGGCCGCGAGCCTAACATCTCAGGCGCTTACGACGCAGTTTCAGGAGGTAGCCATGAACCGTACTCGATTCGCTTCCGCTCTGGCCAGGGTCGCGATGGCCGCAGTCCTCGTGCCCTCTCTCCTGACCGCCCAAATCACCTTCCAACGCACCTACGGCGGAACCGATGACGACGGCGGACAGTCGGTCGTCCAGACCGCCGACGGCGGCTGCATCGTTGCTGGACAAACCTCCGTCTTCCAGGCGAGCAACACAGACGTCTACCTCATCAGGACCGACTCCCTGGGCAACGTCGCAATTGCGGAGCCGAAAAGCACCCCGACCCGCACGCCGACTCTCTCGCTCTCTTGCGAGCCGAATCCGTGTCGTGGAACGACGATCGTCAGCCTCATGCCACAAGCTCTGTCGATTTCGCGGTCACGCTCTGCATTCTGGCCTCTAGCTTCCTGCTTCTAGCTTCGTTTTGCCGGATTCCTCGCTTCCCTGTCGATTGACTCTGCAACCTCGACCTGTATAATCCGCCCCGTGAGATTCACCCTCGACGATTGGACGTCTGAATTCGGCAAGGCCCAGAGCCGGCCCCGGCCGTATCGCAACGCCGCGGTCTCTTTCCGTCCCTGCTCCATCGACGACCTCGACTCGCGCAGGAGGCTGCTGGAGGAAGGCGGGCTGAACGTCTTCAAGTTCCCGGCCGCCATGATTCCCGGCTGTGACCTGCTGACGGACTCGGGCACGACCACGATGACGATGAGGCAGTGGTCCCAGCTCCTGCTCGGGGACGAGTCTTACGGCTCCAACGAAGGCTACTTTGAGTTCAAGCAGCAGATCGTCGAGACGTTTGGGCCGCAGTGGGAGAACCGCGACCGCGACCAGGAGAACGTCTTCATCTTCCACCAGGGTCGCGCGGCCGAATCCGGCCTTTTCACCTGCCTGTCCGCAATCCTCGGAGCAGCCGGAAAGCACGCCGGGAAGGAGCCGTTCTACTTCATCCCGTCGAACGGCCACTTCGACACCACGCAGGCAAACATCGAGGCGAATGGTTTCGAGGCACGCAACCTCTTTTCGAACGAACTCCGGGCCAAGGACGAGACCTCGCTGTTCAAGGGCAACATGGACGTCGGCCAGCTCGAGGCCTTGCTCGACGACCCGAAGACAAGAGAGCGCATCCCTCTCGTCTACATGACAGTTACGAACAACACCGGCGGCGGCCAGCCGGTGTCGCTGGCAAACATCCGCAGCACCTCCGAACTCTGCCGCGCCCGGGGCGTGCCGTTCCTCTTCGACGCCTGCCGGTTCGCCGAGAATGCCTGGTTCAACCAGCAGAACGAACCCCTCTGCAAAGGCAAGAGCATCGCGCAGGTAGTGCGCATGATGTTCGAATACGCGGATGGGTTCCACATCAGCATGAAGAAGGACGGCCTCGTCAATATCGGCGGCTGCCTGGTCGTGAACGCACAGGGGCAGCTGACCAAGTGCTTCCCGCAATTGCAGAGGATGCTGGTCGGGCATCAGATACTCGTGGAAGGGCACCCGACCTATGGCGGCTTGGCCGGTCGCGACCTGAAAGGCGTGGTCGAGGGCCTGAAGACCGTAGTCCATCAGGAGTACATCACGCACCGAATCAACCAGGTGCAGAAGTTCGGGGCAGCGATTGAAGAGCAGTGCGGCGCGAGTGTCGTGGTCAAGCCGGTAGGCGGCCACGCGGTCTACCTGGACCTCGACACGTTCTTCGCCGGCACTCGGCTGGGCGATGGCCAGTTCCCGGGTGTCAGCCTTACCGCCCTTCTTCTCATCGCCGGTCACCGCATGTGCGAGCTTGGCGTCTACGCGTTCGGCAAGATGGTGGACGGCAAGGAAGTCCCATCGGACCCAAGGGTGAATAACGTCCGCGCCGCCGTGCCAAGGCTCTGCTATGAAGATACGGACCTCCAGTCCGCGGCCGAGGCGGTCGGCATCCTCTACAAGCGGCGCGACCAGATTCCCGGAGTCGAGGTCGTCTACGGCCAGGACAAGCCGATGCGCCACTTCATCAGCCGGTTCCGGTTTGTCTAGCGCAAGCCCAAGCTCAAGCACAAGCTGCGCTTCGGGATCTGGCAACGGGCCTTCGGTCTTTGACTTGATGTCCTGCATCCCTTAGTCTCTAGTCCCATGCCCAATCACCTCTCCAACGAAGCCAGCCCGTACCTGCGCGACCACGCGGAGAACCCGGTCGACTGGTACCCGTGGGGCGAGGAGGCAATCGCCAGAGCGAAGGCGGAAGACAAGCCTATCTTCCTCTCCATCGGCTACTCTGCCTGCCACTGGTGCCACGTCATGGCTCGCGAGTCGTTCTCCGATCCGAAGATCGCGGAAATCCTGAACGCCAACTACGTGAGCATCAAGGTCGACCGGGAAGAACGTCCCGACGTAGACGAGGTCTACATCGAAGCCATGCGCATCCTCAACGGTTCTGCGGGGTGGCCACTGTCGGTCTTCCTTACGCCCGAGCTGAAGCCTTTCTACGGCGGCACCTACTTCCCGCCGCAGCCGCGCCAGGGATTGGCTGCGTTCGACCGCGTGCTCCTGTCCGCGCTCCACTTCTTCCGCGCGCAGCGCCATGAGATTGACGAGGCCGCAAACCGGATTGCGGTCGAACTGAACGGCCTTTCCTCTCTGCCCGACCACGAGGGCGAGATGGATGAAACCCCGCTGCGCGGATTCTACAAGCAGCGGCTCGAGGTGTTCGACTCCGAGCACGGCGGGTTCGGGGTCGCCCCCAAGTTCCCGAACCCGACTGACCTTTCGCTGCTGCTGCGCCTGTCCCGGACAGGGACCAGGGGTCAGGGACCGGGGGCTGGAGCAGGACTCCCGACCCCGAACCCTGAACCCCAATCCCGGGCACCTGTCCCCTTTGCCCAGGCCCGCGCCATCGTCGAACTGACCCTGCACAAGATGGCCGAAGGCGGTATCTACGACCAGCTCGGCGGCGGGTTTCATCGCTACTCCACCGACACCATCTGGCTGGTCCCCCACTTCGAGAAGATGCTCTGCGACAACGCCCTGCTTGCCCAGACCTACGCGCGCGCCTTCCAGGTCATGGGGGAGGAATCATACCGCTCGATCGCCGAGGAAACCCTGGCGTGGATGGAGCGGGAGATGCTCCTGCCCGCAGGCGGCTTTGCCGCGTCGTTGGATGCCGACACCGCCGGTCGCGAAGGCGCGCACTACACGTGGACTGAGGCGCAGGTGGCGCAGGCGGTCGGCCCGGATCTGGCGAAGCTGGCCTGTGATTTCTACGGCGTGTCCGCACCGGGCAACTTTGAAGGCACGAACGTGCTGCACACCGCTGTTCCCATTGAGCAGGTGGTCAACGCCCATCACGTCACCCTCGATGAACTCTGGCCGAAACTGCAGGAAATCCGCGCCAAGTTGCTCGCGGCACGGAACCGGCGCCCGGCGCTGCGCCGCGACGACAAGGCACTGGCGGACTGGAACGGCCTTGCCCTCTCCGCTTTCGCCCGCTGCTCAACCGCCTTCGCCGACAGCCGCCATCTCAACGTTGCTCGCACGCTGGCGGACTTCATTCTCGCAGAAATGGTCAACGGGCGCGAAGTGGCGCACTTCCTCAAGACCGGAGCCACGAACGTGGCGGGCCAGCTGCCCGACTTCGCATTTGTAGTCCAGGGACTGCTCGACCTCTACGCCGCCTGTCACGACGCGCGCTACCTCGCGGCCGCGGTCGGCCTGACCGACCGGATGCTCGAGCTTTTCTACGACCCGCAAGGCGGGTTCTTCACTACCAGGACGGACGCCGGGCTCCTGAGCCGCATCAAGAACGGCTACGATGGGGCAACACCGTCGGGAAACTCGGTGGCCGTGATGAACCTGCTCCGATTGGCGCGGCTCTGCGGCCGGAACGACTACGAACGTGTGGCCGCGGCAACGCTGCGCCGCTTCTACAAGACAATGGTCAACTGCCCACCGGCGTTCAGCATGATGCTTGCCGGTCTGGACCTACTCCTCCATCCCGGTACTGAAGTCGTGCTCTTTCTGATCGAGAACTCGACTGAGTCGGAGGCGATGGTGTCGCTGCTCGAGTCGGCGCCCGACGATCATCGCACGGCCGTTGTCATCAGGGCCTCGCAACCAGATGAGCTTTCCGGCCGTCTGATACCTTTGACGCATGGCCGCGCCGCCATCGAAAACAGACCGACCGCTTTTGTCTGCCGCAACCAGACCTGCTTCCCTCCCGTTCACACGGCCGCGGACCTCGCCCAATTGCTCGAACAGAAATGACCGGAGGGCCTTGGTCGCGTTGACTTCCCGAGGAGAATAGCTAGACTTTGGAGAATCATGCAAGAACGCTTCACGGAGAGAGTTAGGAAAGTCATCTCCCTGGCCCGGCAGGAAGCAGTCCGGCTGCACCACGACTACATCGGCACCGAACACCTGTTGCTAGGACTGGTCAAGGAAGGTGAGGGGGTCGCCGCCGTCGTGCTCACCAACCTCGGGGTCAACACCGACGACCTGCGCCGCGCCGTCGAGAATGCGGTCGACGTCGGTTCGGAAACGCTCGTGCTCGGCGAAGTGCCGCTGAACCAGGAAGCCCGCTCCTGCCTGAACTACGCGCTCGACGAAGCCCGCAAGATGAACCACACCTATATCGGCACCGAGCACCTCCTGCTCGGCCTCCTGCGCGAAGAGCGCGGGGTGGCGTGCCAGATCCTGCAGTCGCTGGGTATGGACATCGAACTCGTCCGAAACGAGACAACCCGTCTGCTGGGCGGCGAGAAGGGCTCGGCCCAGCAGAAGTCGCGCACCAAGACGCCGTCACTTGACTATTTTTCCCGCGACCTGACTCAGCTCGCGCGCGAGGACAAGCTCGACCCGATCATCGGACGGGTGGGCGAGATCGAGCGCATCATCCAGATCCTCGCCCGCCGCAAGAAGAACAACCCGGTGCTCATCGGTGAGGCCGGCGTAGGCAAGACAGCGATAGTCGAAGGCCTGGCCCAGCGCATCGTCGCCGGCAACGTCCCCAACCTGCTCAAGAGCAAGCGCGTCCTCGCGCTCGACCTCGCCGCGATCGTCGCCGGCACCAAGTACCGGGGCCAGTTCGAGGAACGCCTCAAGTCGGTGATGAACGAAATCCAGCACCAGGGCGACGTCATCATCTTCATCGACGAGCTGCACTCCATTGTCGGAGCCGGAGCCGCCGAGGGAGCAATTGACGCCTCCAGCATCCTGAAGCCGGCGCTGGCCCGGGGCGAATTGCAGGCAATCGGGGCGACCACGCTCGAGGAGTACCGGAAGCACATCGAGAAGCACTCGGCCCTCGAACGCCGGTTCCAGAAGATCCTGGTTGAGGCACCGAGCGCACAGGAGACGGTCGGCATCCTCAAAGGCCTGAAAGAGAAATACGAGCTGCACCACAACGTCTCCTACGATGAAAAGGCACTTGAAGGCGCGGCCTACCTGGCCGACCGCTACATCTCGGACCGCTTCCTGCCCGACAAGGCGATCGACGTGATCGACGAAGCCGGCTCGCGGGTGAAGCTGATGCGCCCGGTCATCAACCCCGAACTGGACGAGTTGGAGAAGAAGATCGAGAAGGCGGCGCGGGCCAAGGAAGAGGCGGTCCGCAAACAGGAATTCGAGAAGGCGGCCGAACTTCGCGACGAACAGAAGCAGCTGACCGAGTACCTCAAGCGCAAGCGCAAGGAATGGGAGAAGGCCGGGTCGTTCCCGGTCGTCACCGAAGAAGACATCGCCTACGTGGTCTCGAACTGGACCGGCGTTCCGCTTGCCAAGCTCGAAGAGCGGGAATCGGCCCGCCTGCTCCGCATGGAAGAGGAAATCCGCCAGCTCATCATCGGCCAGGACAAAGCCATCACGATTATCGCCAAGGCCATCCGGCGCTCGCGCGCCGGGGTCAAGGACCCGCGCCGGCCCATCGGTTCGTTCATCTTCCTCGGGCCTACCGGAGTCGGCAAGACCGAGCTCGCCCGCGTGCTCGCGCGGTTCATGTTCGGCGACGAAGACGCGCTCATCCGGTTCGACATGTCCGAGTACATGGAGAAATTCAACGTCTCGCGGCTGGTAGGAGCGCCGCCGGGATACGTCGGCTACGAAGAGGGCGGCCAGCTCACCGAGAAGGTACGCCGCAAGCAGTATGCCGTGGTGCTGTTCGATGAGATTGAGAAAGCCCACCCCGACGTGTTCAACATCCTGCTCCAGCTCATGGACGACGGCCAGATAACCGACTCGCTCGGGCGCAAGGTGAGCTTTAAGAACACGGTCGTGATCATGACCTCCAACATCGCCTCAACCGAGATCCGCGGCATGAGCGGATTCGGCTTCGGCGCGACCACCGGGGACGCGAACTACGAGTCCATCCGCGACAAGGTGATGACCGAAGTGAAGCGCTTCTTCCGTCCCGAGTTCCTGAATCGTGTCGATGAAGTCCTGGTCTTCCGACCGCTCGACCGCAAACAGATGGAAGAGATCGTCGAGATCCAGCTTCGCGACCTCTCCGCGCGGCTCAAGGAACAGAAGCTCGCGGTCGAGCTCACCGTTACCGCCAAGGAGCTTCTGGTCCAGGAGGGATTCGACCCTCAGTTCGGGGCCCGGCCCATCAAGCGCGCGCTGCGCCGACTGCTCGAGGACCCGCTGGCCGAGGAACTGCTCCGCGGCCGCTTCAAGGAGAGCTCGGTCGTCCTCGTCGACCGCGACGGCGACCGACTGGTCTTCGCCGAGAAGATGACCGAGCCTGCGGCGACGCTGAAGCAGTGATAGCGCTGCTCGCCGCTCTCCTGCTCGCCCAGCCGGGACAGCCGGATACCGGCAAGATCGTCCTGCTTGGTGTTTCGGCCCGGGCCGCCACAGCGGATACGCTGCTCATAGTCCGCACCGCGGGTCTCAGCCGCGGCCAGGCCCTGACCGCGAACGCCCTCCGCACCAATCTTGAGGACGCAATCCGCCGGGTCTACGGCCTCGGGCTCTTCTCCCAGGTCACAGCCGAGACTTCCAGGATCGCCGATGGTGTTCTGGTCACCCTGGTCGTCACCGAGTTCCCGAAGCTCAAGTCCGTCGATTACGAGGGATACCGCCGCGTCCGCAAGAAGGACCTCGACGCCAAGGTCAAGGCCAAGGAAGGCGAGATCCTTACCGACAAGAAGGTGTTTGACTGGCAGCAGGAAATCCTGAAGCTGTACAAAGAGAAAGGCTTCCTGCTCATCCGGGTGGCAAACGAGACTACCAAGCCCGACGCGCTCAACCAGGTGACGTTGACCTACAAGATCGACGAAGGCGACCCGGTGCGAATCCGGGATATCGAGATCGAAGGCAACGACTTCTTCACGGATGAGCAGATAGAGATCAAGCTCACCAACCGTCAGAAAGAGTGGTACCGCAAAGGCAACCTCAAAGAGGACGAGTTTGTCAAAGACCTGGACCGCATCGTCGATTTCTACAAGGAGCGCGGCTTCATCGACGCCAAGGTGCTGGACTATGACATGAAGTTCGAACAAGGATGGGCCAGCATCACGATCAGCGTCTCCGAAGGCACGCGCTACTACTTCGGGAATGTGGCCATCGAGGGCGACTCGGTGATGATGGAGGCGGACCTGCGCAAACTCGTCCACTTCCGTTCCGGCGGGCCCTACAACACCAAGCTTGCCCAGTCGACCTTGCAGGATCTGTTCGGAGCGTACTCCGAGGAAGGCTACATCTACGCTCAGGTCACTCCGGTCGAGAACGTACGCTTCGACACCGTTGACATCACCTACGAGATCAACGAGGGCGCGCCGGCGACCATCCGCCTGGTCAGCATCGAAGGCAACGAACAGACCCGTGATAACGTTATCCGCCGCGAAGTCAGTTCGCTGCCCGGCTACACCTTCCGCCGCTCCGAGGTGATGCGCTCGCAACGCGATATCTTCAATCTCGGGTTCTTCGATGACGTCACTGTCGACTACCGCCGCGCCGACACCGCCGGCACAATTGACCTCGTGTACAAGGTGAAGGAGAAGTCATTCTTCGGCACCATCGGTGCAGGTATCACTTACTCGGCGACAGATGGGGTCACCGGCTACGTGGAACTCCAGCAGCCAAACATGTTTGGTCGCGGCCAGAGCGCCAACGTCAAACTCGAACGGGGAAAGAAGAAGCTCAACGTCCAACTGGGATTCACCGAGCCATGGCTGTTCGACCGGCCGACATCTGCCGGCGCCGATGTCTCGTACTACACCTACACCTATGACTACTACGACAAACAGCAGCTCGGGGGCGGCCTCTCGTTCTCGCGGCCTCTCCCGCTTGACTTCACGCGCGCCTACCTGGCCCTGCGCGTCATCGACGCCTACGTCCCCGCGACGTCAATCAAACCCGGCTACAAGCCGACCGACTCCCTGTTCAGCATCTACGCCGATACGACA
>Ga0233423_10000787_pt1 | contig 16180 bp, 14 predicted proteins | sample Watercolumn_Mata_FD_180713 | JGI IMG/M metagenome (GOLD analysis project Ga0233423, IMG submission 180713) | Freshwater microbial communities from Lake Matano, South Sulawesi, Indonesia - Watercolumn_Matano_2014_112_MG | ecosystem: Environmental > Aquatic > Freshwater > Lake | place: Indonesia...
CGAGCATTTCGCGTGCTTCGTTTCCAATAGCGATTATGCGTTTGGTATTCCGGTCGAAGGCAACGATAGAGGGTTCATTAAGGATGATTCCTTTACCTTTCATCCAAATAACAGTGTTTGCCGTGCCGAGATCGATGGCAAGGTCTGCAGAAAATAATGAAAAGATTCCCATGTGATCCTACAATTACTATAATTATCACACCGAGCGTGTCGAAGTGTGAATCCAATTTATGTTTATTCTGTCATTCTTCGATTAGACTTCAATTTGAATTTTGTCGAGCGCTCAGAATGACGTTTTGTCTAATGTCTAAAATGCCTAATTCCGGTAAATACCATTGCAACATCATGTTCGTTGGCAGCCTGTATCACTTCTTCATCGCGTACAGATCCACCAGGCTGAATGACTGCTGTTGCTCCAACTTTAATTGCTTCTAGTAATCCGTCTGCAAAAGGGAAGAAAGCGTCAGAAGAAACTGCGCAACCATGTAAATTGAAACCTGCATCAGTAGCTTTCATCGCGGCAATTTTTGATGAATCTACACGTGACATTTGACCTGCACCTATGCCAAGCGTCCGATCGCCGGAAGCGTAGACAATAGCGTTCGATTTGACGTGCTTGGCAATACGCCAGGCAAAAAGTAATGCTTTCATTTCATCGTCTGTCGGTTGACGCTTGGTCACGACTTTCAGACTATTCGGGTGAATGCGATGCTGATCGGGATCCTGAACCAGTAGACCACCTACAACTTTGCGAATATCTAATTCCCTCACTTTGCGTAAGTTCGATATCTGACGAATCAATCGTCGATCTTTTTTCTTTGTTAGAAATTCAAGGACACCTTTTTCGTATTCTGGAGCTATGACTACCTCGGTAAAAATTTCGTTAATCGCTTCAGCTGTTGATCGGTCGAGTGGGCGATTTACACAAACAATTCCACCAAATGCTGATTTACTATCTGTAGCTAATGCTTTTTTATAGGCATCTAATAAGACAGAATCAGATGCTACGCCACATGGATTATTATGTTTAATAATTACCACAGTTGGTTCATCGAATTCAGCACATAACAAAGCTGCTGCGTTAATATCCAGAATATTATTATAAGAAAGTTCCTTTCCATGTAGTTTTTGAAAATGTGATCCAAACTTACCATACAATGCAGCGGATTGATGTGGATTCTCACCATAACGTATAGGCTGTTCTTTAGGGAGCGAAATGGTTAACGAATCAGGCAAAGTATTTTGTGGTGTTAATCCGGAAAGATATGATGAAATAACTGAATCGTAGTGAGATGTGTGTTGGAATGCGCGACACGCAAGATTAAATCGTGTCTGGATCGTCAGTGATCCTTCATGCTCACGCATTTCTTCCAGTACAACTCCATAAAGGTCGGGATTTACAACAATAGCGGTAAAGCGGAAATTTTTAGCGGAAGATCGTACCATCGCCGGTCCGCCAATATCAATTTGTTCAATTGCGTCATCCAGCTTTACATTTTCTGCCGATATAGTTTGTTCAAACGGATAAAGATTTACAATTACAAGATCAATAGGTTCAATATGATGCTGCTGGAGTTGATCGCGGTGCGAAGGATTATCCAGAACGGCAAGGATACCACCATGAATACACGGATGCAATGTCTTCACCCGGCCGTCAAGAATTTCAGGGAAGCCTGTAATTTCTGAAACTGATTTCACTTCAATGCCAGCATTCTTGAGTGCTGAAAAAGTTCCGCCGGTTGAAATAATCTCAACACCAAATTCTTTGAGAGCTTTAGCAAATTCAATAATACCTTTTTTATCCGACACACTGATCAACGCACGACGGATTTTCAATAAGGGATTCTCATCTACATTTTTAGGTTTTGCGAATGGATCCAATACTATGACATTATCCAAGCTTTTTTTCCTTCAAATTTTATTCGCTTTTCAGCAAATGCCTTTAGTGCTAATGGAAAAATTTCATGCTCAATTTTTAATACTTTAGCTGCTAGTGATTCTGGTGTATCATCAGATGAGACATCAACTGTTTTCTGAATAATGATCGCACCACGGTCATATTCTTCATCAACAATATGTACTGTCGCACCGGATACTTTCACACCTTGTGCTATAACTGCTTCGTGCACATAGTGTCCATACATTCCAAAGCCACCAAACGATGGTAACAAAGCCGGATGTATATTAAATATTCGATTGTGATACTGTCGGATGACCTGTGCGGGAATTTTTTTTAAATATCCCGCCAACGCAATACAATCGATTCGATGCAGCGCCAATTCGTGAAGCATTGCATCTGCTAATGCATTTTCTGAAGGAAACAGTTTCTGCGAGAGGTGACGTGTCGGAATATTTTTGGCACGAGCAATTTCTATCGCACCTGCATCAGATTTATTACTGATGAGTAACGCAACATCAGCCGGCAACAATCCGGAATTAATTGCATCAAGAATTGCTTGAAAATTTGAGCCACGCCCAGAGGCGAAGACTGCAATATTCATTCCACTTTTTTCAGAAAATGTGCCCCACAATGTTGAAGAAATGTAATGAGAAGTTGAAGGAGAATCAACGAAAAGTGGATGAATTCTTCAAGAAATCTTCGTATTTAACTCCTTACACTGATTTAGCAAATGAATCTACTTCAAGACAGTAATATCTGGCAAACATGAAAATTCCAGCATTTCATAATATAATATTTGACTTAGATGGTACACTTCTGGACTCAAAGCGTGACATAGCAGCTGCTCAGTTATTTGTTTTAAAGCAATTTGGAATTCATCACCATAAACCGGAAGATATCTATCCACATATCGGAAAGACAACCAGAGAAATTTACGAAATATTTCTCCCAACTGAATTTCATAATCGATTACAGGAAGCGCATGAAATCTACCTGAATTACTACCGCCCGAGGGCACTTGAAACAACTCAATTGTTTCCTGGAGTTCGTGAGGCATTGATATTCCTCCATTCTAATAGAATCCGGCTTTCTGTGGCCACAACAAAGTCTACAATGACTACTCAGCGTATTCTGGATCATTTTGGGATTAGTCGATTTTTTGATCAAGTCCAGGATACAGATGGGACCCCGTCTAAACCGGATCCTTATATCATCAACAAAATTGTGACCGATCGATTCTGGATACCAGTTGAAACTCTGATGGTTGGTGATTCTGATAGAGATATCGAGGCAGGGAGAAATGCAGGTATTCGAACGTGTGGCGTGACCTATGGAGCTTTTACTCGACTTCAAATGGAACAATGTCATCCAGATTATATTATCGATGACATTTTCTCTTTAACTACCATAATTTTTCAAAGTTAAATTCTATATTTTCTATTAGACTTGTATCAATTCTGCTATTACAATTACTTTGAATAATTAATTATCCTATTGTATCAGAATTTTCTGTTCCCCGATTCCGAGTATAAGGACTCGATCATCGAGATGGCGTTCGGCGACTATTTGCCATAATTGTTCCTGAGCGGAAGTTATTGAAGAATCTAATCCTTGTATAAAAGTCCGATGGTGAATTGGGATCATGAATTTCGCTTGAGTATCTTCAAATATTTGTAATGCCTCTTCAGGATTAGTATGTACTCTTTTCATAAAATCGTGAGGTTCTATTGGTGCAATAGGAATTAATGCAACGTCAATGCAGAATTTCTTTCCAATCTCTTTAAACTTTTCTGAGTCATAACCTGTATCCCCTGCGAAGAAAACCGTTTTACCTTCATACTCAATGACGAATCCTGAGTAAGTATCAACATCAAGCCAAGCGATATCAAATCCATATCTTCCATTGAAATGCTTAACTGGTACCGCTGTAATTCGAACATCATTCAGCGATATATTCTCCCACAATTTTAGTTCTTGATAATTCTCAAATCCCATATTTGGTGTATATCTCATTCCTTCTATTGGTAAAACGACTGTTGCAGACTTTGGAAGTAAATTTAGACTTCCGTAATTGAGATGATCGAAGTGAAGATGAGAAATAAGTATAAAGTCGAGTTTCTCAAGAAGTTCTATTTGAATACCCGGCTTTGTTCTTCGTTTTGTAACGATACCAGCAGTGTTGGTAAACATCGGATCGGTCATAAATACTTTGTTGCCTATTTGAATTAGGCATGTTGCATGTCCAATCCAAAGTACAGAAAGACCAACACTCGGAACTATAGGCCGCTCAATTCTTGTTATTTTTGTATCGGATTCGCCGGGAACATCCTCAAATGATTTTAAAATGAAGCGTTTAAATAGTGGATTGCACGACTCAAAAATAAACAGAAAGGCAAAATACACAAAAACGATCTTTGTGTAAGAATAGGAAAACAATGTAAAAAAAATCATTTGCAGTTATCAAAAGAACCGAAACTCAATCGAATGCATCCAATATTTATCGATGGGATTATATTTGATATTATAATGTAGAAATCCAAAAAGTGTTGAAGCACCAATCACAATATAATTTGCAGAGAAAAATGAATTTGTATACCGCGCGATACCGCCATTTAGACCCATAAATTCACCGTACTCAATTACGGGAAAATGACCTATTAGTTGTCCTGAAAATCCCCAGTAACTTTTCCCTACTTTACTGGTAAAAAGTTGAACGGTAAGATTGAATTCGACCGAGCCAGTAAAACGCTCAGGCTGCGTCACTTTGAAGTAGTGCCATCGCGGATTGAGTTTATTCATGCCAAAGGAGTATAAGAGGGGGGTGATTTCCCACTCGAAACCAAAACTTGTTTGCGCGGAATAGCATGTCCAGGTAAGATTGGGAATTGATTGAAGAAGCAACCAGGATGAATTAATTCCAAGTAGTCGCTCTGGTTGCTGGGCGTATGATCGAAAAAATGGGAATTCAAAGATCGAAAAAAGGATTATAGCGAAAACAACATGATGTTTCAATCGGAGTCTCATACTTTTAAAATGTAGGATTTTTTTAAGTAGAACAAAACATTGGTGTTTTAAAAATATTTGTTGCTGGTATGATTAGTTATTTGTATTTTTTCACTTCAAAAAAAATATTAAAGAGGAGAATCTTATGATTCGTGAAGTAACATATAGGCTTGTTCTAGCTGGTTGTATTCTATTTATTATTGGATGTTCGACTCGGCAGGCGACAAGGTTTGATGGTTCAAATTCTATAAATCTTGATACCGTGAAGGCAGGATTATTTGATACTGGTAAAATGTGGACTTTCGATTTTCCACCGATGGATTATTTTGCCAAAACATACAATTTCACTCCGACAAAAGAGTGGTTTGAAAAAGCGCGTTTGTCTTCGCTTCGTCTTCCTAATTGTTCAGCTTCGTTTGTTTCAGAAGATGGTTTAGTTATGACAAACCATCATTGCGCACGTTCCGCGCTAGATAGTGTTAACCGTGAAGGTGAACGTCTTGCAGAGGTGGGTTTTTATGCAACTACTTTAGATGAAGAACGACGTGCTCCGAATATTTATATCGATCAATTGGTATTACTGGAGGATGTTACAGCAGAAGTACAGAGTGCATTTGAGACTGGAAAGACAGATAACGAAAAAGTAGAAAATCGATTAGCAAAGATGAAGGAAATCCAAAAACGATACGCCGCAGATTTTAAAAATAAAGTGCCACAAGATTCTATGGTTTTCAATGTGGTTTCATTTTATCAGGGCGGCCGATATTCTCTCTATGCATATAAGCGATATACTGATGTTCGTTTGGTATATGCACCAGAAGAGGAAATGGGATTCTTTGGTGGTGATCCCGATAATTTTACATATCCTCGATATGATTTTGATTGTTCTTTTTTCCGCGTCTACGAAAATGGTAAACCTATTAAAACTTCAAATTTCTTTCAATTTAGTTCAACAGGAGCGAGGGAAGGTGACGCCGTATTTGTTATAGGCAATCCGGGTAGTACAAATCGGCTTTTGACGATTGCACAGTTGGAGTATCTACGCGATGTTTCATATCCAGCTAATATCGAAGCGTATCAATCAATAGGTAATATATATTCTGACTATGTTAAAAGACACCCTGAATCGAAAATCCGTTATATCAACACCATTTTTGGAATGGCCAATTCTCGAAAAGCTGTAACAGGGTATTTAAATGGTCTTTTGGATCCTGTACTGATGGCAAAGAAGAAAGATTTTGAAAAGAATTTTCAAAAGAGTATATCATCAAATCCTGATCTTAGTATAAAATATGGGGATCCCTGGAAAGATATCGCGAATTATCAAACAGAACTCGCTGGGATTACGCCTGAACTTAATGCACTTAAATATAAAGGAAGAACAAATGCTCGTTATCTATCCCTAGCCAGCGATATAGTTGATGCAGCAATGCAAGCAACTGATTCCATTACTCCATCTCAAAGAGCTAAGTTGACGCCAAAGAACTTTGAACCGGAAATTGAGACACAACTTCTTACGTTTAGATTGAATGTAATGAGTCGTTCATTGGGTGGAAAAAATGAAACGTTTGACAAACTAATTGCTGGACGAACATTTGAAAAAGCTGCATCTGACATTGCTTCGTCGACAGTTATTGGTTCAAAGGATAAAATGGAGGCATTACTATCCAGCAGACCACAGGCAATTTTAGCATCCACCGATCCGCTTATCTCATTTTTTGTTTCAATCCGACCTCGCCTTGACCAACTTCAAAAAGAATCTGACGAAATCAATAAAAGGATACAGGCACGTTCTCAAATGCTGGGCAGAGCTTTATATGAAGTCTATGGTACAAAAATTCCACCAGACGCAACATTCACACTTAGGATTGCTGATGGCGAAGTTAAGGTGTATGAATATAACGGCACAGTTGCACCACCTATCACGACTTTTTATGGAATGTACGACCGATATTATTCTTTCGGAATGAAAGAACCTTGGAATTTGCCAAATCGCTGGGTAAATCCACCGACTTCATTCAAGATGAGTACACCGATGAATTTTATTTCGACAAATGATATCATTGGAGGAAATTCTGGAAGTCCTGTAATTAATAAGGATCTACAAGTTGTCGGATTAATTTTCGATGGAAATATTGAAAGCTTGACGGGAAATGTAATTTTTGAAGAGACAAAAAATCGTTCAATTTCTGTTCATTCGTCTGGAATACTTGAGGGATTAGAAAAAATTTATAAAGCAGATAGAGTTGTGAAAGAACTTCGTGCTGGAAAAATTGTCCAATAGGTCGAAAAATTTATAATCGAAAAAAAGGGTGGATGTAAATTCTGCCCTTTTTTTATCCCCTTGGATGGAAGGAACGATGAACTTCTTTTAAATACTCACGATCAATATGAGTATAAATCTGTGTTGTGGAGATATCTGCATGACCAAGCATTTCTTGGACAGCACGGAGATCAGCTCCTCCTTCGAGTAGGTGAGTAGCAAATGAATGGCGAAATGTATGTGGGTGGACATCTTTACTAATACCTGCTGAGCAAGCATATCGTCCGACTAACTTTCGAATCATATCGCGCGTAAGCTTTGATCCACGGATATTCAAGAATAGATAATCTTGCGATTTGCCATACTTGATAAGATGTATACGAGATTGTTTCTGATACTCTTCGATCCATCTCCGTGCTGATCGACCGATTGGTACAATTCGTTCCTTAGATCCCTTACCAAAAACGCGTAATAGACCTTCATCTATATTTAAACTAGCTTGCTTGAGATTTACCAATTCTGATACTCGTATTCCTGTAGCATACAATGTTTCAAGTATTGCTCGGTCACGAATACCGAGCATTTGTGTAATATCAGGCTGCTTCAATATAGTATCAATCTCTGCAACACTTAATACTTCTGGAAGAATCTTTTCCTGTTTTGGTGAATCAATGATTTGTGTAGGATCATCATTTACTTCCTCTTCGGCTAGGAGATAGCGATGAAATCCTCGGATAGTTGAAAGTGTGCGGGCTATACTGCGTGGTGTAAGTTTATGACGATGTAACGATGCAAGGAATTCACTGATATGTACGTCAGTGATTTTCAACGCAGTAGAAATTCCTTCATGAGAAAGAAATTTTTTGTATTTATCGAAATCGTAAATATATGATCTGATTGTAAGAGAAGAGAGATTTTTTTCCAGCCTAATGTAATCTACAAATTTTTGAATCTGTTTATCAAGTTCGGTAATTGCTGATGGATGTACAGAAGATTGTTTAACGATGTTGGACCGAGATGTCATAACATCAAAATATTATCCATAAAACTATGATTGATATAAAATTACATCGTTTCTTAAGAAGGTGCAAGACAAAGAGCTAAATGGAAAGACTGAATAAAATTAAAATTCTAATTTAAAAGGATAGTGTATAAGATGAATATAAAAATTTATCCTTTGGTAGCTTTTGCTAAAGTGTCAAAAATCTGAAATGCACGGTCGAGATGAGATATTTTTATCAATGATAATACTTTTTTATGTACACCCACTAATTTTACCGCACCACCATTTTCGCGCATTTTCCGCTCAGCGATGAGTAAAGCACTTAATCCGCTGCTATCACAGAATTCAACTGTGGAAAGATCGACTATAAGTTCTTTAAGCTGTGGCTTACATAGTACAAGAAATTCCCCTTTCAATTCAGGTGAAATGCTTGCGTCAAGTTTTCGTTCCTTAATTTTTAGGATAATTGCAGTTCCGTTTTTCTTTGTTTCAAAGTGCATAGGTAAACTCCATTAAAACATATCAATGCATTTCAAGAGGCTTCGATATGAGGAAGAATTGACAGCTTTCCCTCTTGTTTTAACCTGAAAGTTATAAAATTGATCCCCATTTTGTTTTGCAAAGCTTACACGTAATGGTGCATTTGATGCTTTACAGAGAAATGCACTTGGTAAGGAGAGGTTGTAATTTAGGTCGAATGCAACATCGAAGGATTGAATTTCCATCTTTTTTCTTAAATCTCGTCGTGGAATATACCAAAGGTTAACATCTTCTGACGAATAAACCAGTGTCTTTAGTGGTGGAGTTGTAGACATTGCACGAAGTTGGTCATCTCGGAGTAAAACCATCATCTGATCCGAAGAGAATTTTCGAAGAAGAAATCGAAATAATGAAGAAGTTGATTCGCTATCGAGTGAAGGATCGGGAAGGATAACAAGAGCGCGTCGCGAACGTGAAAGTGCATCTGTAAAATTCATAATACGATCACGGTTCTTCCGAAAATGTAACCGTGAATAGGATAATCCAACTTTAAATCGTAATCCCTCCAACATCTATACCTCAAATTACATATACTATTTACTACGTTTTGAACGTTCGCGTTGCGCCTCCAATAACCGTGAAATAAATGCCTGATCGAAGAAATAATATCTAATTTGCAAACTACCGCGGATGAACGAATCATTATCCAAGTTTGGTACATTACTACCTGCATAATATGGGGATCCTGTCATGACATATTCTCCCATTAGTGTAATGGACCAAAATTCGTTCAGGAAATAGTCTACTCCAACACCACCCATAAAATTCATATCTCCAGTGGCAACAGATGCCTTTGAACCATCGTTATTTTTTGGATCAAAAAACGCGAGCCCACCACCTGCAATGATGAACGGATTCCAAGCACTATTAGGCATCAAATCTGCCGATAAGTAGATGTTAAGGGCCATTAGATCTGTCGTTATTACTGCACCACTACTTGTTTTCCAAGGTAGTTGATTCGTCGAAAATTTTCCACGCAGACCTAAATATTCCATTATAGAATAACTCATACTCACACCGCCACCAATACCAAATGAAGGAGTAAATGAACCTCCACCCATAAGCATTTGACCGGATCCTTCAACACCGACACCAAATTTTCCTACACGTGTTTGTCCCCAAGCAGGAAATAGGAAAATCGATATAAGAACTAACGATATAACAATATGAAAGAAAGATTTCGACATATTACCCTCACGAATAAGTGGGTGATGGTGATTTTATATTCAGCTCTTAAACATGTTAATAAACTTCTGTTCATCAATCAACTGGATACCAAGCGATTGAGCCTTATTTAGCTTAGATCCGGCATCAGTTCCTACGATTATATAATCAGTATTCTTGCTTACAGATGAAGTTACTTTTCCACCCAATGATATTATTTTTTGTTTAGCTTCTTCGCGCGTCATTGTTTTTAGAGAACCTGTTAAAACAAAGCTTTTTCCAGCAAATTGCTGAGAAGTTGGTGTGCGTTTCTTCCTCGATTCCATACACACACCTGCTAACGTAAGCCGTTCGATGATGCGACGATTATGTTTGTCTTCAAAGAATCTGACAACACTTTCGGCAATCTGTGGACCAATACTTTTTACAGATTGCAAATCGGCTTCTGTTACACCTATAAGTTGGTGAATTGTACGGAAATTTTCAACTAGAAGCTTAGCAATATTTGAACCAACATGGCGGATCCCAAGGGCAAAAACTACCCGTTCAAATGGATGATTTTTGCTCGATTCTATCGCTTCCAACAAATTTTGAACCTTTTTCTTTCCCCATCGATTAAGAGTCAACAGTTTTGATTGCTTTTTATAAAGATCGTATAAGTCTGCACAATTATAAATAATATTAGTCTCGACAAGCTGTTCAACCACGGATTCACCTAAACCTTCAATATCCATCGCTCCCCGTCCTGCAAAATGTTCGATTCGGCCCTTCACCTGTGCCGGACAATCGCTATTTTCGCAATAATGATTTGCTTCACCTTCTGGCCGGAATAGCTTCGAATTACAAACGGGACATGTATCGGGAAATTCAAATTTTAGAATTCCCTCCTTCCGCTTTTCAATAAGCGCAGCGCTAATCTTTGGTATAACATCTCCACCTTTTTCGACTATAACCATGTCTCCAGGACGAATATCTAACTGTCGGATGTAATCCGCATTATGAAGTGTTGCGTGTGAAACCGTACTTCCACCAAGAAATACCGGTTCAAGATCTGCAACTGGAGTTACAGTGCCCAGACGTCCAACTTGAAGATGAATTGCATTTAGCCGTGTTTCCGCTTGGCGTGATGTAAACTTGAAGGCAACTGCCCAACGAGGACTTTTTGCCACCGCACCTAATCGTTTCTGTTGTTGCAAGGAATCAACTTTAACTACAACACCATCGATATCGTATGGAAGTTTATCGCGTTTAATTTCCCATACTTTCCAATATTTTATAACTTCATCAATAGATTTACATAAACGAGCGTCTTCAATTGTTGAAAAACCCAAGTCTGATAAAAGTCGGAGGTTGGTAAAATGACTTTTTAATTCTATTTCATCGGTTTGTAGGTAATAGGAAACAAATTGTAATGGTCGTTGAGCAACAATTTTTGAATCCTGTAGTTTAAGCGTTCCAGCAGTAGAATTGCGTGGATTTACAAATGTCTTTTCTCCGGCAAGTTGGCGTTCTTCATTCATCCGCAGGAAATCGTTTCTCTTCATATATGCTTCGCCTCGGACTTCTATTTTTCTTAGTCCTTTTGGTATTGAACGAAGACGAAGTGGTATGGATCGAATGGTTTTAAGATTTTGAGTGATATTATCACCCTGCACTCCATCACCACGCGTAGCACCCTGAACAAGAATACCATCCTCATATTGCAAACTGATTGCTATACCATCGTACTTTAATTCACACACATATTGATACGGTTCATTTGCTAATAGTTCGCCTATTCGACGGTCAAAATCGCGTACTTCGTCTTCAATGTAGGTATTAGATAAACTCAGCATTGGAATAGTATGAGTGACCGCAGGAAACTCTTTAGTTATTTGGCCGCCGACTCGTTGTGAAGGAGATTCTGGACGAATGAGCTCAGGATACTGTTGCTCGAGTTCGAGCAGTCGGTGTATCAGTTTATCGTATTGCTCATCGGAAATTGTTGGCTGTGCAAGGACGTAATATCTGTAATCGTGGTCAGCGATGTCCTTGTAAAGAGATTCAAGTTCTTTTTGAATAGTGGAACTCATACCAGCTTTCTGTGCTGGTGGTTAGTTTTTGAGTGTTGCTTCAGTAATTACAGCATTTCGAAGTACAGCACCACGTTTGCCTAAAGCACCTATTTCTTTACCATTCAATTGGAATGTTGCTCCCCCTGCATTTCCCATCGTGACCACGAATCGCTCGGAAGCTATCCACGTACGTTTTCTATTTGGAGCAAAAAGATACTCTTCACCCTTCTTTCCATCTATAAGAAGGCTAATCCAGACAGAATCATGCGTGGTTATTTGAAGTCGTAGACTATCAATTTTTTGTGGAATGACTGCCGGTGAAGTATCGGGTGTTGCATATGGCTGTGAGATTGATGCTGCTTCACTTTCACGAATAACTCGGTCAAACGAAACTTCTGAAATTGGTTTATCTGACTCGTCAATCTTGTTCATTGTAGCTAGATATAATACAATAGCTACAGCTCCTAGGAGTAAAACACCTAAGATAATATTTCGTTGAAAAGTTGAAAATGAAAATGCGGGTTGCTCCTGATTTTCAACACTGTTTACGTCCTTTTTCGGATGTTGATGAGGAGCTGAATCATCAGGTTTATTAGCTGAAATGTCCATTCGAGCTTTGTCGTATCGTTTCATAATCTCCGAAGGATCAAGATCAACCATTAATGCAAATTCTCTAAGAAATGCACGCACATAGGTTTGAGGTAGAATTTGAAATTGTCCGCGTTCAATTGCTTCTAGAAACTTGAGATTAATACGAGTCTCGGCAGAAATATCCAAGAGTGATATCTGTTTTGCAATTCGAGCGGTCTGTAATTCCTGGCCAAATTGTTCAAGGTTCATACGGAGAAAATCCAAAACTACTTAAAGCAATGGAGTGTTACTTCAATTAATACAAAATAGTAGTAATTATTCGGACGACATTCAAGATGCGTTTGGTAAGTTTTAACTTGTAAATATTTTTTGTTCGACGAGGAACAAAACACACCAAAATGATATCCTGATATCACTATGTGAGGTAGTGTTAAGTCCTGTCTATCTTTCGTTTAAAACAAGACGGATGGTTCTAGCAAGTTCTTCAACTTGATATGGTTTTTGAAGAAACGCTTTTACTTCTTCTCGCCATGGTGATGTGTCCATCATACGGTCGCTGTACCCCGAGGAAACAATAACTTTTAGATTTGGTTCTATCTCTTTTAACTTTTGGAAAGTTTCTTTTCCACTCATCTTCGGCATATTTAGATCGAGAAAAACCACATCAAATCGTAATTTCTTTTTATAAAGATTAATTGCTTTTCTTCCACTGTTAACGGCAGTCACTTTGTAACCAAGACTTTCAAGCATTCCTCCGATAACCAGTGTTACATTTTTCTCGTCATCGATAAGAAGCACTTTTTCATGCCCTTGTTGAACCTTTGAAGGTCGAATTGGTCTTCGTAAGTTATCTGTTACAGGGATGATTGGAAAATGTAGCGTAAATTGGGTGCCTTGGTTAAGTTGGCTTTGCATTGTTATGAAACCGTTGTGTGAATTAACAACTCCGTACACAACCGAAAGTCCAATTCCAGTTCCTTTTCCCTGATCTTTTGTTGTGAAGAATGGTTCAAACATACGTTGTTGCGTTATTTTATCCATTCCAATCCCAGTATCGATTATCGATACTGCAATATATTGTCCCCTTTTTACCTCAGGAGTTTCATAATCATTTTCTTCCACTTGTTTTTTAAAACTACGGATCGTGATAGATCCCCCCTCTGGCATTGCGTCGCGTGCATTGATTAAGAGATTTAGAACTGATTGTTGAATTTGCCCGTCATCTCCACTTATGATGCAAACTTCGTCAGTGAGTTCCATCTTAATATTGATTGTTTTATCAATACTTCTTTCGAAAAGTCTGATGGTTTCTTCGATGATGTCATTCACAATAATAGGTCGGAATTGAACATTGCTCTTGCGTGCAAATGTAAGTAATTGACGTGTAAGTGCAGCCCCTCGACGTGCAGCAGTCTCAATAATATCAGCAAATCGATACCAGGCATCACCACGCCTCATTTTTCTTTTCATGATAGCGGTGGAACCGAGTATCGAAGTCAAGATATTGTTGAAATCATGAGCAACGCCACCGGCGAGATTTCCTATACTGTCTATTCGCTGAGCATGAATGATTTTTTCTTCGAGTTTTTTCTTCTCTGTAATATCGCGAGCGACTGCGCGAATAAGGGGTTGACCTGTTTCATCGCGGATGATTGAAGCATTAATGCTAACGAATAACAATTCCCCACTTTTTGTCATCATTTTCTCTTCTAGTTCCTTTACTTCCCGATTCCGCTCAAAGATGTCCTGAAGAATTTTCTGTGCCTCTTCTCGGTAATCGGGTGTATAAAGCTTGAAAATAGATTGACCAATCAACTCATTCTTATCATATCCTAAACGCAATGCTTCTGTCTGGTTGCAACTTATAATTATGCCGTTTTTGCTAATGATATGGGACATATCGGGGGAATGCTCAAATAGATCAATATATCTTTCTTCTGATTTTCGAACTCGCTCAAAGAGCGTAGCATTTTCCATCGCCACACCAATCTGATTGGCAAACGCCATGATCAAATCGATTTGTTTCTGCACGAAAGCTTCGCGGTTTTTGCTAGCTAAGACAATCAATCCAGAAAGTTGATCCTTCATCATGATTGGTACTGATGCCCAAGAACCAATAATTCCATAATCCCATGTCATGCCATTTTCTGCATCAGATTTCGAGGGGCGTCGTGTAATTTTTGGTGACCGTATCCAGGATCCTTTCTCCTCGAAAAGATTCAGATTTGAATCGACAATCGTAAAATTTAACTCCTCTGCTCCACGAAGGGCTCGCAATACAAGTCGATTGCCATCTACGCTATAAATCCAACCATATTCTACTTGAATAAGACGTTTCATTTCGAGAAGTGCATTGTGAAGGAGGAATTGAACATCAATTGCTCGATTAACTGATTCGGCAAAGGCATTAAGAGCGAGGAGTTCCTGTTTTTGCTCTTCAAGTAATCTTCCGTACTTCAGTGTGAAAAAGACAATGATGAAACCGAATACACCAACAGTAAGTACACTTCCGAAAAGCAACCATTCGATTGTTCGACCGCTTGTCATTCGTAACACGACAATTGTTGCCAATGTTACAACTACAGCGGTTGAGATTACGATTTGTGCTTGTTCGACTGGACCAAGAGATGCACGGAATTTCCTAAATTTGCCAATTCGTATCATACGGTAAAAATAATGAAGATTATTAGCCTGTCAGTGAGACTTTTGTTAAGATGGACTTATAATGGTAAATGTTTTGAAAGAATTGTGCTTACTTCGTCTTCATTGAATGGTTTTACAAGAAAATCTACAGCACCTAATGTGCGTGCAACTTTTCGTGCATCATAATCATCGATTGCAGAGAAGAAAATTACCGGAGTTGATGCCGTATTCGGCTGACGTTTAAGAAAGTCGACAAGGTCAAATCCATTCATTTCTGGCATTCGTATATCGCTTAGTATTAGATCTGGCTTGAATGAAGCGAGTGCTTTTAAAGCCTCTACTCCGCTTCCAGCAGTTAATACACCATACCCGCGACTGCGTAAAATATGAGATGTAATTTTGAGCCACGTTTGCTCATCGTCTATAATGAGAATTTGTTTTTTCGCTTTTTTTGCCATCTAGATTTGTGCCTTCTACAAAACTAAGATACGAAGGATGATAATAGAAAGCAACCAAACTACAAAATGTGGATTTTTTTAAGGAAATGAAGGTAAAGTATTTAGTTCAAGGTAATCTTGACCTCCCCAGGTAAAATGTTCCTCGACTTAAAGGTATTGTTTAACCTTTTTTGCAGAAAAATCTAAGTTGTCTACCAAAAAATCATCCTTGTAGTTTGGTACAAAACTTGGGTGTAAAATAAACGTTTGGAAATTGATCGGACTTAAATAACTTAACATTAACAAATATTTGGAGGATTCAAAATGGGTCAGCAACAATTATTACTTATCATCCTCGGCGTTATCATCGTTGGTATCGCGATTGCCGTTGGATTGAGCCTCTTTAGTGCGCAAAGTATTCAAGCAAACAAAGATGCTATCATTAACGATTTAAACAATATTGCTGCACATGCATATCAATATAAAATTCGTCCGAAGTCAATGGCTGGTGGCGAAGGTGCATATGATGGCTATAAACTTCCTGGTAAGATGGCGACGAACGAAAATGCCACATACGATCCA
>Ga0233423_10000788_pt1 | contig 16177 bp, 11 predicted proteins | sample Watercolumn_Mata_FD_180713 | JGI IMG/M metagenome (GOLD analysis project Ga0233423, IMG submission 180713) | Freshwater microbial communities from Lake Matano, South Sulawesi, Indonesia - Watercolumn_Matano_2014_112_MG | ecosystem: Environmental > Aquatic > Freshwater > Lake | place: Indonesia...
TCTGCGAGAGCGAGGAAAAATTCCGCTCCTTCATCGAACAGGCTTCTGAAGGCATCCTGCTTGTGGATGAGCAGGGCCTGACGAGCGAATGCAACAAGGCTTTCGGAGAGATCCTGGGCATTCAGAGGGAGCGGGTGATCGGCCGCCCGTTCTGGGACGTCATGCACCAGTTGGCGTCACCGGAGAAACAAACCCCGGAAAGGCTCGTCCTGATGCGGGAAACCATTCAGCAGGCTCTGAAGACCGGGGAATCGCCTTTCTTCTTCCGGGTCATGGAAAACGACATTTACCCTGAAGACGGCAAGGGAAAAACCGTACTCGTCACCGCCTTCCCGATCAGGACCGGCACGGGGATACGGATCGGCTGCGTGATCTCTGATATCACTGAACACAAGCAGGCCCAGCAGGCGCTCAAGGAGTCCGAGGAAATGCTCCGCCTGATATTCGAGAATGCCTCGGACGGCATCAGCGTCTACGAGGAATTCCCCGAGACCAACACCCGGCGGCTGGTGGAATGCAACGCGCGCTATGCCGAATTCGGAGGCCGGACCCGCGAGGAACTGCTGCGCCTTGAAAATACGTTGCCCGTGCAAAAAGACCTCGCGGGGAAGGCGCCGACCCGCCGGGAATTCCTCGATGCCATCCTTCGCGACGGAATGTACAAAGGGCAATTCTCCTGGGCCCGGCCGGACGGCAAGGAAAGTTACGTGGAATACCATGCGGTGCCGGTTCGCAAAGGCGGCAAGGTCCTGGTGGTCGGCATCGACAGGGACATCACGGATCGCCAAAAGGCTGAGGAGGCCCTGAAGGAAAGCGAACAGAATTTCGTCGCCCTGGCCCAGAACGCGCATGACGGCATTCTCATCGTCCAAACCCTGAGATCCCACGCCTATGTAAACCAGCGCGCTGCCGACATCGCGGGGTATTCCGTGGAGGAAATGCTGAACATGGGAGCCTTTGACTTCCTCCATCCGGACGAGCAGAAAAAATGCCGCCAGTGGCTGAAGGACAGATCGAAGGGGGCAAAAGTCGAATCCCAGTTCGAGACCGTGGTTCTGCGCAAGGACGGCAATTCCGTACCGGTGGAGGTGTCGATTTCCAAGACCCTGTGGCACGGGAGGCCGGCGGATCTCATCCTGGCCCGGGACATCACGGACCGGAAGAGGATGGAGGAACAGATCAAGGCAGACATCCACGAAAAGGACGTGCTGCTCAGGGAGCTGCATCACCGCGTCAAGAACAATCTCCAGATCGTCTCCAGCCTGCTGAACCTGCAGGCGCACAACGTCCAGGACCCGGCCATGCTGTCCATATTCCAGGAAAGCCAAAACCGGATCCGGTCCATGGCCCTGATCCATGAAAAACTCTACCGTTCGGACGATTTCGCCCGCATCGATTTCGCCAACTACATCCAGGACCTGGCACATCAGCTGTTCCGGTCCTTCGGCATTTTCTCTGGAGCGGTGCAGTTGAAAGTCGACATCCAGGGCATTTACCTGGACATCAATTCGGCCATACCCAGCGGATTGATCGTCAACGAGCTGGTGTCGAATGCCTTGAAACATGCCTTCCCCGAAATCCGCAAAAATCCATACAACGCGCCGGACAAGAAGCGGCACATTCAGATCTCCATGGAGGAGGAAGGCGGCCGTTTTCTGGTGTTGAAGATACAGGACAACGGCGTCGGATTTCCGGACAACCTGGATTACAGGGACACCCCTTCCCTCGGCTTGAAGGTGGTCATGGCGCTTGTCGAGCAGCTAGAAGGAGAGATCGAACTGGCAAGGAAGAACGGGACCGCCTTCATCATCCGTTTCCCCAAACAGGCAACCTGACGCAGCACTGAAAACAACCTGAGGCAGCCATGAAGATGAAAACCGCCTTGCTCGCCATCCCGCTGATCCTGGCGTCCGTCATGCTGGCCGGACAGGATCCGGAAAAAATCTATTCCTACGACAGCCGGATCCGCGTCAACCCGGACGGATCCATGATCGTGACGGAAACGGTGCGCGTCAACTGCAGGGGAGACCGGATCCGGAGGGGCATCTACCGGGATTTCCCGACGCGCTACCGGGACGGCCACGGGAAATGGGTCGTCGTCAAATTCCAGCCCCTTGAAATTCTCCGCGACGGCAATCCCGAGCCCTGGCACATGGAGAACCGCTCGAACGGCAAGCGGGTGTACATCGGTTCGAGCGACGTTTATCTCGAACCGGGCGTGTATACCTATTCCATCTGCTACGAAACGGACAGGCAGCTGGGCTTTTACAAGGACTTCGACGAGCTGTACTGGAACGTGACCGGAAACGGATGGGAATTCGAGATCGACAGGGCAAGCGCCTGCGTCGAACTGCCCCCGTATGTGTCCGAGGCTGTCACGGGTTATGAAGGATACACGGGACCCGAGGGATCCAAGGAGAGAAATCTCTCCATGTACCGGGAGCCGTGGTCCTCCCGAGTCTGTTTTGAAACCACAAGGCCCCTGTCCGCACGCGAAGGCCTGACGATCGTGGTCAACTGGAAAAAGGGGTTGATGCCCGAACCGTCCGCAGCGGAAAAGGCCGGGAATTTTGCCAGGGACAATCTGGGACTTTTCATCGGCATCCTGGGTTCCATCCTGCTTCTGGCCTACTATCTCGTGGACTGGTTCAAGGTCGGCAAGGATCCGGAGAAGGGCACGATCATCCCGCTCTTCTTCCCTCCGAACGGTCTTTCACCGGCCATCCTGCGCTACATCAGAGATAAAAAATATGATCACAAGACTTTCACCGCAGCATTGATCAACCTGGCCGTCAAAGGGATCATCCGCATCCATCAACCGGTAAAGACCTACTCGATCTCGAGGGAATCCGTGGCCGGCGGGAAATGGTCTCCGGAGGAAAAGAGGATATATGATGCCCTGCTCGCGGACGACCGGGAATTCGAGTTCAAGACGGAAAACCATGTGAAAATTCAAAACGCCATCAAAAGCATGAAGACCGTTCTGGAAAGGGATTATCAAAAAACCTATTTCATGACCAACCGCAAGTACTTCTATTTCGGTTCCCTGATTTCACTCGCCATCCTGGGGCTGTGCCTGTACACATTCCCGGACAAGTCTGCATTCGGCATTCTCTTTTTCCTCATTATCTGGAGCATCGGTGTTTTTTTCCTGATCAGCCGCATCGTGCTGGCTGTGAAAGCCCTGCTGACCCAGAAATCCGGACGTGCCGTGGCCTTCGGCGGCCTCGTCTTTTTCACCCTGTTTTACATCCCGTTTCTGGCCGGCGAGGGATTCGCCCTCTGGGCGCTGTCTCAGATCACGTCGCCCTTGTGGTTTTTCATCATCCTCGCCTTCCTGGCCATCAACGGGGTTTTCTTCAAGCTCATGGAAGCCTACACGCCTGCCGGCAGGAGGCTGATGGACCAGATCGAAGGTTTCCAGCAATACCTGTCCGTCACGGAGGGCGAGCGCCTGCGGCTCATGAATCCGCCCAAGCAGACACCTCAATTATTCGAGGAGTTGCTCCCCTATGCCATCGCGCTGGAGGTCTAAAAGGAATGGGCAAAGCAGTTTGAAAAGGTGCTGGCCCAGGCCAGCCGCGACGGAACCTACAGCAGCCCGGCCTGGTATTCCGGCAGCTCCTGGAATCCGGCGAAGCTGGGGGCATTTACATCTTCGGTCGGGGGCAGCTTCTCGTCCGCGATCTCATCCTCTTCCACCCCGCCTGGGTCCAGCTCGGGGAGCGGGGGCGGGGGGTCTTCGGGAGGCGGGGGAGGCGGCGGGGGTGGCGGCGGATGGTGACGGGAGGGCCTCCATCCGATGCAATCTGAAAAGCTGCTGCGCGTCCTGGGACCTGTGGACACCCTGACGATCCTGGTCGGATCCGTGATCGGGTCCGGCATATTCCTCGTCCCCAATACCATCGCCGTTCAGACGGGCAGCTTCGGCCTGATGCTCGCCGTATGGGTGGTATCCGGCATGCTGACCCTGTTCGGCGCGCTTTCCTACGCGGAACTGGGAGGCATGATCCCCCATGCCGGCGGACAATATGCCTATCTGCGGGAATCCTACGGAAGGCTGCCCGCCTTTCTATTCGGATGGACCGAATTCTGGGTGATCAAGGCCGGATCGATCGCAGCAGTAGCGGTGGCCTTTGCCATGTACGCAGGCGCCTTCATCCCCCCTGCCTGGCAGCCCATTTACCATCAAACCGTCATTTTGAATCTGGGAGTGCGCATCCCGCTGGATGAGATCGGCGTCAAGATGACGGCTCTGTTATGCATCCTGGCGCTCTCAGCAGTGAATTATCTGGGCGTGCGGTTCGGCGCAGCGGTTCAGAATCTTTTCACCTTCCTGAAAGTCGGAGCCCTGGCCGGGCTCGTCCTGGCGGTGTTCCTGTTCGGCAGGCGTGCGCCCGACGCCTTCTCCCCCCTATGGCCGGACTGGAGTCAGGCCGGATTGTGGAGCCGGTTCGGAGTCGCCATGGTGGCTGCGCTCTGGGCATTCGACGGATGGAACAACACCACCTACATGGCAGCCGAGGTCAAAAACCCCCAGCGCAACATCCCGCTTGCTTTGTTCACAGGCACCCTGCTCGTCATCGCGGTTTACATGGCCGCCAATTGCGCGTATGCCTATGTGCTCCCGATGAACGTCATCGCCGGTTCCCGCCTGGTTGCATCCGACGCCGTGCGGACCTTCATGGGCCCTGCGGGAGGAGCCGTGATTTCGGCTGCTGTCTTGGTATCGACTTTCGGAACAGACAACGGGATGATACTTTCAGGCCCGCGCGTGACCTATGCCATGTCCAGGGACAAGGTCTTTTTCGAATGCATGGGCAAAGTGCACCCGAAATACCGGACGCCTCACGTTTCCGTTGCGGTCCAGGGGCTATGGTCGGCCTTGCTGACCCTGTCCGGCCGGTTTGACCAGCTCTTTACATACGTCATTTTCGCAGCCTGGCTGTTCTATGCCATGACCACGGCCGGCGTGATCGTCCTCCGGATCAGAAGGCCCCGCGCCCCGAGGCCGTACAGGACCTGGGGCTACCCGTACATCCCGCTGCTCTTCATCCTGGCCTCCTCCGCCCTGCTCGTCAACACCCTGATCGCCGACCCGCGGGATTCGCTCTTCGGCCTGGCCATCGTGCTCCTGGGCGTACCGGTGTATCTGGGATTCAGGCGGAGAAACAGAAAAGGATGATTTTTCTAGCGCCCACGGAGACCGTGGGCGCTGATTCATCCGGTTCCGGCGGTACTCCGCGGGAACGGAAAAAAACGAGGAAAACCATGAAAAAGCTCCTGCAGGCGGTCATTACCGGGCCGGTACCGGCTCTTTTTTTAATCCTGCAATGCCAAACGGGTCCATCCGGTTCGTACCGCGGGAAACCGTTCTCCGATGCGGCCTATTCCGGAGGCCCGCAGATCATCCCGGGAAAGGTTCAATGTGAATACTACGACACAGGCTGTGAAGGGATTGCCTATCATGACGCCGACTCCGTCAATTCCGGAAGCGGGGGGCTGAATCCGGCGGACGGCCATTATCTGAACGAATTCAGAAAGAACGAAAGTGTGGACATATCCTACACCAAGATCGACGGCCGGGAAATCGACAACAGTCCCTACAACCGCGTGGAACCGCAGAAGGATCAGCTCTACGTCGGATGGACGGAGCCCGGTGAATGGATGAAATACACCGTGCGCATTCAAAAAACAGGCCGTTACAGGGTCGGTTTGATGTACACATCCAACCGCGGCGGCAGGATATCGCTCGCATTGGATGACAAGGATGTATCGGGCCCCATCGAAATCCGCTCGACCTATGATCCGCAGGACTCCCTTGCCTGGCGCCAGTGGCATCACTGGAACTATACCGTCCCGATCGCAGAAATATCCCTGCGCCGCGGGATTCACGTCTTGACGCTCGCCACGGTTGCCGAGGGGAACATGAACTACGACTTTTTGGAGTTTCAGCGTGAGGATGAAAAGGGGAGATGACGGACTGCCACCTGTTCCAGCCTCTCCAGCACATCCTTGATCCGTATACCCGTCGTGTAATCGATCCACTCGCCCTTGAAATCATCCCGGCTGCAGTTCAAGCTGCGGTTGACCGCCAGGATCAGACGGTCAGGCCCGGCCCGCCGGATCTTCGACAACTTTTTCTCAAGGTATTCCGGGGTCCAGTATCCGATGATTTCCATGTGCACGATCTTCCCGTCCTTGCTGCGGAAAGTGAAATCCGGCATGAAAACCGAGTCCTCGAGAATGATGATGTCTCCCTCCCGTTGGATTTCCCATCCCCGCTTTTTCTTTGAAAATTTATTGAAAAACATCTCCTCCACCTTGCTGTCGAATTCCGGGGCGGCTGAATAATGCGAACTCAATCCGGAATTCGAGTTCAGAAGGAATGCCTTACGGCCCTGCCTGGTCTTGATATCCGCAACCATGCTCCAGGATTTTGCCAGAAGGAGGCCGGGGAGAAAAACAGCCATGCGCACTCCGTAGCGCTGTGTGTTCGAAAAAAGCGATGCGGGCCCGCTGATTTCCATTTCGTATCCTTCCGGGATTTTCCGGATCTCATGCATCAGACGCGAAAGCTGCAGGTACTGGAACACGGTCCTGTAATCTCCCCTAATCCGCACCCGAGCCGACTCCGCATGATAGAGCACAGCCTGGGCGAGTGCGAGATTGTACCTTTTCAGCAGGCCTTCAGCAGTCACATCGGAGCGGAACGAAAAGAGAATGCAGTTGTCCGGCAGATCCCCGTAGAGACGGGCTTCCACTTCTTCCGGAGGTACACCCGTCTCTGCTGCGATCTCCGACAGGACATCGACTCGGAGGCGTGGATGCAAAAGGTCAGGTTTGGACACAACCGGATAATGTTTCTGGACGATAGAAAAAACACGTTCACGGAACAGGGGAAACTCCATATCCCAGCGCGGACGGAATTCGCAGGATTCCTCCAGCAATTTAGCGAGCCCCCGGATGATTTTATAATCCGTGCGTTCCCCCTCCAGATTGAGAACAGCCTCGTCCAGTTCAGAGCGCGCTTTCCCGGCGTGGCGCCGGTAAATCCGGATGAGTTCCCCGCAGAGGGGGAGGTATTTGTCGGCATCCCTACGCAGGATGTAGGAGGGTCTGATGAAATCCCCTTGAATGCGGTACCTGGCCTGGTCACCGGTAAGCATCCGAGCCCCTCCGCCTGTAGGATACATTCCCCTCCGCAGTGCCCTGCACAACCACTTCATACAGAATCGCCCGCTTCCCGCTTTTTTTCCGGAGGATGCGGCCGAGGCGCTGGACATGCTCGACCGGGCTTGCGCTTCCTCCGAGAATCACGGCCACGTTCGCCTCAGGCACATCCACGCCCTCGTTCAGGACTTTGGACGTGACAAGAAATCGGTATTCTCCGCTGCGGAACCGGTCCAGCACAGCTTTCCGCTCCCGCGTGTCCGTGTGATGGGTGAGCGCTGGGATGAGAAAATGCGACGCAAGGTCATAGGCCAAGGCATTGTCCTCGGTGAATACGATGACCCTGTCCCGGACATGGCGCTTGAACAGGGATTCCAGAATATCGTATTTTGCCTGGGCCCGGTGGAAAACCCTACGCATTTCCGTCCGCGCCAGAAGGGCCTTCCGCGCCTCGGGCTTCCCGGCGCTTTCCCGGATGAACTTCTCCCATCCGCCTGCGAAATAACGCACCTGGTTTTCCTTGACGTATCCTGCATAGACGGCCTGGTTCCGCTCATACAGCGCCCTCTCGCCGTCCGCCAGCCTGACCGGGATGCGCACGATCTCGTATTCCGAAAGCCTCTCGCCCTTCAGGTCGCGGATGCGTTTTTCATACACCACCGGACCGAGGACGCGGGCCAGCTCAACATGCCGCGCGTCCGGCCTCCGGTAGGTCGCAGTCAGGCCGAGACGGTAAGGGGCGATGGAAAGTTCGGGGATCTGCAGATAGGTGGGGGCTGCCAGATGATGCGTTTCATCGAAAATGAGAAGTCCGAAACAGCCGCCGTACCGGTCCAAGTGTCGGAACGCGGAATCGTAGGTGGTGACCGTGACGGCACGGATTTCATGGAATCCGCCGCCGAGAATGCCGGTTTCGATGCCGAAGGCGTCCGTAATCCGGTCGTACCACTGGTTCATCAGATCCAGGGTGGGGCAAACGACCAACGTACTGGTGTCGAGGGCAGCCATGGCTTGAAGTCCGACCACGGTTTTCCCGGTTCCGGTCGGGAGCACGACTGATCCCCGGTGTTTCCGGTCCTCCCAGGCTTGAAGCGCCTCCTCCTGATGGGGGAAAAGATCCTGGCGGATCCGGAACTCAAGGCCGGCTGTTGAAAAACCGCAGGCCTGATCTTCCATCTTCAGTTCGTTCGCCCGAAATGCTTCTTTGATTTCCGCATAGAGATAGGCCGGTGAACGCCAGTTCCGATCTCGGGGATCAAGCCGGAACAAAGGCGGAGAAGCATCCGAACGCCAGCCGCGCAGGACCAGAACGCCGTCCTCGAATGTCAGAGCCGGGAAATCCTCATTGCCTTCCAAATAAAACTCCCTTGACAGCATTAAGAACGCAGCCTGCAATCCCGTTCCCGCGGCGGCCTGGGGAACGAGGCTTGTATTGCAGAGTCAGGACCCATTTATTCCCGCGCCCACGGACTCCGCAAGCGGCTCAGGTCGCTCCGCCATGCGTCGAGACAGGAGGCGCCGGATGAATGAACGGCCTGTCATTCCAGGTCTATTTCAAACTCGAATGTCACAGGCATCCCATCCTCGGGCGCAATCCAATAATTGGCGACCTTGTAAGGGATGCGGATTTTCCGGATGCCGGTTTCATCTCCGGACGTCCTTTTTATTTCAAAGAGAACTGTTCTGCCTGCCGGAACTTTGATGAAACCCGGCAGGAAGAACCCCTCTTCTCTTCCTGCCAGAGAAAGGAAGAGATCCATATCTGAATCGTTCGTCAGCGGGACATGGACGGATTCCCCCTTCTTCAGTGACATTTCCCGCCTATCCCACCGGATTGAACCTTCGAAAAGCGGTTTGAGGAATTCCTCCCTGCCGATGACCTTGTCCTTCCAGTAGACAACCGTCCTGCGCGAATCCAGGGCCTCCCGTATGCCTTCCTCACCGGACCGCTTCACCAACACGAAAGTCATGGGACGATGCCCGCCTGCCGGATAATCATACATGACATCGATCGGATCATGTACGTCCGAGTTGGCGAGCAGGGTCAAATTTTTCTCCAGGCACCAGGCGTGCGCCTCGGGATAATAATCGTACTCGTTGACGATTTCAATGCCCCGGAACAATCCTTTCTCGAGCAGTTCCGTGTGTTCCGGGTACCACCGCGAAATGCCGTCCGGCTGCTGACCCTTCCATCCCGGATGATTCCAGAAAATGAAAGCCTTCTGCCTCTCGGCCTCCAGGATGGCTTCCCGCCAGTCTTCCCTGCGGAGCAGATTCGCGTCGCTGAGGAATATGGCATTGAAATGCCCGGGAGGCATTTTCCGCGTGATTTCTGCTCCCCGGATGACGGTCAATCCGGACATCCCCGCATTTTCCAAGGCAATGTCATACGGCCGGTTGTTGTCCAGGACAACGTCCTCCTCATGAGGGTTGTATTCCAGATGGTCCGTCATGGCGATCACGTCCAGGCCGTTCCTCCAGGCCTCGTCCACGCGGACCGAAGGCCAGACAGCCCCGTCCGAGAACATGCTGTGCAAATGGAAATCGCATCTCAATATCGTATAACCGGATATCTCGGGAAGCCGTATCGGATCGCGGGTTCGGTCCTGGGCTGCAGCATTCTGAGAAAGCAGGAGGACCAAGTGAATCATACAGACATACCGGAGGCGGGATTTCATGCGGACTCCTTTCCTGAACAGGATGATCTCAGAATTGAAGCTCCCCACAGCAAACGGCGGGGGTTCTTCGATCTGCAGGGAAGAAAATATGTTTATTCGCTCACTTACCCCGGGACAAAACCCGGGGCAAGCCTCGCGGCAAGCCGCAGGGAATGCGCTCGCTGTCAGATTCAGATGTCAGATAAACGACTTCAGATTTCCCGAACCCCAGTCCCCTATCCGCCGATCCCGATTCTTACGATACCCGGAGCCCGATGGACATCCTTCCCGATCCCCGAATTCCGATCCTCAAATCCCCTATTCGAGGCAGGGCTCCCGGAGGTTAAAAATCATTGCTCATGAGGTTGCCCTCGAGAATAAAGGACGGCTCGGCAGGATCCATGATGCATCGCGCCGCTCTCAAGTCATTGCGCATGAAAAGGACATCCTTCACCCCCGAATGGCTCAGGAATGTGCCGGCGTCCTCGGTGGCCGTGCTGATGCTGATGCTGAAACGGTTTCCGCCGGCGATGGACAGAACGGCTCCCTCCCCCGGATGGGCCTGCCTTCCCCGGAAGCGGCTGACCGCGGCATTGGACACGGATTCGCATCGGATTGCTTCCGTAAAATAGGATGCAGCAGAATCCGGCCAGGTCAACTCCATATCATCGATGACAAGCCCGTCGACAAAACGGCAGAACAGGGCCGCGATGTCGCTCCTGAAGATGGCGGTTTCCATATCGGGAGAAGGCCTGAGATCAAAATTACCGCCGTAGGACCGGCTCCATGCACTGTTTTTGATTTCCAGACGGATTCCTTTCATCTCGATATTCTGTATATCCCCGGGCCTGGACCCGTAAAGAATCATGCCGTTCTCCCCCGTGGCTTTGATGTCCGAGAAAATGACATCGCTGACGCTCCCCGTATCGCGGCCTTTCTCCATCGCAAGCACGGAGATGTGTACCGGTTCGCCGTTCCCCCACCAATGCCCGCTGACCAGACGGGTTTCGATGATCAGATTGGAGAACCGGATATCCGACACGGACCCTTCGTTCCGGACGAAAATCCCGATGCCGCGGTGGGAATCCAGTATCATGCAATCGTGGAAGATACAGTTCCGAATGCTGTTGGATCCATAGCCAACCCGGATTCCGGCGGAACGGCTCTTCAACAGGCAATCCGAAACAATGACATTTTCCGAGAAACCTTGATGGGCGATGAATCCGGGTATAATTGCCGCGTGATCCGTAACGCCCGTGACCGCTATGGCATCATCCCCCGCCTCGATCCGGCATCCCTGGATGCGGATGTTCCGGGACGTCGTGCAGTGGATGCCGTCGTTGTTGGGCACCAGCAGATTGTTTTGTATGGTAATATGAACCACATCCGCTCCGTTGCAGCCGGCCAGGTGCAGGGTCCAGAAAGGCGAGTTCCTCAGGGTGACATCCCGGACGCTCACATCCCTGCATCCTGAAAAGGCAATAAGATTTCCCGGCCTTTCCCTTGGCTTCACAGGACCTTGCTTGAAAGACGATGCAGGGGCGTTCATGAACGCCTCCCCCTGGCGGGTCGCCTTCCGATCGAAATCCATGCCGATGTGCACGGAATCCATGAACATGAAGGAATCCCCGTTTCCGTCGATGACGCCCTCCCCTGCGATCGATACGTTTTCCGCATCCACGGCGGAAATCAGGCCGGCCCTTTTGCCGTCGAGCAAATAATCGGAAAGATCCGGGCTTCCGAGAATGACCGCTCCGGGCTCCAGGTACAGCATGATGTTGTCCGCGATCCGGAAAGCGCCGGTCCGGTATACGCCTGCAGGAAACAGAATGGTCCCGCCACCCTGTTTCCTGCAGGCTTCGACAGCCGCCCGAATGGCGGGCGTGTCGAGATGCTTTCCGTCGCCGGCAGCGCCGAAGGACCTGACTGAAATTGGACCTGCCGCCGGAGTGGAAGCTGCGGCGATCAAGAGCCCGATCGCACAACAGCACCCGATCGCGTTTTTCATGTCCGCCTCTCATGCTTGGGGGAACGAAGGCCTTTCCTGAAGGATCGGCCACAATGTACTTGCAAATGGACATGGATAATGATAACTTATTATAATAAGAATCTGAAGAAATTGCAAGATCAATCCAGCCAGCCGGAATTTTCATCGAACAGGAACAGGCATATGGGTCCCAAGGAATCCTCAAAAAAAGCCAAGCAGCCGCCCCTGCTCTTCGACAAGACGCAGACCATCATCACGGAGATCGAGAAGCGCATCGGGCACAAGACACTGGTCTATTGGACATCTCACAGGGGGAGCGTCTGCGACAACGACGTGGTCGCACTCTATGAGGTGTTCAAGAAAATCGGCGGGGGGGACGAAGTCTCCCTATTCATCAAGTCGGACGGGGGCGATGTGGAGGCCTCGCTGCGCATCGTGCACCTGATCCGCGAAAATTACAAAAAGGTGAATGCCCTCGTGCCCCTGGAATGCGCCTCGGCCGCCACCATGATCTCCCTCGGGGCGGACCGGATATTCATGGGCCCCCTCGCTCATCTCACGGCCATCGATTCCTCCCTCAAACACGACCTGTCACCCATAGACGAGACGGAGAACCGGCGCGTCAGCGTGTCCCAGGACGAGCTGGTCCGCATCGTCAGCCTGTGGAACAAGAACGCCCGCGACCATCACACGAATCCCTACTCCGACATCTTCAAATACATCCACCCCCTGGTCGTCGGGGCCATCGACCGGTCGAGCTCCCTTTCCATCAAGATCTGCCGGGAAGTCCTCTCCTATCACATCAAGGACAGGGAGGAATGCGAACGGATCAGCATCCACCTGAACTCCGATTATCCCTCGCACAGCTATCCGATCACAGCCCGGGAGGCGGCCGGTATCGGATTGAACGTGGCTCCGCTTCCGGCGGAGATCAATGACCTCCTCCTTGACATGAACGAACTCTATTCGGAGATGGCCCAGAAGGCGCTGACGGACTACGACGAGAACAACTACCACGACAACGAGATCCTCAACATCGTCGAGGCCAGGGACATCCAGATCTATTACCAGAACGACAAGGACTGGAATTACATCAAGGACGAGCGGCGCTGGCAGACGCTCAACGACGAGAGTTCCTGGAGAAAAACCCTGCGAACCGGCGGGAAGAAGTTCAGCACGGTGCTGCACATCCGGTGATCCCCATGCTGTCTTGACAATCAAGAAACAGCCTGCCGGACCGCTGTCAATCCTGGGCCGCGCAAGGCCGTCATGCGGCTGCATGCCATGATAAAAAAAATCCCCCAAAAAAATACTTGAAACCTTGAAAATTTATTGTTATATTTTCTACTAATGATACTGAATTGATAGTATTTATTTCTTCTTATGAAACTGTCGACCAAAACAAGATACGCCGCGAGATTCCTGCTGCACCTCGCGTTGCATAAAGAACAGGCGCCCATCATGTTGAAGCAGGTTGCCGGCAGCGAGGGGATTTCGGAAAAATATTTAAGCCAGATCGCTATTCCGCTGAAGGCCCAGGGTCTGATTGGATCTATGAGGGGGGCCGGCGGCGGATATTTTCTGGCCAGGCCGGCATCCGAAATCCGTCTTCGAGAAGTCGTGGAACTATTCGAAGAAGGAATGGAATGGGTGGAATGCGGCAGGGACCGATCGGTCTGCCGAAGGGCCCCCGAATGCATCATGCGGGACGTGTGGCATCAATTTTCGGAAACGGCCCGGCAACATTTGGATCAAATCACCCTGGCGGACCTGGTGCAGCGGATCCACCAGCACAATCAACCGCTTGTCTACAACATATAGGAGCCCATCATGACACAGTTCGACAAACGCCTGAAACCCGAAACGCTTCTGCTGCACGGCGGGCAGGATCCCGATCCAACGACCGGATCCAGGGCTGTTCCGATTTATCAGACCACATCCTTCAATTTCAGGAATTCGGAACACGCGGCGAATTTATTCGCCCTGAAGGAATTCGGGAATATCTATACGCGGCTCATGAATCCGACGAACGACGTGCTCGAGAAACGCCTGGCCGCCCTGGAGGGGGGAATCGGCGGCCTCGCCACCGCCTCAGGGCAGGCAGCCATATCCATCGCCCTGATGACGATCGCGCAGGCAGGCGATGAAATCGTATCGGCGGACAATCTGTACGGCGGGACATACACGCTTTTCCACTACACGCTGAAACGGATGGGCATCACGGTCCGTTTCGTCAATTCCAAAGACCTGGCCGGATTCCGGAAGGCCATCACGCCCAGGACAAAAGCCATCTATGCGGAATCCATCGGCAATCCCAAGCTCGACATCGCGGACATCGAGGCGCTCGCCGGGATCGCGCATGAAGCCGGCATCCCCCTGTTCATCGACAACACCTCGGCGCCCTATCTCCTGATGCCGATCGATTTCGGCGCGGACATCGACGTCTACTCCACGACCAAGTGGATCGGCGGCCACGGCACCTCCATCGGCGGCGCCATCGTGGACTCGGGGAAATTCGACTGGACGAACGGAAAATTCCCGCTGGTGAACGGGCCGGACCCCAGCTATCACGGCATGGATTTCGTCAAGGCACTGGGGCCCTTTGGCAACATCGCATTCATCACCAAGGCGCGTGTCACCCTGATGCGCGACCTGGGTCCATGCATGTCCCCCTTTAATGCATTTCTCTTCCTGCTGGGGCTCGAAACCCTGCACCTCCGCATGCCCCGGCAGTCGGAGAACGCGCTGGCTGTGGCCCGGCATCTCCAAAAACATCCCTGCGTCGGATGGGTGAATTACCCGGGGCTCCCGTCAAGCCCGGAAAAGGACAAAGTAAAAAAATACCTGCCGAACGGCGCAGGCTCCCTGGTCGGATTCGGGATCAAGTGCGGACGCGAGGGCGGCAAAAAATTCATCGATTCGCTGCAGCTCGTCTCGCATCTGGCCAACATCGGAGACGCCAAGACGCTCGCCATCCATCCGGCCACCACCACGCATCAGCAGCTTTCGGAAGAAGAACAAAGATCGGCGGGCGTCACGCCTGACTACATCCGCCTCTCCATCGGCCTGGAGCATATCGACGACATCCTGGAGGATCTGGACCAGGCCCTGGCGAAAAGCACCCGCTGATCCATCCGTCCCATTGAGGAACATTCATGGAAAAGATCTGCGATTCCATCCTCGACACCATCGGCGGGACGCCCCTGGTGCGCATCAACCGGATGAATCCAAACCCCGGATGCCGGGTGCTGGCCAAACTCGAGTTCTTCAATCCTCTTTCCTGCGTCAAGGAGAGAATCGCCGCAGCCATGATAGAGGCTGGGGAGCGGTCCGGAAGGATTGACGGGAACACGGTCATCATCGAGCCGACGAGCGGAAATACCGGCCTCGGGCTGGCTTTGGTATGCGCCGTGAAGGGCTACCGGCTGATCCTGACCATGCCCGAGACGATGAGCGTTGAACGCCGCCAGCTGCTCAAGCACCTGGGTGCGGAGGTCGTTTTGACGCCCGGGGAGAAGGGCATGCAGGGTGCTGTGGACAAGGCTGCAGCGCTTGCGAAACAGATCAAAAACAGCTATATTCCCCAGCAGTTCGAGAATCCGGCGAATCCGGAGGTACACCGCAGGACCACGGCCGTCGAAATCTGGAATGCCACCGGAGGCCAGGTGGACTTTTTCGTTGCCGGAGTCGGGACCGGTGGTACCATCACGGGTGTGGGCGAAATGCTGAAAAACAACAATCCCTGGATGAAGATCATCGCCGTGGAACCGGACGCCTCCCCCGTGCTGTCCGGCGGCGCCCCCGGGAAGCACGGCATTCAGGGTATAGGCGCCGGATTCATCCCTGCCGTGCTGAACCGGAGCATCCTGGATGAAATCATCCGGGTGAAGGACCAGGATGCCGGAGAAATTTCACGCCGCCTGGCCCGCGAAGAGGGCATTCTCTGCGGCATATCCGGAGGAGCAGCCATGTGGGCAGCGCTGGAGGTGGCCCGGAGGACGGATGGGGCAGGGAAGACAGTCGTGACCCTGATTCCGGACACCGGCGAGCGTTATCTTTCGACCTGGCTTTTTCAGGAATGAGGAACATGGATCGCCCACAGAACATCGGAATCGTCAAACCACAGTTTTTCGAATTCGCTGCGCCGCCGCATGAAATGAGGCTCGCTTGCGGCCGGAAGCTTGGCCCGGTCACCCTGTCTTACGAGACGTACGGGAAGCTGAACGAATCCCGGAGCAACGCGATACTGGTGGAACACGCCTTTTCAGGCAACGCGCATGCGGCAGGCTATCTTCATCCCAAGGACAAGCATCCGGGCTGGTGGGACACCCTGATCGGTCCGGGAAAGGCATTCGACACG
>Ga0233423_10000789_pt1 | contig 16169 bp, 18 predicted proteins | sample Watercolumn_Mata_FD_180713 | JGI IMG/M metagenome (GOLD analysis project Ga0233423, IMG submission 180713) | Freshwater microbial communities from Lake Matano, South Sulawesi, Indonesia - Watercolumn_Matano_2014_112_MG | ecosystem: Environmental > Aquatic > Freshwater > Lake | place: Indonesia...
AATATTTACCGGTGCGGTAGTCGGTAGCCGTCCACAAGACCTTAAATTTAAAGGTGAAAAAGTTTTTTTGGAAATAGGCGATAATAATATTATCCGCGAATACTGTACGCTAAATCCGGGAACAGGCGAGGGCGGAAAGACAATTATCGGAGATAACAACTTGCTTATGGCCTATTCGCACGTTGCGCATGACTGCAGGGTTGCCAACGGTTGCGTTTTGGCAAATAACAGCACCCTTGCCGGTCATGTTACCATTGAAGACAAGGCGGTTATCGGTGGTATCGTCGCAATTCATCAGTTTGTGCGTATTGGGAAACTTTCAATCATCGGTGGATGCTCTAAGGTTGTTCAGGACATCCCGCCGTTCTCAACATGCGACGGCCATCCTGCGCGCGTTTACGGGTTAAACCTGATTGGCTTAAGACGCACAGGAGTATCTAGAGAATCGATTAAACAAATTGACCAGGCATTTAAACTGCTGTTTAACTCAAGGCTATCCCTAAAACACGCTATTGAAAAGGTAGAGAATGAATTAGTAAGAAGTGAAGAGATAGCTTATCTGATTAATTTTTCCAAAAACTCTGAGCGGGGTCTTGTACGCTCCTGCCGTTAACTTAATGAAACGAATAGGTTTAATTGCCGGAAACAGAAAATTTCCACTTCTTTTTGCCTCCTCTGCTAAGAGAAAAGGCTGCGAAATTATCGCAATTGCCATTAAAGGCGATACTTCTCCAAGAATCAAAAGGCTAGTTGATAAAATTTACTGGCTTGGACTTTCCGAATTCGGGAAAATGTTTGACATATTAAAAGCCGAAAAAGTCGACGGTGTAGTTATGGCGGGGCAGGTCAGCCCGCACAAGTTATTTAGCGAAGAGATAAATAAAAGTAAGGAATTAAAACAAGCCCTGCTAGGTCTCAAAGATAAAAAAACAGATACACTATTCGGTTCCGTTGCGCGAATGCTGGAAGCCAAAGGCCTATGCCTGTTGGACTCTACTACATTTATAGAGGAGTATCTTCCCAACAAAGGCACGCTTACTAAAAGCCAGCCGGATTTTAATACATGGGAAGATATCTATTTCGGCCTGAATTTGGCAAAGGCAGTTGCTGATTTAGATATCGGCCAGACAGTTGCGGTAAAGAGTAAGGTTATTGTGGCAGTTGAAGCTTTTGAGGGTACAGACCATTTGATCCGCAGGGCAGGGAAGATCGGTCGCGGCCAAGTTGTAATTGTTAAGGTGAGCAAGCCAAGGCAGGACATGCGGTTTGACATACCTGTCATAGGGTTAAATACCATAAAGAATTTGGTTAAAACAAAAGCTAAATGCCTTGCTTTTGAAGCAGGCAAAACTCTTTTTATTGATCAGGAAAAAAGCGTGCTTTTGGCGGATAAAAAAGGCATTGCAATTGTTGCAGTATAAAACTTCTTGACAGCAGCTGTTAGTAGTGCAAAAATAATAGAACAAAAAGGAGGGATATATGCCACGGACAACAGGAACAAAACCGGTAGAATTTAAATTATATGCTCCCACAGCCAAAAAAGTTGTGGTGGCCGGAAGTTTTAATAGGTGGAATACTAAAAAATTACTTGCCAAGAGGGATAGTAAGGGTAATTGGATAGCCAAAGTTGCCCTGAAACCGGGCAGGCATGAATATAAGTTTATCGTTGATGATAGCTGGACGAATGATCCTCACTGCACTACTTGTGTAGCAAATGCATTTGGATCGCATAATTGCTTGGTTGAAGTCAGATAGTCCAAAGCAATTAGTTTCTAATAAGGTAAACTTTAGGGCGCTGCGTAATAAAGTAGCGCCCTTATATTTGACCTAAAATTACTATGAGATATGTCTACGGGCCGATAAAATCGCGCAGGCTAGGTCTTTCCTTGGGACTAAGTCTTTCAGCGGAAAAAGTATGCGACTTGGATTGTATTTATTGCCAATGGGGTAGTGTCGCTAAAACCACCCTTGAAAGAAAAGAATACGCCAAGATTGACGAAATCATTTGCGAATTGAAATCTTGGATGGGGAAAAAACCGCAAGGGGCACAAAAACTGCAATTTATCACTCTTTCCGGTTTAGGAGAGCCAACTTTAAATATCCGTATTGGAGAGTTGATCGATAGGATCAAAGAACTTACCAGGTTAAAGGTCGCCATAATCACCAATTCGACGCTCTTAGGCGATCCAGCGGTACGTAAGCAGCTTTTAAAGTTAGATTTAATTGTGCCTTCTTTAGATGCGGTTGATCCTGAAATATTCGCCAAGATTGACCGGCCGAATTGCGGCGTAAGATTAGATGAGATTATTGACGGGCTTATTGCTTTGAGAAAAGAGTTTAGCGGTAATATCTGGCTTGAGATAATGCTGGTTGCAGGAGTTAACGATAGTCTTGAGCATATTGAAGGATTAAAAAAGACGATTCAACGCATAAATCCGGACAAAATTCAATTGAACTCTCCAGTGCGTTTACCCGCCGAGAAAGATGTTTGTCCTGTCCAAAGAGATAAGCTAGCAAAAATAAAGGAGATCCTAGGCGAGAAAGCAGAAATTATTTGAAATTCCAACGACGCAATACCTAACCCCCTAAATTAAGTTAATGTTCTAGGGAGGCAATAAGAGGCGGTAGCAAATTATATTGCAAGGCGTTTTTCTTTGGGGTAAAATAGACCCAATAAATTAATGGAGAAACGAAAATGCCGCAGGAAAGTTTTACAGAGAAACAGGAAGAAAATATTTCAATACATATTTTTTCAGTCTCCGCTGCGATGGTTGGGGTATGTTTGACGGTTATAGGGATTTTAAACATCGTTTCTTCATTTAAAAAGATAGAAACTTTAGGTGATGAAATAACCGCTCTGAATGCCATATTTTTCTTGTTCTCTTGCATTATTTCTTATACAGCGATTAAGACAAAAGCAAGAAAACGTAGGTATTTATTAGAAAAGATAGCAGATTCCGTATTCTTAATTGCGCTGTCGCTAATGGTAATAGTCTGTATAACTATAGTTACTAAATTAGTTTAGCGTTGCTATCCCTAACATAGCTAATGCATTATGGAAATTCAGGGTAGGGCGCATATCGGAGTTTTGACAGCTGAGTTTTTTATTCCGCAGGCAGCGTCTTTAAAAGATAAGCGTTCTGTTTTGAAGCGCATGCGAGAATGCGTCCGTAGAGAATTTAATCTTTCTTTAGCTGAAATTGCCTATCAGGATAAATGGCAGCGGTCGCAATGGGTTTTTTGCCTTGTAGGATCTAATAAAGGTTATATTGATGGTGTAATTCAAAAGCTAATTGAGTTCCTCCGGTCAGGACGCCATGCAAGCCTGATCGATTACTATATTGAATTCTTATAACGAAGTTAAATGCAACGCATAAACCATTTACTCTTTGCAGGAATATAACAACACCAGGTAGCCGCTGGTTATGGCGAAATCAATAACCGGAGAAAATATGGTAAAGTGCAATAATATAAGTAAGAACGCAGAAGATTGTAATTGCACATATTCAACTTGCGTCAGGCGCACGATATGTTGCCAGTGCATAAGTTACCATAGGTCAAGAGGCGAACTCCCGGCTTGTTATTTTAATAAACAACAAGAGAAAAGCTATGACCGTTCAGTGGAAAATTATATGCGGGGCAGGTAAAATCTCTGATTGCGCCTATTGCCTAATGGATAAGGCACCAGTCTTCGGAACTGGTTATTGGTGGTTCGAGTCCACCTAGGCGCATATTCTACGGATAATCCTAATTACATTCTTTGCAGATATTCAACTCCATATTTCTTGCTTTTAGCATCGTCTTTTTATATTTATCGGAAGAGAACAGTTTAATTAAGGGGTTCTTAAAGGCATTTCCTAGGTCAAACAAACCCAACTGGTCTTGGCAACATACAGTTAATTTTCCGTCAAAGGTGACACAATTCGTTAGGTAATGGCAACCCGGTTCTTTTGCCCGGATACCGTATTTAGGCGAGGCAGAATTGTAACTAAACCTCAAATAATCGGCGACCTCTTCACTAACATTTTCATCAAAAAAATCTTTTATCTCTTTATCTGAAGCTACCATTGGCATAGGAAAACTAATGGGGTTTATAATTATATTTTTTGTCAAGCCGCCAAGGCCTTTGATAAAATCAGGAACTTGCTTAATTTGATGAAAGTTCTTTCTATTAACCTGCATCTTAACGATAACCTTTTTTGGGTTAATCTGGAACAATGCTTTTAAGTTTTCGCTGACCAAATTGAAGTTTGTTTTCATTGTTTGCTCATGGGTTTCTTTGGTTATTCCTCCGATATTGACTCTTATAAACTCAAAAGGGTAATTCATCAGCCTGGCCATATCAATATAAATACCAAGATTGGTATCTAAATCCATCAAGCGGACTTTGTTTATTACGATATAATCAAGAAATTCGAAAAATTGAGGATGTAGTAAAGACTCTCCATTAAAAAATGGCATTATTCCCGCTTTCTGGGACCGAAAATACAATCTATTTAGGTCCACAAAATGTCGAAAATCCGATAACTGCATCAAACCCCTCGGTTTTCTTTCGGCTTTAATCATCCAGCACCAGTCGCAACGGGCATTGCATTCGGCAGAAGCTTCTACTTTGATATGCCTGTTCACTATCTTTGCCGAAAATAATTTATGTTTAGCAATAATAATCGAATCTTTTATTTTACCCATTTGTTTACCCCCGTCGGCATTTTATAGCAACTTATTTTTGCAGTCAAGCAGTATCATTAAAATTCCTCTTGTCAAACTCGCTGTTTTAGGTTAAACAAATATCAATTTTCAACTCAGAAAATTAGTGAGAGCGGACGTCTAAAGCGTGTAACATCAAGATAACTTTAAGGACAAATATCGTTGCTTTACAGTCAACCCTTTGTTAAAATAACTATAGAAAAAACTTTGTTTAGGAGACAAGATATATGTATCTGATGAGTTGTTTATCGGATTCGGAACAATCGCCAGCTTAACAAGAACAAGTTCTCTTCAGGCCCTAGCTTTAATCTGACCAAAAATATAAAGGCTGAAGTTTATTACATGTTACGTTGTACTAAAAGCACAGATATGTGGCTAGATATTAATGTATTAGGGAGGAAGTTAAGATTAACATTTTAAGATTTTACATTGACTTCATTATAATATAGATAAAATATATAATAAGCAAAAAGGAGAAAGATATGTTGAAGAAATGGCTATCCATAATAATGGCGGTTATGTTTGTAACTTCTGCTTTTGCCGTAAAGGACAAGAATTCAATACAGGTTAAAGGGTCAGATACTATGGTTAATTTAGCCCAGGCTTGGGCTGAGAAATATATGCAGGAAAATCCAGGTGATTTTGTAGCTGTTACCGGCGGCGGCTCAGGGACTGGTATTTCTAGTTTAATAAGTGGCGCTTGCGATATAGCCAATGCCTCAAGGACGATTAAAGAAAAAGAAATCGCCTTGGCTAAACAAAGAGGTATAAACCCATTTGAAGTTAAAGTTGGCTTGGATGGTTTGGCAGTAGTTGTGAATCCAAAAAATCCTATCACTAAACTTACCATAGACCAGCTAGCTCAGATTTTTACCGGTAAGATTAGTAATTGGAGAGAACTCGGAGGAGAGGATAGAAAGATCGTAATTCTTTCCCGCGAGGTTAATTCCGGCACGCACGTTTATTTTAAAGAGCACGTCTTAAGAAAAGGCAATCCTGAAGGCAAAGAAGAATTTGCTTCATCTGCCTTGTTGCTTTCTTCTTCGCAAGCAATTGCTGACGAAGTTGCCCAGAATCCTACTGCAATTGGCTATTACGGCATGGGTTATATCTCACGCAAACAAAAACCCATCATGGTCGCTAAGGACGAAAAGTCAGAATATGAAGTACCGTCTATTGAGAACATTATCAATGGAAAATATCCGGTATCCTGACCACTATTTATTTATACCAACGGCCAACCGCAAGGACTGGTGAAGAAATTTGTTGATTTTGTGCTTTCCAAAGAGGGGCAGGATATTGTTTTGGCGACAGATTTAGTGCCTATCAAGAGATAAATCATATGCGTAAAATCAAAGAGTTTATTATCGAAAAGCTAGTATTGCTCTGCGGGCTCGCTTCGATATTCTTTGTTGTATTAATTTTCCTGTTTCTGCTTAAGGAAGGGCTTGCAGTATTTAAGACTGTAAGCCTTTTTAAATTTCTCTTTGGTAAGAACTGGTATCCTATTTCTGAACCAGCACAGTTAGGAATATTGTCTTTAATTCTCGGTTCTCTTTTAGTTACTTTAGGAGCAGCAATTATTTCTATTCCCATAGGAGTAGCTTGCGCTATCTACATCGCCGAAATCGCCCCACTAAAGACTAAAGAGATCCTTAAGGCAGGAATAGAATTATTAGCAGCTATTCCAAGTGTTGTATTAGGGTTCATTGGTATGGTAACCCTTGTACCTTTAGTAAAAAGTATCTTTCATTTGCCCACTGGCTTAACTGCTTTATCCGGCTCCATAATGCTGGCGTTTATGGCTATGCCGACAATAGTTTCCATCGCAGAAGATGCCTTATATTCTATTCCCAAGACGTATAAAGAAGGTGCTCTTGCGCTGGGGGCTACACACTGGCAGACGATATGGCGAGTGATGCTTCCGGCAGCATCGAGCGGCATACTTGCAGCAGTTATGTTGGGAATTGGCCGCGTAGTCGGAGAAACAATGGCAGTAATGATGATTACCGGAAACGCCGCTGTCATACCACAGAGTATCTTATCTCCGGTTAGAACATTAACCGCGACCATTGCCGCTGAAATGGGAGAAGCAGTAGTAGGTAGTGAACATTATTTTGCATTGTTCGCTATCGGTATAGTACTATTTATTATCAGCTTTGCAATTAACGTAACCGCAGATTTATTCTTGCACAAAAGACAGCAATGAGGAATCCCTATAGAACGCAGAATATCGCATTTTTCTTTTTATTCCTGGCAACACTTTTAATAGTAATACCGGTAGGGCTGATCATTGTTATTATTATTCAAAAGGGGCTACCTGCGATTAACTGGCAATTTCTTTCAGATATACCGCGGCAGGGAATGCGTGCCGGGGGGATCTTTCCGGCAATTATAGGGACACTATATTTAGTTATAGGCGCTATCATCTTTGCTTTACCGATAGGGCTTTTGGCTGCGATATATCTAAGCGAATATGCCAAAGACAATCTACTTACCCGGATTATAAAATTAGCAATCGTTAATCTGGCAGGTGTACCATCTGTGGTTTACGGACTTTTTGGGCTGGCTCTTTTTGTCGTATTCTTAAAGTTTGGAGCATCAATCCTTGCCGGTTCGCTAACGCTTGGAATTATGATTCTACCCGTTATTATTACCACTTCTCGCGAAGCCTTGGAAAGCGTTCCGCAATCATTTCGCGAAGTAAGTTTATCCTTAGGCGCAAGCAAATGGCAGACCATAAGGCATATTGTATTGCCAAATGCCATACCCGGCATATTAACTGGAACTATATTAGGATTAGGAAGGGCAGCCGGTGAGACAGCGCCTATTTTATTTACTGTTGCAGCATTTTATCTGCCACAGTTGCCCAAGTCTATTTTTGATCAAGCAATGGCGTTACCGTATCACCTTTATGTTATTTCAACACAAGTGCCTAATGTTGACGAGAAGATAAGATATGGAACTGCACTTGTATTATTAACATTAGTTTTATTTGTGAATTTAATAGCGATAATCATCCGCTATAAATTCAGGAAAAAGAAAAAATGGTAAAATTCCAGATACACAATTTAAATATTTGGTTTGGCTCTATCCATGCCTTAAGAGGAGTGAATATGGAAATCCAGGCCAATGAAATCTTAAGCGTAATTGGGCCGGCAAACAGCGGCAAGACTACATTTTTAAGAATGCTTAATCGTCTAAATGACCTTAATCCAAACTTTAAAATGAACGGAGAGGTAAAGCTTGAGAGAGAGAATATAAAAAATATAGATACAGAATTATTGCGTAAGAGAGTAGGCATGGTTTTTGCGCTGCCGCTGCCGTTGCCACTATCTATTTTTGACAATGTGGCTTATGGTATAAGGATGCACGGTGAAAAAAACAAGAAGATATTGCAAGTTGACGTAGAAGAGTCATTAAAAGAGGCATATCTATGGGAAGAAGTAAAAGACAGACTAGATGAGTCAGCATTTAAGCTATCAGGCGGTCAACAGCAGCGCCTGTGCATAGCCAGGACTCTTGCTGTTGAACCGGAAGTAATTCTCTTTGATGAGCCTTGTTCTGGCCTTGATCCTATTTCTACTGCGAAAGTAGAGGAGGCCATGATCAAGTTAAAACAAAAATACACAATTATCTTAGTGACTAATAACGTAAAGCAAGCAGCCAGAGTGGGAGATAAAACTGCATTCTTTTTGAATGGGGAACTCATTGAAATAGATAAGGCCGATAAGATTTTTACTGCTCCGCTTGATAAACGCACGGATGGTTATATCAGAGGGAAATTCGGATAATGACAAAGATAATTACTAAGAACCTGAATCTTTGGTATGGTAGTTTCCAGGCATTGAAAGATATAAATTCAAGGTTTGAAGCGAATAAGATAACTGCTATTATTGGGCCTTCTGGATGCGGTAAATCTACGATGCTGAGGGTGTTCAACCGCATGAATGATTTAATTGAGGGAGTGCGTACATCCGGAGAAGTTTTAATCGATGATGCTAATATTCTTAATTCTCACACAGATTTAGTAGTTTTACGTAAGAAGGTGGGTATGGTATTTCAGCGGCCAAATCCGTTTCCGTTGTCTATTTATGAAAATATTGTTTTTGGAGAAAAGATTCATGGAGAAAACATAACCAGGGATAGACTGGATGAAACTGTTGAAACAAGCCTAAAAGGAGTTCTTCTCTGGGATGAATTAAAAGATAAACTAAATGAGCCAGCCTTAAGGTTGTCTTTAGAGCAGAAACAGAGGCTTTGTATTGCCAGGCTTATTGCCGTTAAGCCTGATGTATTGTTAATGGATGAACCTTGCTCTACATTAGATCCACAAGCAACTTCAAGAGTTGAAGAATTAATGCGTGAACTGAAGAACAAGTATACTATAATAATAGTTACTCATAATATGCAACAGGCAGCGCGGGTTTCAGATGATACAGGTTTTATGCTTTTAGGTGAACTAATAGAGTTTGGTAAGACCGAACAGATATTTACTGCGCCTGGCGATAAACGCACCGAAGACTATATTACCGGTAGCTACGGATAAAATTGGAGGCTTGAAATGGAAAGACATGTTGATCAGGAGTTGAAAGAATTAAATAAGGATATCTTGAAGATGGGCGCTTTGGCAGAAGAAGCTATATTTAAATCTGTTGAAGCACTGAAAAACCGAGATAGAGAAATGGCTAGAAACGTCATTAATAATGATGGTAATATTGATAAGCTTGAATTAACAGTAGATGAAAAGTGCATTGATCTAATAGCTCGTTATCAGCCTATGGCTAAAGACCTTCGTTTCATCGCAACCGGCATGAAGATAAACGCTGAACTAGAGAGAATAGCTGATATTGCGGTAGATATAGCTCAGCGTACACTTGAAATAGTGGACAAGCCTCTTTTAAAGCCATTAATTGATATTCCTAAGTTAACAGCCATAGCCCAAGATATGGTGAAAATGGCTATAGATGCATTTGTGAAAGGCGATATTGGATTAGCCAAGAAGGTACTGTTATCTGATTCCCGAGCTGACCAGTTAAGGAATGCAATTCAGAAAGAGCTCATTGAAGACTATATGGTGAAGGATGGCTCTACTGCACCACGAGCCGTTCAGTTGTTGCTCATAGCGCGTTTCTTAGAGCGCATATGTGACCATACCACGAATATCGCAGAAGACGTAATTTACATGGTGCAGGCCGAGGTTATTAAGCACCATCCAGAGAAATTGAAAGATTCTTTATGAAGTTAAAAAGATTATATTAAGCACTTGAATGGATAACATCTGGATGCCAGCGACTATCTTTAAACAATTTCCTTGATTTTGTTTTTTATCCAAGCTATACTCTTCCTGCATTTACAAACAATCGGGCCATTAGCTCAATTGGCAGAGCAGGACACTCTTAATGTCAAGGTCGATGGTTCGACTCCATCATGGCCCACTTTATAACCCTAGCTAATAACATGCTGAAAAGCTACGAAGTATTAGAGCACACCGCAGATATCGGCATCAGGGTTAAATCTTCTTCCCTCGAAGGTTTGTTTAAGAACGCAGCTCTTGCAATAACAGGTATTTCCGCAGAAAAACAAAAGATTCAACTCCCTGAAAAACATAAGATTATAATTAGGCAAAAAGCAGTAGGCGTAGAGGAACTTTTTATTAACTGGCTCAATGAATTGCTGTCAGTATCTGCAGCAGAGTGTTTAATTTTTGAGGATATCAAGATTAACGAGATTAATGAGAAATTTGTCGACGCTGTTGCTATCGGTACAGACATGAGAAATTACAAAATAAATACCGAAATCAAAGCAGCAACCTACCATCAGCTTAAAGTTCAAAGATCCGGACCGTTCTGGAAGGCAGAGGTAATCTTTGATGTCTGAACCAAATATTCAATTAGAGAAGATCGATAATTATCGTTGGCGTATTTCCAAAAACTATAAACCAGGAATGCGGGTTTGTGGATTAATTTATGCCAATGAGAAATTGCTAGAAAGTATCTATCAGGATAAAGCCCTGGAGCAGGTGGCTAATGTTGCGTTTCTGCCGGGAATTGTAAATTATTCTCTGGCAATGCCTGATATTCATTGGGGTTATGGTTTTCCGATTGGAGGGGTTGCAGCGACAGACATCGAAGAAGGTGGAATTATATCGCCCGGCGGTGTGGGATTCGATATTAACTGTGGCGTCAGGTTACTTAAAACGAATTTACAATATGGCGATATTAAGGATAAAGTTGAAGATCTGATTTATCGTTTGTTTAACGATATCCCCGCTGGAGTAGGTTCCGAAGGCAATATAAGAGTCAGCGCGCAAGAGGAAAAGGAAATATTAATAAAAGGCGCACGTTGGGCAGTAGAAAAAGGGTTTGGGATAAATGATGATCTTGATTGCACCGAAGAAAACGGCGAAATTCAAGGAGCAGATCCACAGGCAGTTTCAGAGCGGGCTTATCAACGCGGCAAAGCCCAATCAGGGACGCTTGGATCAGGAAACCATTTCCTCGAAGTGCAATTAATTGATCAGCTCTATGACCGTCAGGCCTGCGATATACTCGGCCTAAATCTGGGACAAGTAATGGTTATGATTCACTCTGGTTCGCGCGGATTCGGCTATCAAATATGCGAAGACTATTCACGTAAAATGGTTGAGAGTCTGGCAAAATATAAAATAAATGTTCCGGACAAACAACTTGCTTGTGCTCCAGTTAAATCCAGCGAAGCAGAGGCTTATTTGGGAGCAATGCGTTGTGCGGCAAATTATGCTTGGGCAAACCGCCAGTGCCTGATGCATTTAACAAGGCAGGTATTTGAGAAAATATTTGGTTTATCCTGGCAGAAGTTAGGCATGTTTTTAGTGTATGATCTAGCCCACAACATTGCCAAAATCGAAAACCACAAGGTTAATGGTCAGGATAGAAGACTCTGCGTGCATCGTAAAGGCGCAACAAGAGCTTTCGGCCCAGGCCATCCGGCTATTCCTGAAAAATATAGGAAAATTGGTCAACCGGTTATCATTCCCGGAGACATGGGGAGAAATTCCTTTCTACTTATAGGCACAGAAAGGGCAATGCAGGAAACTTTTGGCTCAACCTGTCATGGTGCCGGTCGCCTGAGGTCACGCACCGCAGCCTTAAAAAGCATTAATTCAGATATGTTATTGAAAGAATTAAAATCTAAAGGTATAATAGTCAAAGCTTCTGGTCGAAATACCTTGGCTGAAGAGGCGCCGACGGTCTATAAGGACGTAAATGAAGTAGTGGATGTTGTGGATAATGCGGGAATCGGAAAAAGAGTCTGTCGTATGAGACCGCTAGGCGTTATAAAAGGATAAATGTTAGACATAAAATTTATAAGGGAAAACCAGGATTTAGTAAAACAGTCAATTAAAAACCGTGCTTTAGAAATTGATTTAGAAGGCATAATCAAAATTGACGAAGGACGCCGTAAGGCCCTAAGCGAATTCGAAGAATTGGCTGCACGGCGGAATAAGGCCAATGATGAAATAAGCGTTTTGCTTAAAGAGAAAAAAGACGCCAAGGAAAAAATATCTTCGATGAAAGAAATCTCAGAACGTATCGGCCAGCTACAGGCACAGATAAAAGCGCAAGAGCTAGAATTAAATAAACTGCTCTTAAATGTCCCCAATGTAGCGCATGCGTCATTGCCGATAGGGGATGTCTCCTGCAATAAGATTGTGCGCAGCTGGGGAGAAATCAAGAGACCTAACTTTAAACTGCTTAACCATATCGAGCTCTGTCAGAATCTGGATATCGTAGATTTTAACCGCGCAACCAAGATTACCGGTTCAAATTTTATCCTTTTTAAAGGCTGGGGGGCGCGCCTGGAGCGGGCTTTGATTAATTTTATGCTTGACCTTCATACCGGTAAACACGGCTACACTGAGGTTTTTCCGCCATTCTTGGTAAATCGTGTTTCCATGCTTGGCACCGGCCAGTTACCGAAATTAGAAGATGACATGTACAGGTTAAAAGACGATGATCTTTTCCTAATCCCGACGGCAGAAGTTCCGATAACCAATATCTTCCGTGATGAGATACTGGAAGAAGAGCAGTTGCCGATTTATTATACTGCTTATACTGCATGCTTCAGAAGAGAAGCAGGTTCTTATGGTAAAGATACTAGGGGACTGGTACGCGTGCATGAATTTGATAAGGTGGAAATGGTCAAATTCGTCAAACCCGAAGACTCTTACGATGAACTGGAGAAGTTAGTGGTTAACGCCGAAGAAGTCCTACAGCTTCTAGAATTGCCTTACCGGCTCGCCTTGCTTGCTACGCAAGACTTAAGTTTTGCAGCCAGCAAATGTTATGATCTTGAAGCATATTCGGTAGGTTCGGATAAATGGCTTGAAGTTTCAAGCTGCAGTAATTTTGAGAGTTTTCAGGCCCGCCGGGCAAATATAAGATTCCGCCGCAGAGAAAATAAGAAGGTTGAGTTTTTGCATACTCTAAACGGTTCAGGCGTAGCCTTAGCGCGCCTAGTCATAGCGATATTAGAAAATTACCAACAGGAGGACGGCTCGGTTTTAATTCCTAAAGCCCTGCAGCCGTATTTAAATGGCCAAAAAAGAATTTCCTGAGAAAATCCCATTAAAGGGCAAGGAAGACTCTATGCAAAATGATTTTGGAGGACTTACCGGAGATTTCTCCAGTAAGGTCTCCGGACTAACCAGCAAGTTTTTCGGGCTGGTTAAGATTCTTCTGGCACTTTCTATCCTGCCTTTTGTTTATTCATCTTGTGCTTCTTTCCTGAATGAATTTGCTCAGGTTGATGCGCACCTGGGACAGGTTTTTTGGAATGGTGTAATTACTTTTCTTGCAGTCTATTTATTTATCTGGGAGCCGGTAGCAATTTATAACAGAGGGCATAAGCTTTTGGAAGCCATATTTAGTTTCTTTAAGCCGATGATTAATGTCGCCCCCTTCTTATTGCCGATATATACAATCCTGTTTTTCATTATCTATGGGTTGTTGTCTTTAGGCATTAAATCAAGCTGGCTTATTGAATATGTGCTTTTTGCAATAGGTTTCAGTACTATTTTACATCTGACATTTGCGGCAAAAACTATACGTTCAAAAAAAGGGGATTTCTTAAAGGCGAATTATATATTTGGTTTCTCTTTTATTTTCATATTAAACGTGGCATTGGTTGCTTTAGGGTTCAGCCTAATTTTCAGCAAGTTCTCCTTTGTTAATTTCTGTAATATCTCCTTTAATATAGCCAGAAGTATATTTTATTCTGTTTTTAAGCAGCTATTCGTGTTTTAAGTCTTGGTGGGGTGGCTGAGTGGTTGAAAGCGGCGGTCTTGAAAACCGTTGTAGGCGTAAGTCTACCCAGAGTTCGAATCTCTGCCCCACCGCCAGAGTATGTATAATATTTTGGGAAGGATGGGAGAGCGGTTGAATCCAGACGCCTCGAAAGCGTCCAGGCTGCAAAGCCTCGCAGGTTCGAATCCTGCTCCTTCCGCCAAAATTAATATAATTTGATATGAGGCAGAAGATGATAAAAATAACCGAAGGTTTTTTCAAATTGAAAGAGTTTAATACCGATATCCGCACTGAAGTTATGGCAGGCCTTACTACTTTTATGGCCATGGCTTACATAATTTTCGTCAATCCGGCAATGATTTCTCAGACAGGTATGGATTTCGGCTCAGCAATGGCAGCTACCTGTATTTCTGCGGCAGTGGCAACTATTATGATGGGGTTATATGTCAATTATCCCATTGCCCTTGCCCCGGGCATGGGAGAGAATGCTTTCTTTACTTATACGGTATGCTTAACGATGGGTATCTCCTGGCAAGTAGCTTTAGGTTGTATTTTTATCGAAGGACTTATTTTCGTTATGCTAACCTTAACCAAAATGCGTCAGGCGATAATCGATGCCATACCGGCCTCCATCAGGTACGGCATTGCCTGCGGTATCGGTATGCTTATTGCTTTTGTTGGACTTATTGATGCCGGTTTAATAGTTAAGCATCCTTCGACTTTGGTCACTTTGGGAGATGTAACCAGCCTGCCGGTTATATTGGCAACATCCGGACTGATAATTACAAGCATCCTCATAGTCAAAAAAATAAGAGGTGCTATGCTTTGGGGAATATTAGCCACCGCAGGTATAGGTATTATATTAGGTATTGTGAAATATCATGGGTTGGTGTCTCTGCCGCCTTCTATTGCGCCTACTTTTTTAAAGATGGATATCAAAGGCGCGCTAAATTTAGGCCTATTAACCATCATATTTGTTTTTTTGTTTATGGATATTTTTGACACAGTAGGTACGCTTGCAGGAGTAGGTGAGCTGGGAGGATTTATGCGCGCAGGGAAGTTGCCCCGTGCCGGCAAGGCAATGTTTACCGATGCTGTAGGGACCTGCGTAGGGGCTCTATGCGGAACACCCACGGTTACCCGCTATATTGAAAGCGCAGCAGGTATAGCTAGCGGAGCGCGTTCGGGCCTGTCTAGTATTATAACAGGATTGGCTTTTTTATTGGCACTATTTTTTTCACCTTTGGTAAAGATGATCGGCGGAGGTTACCAGGCTGCCGGAGGGAGTATTTTGCATCCGGTGACAGCTCCTGCCCTGATTATCGTTGGCAGTATGATGATGAGCTCTATAGTCAAGATTGATTGGAAAGATTATAGCGAGACTATACCGGCATTTCTGGTGATTATTACGATGCCGTTAACTTTTAGCATTGCAACAGGAGTAGCTATTGGTTTTATAAGCTACGCCGTAATAAAATTATTTACCGGATACAAACAGGAAGTTTCTTGGTTGGTTTATCTTTTAGCAATATTGTTTATTCTAAGGTTTGTATATCTTAAAGCAATATAAAAGCCTTTTAAATTCTGGAGAGGTCGCGTAGTGGTCGAGCGCGCGTGTCTGGAGAACACGTAATCCGCAAGGGTTCGAGGGTTCAAATCCCTCCCTCTCCGCCAGTTTTTTAGCTGAACCCTCCGACGAGGAGTATGGCAAAAATCGTTCACAATAATTGTGGACGCGAACCCTGAAGGATAAGTTGAAGGGGAGTATATCTATTCTTAATAGAAAGGAGTTTACACAATGAAGCTCGTATTCGGAATTCTTCTCTTATTGGCTCTTCCTTTAGTTGTGGCTCGTGCTTTACACAGAGTGTTCCAAAGTCGCATTAAAGTTGTAGCATTGCTTTGGGTGGTGAATTGCATCGTGTTTGTTGTTGTAACGGGGGCTGAATTACTCCTGATGCGGTATTTTCATGCAAAACAAGCTGCCAGGAATGGTAATTATGATGATATTGGCGTGCGTTATACAATCTCGGAAAAGAAATGAGTCTGATTAATCTCATGTTTGAAGTAACGCAGTCATGTAATTGCGACTGTGTGTTTTGTTATAACGTTTGGAAGGGAAAATCTGAATATCCCAAAGGGAGCATTAGTTTAGATAAGATAAAAATGCTCTTT
>Ga0233423_10000790_pt1 | contig 16150 bp, 17 predicted proteins | sample Watercolumn_Mata_FD_180713 | JGI IMG/M metagenome (GOLD analysis project Ga0233423, IMG submission 180713) | Freshwater microbial communities from Lake Matano, South Sulawesi, Indonesia - Watercolumn_Matano_2014_112_MG | ecosystem: Environmental > Aquatic > Freshwater > Lake | place: Indonesia...
CGACCGGGGAGCCCTGGGGGAGACCCGAGTGGGGCGCGGCACCAAAATCGACAACCTGGTGCACCTGGCCCACAACGTCACCGTGGGGGAGCATGCCCTTCTGGTGGCCCAGGTGGGGGTCTCCGGGTCCACCAAGCTGGGCAATCGCGTCACCTTAGGGGGCCAGGTGGGGCTGGTGGGCCATATTTCTCTCGGAGATGGCGTGCAAGTGGGAGCTAAATCCGGAGTGCATCACTCTGTGCCCCCCGGCCAGACCGTATCAGGCTATCCGGCCCGATCCCAGCAAGAATGGGTGAAGGCCATGGCGGTGGTGCCCAAGTTGCCGGACATCTACCAGCGCTTAAAACAATTGGAACAGAAAATCACCGAACTCACTGACCGGCTGGAGAAGGAGTCCGCGACATGACCCTGCCGCAGTCTCTGGAACTGGAAGATATCCTGCGCATCCTCCCCCACCGCTATCCCTTCCTGCTGGTGGACCGCATCCTGAGCCTGGAACCCTGGAAACGCATCGTGGGAGTGAAGAATGTCACCTTCAACGAACCCTTTTTTCAGGGCCACTTCCCCGGCCGCCCCATTATGCCCGGGGTCCTCATCATCGAAGCCATGGCTCAGGTGGGGGGCATTTTGGCTCTCTTGTCCATGCCGGGAACTCTGGTGAACCCTTCCATCTTCCTCATGGGGGTGGACAAGGTGCGCTTCCGCAAACCGGTGGTGCCCGGAGATCAATTGCGGCTGGAATTGACCACCTTGCGCAGCGGCAAGAAATTCTGGAAGATGCAGGGACAGGCCTTTGTCAACCAGACCATGGTGACCGAAGCGGAACTCATGGCCGCGGTGGGCGTGGAGGGGGAATAAGGGTGGCCCAGATTCACCCCACCGCCATTGTGGATGTGCGGGCGCAATTGGGCCAGGGCGTGACCGTGGGCCCTTACACCATCATCGACGGCCGGGTGGTCATCGGCCCGGACAGCCACATCGGCCCCCACGTGGTGATCCGGGACTTCACCACTCTCGGCGCCCGCTGCCGCGTCTTCCAGTTCGCGGTGCTGGGGGAGATCCCCCAGGATTTGAAATTCAAAGGGGAGGAATCCCAGCTCGTCCTCGGCGACGACAACACCGTCCGGGAATTTGCCACCATGCACCGGGGCACCGCCGGCGGCGGCGGCGTCACCCGCATCGGCCGGGGCAACCTCTTCATGGCTTACACCCACGTGGCCCACGACTGCCAGATAGGCGACAAGGTCATCATGTCCAACGCCGCCACCCTGGGCGGCCATATTACCGTGGAAGACCACGCCATCTTAGGGGGCCTGGCCGCGGTGCACCAGTTTTGCCGCATTGGCCGCCACGCTTTTATTGGCGGCTGCTCGGCGGTGCACCGGGATGTGCCCCCCTACACTATGGCGGTGGGTAACCGCGCCAAACTGGTGGGCCTTAACCTGGTGGGCTTGAAGCGGGCCGGGTTTGTCGACGCCAACCTCCAGGGTTTGAAACGGGCCTATGAACTCCTGTTTCTGTCCGAACTCAACCTGAAAGAGGCCATGGACCGGGTCCGCCAAGAATTTTCCCAGAGTTCTGAAATCCAGCACCTGCTCCAGTTCCTGGAGACCTCGGAGCGGGGCCTGTTGCCAGCGGATGCCCGAGAAAATCGGTTTAATCGCGGGTAAGGGCCAGTTCCCTCTTCTCTTCGCCCACGCCGCCCAGAAACATGGCTATAAGCTTATAGCCATAGCCCACCGCGGGGAAACCGAACCGGCCCTGGCGCCCCTGGTGGAGGAACTCCACTGGGTCTATGTGGGGCAGTTGGGTAAAATCATCCGCACTTTCAAGGCCGCCGGGGTACGCCGCGCCGTGATGGCCGGGGGCGTCAGCCGGGGCCGCCTTTTTCAGGATTTTCGTCCGGACTTACGGGCCTTAAATCTCATCCGGCGGGTGGGGCCCGGCAAAGATGATCAGCTGCTGCGGGCCGTGGCCGCGGAACTGGAACAAGAGGGCATTGCCATCGCCCCCTCCACCCTGTTTCTGGAGGACCTGCTGGCGGGCCCGGGCCAGCTCAATGGCCGCCCCCCCTCGGCCGCCGAGCTCGAAGATATCCAGTTCGGGTTTCAAGTTGCCAAGGAACTGGGCCGCCTGGACCTGGGCCAATGCGTGGTGGTGCGGCGCCAGGTGGTGGTGGCCCTGGAGGCCATTGAAGGCACGGACGACACCATCCGCCGGGGAGGGCGGTTGGCCGGAGCCGGCACCGTGGTGGTCAAGGTGAGCAAACCCCACCAGGACCTGCGCTTCGATGTGCCCGCGGTGGGCCCCCATACCATCCTGGCCATGAGGGAGGTCCAGGCCTCCGCCTTGGCCGTGGAAGCCGGCAAAACCCTGATCTTTGACCGCCCGGAAATGTTAACTCTGGCTGACCAGGCCGGTATTGCCGTCTGGGGTCTTTGAGCCGCCCGGGCCTTCCCCCCGGGGGGCCAGGAACCGCCGGGCTTTAGTTCAAAACCTTTTCCGCCGCTCCAGAAGGAGGACAAGATGATCACCGACGTCGAGGTCATTGGCCGCTTACTTTTGGCCTCCCTCCTGGGAGGGCTGGTGGGCCTGGAGCGAGAGGTGCACGGGCGGCCTGCCGGGGTGCGGACCTATCTCCTCCTCTCCTTGGGTTCGGCCCTCATCATGGTTATTTCCGAATACCTCTTTGTCAAATTCCAGGGGCAAATCCCCGGAGTGGCCGTGTCGGTGGACCCGGGGCGCATCGCCGCCCAGGCCATCACCGGCATTGGCTTTCTGGGCGCCGGGGTCATCCTGCGGTATAAAGACACCATCCGCGGCTTGACCACTGCCGCCTGCGTCTGGGTGGTCTGCGCCGTCGGTTTGGCCATCGGCGGCGGCTTTTACCTCTTCGGCACCCTGGTCACCGGCCTGACGGTCACTTCTCTGTTGATCTTAAAAAAGGTGGAGAAAATGTTGAAGCGGGATTGGTATAAAGAGATGGAAGTAATCTCCGAGGACCTGCCCGGCCAGATCGACCGCATCCAGGAGGTCATTGATAAATACAATTTTAAGGTCATCAACCAGGGTATCCGCAAGGACCTGCAAAAAAAGGAGCTGACGGCCTACTTCCTGTTGCGCCTGCGCACCGTCTTTCCTGACCGGCGGGTTTTGCAGGAAATCTTCGACCTGGAAGGCGTCAAACGCGTGGATTTGGAATATAGGGCCTGAGGCTGGCGCTGACCACCTGCACCTCAAGGCGCAGAGGATAACGGGGTTTGCCCCCATACTCCTTTACCGCCACAAATACTCAAGCTATCGGGAAAATAAAGCATGACTCAGATGCTCCGTTGTTTAGCCGGAATTTGCTTGCTGTCCCTGTGCTGCGGCGGCCAGGCCGCCTGGGCCGAGGACCAAGTCAGCGTGCCTGTGCTGGTCTACCACCGGTTCGGCCCGAAGGTGGCCGACCATATGACGGTGACCACCGCGGTGTTCGAGGCCCAGCTCAAGTGGCTCAAGGACAACCAGTTCACGGTCATCCCGCTGCGGACGCTGGTGAACTACCTTAAGGGCGAAGGCCCGGCGCCGCCGCCCAAAGCGGTGGTGATCACCGCGGACGACGCTCACAAGACGGTCTATACCGAGATGCTGCCGCTGGTGCGCCGCTATGGCATCCCGGTGACCTTGTTCATTTATCCGTCGGCCGTTTCCAATGCTTCCTATGCCATGACCTGGGGGCAGTTGCAGGAACTTAAGCAAACCGGGCTGTTCGACTTTCAGTCCCATACCTTCTGGCATCCCAATTTCAAGCAGGAAAAGAAGAAACTCAAGCCGGAGGCCTATCAGCAGCTGGTGGACACGCAACTCAGCAAGGCGAAGGCCATTTTAATAAAAAGGTTAGGCAACCCGGTGGACCTGTTGGCCTGGCCCTTCGGCATCTATAACGACGAACTGGAAAAGGATGCCCAGAAGGCGGGCTACGTGGCGGCCTTCAGCATCGACCGCCGTAATGCCACCAAGTCCGAAAAAATTATGGCCCTGCCCCGCTACTTGATGGTCAACGGCGACGGCCTCAAAGGTTTTGAAGCCATCGTCAACGGCCGGGCCCAGGAAAAGGGACATAAGACCTACTGAGATGGTGGCGAACATAAGTTGAGGGAAGGAGGGTTGCATGCAGAGACTCCGTGTGGGCTTGCTGCTCCTGGCGGGGGTACTGTTTTTCGCCACCCCGGCGCCGGCCTATGAAGGCAAGGTGGTTGACGCGCAAACCAAGGCGCCCATCGACGGGGCGACGGTCACCCTGAACGAGCAGGTAGTGCGCACCGGCAAAGATGGCGTCTTCCGCTTGGAGGGGACCGGCGAAACCCTCAAGCTGCGCGCCCCGGGCTATCAGCGCCGGGACTTCGCCACCGCGGAGCTCGGCAACCCCACCACGGAGATTCCCCTCACCCCCTTCAAGGTGATGGCCCTTTATCTCACGCCCTACGGGGTGGCCACCAAGCTGAAAGACGCGGCCCTCGAGGCCGTTAAATTAAACCAGATGAACGCCCTGGTCATCGACGTCAAGGGCGATCGGGGGTTCATCCCTTTCAAAGTGGACCTGCCCCTGGCCGAGGAGGTCGGCGCCCAAAAAACCATACTTATCAAGGATATTAAGGGACTGGTGCAAAGCCTGAAAGAGAAGAACCTGTATCTCATCGCCCGCATCGTGGTTTTCAAGGACGATCCCCTAGCGGCCGCCAAACCGGAATGGGCTGTCAAAAACAAGGGCGGCGGCGTGTTCCGCGACCGGGAAAAGCTGCGCTGGGTGGACCCCTTCCGGCGCGAAGTCTGGGATTACAACATCGCCGTCGCCAAGATTGTGGCCCAGTTAGGTTTCGATGAGGTGCAGTTCGACTACGTGCGTTTTCCCGACAACCGGGGCACCGGCTTTTCGCAGCTGGCCAACGAAGACAGCCGCACCCAGGCCATCACCGGCTTTTTGCAGGCGGCCCATAAAGCTCTCACCCCGTACAACGTCATGGTGGCCGCGGACATCTTCGGCTACGTGTGTTGGAATACCAACGACACCGACATCGGCCAGAAGATCACCCCGGTGGCGGAAGCCGTGGACATCATCTCGCCCATGCTTTACCCTTCCGGTTATCACCTGGGCATTCCCAACTACCGCAATCCGGTGCAGCATCCCTATGAAATTGTTTTGCTGTCGCTGAAACGCGCCCAGGAGCGCACCGGCGTCTCTCCCTTGCGTTTCCGCCCGTGGCTGCAAGCGTTTCGCGACTACGCCTTTCGGGGGGGGGATTTCAAAGAGGAGCGCATGCGCACCCAGATCAAGGCCTCCGATGATTTCGGGGCCAGCGGCTGGATGTTTTGGAACCCGCGCAACATCTACCCCAAGGGGAAGTGGACCAACTGAAACAGCGGGGAGTGCTGATGAGCCGAAAGCAGCCCCATAATTCCCTGTTAGCATTTATCGTGGTCGCCGTCGGCGTCATCCTCGCTGGTCTGGCCGGGTGTGCGCGGGTGCCGCCGCTGCCGCCCGCGCCGCCGCCCACCGTAAAAATAGAGCCGGCGCCCCCGCCCCCGGCCCTTCCCCCGCCGCCGCCCGTAGTCCGGGAGGTGGACGACCCGCGCTTCGCCAGGGTCGAGGCGGTGGCCAAGCAGGAAATCGCCGCTGGGCACCTCCCCGGCGCCGTGGTGCTGGTGGGCCATAAAGGCCAGGTTATCTACCGCCGGGCCTTCGGCCACCGCGCCGTCCAACCCTACCTGTACCCCATGAAGGTGGACACCGTCTTCGACATCGCCTCCGTGACCAAGGTGGTGGCCACCACCACGGCCATCATGCAACTGGCGGAGCAAGGCCGCCTGCGGCTGGACGACCCGGTGGCCAAATACTGGCCGGAGTTCGCCCCCAACGGCAAGGCCGAGATCACCGTCCGGCAACTTTTGACCCACACCTCGGGTCTGCGGGCGGAAGTTAATCCCCGGGGCCGCTGGTCCGGTTATGAAGGGGGGCTGAGGGTCATTGCCGCGGACCGGCCGGTCAATCCCCCGGGCACGTCATTCCGTTACAGCGACGTCAATTTCATCGTCCTGGGGGAGCTGGTGCACCGGGTTTCGGGCCTGCCCCTGGACGTTTACTGCGCCAAAAACATTTTCACGCCCCTGGGGATGCGCGACACTTCGTTTAGGCCGCCCAAGAGCCGCCAAACCCGCATTGCCCCCTGCGACCTGCGGTGCGGCGAAGTGCAGGACCCCACCGCCTATCGCCTGGGCGGAGTGGCCGGTCATGCCGGGGTGTTCGCCACCGCCGACGACCTGGCCCTGTTCGCCCAGATGCTTTTGGATGGCGGCGTGAGCCGGGGCGGCCAGTGCCTTCTCAGCGCCGCCACGGTGGCGGCCATGACCAAGCCCCAAGGCCCCCCGGGAAGTTCCACGCGCCGCGGTCTGGGCTGGGATATGCGCTCGCCTTATAGCAAGGTCTTCAACGCCGCTTTTCCGGCCGGTTCCTTCGGACACACCGGCTATACCGGCACTTCCATCTGGATCGAACCGCGCTCCAAAACCTTTTTGATCATTCTCACCAACCGGCTGTATCCCAATGGCCGAGGTCAGGTCAAGCAGCTTAGGGGCGAAATCGCCGCGGCGGTGGCCGCGGCCTTGAAGATGGGCCCGCCGGCCGGAGTCGCCACCGGGAGCCGGACCGGGCGCGACGTGGGGCATGGGGCCAGCGACGGACCGGAGCGGGTGCGGCCGGGCATCGAGGTCCTGGCCGCGTCCGGGTTCGCCCCCCTGGCCGGCAAAAAGATCGGGGTAATCACCAATCACACGGGCGTGGACGCGGCCGGACGGTCCACCCTCCGCAGGCTGCTTAAGGCCCCCAGGGTGACGGTGCGCGCCATTTTCAGCCCGGAGCACGGTTTGTCCGGCAAGTTGGACGAGAAGGTCTCTTCCGGCCAGGACCCGGCCAGCGGCCTGCCCGTGTACAGCCTGTACGGGGAGGTCAAACGGCCCACGGCCCAGATGCTGCGCGGGCTGGACGCCCTGGTCTATGACATTCAGGACGTGGGCGCCCGCTTTTACACCTATATTACCACCATGGCCTACGCCATGGAGGCGGCCGCGGCCGCGGGCCTGGACTTTTACGTGCTGGACCGGCCCAACCCCATCACCGCCGCCGTCGTACAAGGCCCGGTGCTGGAGCCGGGTTTGAAGTCTTTTATCGGTTATTATCCATTGCCGGTGCGCTACGGCATGACGGCCGGGGAGCTGGCCCGCCTCTTTAATAAAGAAAACGCCATCGGCGCCAAACTGCACGTGGTGGCCATGGAGGGTTATCGCCGGGAGACCTGGTTCGACGGCACCGGCTTGCCCTGGGTCAACCCCTCGCCCAACCTCCGGTCGCTGACCCAGGCGACCCTTTACCCCGGTGTGGCCCTGGTGGAGTCCGCCAATGTCAGCGTAGGGCGGGGCACGGCCACGCCCTTTGAAGTCGTGGGCGCCCCCTGGATTTCCGGCGAGCGGCTGGCTCGTTATTTGCGCGGGCGCCGGATCGGCGGGGTAGCCTTTGAGCCTGTGGCCTTTGTGCCCCAGGACAGCCGCTGCCGCGGGCAAAGGTGCGAGGGGGTGCGCCTGCGCCTGGTGGATCGGGCCGCCCTGGATGGGCCAGCCCTGGGTATTGAGTTGGCGGCCGCTTTGTACCGTCTGTATCCGCAGCAGTTTCAGATCGACCGGACCCTGGGCATGATGGGGGCCCGGGCAGTACTCCAAGCCATCAAGAACGGCGACGACCCCCGGGACATTCAACGCCGCTGGCAGCCGGAATTGGCTGACTTCGGCCGCGTGCGCGCCAAGTATCTGCTCTACTAAGACAGCCTCAGCTCCGGGTCCCGGGCCGCGGCCTGGAGGCCCTCCCGCCTTTACCAACCGGCCACCAACCCTCTAAGGGTGAGGGGTGGTCCATTCCGCGGCGATGGTGGTCTTGGCGCTCAAGTTTATGGTGCTGGCCCCGCCGATCCAGCTGGCCAAGAGCAGCATCTTGGCCGGAATATTCTTGAGCTCCACCCAGAGTCTTTTGGGAGTCACCGTCAGGTCCCGGGTGATGAAAAAATTGGTATTCAGGACCAGGGTTAACGGGGTGCCCTGGTCATTTTTCAGGTTGAACTTGGTCAGATAGTTTTGCACTATGGCCATGACCTCGGTGTCACCCAACTCCCCCACGCCGTTGTTGTCGGCCCGGGCCGCGGCCCGGGCCCCCTCCCGGGTGGCGTTGGTGAGAATCTGCTTTTCCCAGAAGAGCATCGCCAGGTCCACGATGCCGCCGACCAGCAGCAACAAGACGGGTAAGAGCAGGGCCAGCTCGATGATGACGTTACCCTGCTCCCCGGTTTTCGGTGTCAAGCCGGGAAGCCCGGCCTCCCGCCGGCTTGGCCTTCGTGGCCCTGAAAACACCCCCGCCATTTAGCTTTACCCCCCTCGCCTGCGCCCCAGGGCTAATCCGGCCTGAGTCTCTTTCCCCAGGTTAGCGCCTTAATATATCTTCGGTTGTTTGTTACGGAGGCTTTAATCCTCAGGTCCAGGGAGACTAACTGGTGGGGGCCCAACCGCGGTGTGGGGCAATTCGGAGAGCAACCAGCGAGTAAACAGTTATTGACGTAGCGGCAGCATACCCAGGTCTTGGCTCATCTTTATCAATGGGCCAGCAGCAGCTTGGTTTTAATCGGAGCTAAATTCTTCGAAAAGGCGGGTGGGATATTCCTGGGTCAAGCGGGCCGTCAGTTGATAGTGCAAATCCCAGGCCTCATCCCTGGTCCGGGTTTGCACTCTGAGCTCCGGCTTACTCCAGCGCCGGGGCAGGTAGAAAAAATTGGTTTCAAACACCGCGGTCTCAAACAGATTTTCTGCCTGGCGGATAGTGGAAATCACATAGCGCCGGCGGGTGGGGCGGTTTTTGACTTTATTGAACAATCCTTTCGTCCGCATGGCGGCTAGGCCTGACCAGGTCAGGATTGCTCTTCCGTTTTGGTATTGGCCTTTTTCTTAGAACCCACTTTTTTCTTGGCCGGCACGGAGCCCGCGGAGCCCATAACCACCTTGGTGGTCCGCCGCTTCAGCTTGGCTTTGCCACCAGTAGCCGCGCAAGCGTACTTTCCCGTGTGCTTTTTGGCGAACCGGAGCTTTTCTTCCACCGGCGGCAGCTTGGCAATGGGGGCCCCCTCCAGGGCAAAGCCTTTTTCAATCAAGGGGCGCAGATCCGTCCATTTCTTTTGGCTGCCCAGCATGGCAATGATAATGGCCTTATCGCCGTTTTTAAACTCCCCCACAAAAGTATGCCGGGAAGCCCGGGTGAAGCCGGTTTTGCCCGCAACCGCCAGGCGGGTGGTGAACAGGAAGCGGTTGTGATTCCTCAGTTCTCGGTCGCCCTGGATGCTGTAATATTTGGTCCCCATAATTTTGGCCAACTCCGGGTGGTCCATGGCCCGCTTAAACAGCATGGCCAGGTCCTGGGAGGTGGTAAACTGGTTGTCCGCGGGCAGCCCGTTGGCGGTGGCCAGGGTGGTGCGATAGGCTCCCCAGTCCCTCACCTTGCGGGTGAGCTCCCGGGCAAACTCTTCTTCGCTGCCGCTCACCTTCTCCGCCAGGGCTCGGGCCGCGTCATTGGCGGAGGACAGCAGGAGGGCATACAGCAGTTCCTTGACCGTGTAAACCTCCCCGGGCTTGATATTGATCTTGGAGGGGGGCGCGGCCGCGGCCTGGGCGCTGACGGTGACTTTGTCGTCCATTTTCAGGCGCTCCACCACATACAAGGCGGTCATGACCTTGAGGGTGCTGGCCGGCGGCAAAAACATCTGGGGATTATGGGCCAACAGCATCTGGCCGGTTTGGGCATCTATGATGACAAAGGATTTGGCCGTGACCTCCCAATCTTGGGCCGCCGCTGGAGTCACCCCTACCAGCAGCCAGGCCGCCAGTAGCCCCCCCACTACTCCCAGCAAATTTTTATGGCGCATAGTATGTGCAGGTCCCCCCCTGAGATAGGCCTGGCCGCCGCCTGGGCGGCAGTCGCAACCCTTGGGCAATACTATATGCTAAATTCCCTGGACTTTCAAACCGGAAATGGGGCCTGCGGGGGGATAATTAACAGGAAGGGGGGGAGGGGGTGAGGGACCACCGGCCCTTGGCCCCCTCTCCCAAATATTTCTCCGCGGGCTTCAGCCGAACTTCTTCAGCTCCGCCAGGTATTCCTGCGGGGGTTTAAAGCCGGCGAAGCGGTGCAGCTCCTGGCCTGCCGGCGAAAAAATCAGGGTGGTGGGCGCGCCGGGCACCTGCATTTGGCGCACCAGGTCCATATGACCGCGGCCTTCCAAGCGCACCGGGATAAAACGGGTATTCAAGGCCGCGGCCACCGCCGCGTCGCTATGGGTCTCCTGGTCCAGCTTCAGACAGTGAGGACAGCCGTCCAAATAAAGCTCCAACACCACTGGGCGCTTTTCTTGGGCAGCCTCTTTCAGGGCCGCGTCCCAACTGCTGCGCCAATTTATGGCTCCTGACATGGTTCCTCCGTTAAGTTATGAATAACCTTCGGCAAAGTTCCCTGGGGTTCCCGTTTTTTTCCTTGATAAGGTCCTATGAAAGATAAAATACCGCGGGCGCGGCACTGGTCTTAAGATAAGTTGTCCCCTCCTAAAGGCAAGTCCCTCCCTGAATGGCGGCTTTGATTTCTCTAAGCCTCGGGATGTGTTATCATCAAAAGTCAAATCGGAGGTGCGGTGGTTTACGTTCTTTTAGCTTTGGCGGTGTTGGCCCTGTTCTACCAGATTGCGGCCTTGATCTGTCTGGCCCGCTTCTTTGGGTCGCCTTTTGAGCCCCGGCCGGCTCCGGCGGGCGCCGGGGTCACCGTCTTTAAACCGCTTAAGGGCCTGGAGGCTCACACCCGGGAGTGCCTGTTAAGCTTTTTGACCCAGGACTACCAACCCTACCAAGTGCTCTTCGGGGTGGCTGACCCCCAGGACCCGGTGCTGACCCTGCTCGAAGAATTCAAATCGGCCTTCCCCCGGGTGGAGATAGAAATTATTATCTGCCCCGAGAGGTTGGGCTTAAACCCCAAGGTCAGCACCCTGCGCCAGTTGGAGCCCCACGCCCGTTATGAGCTGGTGGTGATTGCCGACGCGGATGTGAAGGTGGGGCCGCAATTTCTCTCCTCAGCGGTGGCGGCGCTTTCGGAGCCGCAGGTAGGTTTGGTCAGTTGCCCCTATGGCGCCGGACGGGCGCAGACCCTGGGGGCCGCCTGCGAGGCCCTGACCATCGCCGCGGATTTCATTCCTTCGGTGACCGTGGCCCATTATGTGGAAGGCGTGCGTTTCGCCCTGGGCGCGGCCCTGGCCACCTCCCGCCAGGTACTGAGCCGCATCGGCGGGCTGGCGCCCCTGGCTGATTTTCTGGCGGACGACTACCAGTTGGGCTATAAGGTGGCCCAGACGGGCCTTAAAGTGCGCCTCCTGCCCTATGCGGTGCAAACCCTGAACCCGGCCATGAGTTTTAAGGCCTACCTGGCCCACCAACTGCGCTGGGCCCGCACCTACCGGGTCTGCCGCCCCAAAGGCTACCTGGCCTATGGGATCACCCACGCCCTGACCTATAGCACCGTTTATTTTCTGGTCTCGGGGCTGGCCTCCGGGGCCCTGGCGCTGCTGGTGGCCACCCTGTTGCTCAGGGAGACTTTGGCCTTTTTTTGCGACCGCCTTTGCCTGGAAGGCGAACTGCCGGCGGCCGCCTTTTTATTGGTTCCCATAAAAGACTTTATCTCTTTCGGCCTTTGGCTCCTGAGCTTTTTAGGGAACCGGGTTAGGTGGCAAGACACCCATTTTCGGGTCAACCCGGACGGCACCTTAGCGCCGGTTTAACGTATAATTGGTATTCGGGGGGAGGGTCAGGGGCCTCAGGCCCCTGCCCTCCCCCCAAGCCCCCCTCCCAACCCGCTTAAGTTGTCTGGGATTGGGGGTGGGGGCTTGGGGGAGGGGGGTAAGGGCCCACTGGCCCTTAGCCCCCTCCCCCAATATCTCACCTATCCTCAAGGAACGTGCATGGATATCAAGGTATTGGAGCAGTTGTTGGGCGAGGTCCAGGCCGGGCGCTTGACGGTGGCCGAGGCGCTGGCGCGGTTGCGCACCCTGCCGTTTGAAGACTTAGGGTTTGCCCGGGTGGACCACCATCGCCAGTTGCGCCAGGGTTTTCCGGAAGTGGTGTTTGCCGCGGGCAAAAGCCTGGAGCAGGTGCGGGGCATTTTGACCGCTTTGCAGGCTAAAGCCGAAAACATTTTGGTGACCAGGCTGGACCCGGACAAGGCCGCGGCGTTGCTCAACGATTTTCCCGAGGCGCAATACCACCCGGATTCCCAGGTGCTCATCTTGAGCCGGGGGGAAATTCCCGACCGGGGCCGGGGCTTGATTGTGGTGCTCTCCGCGGGCACCTCTGACATCCCGGTGGCTGAGGAAGCGGCCCTCACCGCCCGCCTTATGGGCCATCGGGTAGAGACGGTTTACGACGTAGGGGTGGCGGGCCTGCACCGCCTGTTGGCCCACCAGGACCTCCTGGCCCAGGCCACGGTCTTCATTGTGGTGGCCGGCATGGAAGGGGCCCTGCCCTCGGTGGTGGGCGGCCTGGTGGACCGGCCGGTGATCGCCGTGCCCACCAGCGTCGGCTATGGCGCCTCCTTCGGGGGGCTGGCCGCGCTGCTGGCCATGCTGAACTCCTGCGCCACCGGCGTGGCGGTGGTCAACATCGACAACGGCTTCGGCGCCGGCTACCTGGCCGCGCTGATTAACCGGCATGATTGAAGTTGTGGGGGGAGGGCCAGGGACCTGAGGTCCCTACCCTCCCCCCACACCCCCCACCCAACCCGCATATGGGATTGGGGGTGGGGGCTTGGGGGAGGGGGTAAGGGCCTGCGCCCCTTAGCCCCCTTCCCCAAAACCATAACATTTATGCCCCCAGGAGGTCTTTATGCGCGTTGTGGCTTTTAACAGCAGTCCCCGAGACAATGAGACCAGCAAGACCGAGTTGGTGTTGCAAAAGTTCTTGGAAGGCATCCGCCGGGCCGGGGCGGTGGCCGAGACCATTTATTTAAGGAATTATCGGGTGCGCCATTGCCTCGGGTGCTTCGCCTGCTGGGTTAAAACCCCCGGGCGCTGCGTTCAACAGGATGACATGACGGAGGAGTTGTTTGACCGGTTGCTGGAAGCCGACCTGGCGGTGCTGGCCACGCCGCTGTATCACTACAATATGAACGCCCGCATGAAGGCCTTCATTGAGCGCACTCTGCCCATGAACCTGCCTTTCTTTGTTGACCGGCGCGGGCGTACCGACCATCCCAGCCGCTTCCAGAAGGTCCCCCGGATTGTGGCCTTGAGCGTTTGCGCCTTTCCGGAGCCAGCTACCTTTAAGGCTTTGTCTCTCACCATGAAGATGATCTTTGGAGCCCAGTTGGTGGCGGAGATTTACCGCCACTCCTCGGAGTTTCTGCCTATCCTGCACCCGCAAATTGTGCCCCAGGCGGTAAAGGTGCTGGCCGCGGTGGCCCGGGCCGGCGAAGAGGTGGTGGAAAACGGGAAGGTAAGCGAGGCTACTCTGGAGGCCGTCACCGAGGACCTGGCCCCTCGGGAAGTGCTCATAAAACTGGCCAATGAACACTTCAAGCAGGAACTGGGGCGGTTGCCCCAGGAATAATTTGGGGGAGGGGGCAGGGATCCACGACCCCTGGCCCCCTCCCCCAACAACCGTGCATTTCTACACCAGCGGCTTTTCTTTTTTGGCTTCCAGCACCGCCCGCACCTGTTCCAGCTTTTTTCTGGCTTTTATAAGTTCCGCTTCCAGGCGGATCCGTTCCCTCAGGAGGGCCTCGCCGCCCAGGGCCGCCAAGGCCCCCTCCAGTTCCTCCACCTTTTTCGTGAGCCGGTACAGTTCCTGGGCCAGAAAGCGGATGGTCACCGGCACTCCGACATCAAGGTCCGGCGGCCAGTTGGACTTCCAAAGGCCGTTCCGCGGCGGCCACCAGGGGCAGCACAAAATAAAAATTGTTGCCGCCGCGGGTGGGCTCATAGCCCACCTCGCCCCCATGGGTCTCAATGACATTGCGCACAAAATAGAGACCCCGGCCGGTGCCCACTTCTCCGGCCACGTTGCTGCCCCGGTAACCCTCTTCAAAGATATGGGGCACGTCCTCCGGAGGGATATGGGGTCCGGTGGTAAAGACATTGAACTTGATCCCGTCCTTGCCCGAGCCGAAGTAGTCTTTCAGGAGGTCCCGGCCGTAGGCCATGTATTTGCGCCCATCAAAGTTACGCCGGGTATATTTCACTGCATTGGAAAAGAGATTGGCGTACACCTGGGCCATGAGGCCCTTGTCCACGGACAGGGGCAGGTCTTCGTCGGGCATCACCCCCATGGCCACATCGATCTCAATCTGGCGCTCCTTGAGTTTCGGCAAGGATAATTCCAACTGCGGCTGAATGATTTCGCTCACCACCCGGCAACTCCGCCGCCGGAGCACCAGGTGCCCCTTCTCGAAATGAGAGGCTCGGAACAACGACTCAATAAAGAGGCTGACCCCCTTATAGTGCTGCTCCAGGGTCTGGTAGTCGCCTTCCATTTCCGCCACCAGCCCCCGGAAGCGCTCCTGCGCGGCCTTCAACTCGGGACATTCCCGGCCTTCCCGGTCTTTGAATTCACACAGACACTGCAATTCCTTCAAGGCGCTGATTTTTTGGCGTAAATGGCGAAGATACAGGCTCAGACTGATATTGGGAATGATCACATTGTGTTCAATGTCGGCCACCAGGCTGTTGATGAAGCGGATGCGGTGGATGTTCTGCCAGGAGATGATCTTGATGTGCAGGTTGTACCCCAGGCGGTTGGCGTATTTCTCAAAGAAAAAGCGGTCCTTCGCCGACAACTGCTCGCCCGGACATACCTCCAACATGCCGATTACCTGATCCTTGGCGTAAAAAGGCAGTTGATCAACCAACAGCAAGTTGCCCCGGATGGGGATCACCCAGGAATGTTCGGTCCCGTATGCCTGGCTGGCCAGATTGATGTGAGGCAGGGCCGGAGTTTTCGGAGGATAGCAGCCCTCAAGGCTGTCGCACACCAACTCCAGGTGGCCCTCCTGGCACAAGAGGTAAAGCCGGGAGTCAAGCTTAAAGAACTCCTTGATGACGCTCACCGAAACCCGGTAGAAGTTTTCCAGGGTTTCATATTCCTGGGCCAGGTCAAAGAAGGTCTTTAAAGCGTCGTCTTTAAGGGTCCCGAATTTATACTCCTTAAAGGCTTGGCGTTTTTCTTGGACCCGGGTAGCGATCTTCGCCAGGTCCGGCGGGAAATCCATTTTTGTTGCCTTTGGGCCGGGACTTGCAGCCATTCCCGGCTCCCCCCTTCTTCAGATTAAATTACTATGTTGAGGCCTGGCGCCGGTACCGTTTTACTCCCTCTTCATAGAGGTCCCGCCCCCGGCAGTCATTAATGACTATGGTGGGGAGGTCCTTTACCACCAGGCGATGTATGGCTTCCGGGCCCAGCTCCGGAAAGGCCACCACCTGCGCTTCTTTAATACACTGGGAGATAAGAGCTCCGGCCCCCCCGGTGGCCCCCAAATAAACAGCCTTATACTTTTGCATGGCGGCGATGACTTCCGGAGAACGTTGGCCCTTGCCAATCATAGCCTTCAACCCCAATTTTATCAAGGTGGGGGCATATGAATCCATGCGATAGCTGGTGGTGGGCCCCGCGGCGCCGATGACCTTCCCCGGCCGGGCCGGTGACGGCCCCACATAATAAAGAATCTGGCCCTTGAGGTCCACCGGCAACTTTTGCCCGGTGGCCAACATCTCTAAAAGACGCTTGTGGGCTGCATCCCGGGCCGTATAGACTACCCCGCTGACCAACACCTGGTCGCCGATCTCCAACTGCTCCACATCCGCGTCCGCCAGCGGAGCCACCAACTTCACCACCTTCGCCATACTTGACCTCGGTTGAGTGCGTATTTGGGGGAGGGGGCCAGGGGTCGCAGACCCCTGCCCCCTCCCCCAAACCCCCGCCCCCAATCCCTTAAGTTTTATTTAGGTCGGTGAAGGCGGGGCCTTTGGCCCCGCCTTCACCGACCCCCATAAAGGGG
>Ga0233423_10000791_pt1 | contig 16136 bp, 14 predicted proteins | sample Watercolumn_Mata_FD_180713 | JGI IMG/M metagenome (GOLD analysis project Ga0233423, IMG submission 180713) | Freshwater microbial communities from Lake Matano, South Sulawesi, Indonesia - Watercolumn_Matano_2014_112_MG | ecosystem: Environmental > Aquatic > Freshwater > Lake | place: Indonesia...
TCGACTCTATCGGTCATAAACTCGCCCAGGGCATTGTCCATATTTGGGTCATTGATCACGTTTTGGAGTGCCCCCAGACGCTTGTAACCGGCCGGAGTTGCATAGAGGCTGTCTGAGTACGCCATTTGCTTGGGTGGGCCCACGTCGAGCTCCTTGTCCACTTTGCCATGATAGGTCGTCTTTTGCAGATCTATGGGAAAGCCTTTGACTATCGGCAACCCCAGGCATTGATCGACGGCCTTGATAATACTTGCGGGAAAATCATAAGCAGTGGGGGGCAAAACATGCATGGTGGCTTTTTGTATCATCAGGGCCTTCCAGCTGGTTTTGCTCTTAGCCTGCTTTTCGAGCGGCTCCAGTTGCCACTCTATAGTATCCAGGGTCTTGACCTTTGCTGTTTTTGAGGAAATGGTATGAAGAAAAGAAGGGTCTGAAGGCCGAAACATCGCAAGAGTGGTGATAAAAGGAGGTTTGAAATCTTTGACATCGCCCAGCCAAAAGACTTTGCGATTGTTGTCACGATATTCTATCTGCCACTGGGGCGCACGTGCCACCATCGTGGTATGCCTGTCCAGATAATCAATGCGGATATTGTTTGGATAGATAAAGCTCTCGAGTGCACCTTGAGTCATCGATGTCTGCTTGATGCACAGCACCTTTTGCTGAGCTTTGGCAAGAGGCTGTGCCCAGGCGGGAGCGCTTTTGCTCAGAGCAGTCATGAGGATCACGGCGGCGATCGCGCGGCGTGTGCCTGTGCGGGCTAGCATCAATGAGTGAGCATCAAATCCAGTCATGATCTGATTTTAGCTAATTTTGCGGAAAGAACAAATACCCTTTTGGATCTTGTGGATCTGGTCTGATCACAACGATCTTACCCTCGTGCCGCTTGGGGCGGCCATTGCGTGTCAATTCGCCATGCAGGCCTGCCACGACTTGTTGCGGCACAATTCGCGCTCTAGATTTGTTGCGCTCCTGGCAAACATCCAGTGGCGTGTCCACCAGCCACAGCTGTATATCCTCGTAACCTGCTGCTCTAGCCCTGTCTATGATGGGTTTGCGCTGTCTCTCGTTAATATTGGTATTGTCGATGACAATACTATCACCGGTGGCAAGCAGCTTGTCCAGACGTTCAAAAAAGATGGCAAAGACCTCGTCCTTGTCGCCCTGCTCGATCTCGTTGCCGTAGAGCTCAAGCCTGATGCTGTCTGCATTGAGGCAGGCATATCCCTTTGCCTTCACCCTCTCTGCCAGGGTGCTTTTGCCAGCGCCGGGGATACCGACCATCAATATCAATTTCTTTGGCATATCAAGCAAATTGCGCCGTCAACCATCTGTGTTGAGCGGGTTCGTACTGGTAGGCCAGTTTGCCGCGCACCAGAGTCAGGATAAACCGACCCTTTAGACCACGCCCTAAAAAGGGACTGTTTTTGCTCTTGCTCGAGATCTGATCGGTGTCGAGCTTGTAGGTAGCCATCGGATCGAACAAGCTAAAATTGGCTCTGGAGCCGACTTGTAGAGGCTGCTGGGCGATGCCCAGGATCTTGCCTGGATTGACGTGCAGATAATCCAGCACCTTGAGGGCTTCTTGGGGTGTGGTTCTGGCGGCGAGTTTTTCAAAGCAGAGACTAAAGGCTGTTTCCAGACCGATGATGCCGCATGGTGCAAGATTGAAGCCCTGAGCTTTTTCGTCACGCGAGTGCGGAGCGTGATCCGTTGCTATTGCATCGATCACTCCTGTCTGCAAGCCCTCGATCAGGGCTTCGCGATCGTGCTCGTCGCGCAGAGGGGGATTCATCTTGTAATTTGTGTTGTATCCAGGGATGTCACTGGCTGTCAATACAAGATGGTGCGGCGTTGTATCGGCCGTAACCGGCAGACCGTCTGCCTTAGCGCGCTCTATGAGTTTGACCGATGCGCGAGCGCTGACGTGTGCAAAATGCAGATGCGCTCCGGTAGCCCGCACCACTTCGATCTCGCGAGCGATGCAAGCTGCCTCTGATGCCGCCGGCACTCCTGCGAGGCCTTTGAGAGCACAGCACATGCCTTCGTGCATGACGCCCGTGCCGGACAAGTCCTTATCCTCTGGATGACTGACGATAAAAGTACCCGCCGCTCTGGCCTCGAGCAAGGCTCTGCGTAGCAAGGCTAGATTGGTCACTGGCAGTCCATCATCGCTAAAGCCAGCGGCTCCGGCCTGCGCGAGGGTAGCGATCTCGGTCAATTCTTTGCCGGCCATGCCCTTTGTCACCGTAGCTAGTGGCAAAACCTCGACCAGGGCTTTTTCTCGTATTTTTGATTGCATGCGCTCCAGCATGGCCTTGCTATCGATCGGCGGCACAGTATTGGCCATGGCGACGACAGTAGTAAACCCTCCCTGAGCGGCTGCCTGAGTGCCTGTCGAGACGTCTTCTTTGTGCGACTGGCCAAAATCGCGCAAGTGCGTGTGCAGATCGATCATGCCTGGCATAAGCCACAGGCCCTGGCCATCAAAGACCATGCCTTCGTTTGGGTCGTCCTGGCTGTCTCTTTGGGCATTGGAGGGCAAAATACTCGCTATATTGCCACCATCCACACTTACGTCGTAGGCTTGGGCTTGCTTGCCTTTAGAAAGCAGTAGAGGGTCGATGATGGTGACGTTTTTGATCAGCATCAGACCGATCCTCCCAATAATAGATAAAGTGCGGCCATGCGGTTGAGGACGCCATTTTGTACTTGCTCGAGTATGAGCGAGTATTCTTGATCGTCGGCCAGAGCGTCGGTGATCTCGAGACCCCGATTGATGGGACCAGGATGCAGGACCTTGACCTGAGGCGAGGCGAGGCGCAGGCGATCGTGATCGATCCGATAATTGGCCTTGTAATCGTCCAGGCTAGCGATCAAACCCTGCTCTTGTCTTTCGAGCTGCAGGCGCAGGCAGATGACGATATGCGCGTCTTGGAGCGCATCATGCAATCTATGCGAAACGCTCACTCCTGGCAGATCGCTTAAATGATCCGGCATCAATGCCGGTGGGCCGGCAAATGCCACGGTGCCCCCTAATCTGGTGATGAGATGCATATCCGAACGCGCCACGCGACTGTGCATGATATCGCCGATGATGGCAACTTTTAGTCCGGCCAGAGACTTTTCGTTGAGTGCGTTTGTCGCCCGCCCGTCGGATTTGAGCTCTGGGAGCCTGCCTAGCGACTCGAGGATAGTAAAGATGTCGAGCAGACCCTGCGAAGGGTGGCTGTGCCAACCGTCGCCTGCATTGATCACATGCATCTTTAGATCGACCTGATCTGCCAGATCTTGCGGTACGCCAGATTGACTGTGCCGCATCACTATGGCATCGACACCCATGGCCCAGAGATTGAGCGCAGTATCTTTTAGCGACTCGCCCTTGGCTACCGAGCTTGTTTTGAGATCGAGGTTGAGGACAGTCGCTCCTAGTTTGCGCGCCGCGAGCTCAAAGGACGACCTGGTCCTAGTGGAGTTTTCGTAAAATAAATTGGCGATAGTGCGATTGGCTAGTACCGTCAGTGGTGCGGCCTTATGCGTTTTGTTGGCCTTGAAGGCCGATGCTAGAGCCATCACTAGCGAGAGCTCGTCCAGGCTCAAGTCCTGTGTGGTGAGCAGATGGCGTCTTTCCTGCCATTTTTTTGCAGCTGACTGCTCCGTCTTGGAGACGTTGGCATGTAGTTTTGTCAGGAGATTGTTGATGTCGGGTTGAGCGTATTTTGTCGTCATGACAGATAGTTTAGCCTAAAATATACAAATGCCAGCTGAGTTTGACGCCGAAGAAATCCTCAACATCACCCAGGGACGCCTTGCCCAGGGCATGATGCCCGATGGTGCCGGCACCATCGAGGTCGATTCGCGACGTTTGCAGCCAGGGCAGTGGTTTTTTGCACTATGCGGCACTACTTTTGACGGCCATGATTTTATTGGCGATGCCTTTGCCCAGGAGGCGCTGGGTTGCGTAGTCGAAGAGCGCGGCAACTACCCCATAGCTTCTACTAGTTTTGCTCTGATCGCCGTGGACGATACCGAGGAGGCGCTCGGTCTACTAGCCGCCAACTGGCGTAAACGTCTAAGGCGCAAGATCGTCGTACGCCTGGCCACAGGTCCCGGGGCCCTCGACGCTTTGAGCGTTATTCTCTGGGAAAGATTGGCTGATGGTTTTAAGGCCAAGGGGCAGGAGGCCGCTCAATTGAGCTGGAAGATGAATGTCTCGGAGATACTGGTGGACTTTCTCAGCCTGGATGACGAGATCGGCCTGATCTTTGCTGATCTTGCACCGGTGCCCGATAGCAAGCTCGATTTTGTCTTGCAAAAACTCAGGCCGGACGTGGTCCTGTACTCGAGTGTATTTGCTGGACCGACAGGGTCGGGTGCTCGAGAGATCGATCTCGATGCTATGAGTCTGGACGCAGCCTATGATGCGATGATCGACGCGCTCAAGATCTGAGACCAGGCCTAAAAGAACGCTAGACTAGATCTTGGCCAGGATGGGGCGTGATCTGGATATCAGCGTATAGCAAAGATTGGTCAAAAACATGGTGCCGGGCAGGATGTAAAAAACCGCTGCGCATTTGCCAAAGGGGAGATTTTTGAGGATCATTGGGATGGCCTCTGGTCCATACCAGCGCTCTTTGGACTCATCTATGAGAAAGAGGCTCCAGGCCGATGTGTCGAGCTCTTTGATCAGGCTGCGGGCGTTTTGCGAGGCAGACTCTCGATCGACAAATGTAAAGAGCTGCTGCTTGTCCCATTTTTTTATCAGTGCGCCAAGGCGGCGCACCACTGTGCAGCGCTCGTCGCAAACGATCGTGTATGTAAGGGTTTCCTGGCAATGACTGGCGTTTGTGTCCATATTGCGCACCTTCCGATATCAATTTTTCAAAGTGCAATTAGTTTAGCAGGATTTCACTTTTGCCAATACCCTATTTGGTGGCAATTAATGTGGCTGGGTATAATTTATATATGTGGATCGATGAATACCGCTACTTTACAGAGATTGTCATCCCCTACCTCAAGGCCCATTGGGACGAGATCGACCTGGTCGAGACCACGAGTGGAGAGCGGGACGGGCATCTGACCAAGGCAGAGCTCGAGTCTGCTCGAGATCACGCCCGTGAGCGTGGCGATGATGAGGCCGCAGACATTTTGCATGAGTTGATCATGCGTTATGACGTCATCTGCTCTGCTTATCCCGACAGCGATTGCGGCATAGCCGAGACAACTATCGGTATTTCTCCTGCCGATGTATCCGTCTACGTGCAATTGCAAGACCCGGCCTATCGCAAACACATGGGCACTCCTGAGCCGACCGACTGGCAAAGAGGGGATAAAGGCGCCGATGGGCAATGAGCGCTCCATCGTCTCATATGCGATGCGCTTGTTCGTCGCTTTTGCAGCCATCCTGACTATTTCATCCTGTACAGATAAGCCCCGACCCCGCATAGAGGTTACGCCTATGCGTTGCGATATCGGTCATGTGCAACCTTTGACCGAGGGCCGAGCGCATTTTGATATAAAAAATGCAGGCGACGATCATTTAGATATCTCAGAAGCCAAGTCGGAATGCGGATGCACGGCAAGCGACTTTAAGCCGACCAGGCTAAAACCCGGCGGCACACTGCCTCTGGACGTGACCATCGACACGAGCATGAAGCAAGGTGCCGTGGTCAAAGACATGGCTATTTATAGCAACGATCCAGAGCAGCCTATGGTACGCATCTATATCGATATGTTTGTCGAGGATCCACACAAGGCTGATATCAGTGAGGCCGACATGCATGCTGCCGCCCGCAAGATATTTACTGCCGAGTCTTGTCGCCGCTGCCATGTCGATGAAGGTATGGGCTTGATGGGGCGAGACTTGTTTGAGGCTGATTGTGCGATGTGCCACCGCACGCAGCCGTCCGGCATCACATCCGGTCCACTGCTGGAGGGTGGTCACATGCGCATAGATGCGGCCAGGCGAGCCATCATCCAGAAGGGATCAGAAAAGTCCACGATGATGCCTGGCTTCAGCGAAAAATACGGTGGGCCACTCACAGAAGAACAGATTGACTCAATAGTTCAGTATCTCAATAAGGGTTTCGCCCGCAAGTAGTTGTCAAGAATTAAAGGCCAAAAAAATGGGATCGAGGTTTTTAGGCTCGACCCCATTTAAATGCCATCAGCGTTTGCCGATGACCGATATCTTTTTGCGTCGACGGCTCCGTACCTCGCTCATGGTAGGGCAGGCCTGGCCGGCATAGGTCTCGAGCACGGCGATGCGATCCTCGACTGGCGGGTGGTTTTCGCCAATCTCGCGCCACCACTGACTGATGCGGCTCAGAGCCCCATTGGCATGCCTGTGCGAGCCCTCGTGCAGGCTCACGAACAAGAGGCCGGACATGCCGCCCAGCAAGATCTTGAGCTGCAGGAGAGCTTGATTGCGCTCCATCCAGTCGGTGATCTTGAGCAAGGCAGTGGCCAGGGCGCATGGATCGCCAGTCCACTGAGCAGCCAGGGCATCGGCAGCGTTTTCCCGCGCGCGGCTGACAAAGAGTGTGACAAATTTTGCAAAAAAGCTCACCACCCAGAAGAGCAGCACGGTGACGATGAAGCCACCGATACCGGCCACTGGAGCGGCAAAGCCCTTTTTGCTGTCCTTGCCTTTGAGATTGAATCCGCCCTTGGAAGGCTGGATAAAGGCCGGTCGAAAGAGCCATGGCAGACCGCCGGCCAAAATGATGGCAAAGAGCGAACCGAGCGTGGATGTCATCGAGGTGATGGCCACGTCACGCGTTTTGACGTGGGCGAGCTCGTGAGCGAGGATGGCCCTGAGCTCATTGTCCTCCAGGTCGACGAGGAACAAGCCTTCGGTGGCGGCGATGAATGCAACCGAAGGACTACGGCCCGTCGCAAAAGCATTGGGCATGCCGATGGGCGAGATCAAGACTTCGGGTTTTGTCTTGAGCCCCGTGGCCGGAAAAATCTCGTCTACCAGGCGCACCAGACGCATGTGGTCGGGATTGTCGGGCGAAGGAGCGTGGCATTTCATCAGGGTCTTGACCAGGGTGCCGCTGTTGTACCAGCTGAGGATAGGCAGCACGACGGACAGGACAAAGATGATGACTGAGGCTGGCCCGATGTGCAGGCCGACAAAGGTGAGTGCAGAAAAGGCGAGTGCGGCGAGCAGCAAAATGCCGCCGATCGTTCTCGCCCAGTTCGCGCGCAACTGCCGCGAAATGGCTTTTTGATCGGTATTGATCACGGGAGGTCCTTATTGCTTGTGCTTGAGATTGACCTTGGATTTAAATGAAAGAATTGTGTTTATGAAGTCGATAAGGCCAACAACCTAACCGATGCCTGGCTGCAAAGGCCATAGCCCATGCTTATTTAAATTGCGCTAGCTGCGCTTTCTTGGCAACAAGCGTTCTTATTTGTGACCGCAGCAAGAGCCTTTTTTGGTGCTGGTAGCTTTTTTGCCTGCTGTGCCAGAGGGCTTGGCAACCGCGGGGCCAGAAAGAGAAAGGCCTTTTTGTTTGCGGTAGGTAGTGAGGTAGGCGCTGGGTTGGTCGAAGGGATACTCGGCGGTAAATGCCGCATCTACTGCCTTGCGGATCTCGGCGATGCTCTTGCCTTGCTTTTTGAGCTTGAGGGCCATGAGGGCTTCTTCGATGCAGATGTGGCAATCGACCCCATGGTCTGAGCTAAAACAATCGAGCAGGCTATTGTGGTCGTCGGTCATGTCGCAGCCGCAGTAGCAAAAGAGTTGAGCGCAGACCTCGGGGCACTCTTTAGCTGCCTGATATCCTGCACGCACCTTGCCAAAAAATTTTTCGGGTGCAAGAACGGGCAAGGAGCGGCGTTTTTCGGGGGGTAGATCGAGCCCGGCCCACTTTTGCTCGACTTCTGCTCGTGCGCCGCTCAAAGGCAAAATAGCGGCCAAAATCAGGGTGAAAAGCAATTTTTTGCCGATATAAGCCAAGACCAGTCTCCCAAATGCCTAAGGCACATTGTAGCGTTTTCTTTCGCACCTGCCGGGCTTGAGGCTATTTTTCAAGAGGATTTGATATCATCTGGTGATGAATTATGACGTGATAGTTGTAGGTGGCGGTCACGCCGGATGCGAAGCTGCCAATGCGGCGGCCAATCTCGGCCTGTCTACGCTGATGCTGGCGGTCAATCTCGACACGATCGGCGCCATGCCGTGCAATCCTGCCGTGGGTGGACCCGGCAAGACTCATTTGGCTCGCGAGGTCGATGCTCTTGGTGGAGTTATCGGTATTGCAACCGACGCTACTTATCTGCAGATCCGCATGCTCAACTCCAGTCGCGGTCCGGCTGTCCAGGCGCTGCGTGCCCAATCTGACAAGCGCGAGTATGCTGCCTGGATGAAGGACTATATGGAGTCCTTGCCCAATCTGACCCTTCGTCAGGGCATGGTCAAAAACCTGATCATCGAAAACAACGCTGTCGCCGGCGTGGAGCTCGCCTTTGGTGATCGCATCCGCTGTCGCTCGGTTGTGCTTTGTGCCGGGACCTTTCTCGAAGGCACCATCTGGATCGGCAAGGAGACTATGCCTGCCGGTAGAGCTGGGGAGTTCCCTGCAGTCGGTCTTTCGGGCTGCCTCAAGTCTCTGGGCTTTACCATGGGTCGCCTCAAGACCGGTACCCCGCCACGTATAGACGGGCGCACCATCGATTATTCCAATCTCGAGGCTGTGCCTGGAGATGAGGATCTGCGTTTCTTTAGCTTTCTCGACAAGCGTCCGCGTCTGCCGCAGATCCCCTGCCACCAGACTCGCACCACCGAAAAGACGCATCAACTGATACGCGACAATCTGCACGAGTCGCCAATGTTTAGCGGTATGATCCATGGGATCGGACCGCGTTATTGCCCATCCATCGAAGACAAGATCGTGCGCTTTGCCGACAAGGACAGCCACTTGCTCTTTCTCGAGCCCGAAGGGCGCTCGACATATGAGGTCTATCTGCAGGGCTGCTCGACGAGTCTGCCGGTGCATGTACAGCATGAGATAGTGCATTCCTTGCCTGGTCTCGAAAATGCCTCTATGGTCAGGCCAGCTTATGCAGTCGAATATGATTACCTGCCGGCTATCCAATTTGATCATGCTCTCATGGCTAAGGATCTACCGGGCTTTTTTGCTGCAGGGCAGATCCTGGGGACTTCTGGCTACGAAGAAGCCGCAGCGCAAGGTATCGTCGCTGGTATCAATGCTGCCCTCTATGCGCGTGGCGATCAGGCTTTTCATCTCACTCGATCATCGAGCTACACTGGCACGCTTATTGACGATCTTGTCACCAAGGAGATCGGCGAACCTTATCGCATGATGACCAGCCGCTCCGAGTATCGTCTACTCTTGCGTCAGGATAATGCCGATGTGCGTCTCACTCCACTGGGACGCGAGATCGGTCTTGTCGATGAGAGGCGTTGGAGGCTGTTTTGCGACAAGCAAGAGGCTATTAATCGAGAAAAAGCGCGTCTCAAAAAGACTCGTATCCACCCCGAAAATGAGGCATGGACTGCTGGTCTGGCCGAGTATGACGAGGTCCTCAAGCAATCCGCGACTCTAGAGGAGCTTTTGCGCCGCCCGCGTTTGCCATATGAGTTGATCGAGAGACTATCTCCATCAGCTGCCGATCAATCGCCAGTCGTGCCCTTTGCTTATGCAATGGAAGTAGAGACTGATATCAAATACAGTGGTTATATCGAGAGACAAAAACAGCAGGTCGAGCAAGGCGAAAAATACGACTCGATCAAGTTGCCGTCTGATTTTAATTATTTAGAGCTCGATCACCTCTCCAAAGAGGCACGCGAAAAACTCAATCGCATCCGCCCCGAGACACTCGGTCAGGCGTCGCGTATTGGGGGCGTAAGCCCCGCAGACATATCGGTCTTGCTGGTCAAGATCGAACAGGCTCGGCGTGCTCTCAAAGCGGTAGCGGAAAAAGTCTGATGCGTTTGCCGAGTCTGGTGTCTTATACGGTGCTTTTTGCTGCGCTGCCTTTTTTGCTTGGCCATGTGCAAGTCATGGCGCAAGGGCCGGACCAAAATGTCTTGCAGGGCAAGATCGAGCATAGCGACACCTTGAGCCCGATGAGCCAAGACGATCGGCCTGTGCGTTTTCAGCAGCAGCCGGTGCATGACTATAGCAAAGACCCACTGCCTAATGGTGCGAGTCCGGGGCCTACCTTCAATACACAGGATCAGGTGCGGTATAAGGAGCGCGTAGGGGCTCTGGCTTTGGCTGCGAGCAAGCTGCAGCCTCAGTCTGGTCGGCAGGCGCGCATAGCGATCCCAGAGTGGTTGGCCGGGCAATGGCAGCGTAGCGAGTCAAACGAGTTGAGTCGCGTCTCGCTCCCGAGCGGAGAGCAGCAAAAAGCGCATGGCAAGCAAAAAGCGTCGGTTATCGATATATTTGGTTCGTTTCGCGACAAGTCAAAAAAAGTCTGGATGATAGTGCCTCTGGCGGCGACTGGAATGGTAGATCGGGGCGACTACGTCGATTATCACAAGGTCAAAAAGTACGAGCTTGTGCCGACTGGTGCCCTCAGCGCGCTGGTCAAAGTGCAAGCTTCGCATTGGGTGATGGACAAGCGGACCGGCAAGCTTGCGGCCGCCTATCAGGACGAAGAGCTCAATCAATATCGGCGTATCAAGGATGGGCTGGTGGAGACAAAGAGCTCTGTTAAAGTGTTTGATGCGCAGGGTCAGCCGCGCCTGTTGACGCGGGCGGTTTCTCAGGAGAAAAGGATCAAGAGGGTGCCATGAATTTGAGAGATAGGATGCTGATTGTAAAAATCATGGTTGCGGCGGTGGTGTCGCTAGGCTCGTTGCAGGCTTGTTTTGCAGCTGAGTCAGCACAGTCTCGTCCGATCATCCTCATCAATACAGATCTCGAAAAAGCAGACGCTAAGTCATTATCTGTTCCTTATGCATATGCCAGGGCTGTGATCAAGGCTGGTGGCATACCACTCTTGATGCCGCCCCAGGACGGCGAAGCCATCGATGCCATGCTGGATCGAGTCGATGGGCTTTTGTTGATTGGTGGGGCGGATTATCCACCTGAGGTGTATAAGCAGGAGGCGCATCAAAAGACGGTTTTGATGCACAAGGATCGGTCTGATTTTGATTTGGCCCTGGCTAAAAAGGCGCTCGGTCGCAAAGACCTGCCGGTGCTGGGTATTTGTGCGGGGTGTCAGGTGCTAAATATCGCCGATGGTGGTGATCTCGTGCAGGATATACCGTCTGCTTTTGCGGAGTCCAGGGTGTCGCACTCGTCAAAGAGTGGCTGGCAATCTGGATCTGGTACGCATGGAGTCAAGCTGGATGCGGGGAGCAAGTTGGCGCAGATCTACAAGAAACAGGATCATGAGGTGCGTTCGTCGCATCATCAGTGTGTTGGATGTGTTGGTGATGATTTCAGGGTGGTGGCCAAAGCAGATGATGGTGTCAGTGAAGCGATCGAAGGCAAAGATCCTGAGCGCTTTTTGATGGGGGTGCAGTGGCATCCGGAAAAGGATCTAGATAACAATATTGCGCTGTTTGAAAAGTTGGTGGAGAGTGCACGAATGAGGCAGCAGCAGCGCTCTCTTAGATAGTGTCTTTAAATCTGGACGATGGATGTATTGAGGGATCGCCGCCCCGCGCCGCCGCATCCTTTTCAACTAGCGAGTATCGTAAGCAAAAGCAACAAAAAAAGCCGAGGCGCCATACCCGCTCAAAAAGAGCAAAGTACAGCGCCCCGGCCAATTTACTTACTCGGCTGATCTGTCACAAGCAGCCGATCGCTTGCCGCAAAACTCAGTTGATGCGGTACTTGATCTCGTAGGCGACCTTGGCCTCGCCGCCGGCGGGGACGCTCACCACGAACGAGCTCATGCCGTTGGCAGGCTGCTTGAACTTTTTGGCCTGCTTGCCGATGGGCTTGGTAAATTCGGCATTGTGCGGCACCTGCTCGTCCACCACCACCTGGACTTCGCGGTCCTTGTAGTTGTAGATGGTCAGCTCACGCGACTCCGTGCGGAAACGCGGCTTGGGCGGCGCGGGCTTCTTGGCGGCCGCCTGCGCTTCGGCAGTGGCTTCCAGAGCCGCGGGCGCCGGTTGGGCGACAGGGGCCTGAGGCTCCTGCGGGTCCTCGGCGATGGCCACGAGCGTGCGCAGCGCCTTGATATCGCGGGACGGGTTGTTGAGCTGGAGGACAAAGCTCTCGCCACCGGCGACAGGCTGCATCACCTGGCTGGAGTCGGTCCGCTGCAGACTGCCCTGGCTGTCCGGTTCAAAGACATTGACCATGCCGGCAGGCAGAGCACCGCCGAGGCCCGAATCCTTGTCGTTCTTGAGCTTAAGCCGCACGTTGACGGGCAGCTTGTATTCCTGCTGGCCCTCGCGCCGCGCCTGGTAGTAGCCGGCCGACAGGACGTACTCGGCGGTCACCGGCACGTTTTCGGCAAAGGCCAGGGCAGTCGTCTTGGTCTCGCCGCTATCGAGAGCGAGCTGCTCCGGCAAGGTGTAGAGCTTTTGCTCGCCGACGGTCTCGACATCGGCCTGATCGACCGAGAACGAAGCCGCTTCGAGCGCCGCACCACCCCCGGCATCAGCCGCCATCGCCGCCATGCGGACGCCGCCGCGATGCGACTTGGGACGAGCGCCGTGGTAGCCCGAGTTGTAGCCGGCGATCAGCTGAAACTTGGACGTCGTCAGCGAGGCGCCGGAGTTGTTGGTCAGGTCGACCCAGCAGGCAAGGCGGCTTAGCTTTTCGTTCTTGGCGTCGTAGAAGGCCTCGAAGCGAGGCGCCCAGGACAGGCCCTCGGAGGCGTACATGATGCCAAAGTTAAATTCGCCGCCTTCGCTTGCCGTGGGCTCGAGCTGGAGGGTGGCCATGGTGCTGACGCGGCTCAGGACCTCGGGCGCAAAGGAAATGCGCTCGTTGAGGGGCAGGACTTCGACCTTGTCGCCGACCTGGAGGACGGCCTGGTTGCCGAGCACAAACTTGAGCGTGCCCGTGACGGTCTGCACGGCACCGTCGGCGGTGGCGGCATGCAGGGTGATTTCCTGGCCGACGAGGAGCTCGAGGATGCGATCGAGGCTCAGATTGGCGGGACGGTAGCTGAAGGCGCCGAGCTTGAGATCGCCGGGGCCAGAGACGCTGGAGATCGTGAGCGAGCTGGGCACGTACTGCTCGGGCAGGCCGTCGAGCGAGACATTGCTCTTGCCCTTGGGCAGCTGCAGGACGCGCTTTTCACGGACGATGGCAGGGCCGCCGGTGTAGACGGTCACTTCGGACGACTGGGCGTAGCGGGAGACGGTGGCCTGCTGTTGCGAATTGCTGGTTGTCATGATGATCTTGGCTTTCGTTTGGTGAACGATCTTTGGCACTTTCCCCTCATATCTCATCTCTTGACTGCTCTCCCTGTTTGGACGGCTCAACACTTTGCTTGCTCAAAGCGTGCTGAAAAACTCTGGATGCGCCGTGCGTACTGTCTTGTGGGAGTGGGCTCTGTTTGAGATGGATAAAAAAGGGACGCATGTAAGCTATTAGGTTTGAGCTGGCTGATTCCAGCGTTTTATGGGGGTGTTACAAAGTTTCAAGCACAACTGCCTTAAATGCAGTTAGGGCGCGCCTAGCGCCTCTGCGCTAACCCCGATTGGCTATATGCGGATGGGGGTATAAGGTGAAAGGGATTTAGCTATTGCAGGGGCGCAGAGTGGTCGGCGATATCAAAGACAAAGCAAAAACGCAGGATCAGACGGATGCAGCGCAAACCGGGGATGGGGCCACAAAGGACGCCAGGCCTCTACAATCCTTATCCAAAGAGGATTCGAGTGCCGCGCGCGTTGCCTTTAGCAATGATGGTAAGGCCGCGTCGAGTGCGGCTTCCAGTAGCCTTCCCGAGCTTTCGATCGATATAGCCAAGGGGCCGCAAGGTCAAGGGCAGACCAAGGACCAGTCGCGGATTGCGCCTCCCCCTGATGCAAAGAGTGATGGAGCCAATGGTTCTGCTTGCAAACCCAATCAGACCTATCTCAACATCGTCAACGCGGCTATGAACACAATGTATGATCCGACGGCTATGGGCAAGCCGGATGAGGTCCGCCATCGTTATGACTGCCAGATCACCGATGAACGCTCGGCGCAGCAATTTGCCAAGAGAGCCTTGGAGAGCAGCAATGATCCTTACAATCGATTTTTGGATCGCAAAGAGACGGCCGAGCTAGATCGAGATTTTGCTGGGCAATCAACCGGGTACGGTATCGATGTCTCCAAACGCGAGGCTGATGGTGCAGTCGGCAACAATGCGCCCTTGATGCTCGAGGGAGTCTATAAAGGCAGTCCTGCTGCCCTTGCCGGCTTACGCGAGGGTGACAAGATCCTCAGCGTCGATGGTGTCAATTTACGCAAGCTAGATTTTCAAGGAGCGGTCGATGCTATCGAAGGCAAAACCGGAGACATCAAACATCTCAAGGTCGAGCGCGCAGGCAAGATACTGGACATCAACGTCAAACTCGACGAATACCAGAGACCTGCAATCATGGACAAGATGCTGCCGGGCAATGTCGGCTACATCCGTATCACTGACTTTATGCAGGACAATACGTCCGATGATCTTAAGGCAGCCATCCTCAAATACGGTACGACAAAAGGGCTCGTCATAGATCTGCGGCAAAATGGTGGCGGTCAGCTCAATGAGGGCGTGCGCGCCGCGAGTTTGTTCAACAACAAAGATGAGTTGTTGCGTATAAGAGAGCGCCAGTTTAGTGATCCTGAGCATCCGACCTATGACGATCGCAGGCTCAAAGTGATCGGCAATAACATCATGTCTGTGAGGTCCGATGGCAGCAGGCTACTGGAGTTTAGTGCGCATAAAGACATCGTCAATAAACCGGTTGTGCTCTTGACCGACGGCGGCACCGCCTCGGCAGCAGAGATTTTTGCTGGTGCACTCAAGGGCAATAATGATGCAATAACAGTAGGCGAAAAAACCTTTGGAAAAGGCATAGGGCAGACTATCTCACGCAATGATAGCCAACCAGGCTTGGTACTGCCTGATGGGACTGCGGTCAAAGTGACGAGCTTCAAGTTTTTTACACCCAACGGCTTGTGGCTTGGAGATGGGCATGATGACCGACGCGGCATCGAGCCGACTATACCCGTAAAGGACAATCGCGATGTAGTCGGTGGCAAGACTCGTGATGCCCAGATCAATACTGCACTCGATTACATCAACATGGTTCTTGGTGGCAAGGCTTCCAGTCCTGCTGGATCTGGCGCGGGTGCCGGGGTGGTGCCGGATCGCGTGCCGACGCCTGTGGCGAGGCCCAAGGGTCGCTAGGGGCGCATGATTTGCTATTTTTTTGCTTTATCTAACATCTCTCAAAAATTGAGATGCCACCCCACCATATCTTGTTTTCGCTCAGTGCATTTTTATCCAAAAATCGGTGACAACCGGTGACAACTGGCGACGACTTTGTCACCACTTGTCACCGGTTGTCTACATTTTTTCCTCCCATCTTCTCTCTCCCAAAATGAGATACCCCCTCGGTCCCATCTCGGCAGGCAATCTGTTAGAAAAACGAGCAAAAATCTAACGCCAATAACAACGCACCGATGCACCAACGCACCAACACTCAGCCACACAACCTCACCCTTTCAACTATATCAAGTAGCACCATCAAGACAAAAAAGAGCCGACGAAAGATCCACCACAACCAGGCCTCAGGGCCCAGTCATAGCTTCACTTTCGCCGACTCTATCAAGTCCTTTCGGAGTATTTGCGGGAGCTTACAGCCTCAGCCTCGAGGCTTAGCCGTTGATCTCCTCGTCCGTCCACAGCGACAGCTTGAGCGGCGTACCGTCCAGGCGACGCAGGGCGATGTAATACATGGGACCGCCGCACCACGGGCTGCACTGCACGTACTCCTCGTACACCCGCCCCGAGGGGAAGGTGTAGCGATGGAGCTTGGCCACCTCGTCGACGTAGGCACCGGTGATGGTGCCGACTGCCGCCTTTTCGGCGATGGGCAGCTCAAAGGGACGCGGCAGATCGATCTGCTTGCCCTCAGGCGTGATGAGCGACTTGACCGCGCGAGTCGCGCTGACGCGACGCTTGGCCCACTTGTTCAAACCGACATA
>Ga0233423_10000792_pt1 | contig 16123 bp, 15 predicted proteins | sample Watercolumn_Mata_FD_180713 | JGI IMG/M metagenome (GOLD analysis project Ga0233423, IMG submission 180713) | Freshwater microbial communities from Lake Matano, South Sulawesi, Indonesia - Watercolumn_Matano_2014_112_MG | ecosystem: Environmental > Aquatic > Freshwater > Lake | place: Indonesia...
GGAAGAGGATCTAATCTACAAACCATGCTCTCTGGCATCAGGTGAAATACAGATTCACTCCTCCCATTTACCCCGGCGTCCCAGGGTATCTTATACCTTTTCAACGGGATTTATAAACACAAGGTGGAGTGCGTAACTCCTAGGTTTAAAGATTGCAAGAAAGATTAAAAGAAACAAAAAAAAGAAAATACGTAAAACCATGAAGTGGGTTATCTATTCCCTGTCATTCATACTTCTTCTCTCTCAGGGAACTCTTTCAGCCGCAAACGGACAGATGGGGAAAGTCGGGGCGGAATCAGTGTGGTCCGGCGACGAAGCAAAAATGATGCAACCGGAAGAAACTGGAAAATGACCGGGTATTCAGGAAGCTGAAACGACGCTTTCCCGATGTCATGCTGTGGGGCGGCAACAGATGTGAAAAAGAGGATATTGCAATAGAAACTCTCCCCGATGGAGGTACACGTGTGGTCTTCGTGTACCAGTTCCTGAAAGGCTGCCAGGCCTGCCAGCTTTTAGGCTATGCCTGGTTTGCCTTTGATTTTGACAGGGGAAGGCAAATTCAGAGGAACGAGACTTATAAGAATAAAATCTGCTGGAGAAAGGCTGTCATGCAACTTTTCTTATTGTCCCCTGTCCTTCGTTTCTTCTCTTATCACCGGAGATTTGGTCGGTTGGACGATACTTGCACCGCCGCTGCCCGTCTATTTGGGTAATTTCGGGATATCTCCTTTCATGTCTACCCCCGGTAATCCATCAACCACCTTTCCCTCGATTTCTCCACTTTTCTCCGGTTCCCTCATCACCTCTTCATACTCCGGTATGACAATGCCCCTTTTGACCATGATCTCATAGATACGATCAGAACGGCCTTCCACATAGCGGGACGTCCCTACAGGGTTGTATCTGCGAGGATTGGGGAGCACCGATGCGAGACGCGCCGCTTCTTTCGCCGTGAGTTCTGATGCAGCTTTCCCATAGTACCGACGGGCGGCTGTTTCAATGCCGAAGATCCCATCGCCCCATTCCGCAACGTTTAAATATAATTCAATAATCCTCTTCTTGGAAATATTTCGTTCAATCCTCCACGTGAGAATAGCTTCCTTTATCTTGCGCACCGGGTTCTTTGAGGGAGACAGATAAAGATTCTTTGCCAGCTGCTGGCTTATCGTACTCCCCCCTGCCGCAAATTGTTTCTTTTTTATGTCTTTTTCAATGGCTTTCTGCATCGCTTCGAAATCAAAACCTTCATGTGACCAGAACTTGTCATCCTCGGCAATGATTACCGCTTTGATCACATAAGAAGAGACGTGCGATAAAGGCACCCACTGATGAATGATTTTATTCTTCTTTCCCTTTCTTTCCCACTCCTGTTCGCGATACTTCATAAAAGCCGTCTTTTTCGGATATGTCTTTTTAAGCTCGGAAACATCAGGATAGATAAAATAGAGCCCTATATCCAGGAGCAACGCAGAAGCAAGGACCACAACAATTATGGCAAATAATCTTCTAATCATCAAAATAATCAGTTATTACCATTATTTATCAGCGCTCAGAGCGTTCACCTCAGGGAGAGAATAAATCCGGTCACGAATGCTCTTCATATATCAAATTTTACTATTATGAAAGGCTTGAAACGTTATTTCATATTGACTTTTTGGGACATTATCCCTCAGGCGAAAATTTACTTTGACTTGCAAAGCTTTTTTTTGTAGTAGTACCCTTTAGTTCATCTGTGTGCAGTTTGTCATCCATTGTCAAAATCTGTGCACCGTTCCCAAAATGGGGGATCCCCCGAATGAAAAAGAGGAGGTACTTCATGATGAAACGGCAGATTTTCCTATGGATGGGACTGGTTGTCCTGTTCGTTGCATGTGGCTTCTGCCAGGAAGCCCTTGCAAGGGAATATATTGTCAAGCGGGGCGATAATCTCGCCAAGATCGCAAAAAAATTCGGCACCACCCCACAGGCCCTGAGAGAAGCCAACAGTTTACAGAGCAACGCTCTTAAACCAAAACAGGTTCTCATCATTCCCGATCAGGGCAAAAAGCAAGCCGCAAAATCCAAGAAGAGCAATTCCCATAAAGCGGGCCACTATGTGGTGAAAAAGGGAGATACCCTTCAAATCATTGCAAAAAAAACCGGCCATTCCGTGAAGGAACTCCAGCGCCTGAATCACGTCAATCCAAAATCGTTGAGAATCGGTCAGAAACTTGCTCTTTCAAAACCATATCGCGCGCGAGACCTCACAATAGCAAGGATCGATGAACCAGACGATGAGACAGAAGTCGATGACCTGCTGGATGAAGACGAAGAAGTCGTGATGAACGATGAAACCAGCGAAGTGGGACAGGACGTCGAGTCAAGCTCCGACCCATTGGGTAAATGGAACAGCGCCTATGAGAGGTCGTTATTCATAAGAGTTGCGAAAGGCTTCCTGGGTGCTCCTTATCGCCTGGGAGGATCAACGGTAAGAGGTTTAGATTGTTCCGCATTTGTAAAGAAGATCTACCAGTTCTTCGATGTCAGCCTTCCCCGGACGGCGAGGGAGCAAGCCCGTGTCGGCAAGCGCATATCCCGGGAGGAACTGGCGGAGGGTGATCTTGTCTTTTTCAATACGAGGCGGGCGTTCGGTCATGTCGGTATTTACATAGGGAACAATGAATTCGTCCATGCCGCAGCGGGACGTCAAAGGGTAGTCAGGATAGACACGCTTGACAAACCATACTACAATAAAAGATTTGTAAAGGCTGTCCGTGTTAAAGAACTGGACGACGGGGTATAATTTACACAGCCTCCCGCTGCATGAGACATACTTTAAAAAAGGGGCCTGTTTGTGTCCCTTTTTTATTACCGAAAATGTAAACGATGTGCCACCGATGTGCTTCATGCGGATATTTTTCTATTGATTTATTCACATAGCACTTATACTCTACAATAAATGTCTGGAATGCCAGAAAGGCATAGTCATATAATCTAAATAAATACATTCAGTTAGTAGGCACAGGTGCAACCGGCAAGAGCAATACAGACGCACCGGAATCCACTCAAAAAGGAGGCAATAATGAACAGGAAAGTACTCGTCGTCATCCTCATCCTTACGTTTCCCCTTTTTTTAAGCGGCTGTCTGGTAACGGAAAGCAAATACATGAAAAAAGTTGCTGAAGCGGATACCCAGGCAAAGGAACTTGCATCCCTCCAGCAGAAGTACGAGGATCTTTCAAAGGAAAATAGCCTGCTGAAAGATAAAATAAAAGAACTCACGGCTGACAGGGACCAGCTCAAAGAGGCTTTTGCCAATGCAACCAAGGCAAAAGCAGATCTGGAAAACGTCCTGCAAGCCAGATCGGATGAACTGACAAAGAACGTCATGGAGCTGAAAAAGAAGACCTCAGACCTTGACTCAGAAAATAAGGCCTTGAAGGAAAACATCGCTCAACTGATGAAGAGCAAAGAAGAAGACCAGTCGATAAAAAAGACCCAGGATGAGCTTCTTCAAGAAATGAAGTCTGAAGTCGCCAAGGGGCAGATCACGATCACGGAATTGAAGGGAAAACTGACCCTGGATGTTGTGGAAAAGATCCTTTTCGATTCCGGCGAAGCAGAAGTGAAACAGGAGGGACTGGCAGTCTTGAAGAGGGTTGTGGATATCCTCAAAAACATGAAAGATAAGATGATCCGTGTCGAGGGCCATACGGATGATATTCCCATAAAAGGCCAGCTCGCAAAAAGATATCCCACCAACTGGGAACTCTCGTCAGCCCGGGCAATCAACGTTACCCGGTTTCTCCAGAAACAGGGACTTGATCCTGTGATTCTCTCCGCCACAGCATATGGTGAGTATAAACCAATTGCCGACAACAGCACTTCCGAAGGACGTGCCAAAAACCGGAGGATAGCCATCGTTCTCCTCCCGAAAGACTGACAGTGTGAAATCGGCACATGGGTAAGACAATTTCCGAAAAAATTATTGAAGCCCACCTTGTTTCCGGCAAACTTATGCCCGGTGAAGAGATAGGAACAAGGATCGATCAGACCCTGACGCAGGATGCCACAGGAACCATGGCATATCTACAGTTTGAATCATTGAACATAAGGAAAGTAATGACCGAACTTTCGGTGAGCTATATCGACCACAACACCACCCAGATCGGATTTGAAAATGCGGATGACCACAGGTATCTGCAAACTGTTGCCCAGAGGTACGGCATCTATCTGTCCCGCGCCGGAAACGGCATCTGCCACCAGATACACCTGGAGAGATTCGGCAAACCGGGGAAAACGCTTCTTGGATCCGACAGCCATACCCCTACGGGTGGGGCTCTGGGGATGATTGCCATCGGTGCCGGCGGCCTTGATGTCGCCCTGGCAATGGCGGGAGAACCCTTTTATTTTGCCTGTCCCAGAATAATCAGAATCAATTTCGTGGGTAAGCTTCCCCCCTGGATCTCCGCGAAAGACATCGTCCTTAAAATACTCCAGACATTTACGACAAAGGGAAACCACGGATACATTTTCGAATTCGGGGGAGACGGTGTGTCAATGCTATCCGTGCCGGAAAGAGCTACCATCGCCAACATGGGAGCCGAATGCGGGGTCACGACCTCAGTGTTCCCCAGTGACGAGATGACAAGAATTTTCTTGAAGTCACAGAAACGCGAGGATGACTGGCGTGAAATCAAGGCAGATCCAGATGCCAGGTATGAAAGGACTCTCGACATCGACCTTGCCGAACTGGTGCCTCTCACAGCCCGGCCTCATAGTCCGGATAACGTCTGTGCCGTCAGAGACATAGGAGAAATCGAGGTGGATCAGGTCTGTATAGGAAGCTGCACAAATTCATCATACAAAGACCTCGCCACAGTCGCAAAAATCCTGAGGGGCAAGGTGGTCCATCCCGGGGTGAGCTTTGTCGTCGCGCCGGGATCGCAACAGGTTCTGGAAAATCTCGCCAGGGACGGCTACCTCTCGGATCTTCTCCACTCCGGAGCAAGAATCATGGAAAGCGCCTGCGGATTCTGTATAGGAAACAGCCAGAGCCCCCGGACAAAGGGAATCTCCCTGAGAACATCCAACAGGAATTTTTTAGGCAGGTCAGGCACGATAGACGCGGAGGTATATTTAGTGGGTCCGGAGACTGCGGCAGCGGCGGTGATTACAGGGAGATTTACCGATCCCCGCGACCTCGGGACAGATCACCCCGAAGTAACGATACCTGAGGAGTTTCATATCAACGACAGCCTCATCGTAACACCGGACAAGCCGAAAGATTCCTCTTCCATAGACGTCTACAGGGGGCCGAATATAGGTCCCCCCCCGAGGAATGATCCATTCCCCGAGACAATCGGCGGCATTGTCACCATCAAGGTGGGAGACAAGATCACAACGGACCACATCATCCCTGCGGGCGAACGAATGAAATACCGTTCCAATATTCCCAAATATTCAGAATACTTTTTTGAACTGCTGGACGGTACTTTCTACAAAAGGGCAAAGAAAGTTAAAGATGAGGGGAAACACAATATCATCATCGCCGGGCACTCATACGGACAGGGTTCATCAAGAGAGCATGCCGCCCTGTGTCCCATGTATCTGGGCGTAAAGATAGTCATGGCAAAATCCATCGAGAGGATCCATTCGGCAAACCTGATCAATTTCGGGATACTACCCGTTATTTTCAACGATGAGGAAGACTATGAAAAGACGAGCCCGGGAGACATCCTCGAAATACCGGATGTGAGAAGGGTTCTTATGGAAAAGGAGGAGATCTCTGTTCGCAATGTTTCCAGGGATATATCCTTTAAAGTTTCTCACAATCTGTCGGCCAGGCAGAAGAATATCCTGCTCGCAGGAGGAGCTCTCAATCTGAAGTTCACATAACCACATGTTATCATGCCAACCATTGCCGACATTTACCACCGCTGTATCGCCGGACCCTTCAAGGGTGAACTGACAGCCCAGAACGTTTCTTTCTACCATACCTCTCCCTTCACGATCTATTGCGGAAAGTTTGTCCCGGAAGCAGAAAAAGACCCTTTGAGTCCCTACCGTGAACTTCTCCAGGAAAGAGGCATTGAACACGAGCGAAGGATTTTAGAACAGGAATATCCCCGGTGCCGTCCCATCACTTTTGAAGCTCCAGAAGAAGGATTCAAGGTCCTCCTGCATGAAATGGCCAAAGGTGCTGAAGCCATTTACGGTCTGCCACTCCTTTTTCTCCCGGAGAACATGCAGGGGAAAATCGATATCCTGGAGAAAAGGGATGACCACCCTTCTGTTTTCGGGAACTTCCACTACATCGTCACGGAAATCAAACTGGCGAAAAACATCAGAAAAGAACATGTCCTTCAGGGTGCGTTCTACACGTACCTCCTGTCTAAAATACAGGGCTATCTTCCCCACACATTCCGTATCATCAATCACGACAATCAACTACGGGAATACTTTTTTGCAGACTGTGAGGAAGAACTGCGACAGGCTGTCCAGGGAACAAAGTCAATTCTGGACGGCACAGCAGTGCCAACTGCCACATACAATGCGTCGGAATGGCCATGGGAACGCTACACCAACCACGAGGCAATCCGAAACAGGGATGTCTCCCTCATAGGACATGTGGGACCGAAAACAAAGGAAAAACTGGTGGCACGAGGTTTCAAAAAGATATGGCATGTTGCCTCCGCCGGGATTGATGACCTGTCGGAAATCCCGGGAATCAGTAAATCCACCGCCCGGAAAATAATCCTGGGCGCCCGGTCTCTCGTAAAAAATGAGCCAATCCCAATCGACCCGTCAGTGCTGAATATCCCGACGATTTCTACGGAAATATACCTGGACATGGAGGGCACAGATCAACCCGATCTGGAAGATGCGGTCGATCCGGTAGACTATCTCATCGGAGCGGTTGTCCGAAAAGGCGGGAGTGATACATACCATCCGTTCATCGCCCCCAGGATGCAGGATGAGGACAAGATGTTCCGGGAGTTCCTGTCATTCCTGAAAACCCAGAAAGACTACGTCATTTACCACTGGCACAATTACGAATACTGGCACATGAGGCAGTTAGCCAAACGACATAATCTCACAGATGAAGTGGAAGAGTGCGTCATCCCTTTCATGATTGATCTCCACAGGATGGCCACCCGGGCATTCGCATTCCCCACATACACAAACGGTCTCAAGGATGTCGCTTCATTCCTGGGATTCAGATGGCGGCATGAGGACGTCAATGCCCTGGACGCCATTGCCTATTACATCAGGTATCAGTCTCACCCACTGGATTACCGGGACAAACTGCAGGCTGTGATTGATTACAACGAAGACGACTGCAGAGCCACCAAACGCATCAAGGACTGGCTGGAGGAAAAAAGCCGACTCCCTATAATGCCGCCTGAAAGGGAAAGATGAAATAGACAGGGATTCACCTTTATGCTACACACATTCGGAGTGAATCTAAGAACAACGCGCGGGTTACCATGTCATTGCCGGGCAAAATAAAGGTGAGGAATTCCATCGTCGAGATTGACGGTGACGAAATGGCGAGGGTCATGTGGAAGATCGTCAAGGATAAACTTCTCATACCCTATCTGGAGCTGAATACGGAATATTACGACCTCCACGTGACAAAGCGTGACGCAACGGACGACGGGATTACCCGAGAGGCGGCAGAGGCGATTGTCCGACACGGTGTCGGGGTCAAATGTGCGACCATCACCCCGAATGAGGACAGGGTAAAGGAATACGGCTTGAAGAAGCCCTGGACAAGCCCTAACGCGACGATAAGGGCGATCCTTGACGGGACGGTCTTCCGAAAGCCCATCCTCGCAAGAAATATCCATCCTTCCGTGAGCGCGTGGAAGAAACCCATCACCATTGGGCGGCATGCCTACGGTGACGTGTACAGCAATGCGGAGATGCGGATTACCGTACCGGGAAAGGCGGAAATCATATTCACCCCCGAGGGGGGAGGTCCGGAGGTCAGACAGAGAATCAACGATTTCACCGGACCGGGAGTCATCCAGGCAACCTACAATATTGACGGATCCATAAAAAGCTTTGCAAAAGCATGTTTCGCCTTTGCCCTGGAGGAAAAAACCGACCTGTGGTTCAGCGCAAAGGATACTATTTCCAAAACATATGACGGCCGCTTCAGGGACATCTTCCAGGAAGAGTACGAAAACAACTGGAAGGAACAATTCACTCAGGCAGGTCTCTCGTACTTTTTCACCCTTATCGATGATGCCGCCGCCCGGATCATGAAGTCCGCGGGAGGTATCCTCTGGGCACTGAAAAATTATGACGGCGACGTAATGTCTGACATGATCGCTTCCGCCAACGGAAGCCTCGCCATGATGACCTCCGTGCTGGTATCCCCACAGGGATACTTCGAATACGAGGCCGCCCACGGGACAGTGCAGAAGCACTACTATAAATATTTAAAAGGCGAGGAAACTTCCACGAATCCAATGGCTATTATTTTCACCTGGTCGGGAGCCCTGAAAAAGAGGGGAACCCTTGATGCCACACCGGAATTAGTTTCCTTTGCGGCAACACTGGAAGAAGCTGCCATTTCGACGGTGGAATCCGGAACCATGACCGGTGACCTCATGGCCGTCGCAGTGGAAGATCCCCGCAACAGAAAAGTCAGTACAGAAACGTTCATCAATGCCATCGCAGAACGCCTCCTTCAAAAACTGCACCGTTAAGCCGAATCTGAAAGACATGACCATCGAGGAGATTGAAACCTTCATCTCCGGTCTCGGTAAGGAAAAATACCGGTCAAAACAGATCATGAAGTGGCTCTACCAGATGAACGCCCAATCCTTCGATGAGATGACCAATCTCTCTAAGGATTTCCGCAACAGACTGCCCTACCTCGCGAGAATCGGAGAGCCTCAAATCAAAAAAACTCAGGTCTCCCGGGACGGCACGAAGAAGATCCTTTTCCGACTGGAGGACGGACTGTTCATTGAAAGCGTGCTCATTCCGGGAAAGAACCACTGGACGGTGTGCGTGTCCACACAAGCGGGATGCCGGATGGGATGCACATTCTGCATGACCGGCAGACAGGGATGGAAACGGAATCTCCTTGCTTCAGAAATAACCGGTCAGATAACGGTACTTCGCCGGGATACACCCGAGGGCGATAACATCAAGAATATCGTCATGATGGGAATGGGGGAACCCCTGGCGAACTATGAAAATACGCTGAAGGCGATCGGGATCATCACCTCCGATTACGGCCTTGGGTTTTCGCACAGAAAGGTCACCGTCTCCACCTGCGGGATTGCACCGATGATCGAGCAACTGGGAAGGGATGTCTGCGTGAATCTGGCAATCTCACTCAATGCCCCGGATGACAGAACGAGAAGCAAGCTTATGCCTGTAAACAAAAAATATCCTCTTGCCCAACTCCTGGACACCTGCCGGAATTACCCCATGCCCGGGCGGAGGATGCTCACCTTCGAATACATTCTCATCGCGGGAGTCAATGATTCCCCCGATCATGCGGTAAAACTTGCACGCCTTCTCAAAGGAATCCGGTGCAAGCTCAACCTGATCACCTTTAATGAATTTCCCGGCACAGCGTTCAGAACCCCTTCACCGGATCAGATACGTGCATTCCAGCAGATTCTCCTGAACCACCATTACACGGCCATCCTCCGGGCAAGCAAGGGGAGCGACATCCTGGCCGCCTGTGGACAGTTGAGCGGACAGGAATGGTGAATGTGTTACGGATCGATTATGATCCATTAAAAGGAACTTTACAATGAAACATCCGAAACTCGTGGAAGCGATGAGCCGCCCGGATTTTTACCCCCACCGCCCGGAACACGTCGAACTGGTCCAGACCCACATATCCTACATCTTCATTGCGGGGGATTTCGTGTACAAGGTCAAGAAGGCCGTTGACTTCGGATTCCTGGATTTCACAACCCTAAACAAGAGAAGACGTTACTGCAACGAAGAGCTGAGACTGAACAGGAGGCTGGCTCCCGCAGTATACCTTGAGGTCGTCAAGATCGGCGTGGACCGGAACGGAAACATCGTTTTCGGGAAAGGGAAACACGTCGTCGAATATGCCGTCAAGATGCGGAAAATCCCTCAGGAAAGAATGCTCAAAAAGCTGATCCCGCAAGGTGAAGTCGATTGCTCCATCATGGACGTCACCGCAAAAAAACTCGTCGATTTCCACCGGCATGCCGAAACGGGAGGCAAAATCGATAAAATCGGCGGCATCAAAACCATTCGCCGGAACCATGATGAAAATTTTGCACAGACGGAAAGTTACATCGATCTCACCATCCCGGGATACCAGTACTCGTTTATCAAATCGTACATATACGACTTCATGAAAAGACACCGCAGGTTACTTGCCAGAAGGGTTGCGGAACAAAGAATCAGAGACTGCCATGGAGACCTTCACCTGGAACACATCTGTATCACGGGTTCCGGCGCCACCGATGCGGGAGACCTTCTGTCAGTAAAAAGATATACCCCCGATGATATCGTCATATTCGATTGCATCGAATTCAACGAACGATTCCGTTATGAAGATGTCGCCGCGGAAGTGGCATTTTTAACCATGGATCTGGATTTCAACGGATACCCCGATTATGCAAACGCGTTCGTCAGTTCATATATAAACCATTCACACGACCACGAAATTGCAAAACTGCTCAATTTCTACAAATGCTACTATGCGTACGTACGGGGCAAAGTGGTGGGGTTCAGGATACATGACATGGCCATTTCACAGAAAGACCGAGATGAGGCGGCAAAAACCGCATTCAGGTATTTCGATCTGGCCTATACCTACGCAGCCCTTCCGGAGAAACCAACCCTGATCCTTATGGCGGGTCTCATGGGAACGGGGAAAAGCGTCCGGGCCAGATGCATTGCCCCCCGCCTGGATGCCGACATTATCCACACGGATGTACTGCGGAAGGAAATCCTCCATATCGAACCCACGAATCGGCATCATGATGACTTTGGAAAAGGGATATACTCCGAGGACATGACCAGGACCACGTATGGAAAGGCGCTGGAACTGGCAACAGAGAAGCTGAAAAGCGGCAGATCGGTAATTATCGACGCATCGTATAAAGACCGCCGGTACCGCCGGGAGGCCTACAGAGCTGCAAAAAGTGTTCATGCCGACTTTTTCATCATAGAATGCACCTGTCCGGAAGATATCATCAAGGAACGGCTCGATACGAGAATGTCAAACAGCAAAAGGGCCTCCGACGGAAGGTGGGAACTCTTCCAGGCGCAGAAAGAGTCATTCCATGCGATCACCGAAATTCCGGCCCGATCTCACATCGTCATTGACGCCGTCCAGTCACCGGAGGAATGCGCATATAAAGCCCTCGTGAAAATAAAATCATTCTCCCCCTGACACGCTGTTGGATTTTGCCGTTTCTCCCGCACCATCAAGGCTCTCTCACATGTGATTACGCGAACAAACATACCGTGAGAACGCTTTCAGACTGACCGTTGATTTTTACGGCATATAATTCTATGATTTAACCAAAATCTTTTCACAAACTAAAACGGTTGTGCGGACTCACAGTTACCTGCGAGCCGGGAATACAAGTCAATCAAGACGCGGGCGGAGTTCATGGAAAATAACATTAAGTCCCGGGATGCAAATAAAAAAAAGGAGAAAAGGAGGATCTATGAAAGTTCTTAAAATCGCGTCAGGCGTCGCGGCGATAATTTTTCTCGTTTCCTTCAGCGTGCTGGCGGCTGATTTCGACTGGACTCAAGATTTCAACATCAGGGCTGAGGCGGATTCTTCGGGATTCAAAGCAAAGCTTTCCACCCGGTTTCACTTCGAAGACGCCAGGATCAATATTGTATTGAACAGCGTCGATAAACCGGCAGATGCATATATAATCCTGCGACTCGGCGAGATGTCGAACAAGCCGCCGGAATATGTCATCAAGGAATATAAGGCAAGAAAAGGGAAAGGCTGGGGAGCCCTCGCGAAGAGCCTCGGAATCAAACCGGGATCGAAAGAATTCCACGCCCTGAAAAGAGGCCAGGATCTGTACGGGGATGGTCCGGGAAAGGCAAAGGGAAAAGGAAAGGGGAAAAAGAGGGAGTAAAAACCGTTTCCCGCATACTCTCAATTCCTGAATAGAGACAGAAAACCGGAAAATAACTGTGCGGTCACCTGACACGTGGCATATCCATGCCGGGATGACTGAACGGGAAAAAGCGCAATTTCGGCAAATTACCAGGTAGCCCTCTCATATTCCTTCCAGATATACCCGAAAAGGTACTTTCCGAAATCAGACACGACGACGATTTTCGCGGGATCTATCTTCACATTGTTGAGATACTCCAGACGCAACACATCCCCATCATGGAGTTCAGGGATAATTCCTACAAAGAAAAAACCCAGCATTTCCGCAGTGGCGGAAGAATGTGCAGTTAGCGGATCGGCCAGGGGCAGATCGAGAAATATACAGTCTATTTTCTGGAGACATATTTCCCGTAAATGGTACCGGATACAATCCCGAAAATCCTTTCCGTATTGTATCAATTTGAAGAAAGCCAATCCCCAGTCGTGATTCACCGTGATCTCCACATGCGAAAATGTATCCATGTCACCCGTACTCTCGGGAACACTACCGAAAGTGCGGTCGAAGCCGCCGTGCTCATAAATCTTCTCGATGACGGTCCGGTGTTGATACGGCGGATACACCGTACGGCCGGGTTCCCGGTTGAGCCTGTTGTACATGAGGATGCAGGCCTGACGCTGTTCCTGAACCTCCTCGATCTTTTTGAACGATAACCGCATCGAGACATAGCCCAGAAGGATCCCCGTTTCCCTGGCACCCACAGCCCTGTTGGCCTTCTGGGAGTACGGATGAATCGATACGGCTTCAAGATAGAAGCCTCGCAGACCCTGATCGCGGGCGTATTCGATACTCGCTTTTTTCATGTTCTCGAAGAGTCCCCGGCCCCTGTACTTAGGATCGACGACTCCGGCCCCCATTTCGGCAACGGGACTTGCGGGATGGCTTTTCGTATATCCCTGATGAGCGACGACCTCATTTTCCGGATTCAGGGCCACCATGGATACCTGAATGCCGCTTTCAATCAAGTCCCTGACTCTTTCCGGAAAGTACACGGACTCCTTGTATGAATACCCGTAGACGCGGTAAAGACAGCGGGCGAGGGCGACTCCTTCCTCGGGGCGCATTAACCTGATCGTGATCGGGACATCTTCGCTGACTGCTTCAGAAGGAACTCCGGTATCGTCGTGTGCCTCACCTTCCGCCTTCAGGCTTCTCTCTTGCGAAAAATCCTTGATGAATTCTATCCGTTTTCCCTGAAAACCCAGATTGACGAAGCGTACCTCATCGGTAAATGCCTTGATAAGCCGCATGCCGAATCCAACCCGCTCATTCCCTTCGATCTTTCTCCAATCCATCGGCAATCCTTTGTCCTCCACAGCAACGACAAACTTGGCAGGGCGGGTTTCGATGATGACATCGAAGTATTCGTCAGGCTTGTTTTCAAAGGCATGTTGAATTACGTTCAGACATGCCTCTTCTGTAACGATTTCTAAATGACCGGCCTCATCCTCGGTCAATCCTTCCCGTACCGCATAGTCGCGGGCAAGGTTGCAGATCGCCGGCAGGTATTTTCTCTGGGTCATGACGGTTGCTCTGACAATAAGGTTTGACAGTTTTTTTTCTGTGTTCATGGGAAAATCTCCTTTGCCTTTCTCTTTGCATCCACTCCGGTAAGATATGAAAAGATCATGCCGATGATGCTGATGAACCCGAGGGCAACGAAGATGTAACGAAAGCCGGGATAAAGATTGTCTGCCACAAAGCCCGGACTGCCCAGGGTTTGATCGCTTCCTGACTGATGAATGATCTGGGAGAAGACGGTTTCAAATACGACGACACCGATGGTAACTCCCAGGTAGGTCACCGTATTCAAAATGCCTGAAATGGTACCCTCGTCTTTTTCAGAAGCACACTTCATGATCAGAACGTTATTCGGTGGAACGAACATGCCGTTACCGATCGCTCTTACGACAAAAAAGGCAACCACAAAGAAAAGCCCCTGGAGATGGAGGGTGAATGAGAAAAAGAAAAAGGAAAAAGCCGTGATGGCCATGGCCAGGGTGCTTATGATTACGGGATTCGTTTTTTCGGAATACCTCCCGGCAACGGGAGGAACAATCACGAACACAACAGAGTATATCATCAGAAAGAGGCCGATGCGAGCCGGGGTCATATGTTTGAGCAGATCCAAATAGAAGGGAATCAAGAAATTATGCGCCGCTATGGTCATGTAGATAATAAAATTCGCAACTAAGGGATAGTAAAGCCGCGGGTTCCCCAGGAGCGAAAGATCGATGAGGGGCGAGGCAACTCTCTTTTCTCTCACGACAAAGGCAACTCCACAGAGGGCAGAGAAAATAAAACCCGAGACGATGCCCACGGAGGCCCAGCCGTATTCCTGGCCGTTATTCAGGGCAAACAACAGCAGGGATATCGCCGCCAGGCTCAGGAAGGCTCCCGGTAAGTCAAATGGAGGAACAATGACGTCCCGCTCTTGTTCAATCTTACCGGGAATAACTTTTCCTGCGATGACGATCGCCGCAATCCCTATCGGCATGTTGATAAGAAAAATCCAGTGCCAGGAGATATAGTCCGTGATGAACCCGCCCAGTGGCGCTCCCAGGGTTATCCCCAGTGCGCTCGCCGAGGTGAATATCCCGAAGGCCCTCCCGCTTTTTTCCCGGGGAATATGCCGCGAGATGATCGCCAGGGAAGTCGCGGCGAGCATGGAACTCCCCAGTCCCTGCACGAAACGGGAAATTGTCAGCATGTCGATGCTGGCGGAAACTCCACAGAGGAGCGACCCCCCTGTGAAGAGAATATAGCCCCAGATGAAAAACCTTCTCAGGCCCGTCCTGTCCGCCCATTTGCCGAACAACAGGAGTGTGCTCGAAGCCGCCAGGACATAGATGAAGACAACCCTGGAGATGTCGCTCAGGCTGGAGTCGAAATATCTTGCCATTGTCGGCAAAGATACATTGACGATGTAGCTGTCCAACCTTCCCATGAAGGTCGCCAGGGCGACACTGAAGATAATCAGAACATCTTTGGAATGTTCATCAGCGGGCATAATGTTTTTCTGCAGGTTCTCAGGTCCGAGGGGGTATCGCCGAATATAAAAAGAGAATTCTTATCAAGTCAAGTATTTCGGTTGCGCACACGCTCAACGAGCAGGATAAGAGGCAATGCGAAGCGGCAGGATCTCTTCAATGTCCTTCTGAAAACTATCTCGATCAACATATTGAATCCCCCTCCAGCCCTTCTGCACCGCCCGTTCCACATTACCTGAATCATCGTCGATAAACAGAACGCGATCCGGCTCCGTCTTCAATACCAGGACTATCTCATCAAAAAGACTCAAATCTCTCTTGCCCTTGCCCAGGTGATAACTGCTGAAGATGTGATCGAAGAATCTGAAGAAATCATATTTTTTGTCGAGATCGTCCAGCATGTCTGTCTGATCACTCAATATCCCAACCTTGAGATTGTTGGTCCTCAATTCCTTTACCACATCAAGCATCCAGTCCCTTACTATGAAACGGGAGAAGATTTCATTTCTGAGAGAGGCATCATCTCCCTTGATCCCCGTGTTTTGTCTTAATGCATTCCAGAATGCACTCTCAGGAGCCTTTCCCAGAACATAACCAGTGCAATAAATGGTATCGAACGCTGTGTGAACAAATGTTTTTTCATCAAGTCCATTCGCCTGTGCGATAACCGCGAGACCCTGTTTGAAACCTTCTTCGGCAATCACGCCGCCGAAATCAAACAGCACTGCGTCAATATTCATGTCACTGCGATTCATGTTCTCTTCTGCGGCATCTCTCCTGTCATCATCTCAAACGTCCTATAGTCACCAGTGGTATAGTCAAACACCTCGAGGATCAGGGCACCATTTCGATCAACAGATATAATCCCAGATTATGCGGCTAATAATACAAAAAATCACTTTGAATAACGATAACAATTTGATATAATTAAGTAAAATATGTCATTCAGGGGGCAAGCATGACCCATGATGCTGGTGAAGCAGGAAAAAG
>Ga0233423_10000793_pt1 | contig 16121 bp, 19 predicted proteins | sample Watercolumn_Mata_FD_180713 | JGI IMG/M metagenome (GOLD analysis project Ga0233423, IMG submission 180713) | Freshwater microbial communities from Lake Matano, South Sulawesi, Indonesia - Watercolumn_Matano_2014_112_MG | ecosystem: Environmental > Aquatic > Freshwater > Lake | place: Indonesia...
GGGGCGCGCTCCTGATTATATGCAGTATTATACTATCCTCTGCTGGTATTTCTTGCAAATTGGCGGGCAGGATTTTCCATCCGCGGGCGGGTTGGTTTCCGGCAAATCCCAACCTCGCGATGTTACGTAACAAATTACGTAATTATTCCATCGAATTCCCAAATCTTGGCTTCAGGAATACCTTGGCAAACCACAACAGAGAAAAGACAAATCCGGCGAGACAAAGTATTTTGAGAACCAGAAGCTCGCGGGGTATCCAATAGGCGCCGGTTCTTATCTCAATAAAGTCAGAAATGCCAAAAAGAATCAGGGCGAAAGATGCGGATAAAGCGATTCGCCTGTATTTCCCGGGTATGATTTTCGGCAGGGACAGGAAAAAAATCCCAAGAACGAACCAGTTTATCCCCTCCCAGAGGTTGAAAGTTTCAAAATTCAGATCAGACCAAATCAAAACCGCCGCCAAGACGAAATATATCGCAAGGAGGATGGTTGAGATTAGGGTGCTTCTTTTTTTATTTGAATGTTTCAGGGGGTTTTTAGTCAATTTTAATTTGCCTTTCCATCCGTAAAAAATTTTTCCGGGTCGATGAAATTTTTGCGGTTTCCAACATCAACTTTGCCGCGGCTCAAGTCAATGTGGAGATGCGGACCTCTTGTGAGCGTCCCGCTGTTTCCCGTGTATCCCAGAATATCCCCCGTCTTGTATTTCCCGGGCGGGTACATTTTGGAGAGGTGCATACAGCGCATAATGACCGCTCCGCACTTTCTGTTTTTCAGACGCACGTGAATCGTGTTTCCGCCCTCGGGAAAATTTCCGCGCGTCACAATTTCACAGGCGGCCGGAGCGAAGATGGGTGTTCTGGACAGAACGATATAATCGGTTCCCAAATGAAAATCGGAATAAAAAGTCTTCTCGCCGAACTTATATCCTCTTTTCAGGTGAGTCCAATTTTTCAGGGGGTGGCGCATGTTCTATAAGCCTCTAAAACCAAACTAGAAAAAAGGTTCAAAACATTCTCATATTCTTGAGAATGTGAGAATGTTGTCAGCAAGACAGTCAGCGCTCTCGGAGATCATTGGGGAACGTTTGGGGGCACGCCTTGGGGCATATTTTGCTGAAAGCCCTGCATCATGCTCTTCATAAGCTCTTCCCAGTCTTGGAATTTCACGTCAGCCGGCGGGACAAAGTCAGCGTCCGAGAGAACCGCCGCGGAGCACTCGTACTTGGCTCCCGAGTTTTGCATTTCTTTCACCCAGTCTTTCCAGTCAGTCGCTTTTTCCTGCGAGTCGCTGGAGGGCTGGCTTGAGACGTCCTTAGCGGTTTCTTCCATATCCTTGATGTTGAACTTCATCCCCTCTTTTCCGCTCCACATGTAGGCCCAGGTGCCGTCGTTTATCATCATGCCGGGTTCTCCTTTTGGTTCGTTTCCGGGAATGGACGGGGCGAAGTCTATGCCTTCGACTTTGGCTTTGTCGCCTTTGGCGTACATCGTGTATTTCCCGCTTTTGTCTTCAACCGTGCATTTTGTTCCGGCGCCGGTCGTCATGAGGTCCAGAAGGCCCTTTTTGATCTCACTGCCAATCCCGGAGTCCTCTGTTTTTCCGGTCTGCTCCGCCTGGGTTTGAACAGTGGTCCGGGTTTGATCTTGAGGCTTCTTTTTCAAAAGGAACCAACCGCCGCCCGCTAGCCCGGCGATGACGACAATCGCGACAATGACAATTATTGCTTTATTCATATTTCACCTCCGTTTCTTTTCTTAAAATGAGTTTATATCTTCTCATAACATTCTCATATTCTTGAGAATGCGAGAATGTCGTCTGGTGGGGGTATGGGTTGGCGAAGGAATATTTTTTGTTTTCCATCAGCGGAAGAAGGTTGTTACGTAACATGCTACGTAATTATTTCTTGAGCTTCGAGAAATCGGCTGGCTGGCCGCCGTGTTTTTCGTGCCAGGCCCGGTCTTCTTCCGGGGTGATGCCGAGTTTTTGCATCACTTTGGCGTGGGTTTCCGGTGTTTTTTCCCGAAGCAATTTTTCCCATTTTTTCTTGTCAATTTTCTTTTTCATATGTTTTTATTATTGATTATCCCCCGCCGGTGTTACGTAATTAATTACGTAGTTATTTTATTCCCGAAGTTTAATTTTGGAAGCGGCCATAGAAATCTTTTTGCAATTTTTCATACTTTGACCCATTGAATCTATAAATTCCCATATTTATAATTTCTTTTTCGGTGTCTATTGTAAATATATGAATTCTATCAAAAATAAACAACGGAAAATCGTTATTATTAATTGTGGCCAAAAACAAACGATCTGGTGATTTTTCATTAAATTTTTTCATTTGCGCAGCAATTAGGCAATCTGCAAATGAAATTTGTTTAGTGAGTTTTGCATCTTTTCTTGTATATATATTTGCAATTTCTCGTGCATTTTCGAAGATTTCATTAGTGCTTATAAGCTCTATTCTATTTTCTCCAAGTAATATATCGAGATATTCCCGCTTGATTTCATAATCTAGTTTGGTGTTAGATCCTCTTAAAAATTAAAATTTAACTGAATAATCTATAACCGACTTGATTTGATATTTTTCTAGTTGATTAAAAAAATCAACGTAGAATCTAGCGTGCTTAATAAGACTTACTATGGCATTTGTATCGAGCAACAAGTGCCTATTTGCTATTTTCTTCAACATTTTCTTCTTTTTCAATTACTTCTCGAGCCCTTTCTGTAATATCCTCTAGCTCTCTATCCCAGCGATAGGGCGGCCTCACTTTTTCTTTCTCCTTACCATTATTATTTTGTTGTTGGAGTTTATCGTTCATTTTTTTAAATTATTTTCCACTTTTATATATAATCTATCTATTATATTCTGCGCCTCAATTGTTTTTCCTAAAACCTCAATTACTTTCAAATAATGTTCGATATCTCCGCGACTTAAACTTTTACCAATTCGATCTTTCATCCATTTATCTAAAACTTGATATCCGCCGATGTGGTAATTCCATATTTCTTTCGGGATACCCTCAAAATATTGATTGTCATTTATATATAATCTTTTTTCCTTTTCGCTATATTCTCTTTTTTTAACTTCATTCAGACCCACTCCCTTAAATTTTGCGGAATTTTTTTTGAGCAACTTGCTTTTCAGTAAATGCAAGCTTGCAAGTTCTTTACCGAATTTTGATAACTTGGTGAAAATAAAGTAATCGGAAGTGAAGGGAATTCGCGGAAAATCAGTTTTTAGAAACTCATTGTATTTCTCACGATATTTATTAGAATAAAGAATCGCGTAAATATAGTAAAATATTTCTTCCGGTGATATTTCTTTACCGAAAGTTTTTTTTAAATTTTCAAAAATCTCTGGCTTTATATTTGACTCTTTGCCGTCTTTCGTTCGGATCGTATGTTGAACACCCTGCAAGTCCAAGCTCTCTTGCCCGATGAACACTGTTTTGCTTTTCTCTTTTGAATGATAAAGATAGAGAGGAAAGACATAAATCACCTCCCTTGTTTGCATTGAAATATAACAACGATCTAGCGGTGAATCAGTAATGAGCAAATGCTGAAACTTGTTTGTTGATAACTGCTTGCTTGTGCATAATCCTAAATTATTATGCAAAAAATTATCCATAATATCTTTTCTCGCTCTCTGCATAATTTTTGCGTTGTACACCGTGAACCTTTTATCGAATGGCCGATAATTATATTCTCTAATATCATCATCGAATTCGTTCTTTAATTCCTGAAACCACTTATCCGCTAAATCTTTTTTCACGCCGTAATTTTGCATAACTATATCAAAATCGTCCTTGTTTTTAAGTGACATTTTTCTTTTCAACGCATCTTTTTTGAAATCCACTAAGACATCATCTTTCCCTGTTGCAATCCCTGCATTGTATTTCAAAAAAATATCTTTTATTGAAGCAAATTTTTGGTATTTTTCTTCACCTTTCGTGTCCCTTGGTACGAAAAAATAATTCGGCATCGCGGGAGACAAATTTTGCCATTTCGTGCTTTTTATTTCGTGATTATCCAAAAATTCGAATTTTTTCTTTTGTAACCCAAAAAGATCGAAATATTTTACTTTTTTCTTCAATCCTTTGTTCTTTGCGAGAATAAGAATACCGACTCCCTGTTGAATTGCAAAAACATTTTCATCTTTTCCTCCTTCGGGAGTCTTTTCTTTGCGCTTGGAACTGCCATGTAGATTCAGAATATAGATCTCGTCAAAATCTTCGGATAATTTTCTGCGTATATCGCGATGAATAAGACCGTCGAGATATGAATTATTGGTGATTATTCCCACAACCCCATTTCCCGCTTGCCGGATTTTCCAGTGAGCGAAAGCGATAAATTTAATATAATCATCCGAGAGAGGTTGGATATTTTTCTCTTCCTTTCTGACGGTTTCCTTATAGCTTTCGTAAAATTTATAGAAATCCGATTCGGATTTGATGATATTCGAAGAACTAACGGAATAGGGCGGATTGCCTAAAATCACCAAAATTGGTTTTTCTTTCTTAACCTCTCCTGCCTTTTTCGCCTCTTCTGACAGGTCAGCGATGAAAAATTCATTTTGGCCTTCGATCTTTGTGAAATCAAGAGTATTAGTGAGATAAAGTTTAAACCGGTCACTATTTGTCAATTTGTATCCCAAATCCTCAAGAAGTAGAGCAATTTTCAGATGGCCGATAATCCAAGAAGCCATTGAAATTTCAAAGGCATAAAAATTTTTAAGAATGTGATTTTTAACTGTCGAGGTCCAGTCGCCAGAAATATTACTTTGATCAAGCTCTTCTTTCGCATGGAATATCGCTTGTGATGGGAAAGTGCAGGTTCCTGATGCAAAATCAAGTATCGTGACTCCGGAGGAGGCAAATCCCAATTTTTTTCCGAACCTCTCTTTTAAAAGCGCGTTAACTGAATGAATGATATAAGTAACCACTGGAAGTGGCGTATAGTACTCTCCCATCCTTTTTCTTTTCACAGGATCATACTCGATCAAAAAAGTTTCGTAGAAATGTACAATTGGGTCCTTGCCTTTTTCTCGATGCAAATCTTTTTTTATCCTTTCGATATTACAGTAGGCGAGAACAGTTGCAATATCATCTATAATATAGTCAATATTTTGAGTTAAATCTCTTCGTGAAACAAAAGAAAAAGTATCACGAAGAATTTTCAGATTTTTTGGTATTAAATCCCTTGCCACAGTTCGATTAAAATCCCTCCCCTCGCCTTTAAATTGAAGTCTCGCGATAAACAGCCCATAAGTGATAGTTTGCGCATAAATATCGGCAAAATTTTCTTCGGTTAAATCTGGCATTAAATATTTTTGGAACGCACGATATATCTTATCAACATCAGTATCTATTTTGTTTGTTAGTTCCTCATGAAGAGGTTCTCTCATTCTTTTTGCGCGGGAGGCAAGCTCAGTCGCCAGTTGTTTAGCGCTTTTTGTTTCTGGAATCGAGAAATTTATGAAATCGGCGATCAGCCCTAGTAATTTCTCTGGATTTTCAAGAGGTGGAGCGATTTTGAAATTGCCTATCAGCTTAGATTGGGCAATTTTCACTTTTTTAACCCAGTCTTTCTCACTTTTTCTCCAAAGCCAAAAATCAACAAAATTAGTGAGTATGAAATTATCAAAGTCTTTTTTATATCTCTCTATTTGTTCGCTGTTTTCGACACTTTCAAGATTAATAACCTTTGCAAAATCTTTCGCTTCAATGTATCCAACGAGCTCTCTTTCTTTTCTAACGACAAAGTCTGGTTTATTACTCTCAATTTTTTTAGGCAAAGCCGTGATAGAACCATTTTTAACTTTTTCCGATTCAAAAAAAGAATCAAAAATATTTTCGAGAGTTGAATAATAACTTTCTTCAGTCGCATCTCCACTTGAAGATATTTTAAATATTTTCTTTAAATATCGATCGAGCATATTTTCCTGCTATAATTTTTATCTCTTCCGCCAGTCGCGGATCACTAACCCACCCTTTATCCTACTAACTTTGACCTTTTGCCTCTCCCGCCATTTTAGTTCTCGTACCATCTCTATCGGCAAGGTGAGGCCGATGGATCTTTTCCCAACGCGGGTCAATTTGCGTATATTTTTGTCTTTCATATTTGTTACTTACCTTGTTACGTAACACTTGTCCGCCTTGGGCGGATATTACTTACCTATCCTAATTCTCTGATTCTCTCATACTGACCCACCAAAAATTCAATCATCTCCCCGTCGCCAGCTTCGCCAAACAGCTCCGCAAGTTTTTGCCGCGCGTCTTCAAGCGGAATTGGAGAAATTCTGACATAGGGCCTCCCGAAAGCCATAATGTCAAATACATCGAGCATCGCCAGGAGCCGCGCGTTGTCGACATCCTTGTCTTCGAGGCCGTCAAGCGACTTCAAAAAATCGGCTTTTGTTTCGGGATAAGGATCTTCCTGAAAAGCGTGATGGAGATACACGGGATAATAGACCCTCGGGCTGCGCCCGGCCCAGCGAAGATATTGGTAGCTGTATTTCGGATGCTTTTTCATCTCCCGCCGGTCGACTTTGCTGAATTTTTCGGAAAGCCGCGCGCGGTGCTTCCAGGCAATATCTTTTTTTCCAACGTCGTGCAAAAGGCAGGCTTCAACGAAGAACTCGACCTCCTCTTTGGAAAAATTGAGCTTCTTGGCGAGCAAATATCCCAAGTTTGTCATTCGCTGGGAATGGCGGAGGGTGTCTTTTTTGTCGCTAAGGTCGCTGATGATTTTCAGCGAATTGGGCAGAAAATTTTTGGCTTCCGGATTATTTTTGTCCCGTTCAATGACCGCGGCCAAAACGGCCTGGACTTCCGGCAAATAAGCGCTGGACTTGAATTTTTCCGGCCGATATATTTCCATATCTTCGCGCTTTGCTGAATTCATCCTACCCCAAAATCCCTAATTTCTCAAATGAAAAAACCGCCGTAAGCGAAAATCTTGCGGCGGCTATTTTTTTCTGAAACGCAAGTAAGCATCGTATCGCTGCCCCCCCGCCTCGTAGCGGCCGTCAGAACGAGGCTCTATTTCCATTTCCAGCAATGGCATGTGCCTCTCATTTGAAATGATGACAGTCATAGAATCGCCGTTGAAAATATAGCCGAGAGCGGAACTGATTTCTAACGAGTTGACCGTGCCCACAATCTCGAATTCTTTCGGGTACAGGGAGTACTTTTTTAGATGAGGATCTATGGTGCCCCTTTTGCCCAAAATTGAACGCGGAGTTCGGAGATCGGCCGGTACTCCTTCTGCCGCTTCTTTCCTCCAGCGCCCGATTCCTTCGGCAGTGTGATAGAGGATTGCCGCCACGTCCCGAAAAAAATCCTCGGGGGAAGCATAGCCATGGTCATGTCGGACATTTTTCTGAATCAACAGGTGTCCATGGTTGAAATCAGTTTCGCCAATTGACTTGAAAAGACTGGCTTGATACATCAGCGACACATGATTCGCGACCATCCTGCCGAACCAATCAGGAACATAAATTTTCCAAAAAGGACTTTCAAGTCGCCTCAAAAGCATTCCCGAATGCTTGAGCAAGGCGGAGCTTTCCATGGATTGGGGTTGAGAGCAGTAGACGGATTTTGGCGGACAATCGAATTTTACGGAAAAGTTCCAAAAAATACACACCGCCAATATCAATATTCTCAAAAAATTCACGGATGCCATGGGCACTCACCTCCTTTTGAAAGAGCAATTATTTCTCCCACAAGCTCCCCTCGAACACGGATTTCATTCCGTTGGAAAAATTCTAGCACCTCCTCCCGAATTTTTCAAGAAAGATCGGGCTTGCGGGGCGGACGCGAAGTATGTAACATAGAACATGTAACATGTAACTTGAAATAAAAATCTCGAGTTTTGCGTTTTAAGTTGCGTGTTTCGCAAAATATATGAACACTTCCTACTCGGCGCTGGATGAGTTCCGGACTTGTCCGCGCAAATACAAATATTCTCAAATCGACCGCATTCGAACCCCCAAATCCAAGGAGCAGTTTTTTGGAACGCTTTTGCACAGCACCTTGAAGCTGGTCCACGCGCCGGGCATTTTGTCCCCCACCCTCGAGCAGGCGCTCGATTTCTATTCCAAAAATTGGAACGCGGAAGTTTTTTCGGACGAGACCGAAGAGCGGGCGGCTTTCGCCCAGGGCGTCGGAATGATCCAGGACTACTACAAAAAAAACGATCCAGCCAAGGCCAATATCGTCGATCTTGAATCACGCTTTCAGGTGGAAATCGGAGAAAATGAAAATAAACATATTATTTCCGGAATCGTTGACCGGATTGACAAAACTGAAGACGGGTATGAAATTATTGACTACAAAACTACCAGAAAGCTTCCCTCCCAGGAAAAAGTGGACAACGACCTCCAGCTCTCGATATATCTGGCCGCGTTTTTAGAGCGCTATCCGAAAGAAATTGAAAATATCAATAAGCTGAAAGTAAGCCTGTATTACTTGAAGCACGGCGTGAAGTTGAGTTCGCAGAGGTCGCTCGAGCAGATCAAAAAAAGCGAGGAATTGGTGGTTGATTTGATAAGCGAGATTCAAAAATCAAAGTTCGAGCCGGTGATTTCCGGCCTTTGCGACTGGTGCGGATACCAAAACATCTGCCCAATGTGGTCTCATAAATTCAGGGATAAAAAGGAAAAAGTCGAAATTGAAAAAATCATTGACGAGTATATTTCTCTCAAAGACGATGTGAAATCCAAATCGGATCGCATCGGCGAGCTTCAGGAAATTTTGAGCGGCTATATGGACACGGAAAAAGTTGACCAGGTTTTTTCGGATGCGGGACGGATTTTGAGGACTTTGCGAAAGACCTATAAATACGACATGGAGAAACTGCGCGCGATTCTCGAGCCGCTCGATAAATGGGAAGAAGTGCTGAAAGTGGACGGTGTGGCGCTCAAAAATATTCTGGGCGTTTTGCCGTATGAAACGCGGCGGAAGGCGGAAAAAGCGCGGGAAGTGGACAAGGAGTCGAAAAGCTTCATAGTGAAGAAAGGGCAAGTAATTTAATCCGGCTACTAAATACGAATTGGGTACTAATATACGAATTAGTATATTAGTACGTGATTAGTATTTCTTAGCCGAAGAAGTATGCCTCTTCAAAAAGCCAAACAATTCATCCGTCGATTCTTCCTCATCAACGACACTCCTCACAAAGTGGCAGCGGGGGCGGCTTTGGGAGTGTTTTTGGGAATTGTGCCGGGAGAAGGGGTGCTGGCGACGCTTTTTCTCTCTTCGCTTTTTCGCTTCAATCGCCTGGCGGCGCTCGCGGGCGTCGGGGCGGTCAATATGTGGACGACTTTTTTGGTTTTTCCGCCGGCGGCCGCGGTGGGCGGATGGATTTTCGGCGTGAGCGCCGACGTCCTAAAGCAGAATTTTGAAAAAACAACCGACGCCGGGTTCAGATATTTTTTCGGAAAAGCCATTTTTTTCGACCTGACTCTCCCCCTGATGGTCGGCTTCGTCGCGGTGGCGGGAGCGATTTCTCTCGCGCTCTACTTGGGACTCCTGTATTTTTTGATAAAAAGAAAGCATCTCCAAAAGGATGCTCATTTGCTGGAGAAGAATAAAACTTGAGTTATCTGCATCAATGCACTAGCGCATTGATGCAAAATGACATATCCAGCTTACTACTATATATAGTAGTAAAATATTTTTTTGAAAAAGAATTATTTGATGCAGCATTTGGCTGGCTGATATCCCCTGCTTTGAGCTTCGTTGGCGGAGGAAAAGCAAACTCTATTCTCCGCCTTTATTTTTTCCGCCCATTGGCAGGTCGGGAGATGATATTTGTCCGAGTTCTTGCTGGCCACAAACGCGCATTTTTTATTTTCAGCGGATGCTGGCTTCTCGCTGTTCGTTCCCGTATTCGTTTTTGATTCGTTCTCATTTGTGAGTTTTTCCGGGCAAGGCGCACACGCCACTTGATTTATTGTAATTGGATCTTTTTGATTTTTCTGCCCCTTTAAAAACCCGGCCTCAAAGGATATGCCGGCGATGAGGATTATTCCGATGGCCAGAATGATTTTGTCCGAATGTTTTTTCCACCAAGTTCCTAGTTTTTCTTTTCGGGGAGGGTTTTTATACTCCAAATTCAGCTTGTGCAAGCCTTTTTCCCTTGCCCCGTAGGACCGATCGGTTCCTTCGGGGTCGTCATCAACCTCAACTTCAAACTCATCAAATGTTGACATAATTTCAGTATTTTATTATCATTTTATAGTAATTTCCAAAATCTCTTATTTCTTCTCTCTTATTTCTTATTTATCTTTATGGCTCATCGTAAGGCTGGAGGAAGTACTCAACTGGGACGCGATTCAATCTCGAAGCGTCTCGGCGTCAAAAAATTCGGCGGTCAAATCGTGAAAACGGGAAACATTATCATCCGCCAGCGCGGAACGAAATTCCGGGCGGGAAAAAATGTCGCAAAAGGTTCGGACGACACGCTTTTCGCCTTGGCGGATGGAGTGGTGAAATTCACTTCGCGAAAAATTCGCAAGTTCACCGGAAAGCTCCAACGCGCTCAATTCGTGAGCGTGGAGTGATAAAAAGAATTCCAAAAATTTTTATATAACCTAAATTTATGCAGAGAGGAGGGAAGATAGATGGGGGAAACTCAAGTTCTTTACGGCGTGTGTGATTATCCCGGCTGTGGCAATCAATGGCCGGCGGAAGTAAGAGCCAACGGAGGCCTGGAAGTAACTTTCGGTGTCCATCCGAAGATAGTGAAGGCTCACGATGGACCGGTAGTGGTCTAAAAAAGAGTCTATCGCTTCTGTCCTGGCCATGCCGAGAAAGTTAAGAGACCGTTAATTACGGCTGTAAAATTTCTCGGCGGGATAGAAGGGCCCGAATTTATAGAGGGGCTGGGCTGCTGGGTAACCGTTTGGCACTACCATGGTGGACTCATTCAACAAGATCTTAACCATCAACTCCCTTATAGCGTTTTTGAATTAATCTATGTCCAAGTCCCCGAAGTCTATATCCGTCACTAAAAAGGCTTAAGGGAAAACTGTAATTAACAACCGGCCTCGGCAATTAAGAACGCCTTGGCCTTTTTTTATTTCGTCGCACTCCTAATAAACTCCCTGAAAAGCGGGTGCGGATAAAGAGGTGAAGATTTGAATTCGGGATGAAATTGAGTGCCGAGGAAAAAAGGATGGATTTTTTTGGGGAGTTCGGCGATTTCCATGAGGCGCGAGTCGGGCGAAGCGCCGGAAAAAACAAGGCCGGCTTTTTCGAGTTCCTCGATATATTCAGGATTCACTTCCCAGCGGTGGCGGTGGCGTTCGGAAATGGTTGGTGATTTGTATGCGCCATAGGCAATCGTATTTTTTTTGAGAACCGCCGGATAGGCTCCCAGCCGCATCGTTGCTCCATAGTTTTTGTCGGCCAGATTTTTCTTTTGTTTGGGCATGATGTCAATCACCGGATATTTCGTGTTGCGGTTTATTTCCGTTGTGTTCGCGCCTTTGAAGCCCAAAACATTTCGCGCGTACTCAATGACCATGAGCTGCATCCCGTAGCAGAGCCCGAAATATGGAATTTTGTTTTTGCGGCAAAATTCAATGGCTTTGATTTTTCCTTCCACTCCCCGCTCTCCGAATCCTCCGGGAACAATTATTCCAGAATATTTCTTGAGTTCTCGGACTTTCGCGGGATTTTTTTCGTATTCTTCGGAATTCAGCCAGGAAACTTCCGGTTTTCGGCGGAAAGAATAACAAGCATGCTTTATCGCTTCAATAACTGAAATATAAGCGTCAGAAAGAACAAAATCTCCCGTGCTGAAATATTTTCCGACAATGCCAATTTTCAAAGGTTTCTTTGAATTTTTGATATTCCGCACCATTGCTCGCCAGCGCACTAGATCTTTTTTCTTGGCTCGCAGTCCTAATTTTTCGAGAATAATTCTGCTAATATTGTCTTTTTCAAAGTTGAGAGGAACTTCATAAACCGAATCAATATCGGGTGCGCTGATGACATCCTCCTCGCGCAGGTTGCAGTGGTCGGCGATTTTTTCTTTCCTTTTTTTGTCGAGAGGAAGTTCACTGCGGGCGATGACGATATCCGGCTGGATTCCGGCGGCGTTCAAAGACCGCACGGCGTATTGGGTTGGCTTGGTTTTCATCTCTCCTATTTTGGGCGGGACAGGAAGATAGCTCACCAGGACAAAAAGCACATCCCCTCGGTTTTGAAGGCGCAGCATCCGGCCGGCTTCCAAAAAAAGGATTCCCTGGTATTCACCGAGCGTGCCGCCGATTTCAATGAGCATGATTTCGGCCCGGGCTTTTTTTTGAGCGGCTTTAATGCGGTGGATGATTTCTTTGGGAACGTCCGGAACGACGTCCACGCAGCGGCCGCCGTATTCCATGGAACGCTCGCGGTCGATGATGGATTTGTAAACCATCCCGTTGGTCATATAGTTTTCACTTGGGAGAGTCAGGTTTATAAATCTCTCGTAATGTCCCATATCCTGATCGGTCTCAAGCCCGCTATCCAGCACGAAAACCTCCCCGTGTTCGGTCGGATTCATCGTTCCGGCGTCAACGTTGAGGTAGGGGTCGATTTTCATGGCCGTCACGCGATATCCTTTGGATTGCAAAATATTTCCGATGGAGGCGGTGGTCGTTCCTTTTCCGACGCCGCTCATCACTCCCCCGACCACAAAAATATACTTTGGCTTCATAGTCTTGTCGTCTTACTTTACGAACTACGAATCAAGCGAAAATACGAATCCAAAAGCGCTATTATTCCGAATGTATCTTAGGCAACAATACTTTTCGCACTTTCGTTAAATTCGTAGTTCGTAAATCTCATGAAAATAGAGGTGATGAATTCACCCCTATCCTTGTTATTAATATACAAAATTATTCAGCTATTCTTTTTCTTCTTCGCTCACCAGAATTATTCTGATGTTGGCTTCCAATCCGTGGTTCAAAGTGATTTGAGCTTCGTACTCCCCCATTTCCCTGATTGGCTCAATGAGCTTCACGTTTTCCGGCGCGATGGGAAGTCCCTCATCCTTGAAAGCCTTGGCGATGGTCTTTTCATTGACGGAGCCAAAAAGCTTTCCGTCTTCCTCTTTGACTTTGATATAGAGCTCGCGTCCCTCGAGTTGTTCGGCCAATTTTTGCGTCTCTTCAAGCTCGGCTTTGGCTTTTTCGGCCCCCTTGGCTTTTTTTGCCTCGGCGTTTTGAATGGCCGCGTCCGTCGCCGGCTCCGCCATCTTTTTGGAAATCAAAAAATTCCGCGCGAATCCGTCAGCGACATTTTTCACTTCTCCCTCCTTGCCAAGATTTTCAACGTCTTGCAGTAGTATGACCTTCATGCCTTTTCGTTTCCCCTGAGATGATTATATAAAATAATTTCCAAAAAGCCAAGAGGCTCCGTGTCTGTTTTTTTGCTATTTGATTTCACCTTTCAATATTTCCAGCGCTTTATTGAGCTGCGGGTCGTGGCCTTGATTATAGTCCTCATCGGTAAGCTCAATTTCGATGTCAGGGTCAATCCCCTTTTCCATTATATAGTCTCCTCTCGGCGTGAGCCAGCGGGCAACGGTGATGCGGAGGCTTGATCCCTCGGACATTTTTTCAAGCTGTTGGACGGATCCCTTTCCAAACGTCTTTTTCCCGACGAGTTTGACGCCAAGATTATCCCGCAAAGCGCCAGCCAAGATTTCAGAAGCGCTGGCGCTCCCACTGTTTACTAAAACGGAGACTGGAATCCCATTGAGAATGTCTCCTCCGCGGGCGCGAAACTCATTTTTCTTGCTATCCCGGCTTTCTTCTGCAACTACCAGTTCGTCTCGGGGAACGAATTTTGAAGCCAAGTCAACGGCGGTTTCCAGATAACCCCCCGGATTGTTGCGAAGGTCAACGACAATGCCTTTTGCTTTTCGACTGATGATTTCATTGGAAACTTTGTCGAATTCGAAAGTGGTATCGTCGCCAAATTTTGAAATTTTGACAATTGCTATCCCGTCATCTTTGAATTCGGCGTTCACACTTTTCACGTTTATCGTGTCGCGGACGATGGTGATTTCTTTTGGGTCCCCGTTTTTTTCGCGAAGGATAGTGAGGCGCACTTCAGTGCCTTTGGGACCGCGAATTTTCGCTACCGCTTCGTCAACACTCATGTCGGTCGTGACAGTGTCGTCAATTTTGATGACCATGTCGCCCGCCTTGAGGCCGGCTTTGGCGGCAGGAGTGCCTTCGATGGGCGCGATGATGGTCAAGATGTCGTTTTTGATTCCGATTTCGGTGCCGATTCCCTCAAAGGTCCCCTGCATATCTTCCGAAAACTGCTGGCTTTCCTCCGGATTCATAAATCCGGAAAAAGGGTCTTCCAGTGATTTCACCATTCCGGAAATAGCACCGTATATCATTTTTTTCTTATCTGCCATTGAAGGATCAACGTATTTTTCGCTGACTAGATTCCAAGCCTCCCAAAACAAATCGAAGTTGACGTCCTCGGGCTGGTCTTTGTTGTGCTTTTCAAGAAGCAAATTTTCAATGACGCCTGTTTTATTCACCTTCGCGGCTTTGTATTGGGAGTAAAAAACCCCGCCATAGAAACTGACGCAGAGGAGGATAATTATGACAAAAATGCCAAAATGCTTCCGAAATCGGGCTTGATTATTTTGGTTGTCTTGATTCAGCTCCATAACTAATTTCTAATTTCAAAATCCGAATTTCAAAGGACAAAATTTTGAAATTTAAAATTTATGATTTAAAATTTTCGACGTGCGGGTTTTGTTTTCCTCTGTACTTCCAAAAATATTTCAGGGCGCTTTTGATGTGTTCCCGCGCCAGACGATTGAAAAGAATAGCCTTGAGGGCGCTGACGCTGGCCGAGCCTTTTCCGTGATAGTGGAACATGCTCACGAGCGGATAATAGACGACGCGCAGTCCTTTTTCCCAAAAGCGGCGGCACCAGTCAACATCTTCAAAATACATGAGGCCAAAATTTTGCTCCATAAAACCGACTTTTTCAAAATTTTTCCGGCTGGTCATAAGAGCCGAACCCATAATCCAGTCAACGTCGGCCGGCTTCGCTAGGTTTTTGTCCCTATATAGAAATTTCCCGATTCTTTTTCTTGCGAAACCGAATTTTCCTAGAAAGGTTCGCCGATAGAGAATTGTAAGCGGGGTATAAAAACGAAAGCAAGAAGATTGAATTTCGTTTTCAAAGCCCAACAGCTTTGGCCCGATGACTCCAATGTCGGGATGACTTTTCAAATAATCAATCAAAAGATCAATCGATTTTTTTTCAACAATGATATCGGCGTTCATAATGAACAGATAATCCCCCTTTGCTTCGTTAAGGCCTTTGTTTACAAGATAAGCAAAGCCAACATTTTTTCGGTGGGGAAAAAATCTTACTCCTCCAAACTCCTCCCGCATCATCATTTCTGTGTCTTCTTCTGTAGCGCTGTCGATAACCAGGATCTCGTAGTCATTATTGAGAACATTTTTTTTTAGTGATTCCAGGCAAAGTCGCAGAAGCGAGGGATTTTTGTAGCTGGTAATGATTATTGACAGCTGTTTGCCCATTTAAATTAATTAGGTGTTATTTTGGACTTTCCTTTTCAAGATTAGATGATTATTCGATTATTTGAAAATATTCTGGCACAATTCGTGGATTTTGTCGTAGTTTCCGCCGATGGGAAGCAGGGCGTCCGTTTTTCCCTGCGGCGTGTCGGCTCGGGTTGAATAAAGAAGGCCCTCCTCGGACGTATCCAAGACTTTCTGCTTGATTTGAAAATTCTGCATCTTATTGGCCAGTTCAAAAAAGTTTTTCATTTCGGAAACATCCATATCGGTTCGGACGTTGTTTCCGAGAACATTCAAAATGCCGTTGACTTTTCCAAAATCAGCAAGCGTTCCGAGGCTCAAAAGCTTGTCTTTGAGGGCGATAAGAACTTGTTGCTGCCTTTTGGCGCGCTCGAAGTCGGATGAGGTATAGCGGGCGCGGACAAAGAAAAGCGCCTTTTGCCCGTCGATGTGATTTCTTCCGGCCGGCAGTGAAAAATTAAGAGCATTTTCGCCTTCGAATTGTTCCGGCTCCAAAAAGGGTTTGTCGAGATAGACATCAATTCCG
>Ga0233423_10000794_pt1 | contig 16119 bp, 14 predicted proteins | sample Watercolumn_Mata_FD_180713 | JGI IMG/M metagenome (GOLD analysis project Ga0233423, IMG submission 180713) | Freshwater microbial communities from Lake Matano, South Sulawesi, Indonesia - Watercolumn_Matano_2014_112_MG | ecosystem: Environmental > Aquatic > Freshwater > Lake | place: Indonesia...
ACGGTAGCCGTTGGCCTCCACCCAGGCCATCAGGGCATTGTAGGCGGCACCCAGACCGTCGTAGGGACCCTGGTGGAGCACGCTGGCCACCGTCGCCCCGGGCAACTGGTGCACCTTCACCCGCCCCTCGTTGGGCAGCGGGCCCTGCACGTGCTCACAGACCTCGGTGTCTACGTCCCGCTCCTTGTATTCCGGGTCGTGGTAGATGGTGAAGCAAGGGCTTAGGATCGTGACCCGGTGCTGGGCCACGTAAGCGCCCAGCTCTTGCCAGAGCCCACCCTGGCTGCTGTAGGTGGGGATGATGTCCCGCACGCCCGCCACGGTCATGGCCGGGACCTTCTTGAGCACCACTTCGTAGGTTGGCATCTTACCCTCCTGTTCGATTTGCCTCAGCCGTGCCTCCACACGGGCCAATCGTGCCCGCTCCTCCCGCACCCGCTGCTGTAGCTCGACCTGTTTGAGACGCAACATGCCGCGAAGCTGGGCTGGCGGCAAGCCGCCATTGAGCAGCCGGGCGATTTGCGTCAGCGAGAGCCCCAGGTCTTTCAGGGCCAGGATGCGGTTGAGACGAGGCAACTGGTCGGCCGAGTAGTAGCGGTAGCCCGTGAAGCGGTCCACCTCCGCCGGCTGGAGGAGGCCGATCTCATTGTAGTAGCGCAAGGTCTTCACCGGCACCTGGCTGAGTTTGGAGAACTCACCGATCTTGAACATCGCTCACTCCAGGCACGTCTCTGCTCACAGGCCTGCAGGTGGCATTATACACCCTCCAGGAGGGGGAGAGTCAAGAGCCTACGAAGAGGATTGCCGATTGCCGATTTTCGATTGGTGATTGCTGGCGGCCCAAAGCGCAGATCCTGATCAGGCCTGCCCCCGCGCCGATAAATCGTCTGGGTAGGGCAGTAGCCCCACCTGCTCAGCTACCGCCCACAAACGCCGGTCGAAGGTGGCCAGGGTCACCCGCTCGCCCATCCAGTCCTGCCAGAGAGAGGCGGCTGCCAGGTGGACAGCGTCGTAGCCGCGTAGGCCATACTCCCAGGCGAAGGCATCGGCGCGAGCGATCAAGGCTTCCGTCACCTGCACCCGCACGAGCTCAGGCCACTCGTTCCTAAAGATCAGGAGAATCGCCAAAGCATCTTCCGACGTTAATACGCCTGTGCGCACCGCCTGGGCCAGCGCGGCTGCCACCTCCGCCCGGCTGATGAGTGCCGTGCCTACTACCTCCGCTTGGGCTATGGCTACGCTCACCTCTGCCGAGCCGGGCTCAGCCACGTAGCGCTTGACCAGCGCGCTGGCATCCAGGTAGAGGATCATTGGCGATCCTCCAGCAACAGGTCAGCCACTGTTTGCCGGTCCTGCGCTCGGGCCACCGGGGCCAGAGGAACCAGTCTACGCCCACTCCAGGCTGCCACCCCGGCCCGGGCCAATTCCTGCACTCGTCCCTCCACCGATGGCCTCAGCGGCACGATGCGCCCGATGGGCTTTCCCCGCTCGGTTATAACCAGGGTCTCTCCAGCTTTGATTTGCTGCATATAAATGCTCAGCCGTGCCTTCAACTCCCGGATGCCAACTGTCGTCTGTGTCATGGGCACATCTCCCTATTCTTTGTGGTCACATTATACCATAAGAGACTACAAAAAGCAAGTGGCGCGAGGGTGTATCATGCCCCCTCCCCCGCGGCGCGCGTCGCCATCTGATCCAGGTAGGCCTTGTCCTCCACGCGCAGCAGGTAAGGGTTAAACATCTGGCCAATGCAGAACAGCACCAGGATGGCGGCCAGCACGGCCATGACCTGGCCGGGGTTGAATACCCCGGCCGTCCAGCCAGCCAGGACGGTGCCGAGCGGGAAGGTGAACTGGGCGATCAGCCGCCGCACGGCGAAGACGCGCCCCTGCAGCTCGTGGGGGGTCTGGGTCTGCCAGATGGCCTGCGAATGGGCGTTCATGATGGGGATCATGGTGGCGGCCAGGAACGACGCGGCGGCCGTGAGGTAGAGCAGCGGCGAAAGGCCGAAGACGAGCAGGGCCAGGCCCTCTACGATCAGCGGCACCACCACGCCGTAGACGCGCCGCTTCTTCAGCCCGCCCCACGTGCTGATGAAGAACCCACCCACCACGCCGCCGATACCGGCCAGGGTACCCAGCAAGGCCAGAGCAGCCTCAAAGGTGAAACCACGCCCCGCCCAGTCGGCGGCCAGGTTGAACTTGACCAGCAGGGGCTGGAACACGCCCAGGGGCGCCCCCACGAAATTGGCCACAGTGAAGGTGCCGAGCAGCCACAACAGCGGGCGGCGATGCCAGATGTACAGCGCCCCCTCTTTGACGTCGGACCAGAGGCTCTTCCGGGCCTGACCGTCCACAGCGGCCAGATCGGTCCGTTTGGGGGAAGGGATGAACAGGAAGATCAGAGTGGCCGCGGCGCCGAAAAAGGTGAGGGCGTCAATGCCCATCGTCAGCGCCGTGCCATCCTTGAACTGGCCGAGCGTCGCCCCCAGCGCGCCCGGCACCACCCCTTGCCGCGCCAGGCCGGGCAAGGAGATGAGCGTCGCCGCTATCGCCGGGGAGAGAATGCCGGAGAGTGACCAGATGGTCTGCATCATGCCGTTGGCCCGCGGCAACTGCTCCTTGGGCACCAGCATGGCGTACGAGGTGTCAAAGGCCGAGGCATGAAAAGCGCCGAAGGTGGCGGAGAGGACGATGATGGCGATCAACATCCACAGTTGCAGGGCGTTGGTCACCACCAGCACGGCCAGGAGCAGGCTCAGGCAACCGTTGGCGACGTCCATGGCCATCATCGTCAGCTTGCGGTCGTGGCGGTCGGCCCAGGCGCCGGCAATGGGGGCGCCGAATATCGCGGGCAGGGCAAAGGCCAGGGTGATCGCCGACAGAGCCAGAGCCAACTGCGGCTTCTGCTCCGGGTGAGGGTAGAGCGTCTGGGTCAACCAGATGCTTAGGGCAAAGAAGGTGAGGGCGCTACCAAACACGGAGATGGACTGCGTGCCCCAGACGATGAGGAAGGTGCGGAAGCCGTTAGGCGGTGGTTGGTAGGACATGAAGCTGTCTGCTCCTGGGTAGTTTATCTAATCAGGCGAATTCTTGCTTTCGGAAGCAAGAGAACCCACCACAAAGACAGGCCGGTTCACCGAGCCCCCCGCTGTGGCGGGGCAAAGGCACGAAGAGGACAAAAATAAAAACTTGGTGTCTTGGTGGTTCTAAATACCTGTTAAGCTACCGGGTTTAGAAACTCGGCCAGGAGGCGGCGAGCCTGCGCCAGCACGGCGGCGTCGGCTGGCAGCCGGTGGATGCGGGGATCATCGAGGCGGAACCACTTGGCCTGGTGCCGCACGAAGGCGTGGGTCTGGTACTTGATGCGCTGCATGGCCGTGGGCAAATCCACCTCGCCCCTTAGGTATTCGCCGATCTGGCGATAGCCCAGGCCGGACATCGCTGGCAAATCGTAGCCGTAGCCGCGGGCCACCAGCGAGCGTACCTCGTCCACCAGCCCCTGCTCGATCATGCGCTCCACGCGGGCGTCAATGCGCCGGTAGAGCTCCGGGCGATCAAGCGTCAGGCCAAGCTGCAGGAGGCGATACGGCGGGGGCTCCCGGTGCTGCCGTTGCGAGATGGGGATGCCGGTCGCCCGATACACATCAAGGGCGCGGATCAGGCGGCGCGGGTTCAGGCGCTCGCGCTCGGCGGTGACGGGGTCTACGCCTTGCACCTCGGCGTAGAGCCACTCCCCGCCTTTCTGACGAGCCTCGTCCGCCAGGGCCTGGCGCAGCGCCGCATCGGGGGCCACGTGGGGCAGGCGCAGGCCCTCGACCACGGCCTGCACATACAGGCCGGTGCCACCCACCAGCAGGGGCAGGCGGCCACGGCCTGTGACGTCGGCGATAGCGGCGTAGGCCTGCTGCTGGTACAGGGCCAGGGTGTAGGGCTGGTCCGGGTCCACCACGTCAATCAGATGATGCGGCAGGCGGGCGCGCTCGGCCGGCGTGGGCTTGGCCGTGCCGATGTCCATGTAGCGGTAGACCTGCCGGGAATCGGCGGAGACGATCTCCCCGCCGAACTCCTCTGCCAGGGCCAAAGCAAGCTGGCTCTTGCCTACCGCCGTGGGGCCGATTATAACGATGAGTGGGGGCAGCATTAGTTCGTGTTGCGTGGTGCGTGTTCCGTTGTCCGTCGTCTTTCGTCCTTACGTTCCAGAAGCGGAGAAGAAAGGGGGAATCAAAGAGTCAGGCAATCAGGGAGCCAGGACTGCCCCTGATTCCCTGATCACCGATTCCCTGATTCCCCTTAACCCGCTGACTACACCTCGCGGTACTCGCCTTCCACAGTGCCCTCTTCGGGGCGCCGTGGTGGCTCGCCACCGGGAGGTGGGCCGCCAGCGCCGGGACCACCTGGGCCCCCGGGGCCGCCGGGCTGGCCGTAGACGGCGCTGCCGATCTTCTGCATGGCGTAGCTCAGGTCTTGCATGGTGCGGCGGATGTAGGCCACGTCCTGCCCCTGCAAGGCAGAGCGCACAGCCGCGGTTTTGCCGCTGATCTCTTCCTTGATGTCGGCCGGGATCTTGTCGCCGTAGTCGCGCAGGGTCTTGTCGGCCTGGTAGGCCAGGGTATCGGCCTGGTTGCGAGTCTCGATGTCCTCACGCCGCTTCTGGTCTTCGGCGGCGTGCAGTTCACCCTCCCGCACCATGCGCTCTACCTCTTCCTTGGCGAGGCCGGAGCTGGCGGTGATGGCGATCTTCTGCTCCCGCCCGGTGCCCTTGTCCTTGGCCGCGACGTTCAGGATGCCGTTAGCGTCAATGTCGAACGTGACCTCGATCTGCGGGAAGCCGCGCGGGGCCGGCAGGATGCCATCCAGGATGAAGCGGCCCAGGGTGCGGTTCTCCGCCGATAGGGGCCGCTCGCCTTGTGTAACGTGGATCTCCACACTGGGCTGGTTATCGCTGGCCGTGGAGAAGACCTGCGATTTGCTGGTCGGGATCGTGGTGTTGCGCGGGATGATCGCCGTAGCGATGCCGCCCAGGGTCTCGATGGCCAGGGTCAACGGCGTCACGTCCAGGAGTAGGATGTCTTTGACTTCCCCGCCCAGCACGCCGGCCTGGATGGCGGCGCCCACGGCCACCACCTCGTCCGGGTTGACGCCCTTGTGCGGCTCCTTGCCGAAGATGCCCTTCACCAGGTTCTGCACGGCGGGCATGCGCGTCTGGCCGCCCACCAGCACCACCTCGTCCACCTGGCTGGCACTCACACCGGCGTCTTGCAACGCCTGCATGACCGGGCCCTTGGTCTTCTCGATCAGGTCGCCGACGAGCTGCTCCAGCTTGGCGCGGGTCAGGGTGTAGTTCAGGTGCTTGGGGCCGCTGGTATCGGCGGTGATGAAGGGCAGGTTGATCTCGCTCTGCATGGTTGAGGACAGCTCGATCTTGGCCCGCTCGGCGGCCTCCTTGAGGCGCTGCAGGGCCATGCGATCCTGGCGCAGGTCAATGCCCTGATCCTTCTTGAACTGATCGCAGAGCCAGTCAATGACCCGCTGGTCGAAGTCGTCGCCGCCCAGGTGCGTGTCGCCGTTGGTGGACTTGACTTCAAACACACCCTCGCCGATCTCCAGGATGGAGATGTCGAACGTGCCACCGCCCAGGTCGTAGACGGCGATGCGCTCGTCCTTCTTCTTGTCCAGGCCATAGGCCAGCGAGGAGGCCGTCGGCTCGTTGATGATGCGTAACACTTCCAGACCGGCGATCTTGCCCGCATCCTTGGTGGCCTGCCGCTGCGAGTCGTTGAAGTAGGCGGGCACGGTGATCACGGCCTGGGTGATCTTCTCCCCCAGGTAGGACTCGGCGTCCTGCTTCATCTTCTGCAGAATCATAGCCGAGATCTCGGGCGGGGAGTAGGCACGATCGCCCATCCACACGCGCAGGTCGCCGTTGGGCGCCTCCGAGAGTTTATACGGCACCAGCTTCTTATCGTACTGGACCGAAGACTCGCTGAAGCGCCGGCCCATGAAGCGCTTGATGGAGAAGATGGTATTCTCCGGGTTGGTGATGGCCTGACGCCGCGCCACCTGGCCGACCAGGCGCTCGCCGCTCTTGGTCATTGCCACCACCGATGGTGTGAGGTTGGTGCCTTCCGCATTGGGGATGACCTTGGGCTCGCCGCCCTCCATCACGGCCATCACACTGTTGGTAGTACCAAGGTCTATACCGAGAATTTTAGCCATGGAATCTTGTCCTCCTTGCTGTAGCGCGTAGACAATGAACAGTAGACAAGTAGACAAGGCTTGACAATGTTAAATTAGTCATTGCGAGCGCAGCGAAGCAATCTCTTTGTTGCGCTATGAGGGAGATTGCTTCGTCGCATCCCTTCGTCCGGCTCAGGGCTTGCCCTGAGCCGGACGAAGGGATGCTCCTCGCAATGACAGGTGAAATCTACCATTGTCAAGAAGGAACAGGTAAACAAGGGTTTTTCCTTGTCTACTTCCTACTTGTCTACTTGCTACTTGGGTACTTGGGTACTTGTCTACTTGTCTACTTTTCTCCCGACCTTAACCATGGTGGGTCGGAGCACCCTTTCGTTCAGTTTGTAGCCTTTTTGCAGCTCGGCCAGCACCTTGCCGTCCTGGCTGGCCTCTGGGGTTTCTTCTTGCAAGACGGCCTCGTGATACGCCGGATCGAACTCCTGCCCCAGCGCCGAAATGGGCCGTAAGCCCTCGGACTCCAGGACAGCGCGCAGCTTCCGCTCGATCAGGAAGATGCCGTCCACCCAGGTGAGTTGCGCCAACCGGTCGTTGGGCATGGTCTGCATCGCCCGCTCGAAGTCGTCCAGGATGGGCAGGATCTTCAGGAGCAGGCTGGCGTTGGCGTATTTGATGAGCTCGTTCTTCTCCTGCTCCGCTCGCTTGCGGTAGTTGGCGAAATCGGCTGCGGCGCGCTGCCAGCCGGCCAGGTTCTCCGCCGCCTTTTGCTTCTCCTCCTCCACTTGTTTCTTTAAAGCCTCCACCTCTGCAGCTTCTGGTAATGCCTCCTCAGTTTTGACTGGCTGCTCCGCCAGTTGGTCTTGTTGCTGCATAATGACGTGCCTCCGTGTTTCTGTAATGATTGCCGATTGTCAATCGCCCATCGAAAATCGGCAATCGGAAATCGCAAATCGGCAATCCCCCTACCCGTACATCTCGCCGAGCAAGGTGCTCAGAATCGCCGCCATGTAGCGCACGCTGGAGATGGCCCGCCAGTAGGGCAGGCGGGTGGGCCCCAGCACGCCCAGCACACCGCTCATCTCGTCCAGGAGGCCGTAGGGAGCGAGCACCAGGCTATAGTCGCGCAGCTCATCCCACGGGTTCTCCTGGCCGATGAAGACCTGTACACCCGGCTGGTCTGGTCGGCTGAGCAGCAGTTGCCCCAGGGCGGTAGCCAGCAGGCTGCGCTGCTCCAGTACCTCCAGCACCTGCCGCGCCTTGCCCGCCTGCTGGAACTCCGGCTGCTCCAGGGCGTAGGCCAGGCCGTTGTGGTAGACCTCGCTGCTGGTTCTCTCGTCCAGTTGCCGCATAATGTGCAGGACGATGTTCAGCACCTGGCGCTCCAGCGGCGTGAGCTCGCCATCCTTGGCCGCGATCTGCTCCCGGCTGAGGCCAGCGCAAGTGGCGTTGAGCTTGTTGGCCACCAGCGAGAGCCCTTCCTGCGACATGGGCTCGCTCAAAGTCAGCATCTGCTGCTTGATCGTACCTTCTTGCAAGACCAGCACCAGAAGCGCCATGAGGTCTTGCACCGAGATCAGCTCCAGGTGCTTGAAGCGGGCCTGCGCCGCCAGGGGCGGGGTGATCACCGCCGCATTGTGCACCGCCTGGGACAGCACGGCCGCGGCCAGGCGCAGCCACTCCTCCTGCTCCAGCTCGATTTGATGGAACTGGTGCTGGATGGTCAGCCGCTCGGCCAGGGGCAGCTCGGCCTCGCCCATCAGCGACTCCACGAAGTAGCGATAGCCCTTGTCCGTGGGCATGCGCCCGGCGGAGGTGTGGGGGTGCGAAATGTACCCCTTCTCCTCCAGGCTGGCCATCTCGTTGCGCACGGTGGCGGGGCTCACGCCCAGCCGATAGCGGCCGGTGATGGCCTCCGAAGGCACCGGCGTTGCCGTGTGCACGTACTCCTGGACGATGAGGCGCAGTATAGACTTCTGTCTTTCTGTCAGCTCTTCCATGCCCGGTCTCCGATTAGCACTCTCCCCTTGAGAGTGCTAACATCATAGCACGAAGCGCCAAGTCTGTCAAGAGGGGTGGGCGGTTTTTCAGTGCCCTGTCAAAGTCACTTTTGGAGTCATTGCGAGTCTCTAATTTCTGCGCCGTGGCTGGCTGGGTGGAGTAGGGGGAGAGCTGACAGCAGATTTCAGTAGCAGATTAAGCAGATCAGCCCACTGGAGGTGAATCGGCTTAATCTGCTACCCGAATCTGCTGACAGCAATCCGCTCCGGCGCAGCCGGCCAGCAGGCTTTGACAGGGCCCTGGCAGTTTTTCGATTTCGAGCCTCTGCCACCATCGGCCCAGAAGCCGCGACTTTGTCAGCAAAATGTCAGGACGATGTCAGCCTACGGTCATGCCAAGTCTGAGCCAATGTGGTATGATAGGGCCGGAATACAAGGCGCCAGGGCTTGTTGACAATACCGTTATGCTGTGGTAATATCCGCTGAGTTTTTGCGGCGAATCTTAAGCACGGGAGAAAGACCATGAAAGTCCTTGTGGCCACCAAAGCGCTGGGTGTTTTCGACGCTCTGCAGGGCGTCGAAGCCAAAAAGGCCCTGTACACCGACCAAGTTTATCAGGCCGTCCCAGAGGTACAGTTGGCGATCGTTGACTGGGAAGATCTTATCCCCTATCCTCACAGCCTCAAGATGATCAAAGACCTCCTGGTCGCTAAAGGCATTCCCACCATTACCAGCCAGGAGTTCTTAGCGCAACCCTCTCGCTACCTGGACCTCAAGCCAACTCCCAAAGGGCCTCGCCTCCCCGATAAGAAGTCTATCGCCTTCGTCTCCTACTCCGGTGGCACCGGCAAGACGACGCTGGCTTTGGATACCGCCCTGCACTTCGCCCGGCGCACCAAGCTGCCCGTGCTTTTTGTCGAGTTCACCTACGGCGTCTCCGCCCTGGCCACCATCACCGGCCTGACCATGCCCTCCCTCTACGAGCTTTCTACGCAACTGGAAGCCGAGCCCATGCGCTGGAAGGGCGTGACCCTGGTGCCCATGGACTACGATAATTGCCGCGACCTCTCAGTACAACTTTACTGCAATTATCTTAAAAAGCAAAGCGCCGATCACGTCCTGACCGTCGTGGACAGCCCCTGGCCGCACGGCCTGCTGGGGGCCATCCGTGATCAAATAGACGAGTGGCTGGTCGTGACCACACCGCGCATTGACGCCGTAGAGAACGCCAAAAAACTGCACAGCGAGCTGGCCGCCCAGGACAGCCGGGCGATCATCGTCCTGAACAACAAAGGTGGCCTGGTAGACAGCCTGGCCCTCACCGGGCTGGCACGAGCCCTGGATCTGCCGCAACTGCGGCGGCCCGACCGCTTTGAAGGCCAGTTGGGCAAGCAAATCCTCTCCCAAGTCTACGGCCCTGGGAACTGGAGGAGATATGAGCCGTCGAACCTTATTGCTGATCTGCGCCATCGTTTTGGGCGTAGCGGGCATTCTGCTTAGCCTGCCGCGGGGCAGCAAGATCGTACAGCGGGAAGTCATCGTCGCCGCCGAAGACATTGACACCTACACCGTCATAGACGAGGGCCTGGTGGAGCGCCGCACGCTGCTGGCCACCCAGGCTGCCGATGCCTATACGACCACCACGACTCCGCTGATGACCACCCGCCCCATCCGCAAGGGCGAGCCGATCCGGCGCGCCAATGCCCTGCCGCTGGACACCTTCCGGCCCGGCTTCCCCCAGGAAGTGATCAGTTTCCCGGCCACCGTAGACAAGATGGTCTCCGGCCAGGTCTTGCCCGGCCACAAGATCAACATCTATGGCTATCGCTCAGAGCAAGGGGAGCGTTCTGGCGAATTAATCCTGGTGGCGCCCAAGGTCTGGGTGGTGGACGTGCGCACGGCCCAGGGTGAGACCTCGAAGGCCGCCAGTGCTCGCGCCGGGGGGAGCGCCGACCCGCTGAGCGGACTCGGCGTCACGCGCGCCCCGGCCAGCATCGTCACCGTGGCCGGCAACCGCCAGGTTGTGACGGCGATTATTGAAGCGTTGGGACGCAACGGCCTCAGCGCCTGGGTAACCCTGGCCCCCGAGGAGGTGCCGCCGCCGCCCCAAACCACCCTGCGCGTGGATGCGCCCCCAGTGGGCGTGGGCAAATACACCGCCCGGTGGGGGGCCTCGCCACGCGCCACCAGCTACGTCCTGGAAGAAGCCAGCACCGTGACTTTCACGAATGCAATCACCGTGTACTCTGGTGCCGCCACTGCCGTAACCCTGGCGGAGCGCAAAGCCGGGACCTACTACTATCGGGTGATAGCGACCAATATCGTGGGCAAGAGCCCGTGGAGCAACACCGTCTCCGTGAAAGTGGAAGTCCCCCAGTCGCCGGAACTGTACAAAATCAGCAATCCTAAAGGCAGCGGCAATTACACCCTGAAGTGGAGCACGCCCAAAGGGGCGGCAGGCTACGTAGTTGAGGAAGCCATCAGCCCCACCTTCGAGGCGGCCACAGAGATTTATTCTGGCACGTCCAACACTACGTCGCTCAGTGGCCGCGAGTTCGGCCTCTACTACTATCGGGTTAAAGCCACCAGCGAGGTGGGCGACAGCCCCTGGAGCAACGCCGAATCTACCAACGTCCCGACTCCAACGCCCGTACCGCCAACGCCACGGCCACCAACACCCATACCACCGTCACCCCCACCACCGCCAGCGGCCTGTGTTGGGTTTACTAAACTGTCGGATGGGCCGCGTCCTGACCTCAAGAATCGTATGCCACCGTGGTATCTCCTGGTCAAAGTCGTGGACGCTCAGGGCAAAGTCCGCACGATGGAGGACGACCTGCGGGTGGACTATTGTTGCCCTCCACCGAAGCCTGACGAGTCGGTATACAAAGCCGGCCAATTCATGCGGGTCAAGCACGAAGAGGGCAAAGATGGCTACGTGGAGTTCCCGTTGGCGCCAGGCGCTTACAAAGTTGACCTTTACGTCTGTGGCAGCCGCGTGCCGATTGCCACGTTGACGCTCAGCGATGATAATCCCATTTGGGAAGTGGTTCTGCTCAAACAATAACAAGGAAGGTAATAGATGATGAAAGTACTCGTGGCCACGACGTCCGTGGAGGCCCTTAGCCACCTGCAAGGGCAAAATGGGCTGACAGTCCAACCTGCCCTGTATGCCGATCAGGTGGCCGAAGCCCTGGCGGCCAAAGACGCCCCGCGGTTGGTCATCGTAGACTGGGGCGATGTGGTCCTGGACAGCTATCCAGTGCAGCAGATCAAAGAGCGGCTGCTCCAACTGCAGCTAACTGGCACGGTCTGCCTGAGCAGCCCGGAGTTCCTGGCCCAGCCCGAACGCTACCTAAAAACAGTGCGGGAAAACGCCCGGGATGACGCCGCTCTGCCGCTGGGCCGGCAGTGCCTGGCCTTTGTCTCCTACTCGGGCGGCACCGGCAAGACGACCCTGGCTTTAGACACCGCCCGGCACTTCGCCCGGCGCGCCCGGCAGCCGGTGCTCCTGGTGGAGTTCACCTACGGCCACTCCGCCCTGAATGCGCTCACCGGCCGCAAGCTGCCCAGCCTCTACGAGTTGGCCACGCAACTGGCAGAGGCACCGGCCAACTGGCAGGGCGTCAGCCTGATCCCCATGGACTACGCCAACTGCCAGGACCTTTCGGTGACGCTCTTTGGACAGTACCTCAAAAGGCAGATGGCCGCCCACGACCTGACCGTGGTGGATAGCGCCTGGCCGCATGGCCTTCTGGGCGCCATCGCCGCTGAAGTGGACCGCTGGCTGGTGGTGACCACCCCACGTCGCGATGCCCTGGCCAACGCCCGTCGCCTCAAGGCGGAGCTGGGCGATAAGGCCACCGTCGTCCTGAATCGCCACGAGCGAGCTGACGGCCTGGATCTGGCTGGCCTGGGCGAGCCCTGGGAGTTACCCCAGGTAGGAAACGCCGGTCGCCTAGAAGGCGATTTGGGCAAACGCATCTTGACTCAGGTCTACGGCGTTGTGAACTGGAGGGAATATGAGCCGTCGAGTCTTCTTGCTACTCTTGGCCTTGGCTCTGGGGCTGGTGGGGCTGTTCATTAGTCTGCAGCCGCTAATCTTCAAGCCCCCACCGCCGCCACAAGTTCAGGTCTTGGCCGCGGCCCAGGACATTGATACCTACAGGGTGGTCACCCTGGACATGGTGAACGTGGTGACCGCCACACAATCCAGCGGCATCTACGCCCTGGATGAGGTGTGGAACGTCGCCGAGATCACGGCCACTGGGGACATTACCCGGGTCGTGCTCTTCACCACGCGGCCGGTGAGGCAAGGAGAAATCCTGTCGCGGCAGACCAACGTCCTGCCTATCGAAGAAGCGCGGTATGCCCCTTTGCGCTTTGAGGTCGCCAGCTTTCCCATTGACATCAACGAGACCGTTGGTGGTCAGATAAAACCGGGACATCGCATCAATATCTACGGCTACGTTGAGGAACGACCAGGGCACACCGCGCCGCCGGTGCAACTCATCGCTGAAAAGATCTGGGTGGTGGACGTGCGTACGGCCCAGGCCGACGTCGTCGCCCCCACCCCTGCCCCGGCCACCACGCCGCAGGCACCGGGCATTTTTGGGGTCAGCGTGCCTGGTCTGACCGTCACCACCCGCGCGCCGGAAGCCATGATCACCGTCGCCGCCGATCCCGAAACGATCTGGCGCATCCTGGAGGCGCTGGGGGCGCAGGGCTTTAGAGCCTGGGTGACCCTGTCCCCGGGCTAGTCAATGGATCACGAATTATTTGAGGACGCAGATGAACGCTGGCTGCGCACGCAGATTTTAGTTGTAGACAAGTAGACAAGGAATAAGTAGACAAGGCTTTTATTGGGTTACTTGTCTACTTGCTACTTGTCTACTCGCCCGGCGTTAATCTGCGTCCTAATAGCCGGAAGGGAGTCAAGGTCATGTACGATCTCACTCGCCAGGTGTCTCTCGCACCTGACCGCCTGGCCACGTACGCCGCCGGTGTCACGCCCGGCCTACGCCGCGCCATGGCCGCCTACGACCTCAATCGCTACACCAACCGGGTGCAGGAATACTGCGTGGAGCACGAGATTTCCATCCCCCGTTGGCGCGGGGCCCGGGAGGAGGAGTTGCTGGCCTTCCACGCTCACGTCCTGCGGGCCATGCGCGAACTGGGCCTGGAGGCAGACGAGAACGTGCGCCAGGCCGTAGGGTGGGAAGTCGCCAACCGCATCCGTGGCGTAGGCGTGTTGCAACCCTTCCTGGAAGAGCCAGGCGTGGAAGAGATCATCGTGCGCAACGGTTTTGTCCAGACCGAGCGGGAGGGGCAGATCTTTGACGAAGGGAATTTGGAGACAGAGGACTACTTCTATCGCCTCAGCCGCCGCATCGCCGATCTGGAGGGCAAGGAGCTTGGCGCCGAAGAGCCACAGATCAAGGTCGGTCTGCCCGACGGTAGCCGCTTTACGGCGACCATCCCACCCCTGAGCAAGGAGGGCACGGCCATCAACATCCGGCGCTTTGCCCTCAAGCGCATGACCTTTGATGACCTGATCGAGCGGGACAGCACAGACGAAGAGACCGTGGACTTCCTGGCCAAGGCAGCGGATGCTATGCGCCTGAGCGTCGTCTTTTCCGGGCGACCGGGGGCCGGTAAGACCACCTGGCTCAACGCCTTCTCCGGCTACCTGCCCGACTACGCCCAGGTCTCCTGTGTGGAGACCTTCGAAGAGCTGCAGCTCCAGGTGCCCCACGTGCATCACCTGGTGGTGCCGGAAGGCGGGGAGGCTATGAGCAATGCCATCAACCTGACTATTCTGCGGATGCGGCCCGATGTGCTGGTCGTTGGTGAGGTGGTGTCCAAGGAAGCTGTGGAGTACATCATGTCCCTGAACCTGGGCATCGTCACGCATACCACCATCCACTCGCACAGCGCCCCGCTGGCCCTGACCCGCCTGGAGACCCTTTCCCGTCTGTCCGACATTCCCCTGGAAGAACGGCGCGAGGTCATTGGCCAGGGGCTGGGGCTGGTGGTGCACCTGGACAAGGAGTACACCCCAGACAAGCGGGCCTATCGGCGTTACATGCGCGAGATTGTGGCCATCAAAGGAATCAAGGATAACAAGTACGAGCTAGAAGTGCTGAAGCGCTGGACCGGGGAGCGGTTCACACCCCTGCAGGGAGGGATGGAGCTATGGCGACGGGGGTAATCATCTTACTGATGGCTCTCTTCGTCATAGCATACCTGGCTATTGACGAACTGACCATGTCACGGCCAGACCTGCGCCAGAGCGTCTCCACAGTGTTGACGCCCAGTAAGTGGCGATACTACATTCCGGCCCTCGTGGGCCTGATTCTGGCGGTGCTCATGGCCATACCCACACCGCGGGGCGTCAACGAACCTGTGCCCACGCCCCCCATCCTGGTTTGCGTCTACAGTCTGGCCGTAGGGGCCCTGATCACCGCCTACCTCATCAGTCGCTCCCGCAGCCTGCCCAGGGGACAACTGGATCGGCAAGTGGGCCAGTTGGTCGCCTCTTTTCGCAGCATCTACCAGCTCAAGCCCACCATCTTCTCGGCCCTGGATGAGGCCAAGAGCAAGGTGGACGAGCCCTTGCGCAGCTATGTGACGGCCGCGGTAGGCCTTCTACATCACGGCCAGGCAGGACAAGGCTCTGGAGGAGTTGCGCCGCCGGGCCGACAACCCGTACATCAACCAGTTTATCTATATCCTGCGCATGAGCGAGTTGGGCCGCAAGGAGACCGTGCTCCAAGCCCTGGACGACCTGGGCGAGCGTTTGCGGCGAGCCGAGGACTTGCGGCGGGAGAGCGAGGTCAGCCTGACGGTCATCACCAGCCAGACGCGCATCATTCAAGGCATCAGCCTGTTTATCGTCTTCGTCATCGCCCTTATCCCGCAACTGCGCAGTGCCTACACGATCTCCTGGGGACAACAGCTTCTGTTTATCGTCATTGCCAGTATCGGCGTGCTTACGTCGTATTACATTGAACAGCAGGTGAGCAAACTGAAGGAGCGCATCCTATGAACCTGGGTGTGGGTCTACTTCTGGTGGCCGTAGCCCTTCTGATTCTGGTCTCCGACGAGCTCTCTTACGCCACCAGGCGCATCTGGCAGTTCCAGAGACGATATTTGCGCTTCACGCGCCCGCGCCTCCCCTGGGAGAGCCAGAAGCGCCGGTTACACGCCGACCTGACAGATATTCGTGACTTTGTCGTCAACCTGCAGCTTGCCGTTTCCCTGAACGAGACGCTGTCCGGCGCGCTCATCGAAACCGCTCGCCAGTTTACCGGTCGCGGCATTTTCGGCGAGCGGCTCAAGAAGTACGTCGAATCGCGGCTGGCCCTCTCGCCGGAAGAAGTGATCCGCGGCATGGCTGAAGATTTCGACTCGCCTCAGCTACACGACCTGCTGCGCCGACTGGAAATCAGCCGCGATGGCGGAACCACGCACCTGGACGCTCTGAACATGAGCGTGGAGGCGATCGAGAAAGACATCCGGGCGGATGTGCAGCGGGAGATACAGCAGGCGCCCATTCGCCTCACCCTGCCCATGGTGGTGGGGGTCTTCTTCGCCGCCCTGGTTTTGGGCGCTTATCCGGTACTCCTGGCTTTGCTGCGTATCCTGACTCTATGATTTTAGCAGACTCAGCGTATCACAATCTTCACCCCTTCGCTGCGCTCAGGGCAGGCTCTGAGCGATAGTGAAGGATCTCGGCGCAACGAGTGAGATTCTTCGCTGCGCTCAGAATGACAGATCCCATAGCGGAAGGAGGTGATTCAAGTGTTGCAGGAAGGGAAGCGTTTTTTGGCAGACGAGGCGGGGGCCGAGGTGGTGGAGTACATCTTGGTCACGATCATCGTGCTGGTGTTCACCATCCTGAGCTTCATAGCCTTTGGCCAGAAGCT
>Ga0233423_10000796_pt1 | contig 16111 bp, 8 predicted proteins | sample Watercolumn_Mata_FD_180713 | JGI IMG/M metagenome (GOLD analysis project Ga0233423, IMG submission 180713) | Freshwater microbial communities from Lake Matano, South Sulawesi, Indonesia - Watercolumn_Matano_2014_112_MG | ecosystem: Environmental > Aquatic > Freshwater > Lake | place: Indonesia...
TGTGGATTGCACGAAGCGGCCGGACATGATCCCTTATTCTTCATGCCTCCGGTCCTTGCTTTTCACCTCATATTTCTCGCTGATCGCCTGGGCCATGCGCTCAATGAGCGCCGGGATGTTCCCCTTCTCTCCGTCTGTGGCCTGATTCCAGATGGCTGCCGCAGTCTCCTGCAGCACCTGCCTGGGATCATGCTCCCTGCCTTCGGCATCGAAGTAACGGTATTTCACCGCTTCCCCGGACAGGGTCTCCATGACCAGCATGGAGGGATTGAACTTCCCCACGCTCACGGCCCTGGTGTAGCTCAACTGGAATCCCACGCGCAGACGCTGCCCCATGTCCGCCGACCGGCGGTCGCCGGGAGCCGTTCTGCGCTCCTGTTCTTCCGGCATGGGTTTCGTCCTTGCCGACGGGAGGAAGGTCTTGCCGAAAACGGCCATTAGTTTTTCGAAGCCGGTTTTCAGGCATGGCCTGAAATCAATGGCCTGATAGGCCTCCAGCCCGTCTACGAAACCGGACGGGTCCGTGTCGTCCAGGATCAGGGGCAGGATGGATGCCGCAGGCTTCAGGGTCTGGAACCGGACGAACTCCTTGACGACCCATTTGGATTCCGCGGAATGCGCGGATACGACCACGATGAGGGATTCCGCCTGCTGGAGGGCCTTGTCGATTTCTTCCCTGTACTGGCGGCTGCCCTGAATGTCCTCGTTGCTGTCCCAGGTCCTGATGCCGTGATATTCCAGAAGCGCCACCAGGAGGTTGACAAAATAACGGTCCTGGCTGGAATGCGAAATGAATACGGGCTGCATCATTCGATCCTTAAAGTTATCTCAGCAGCAGCATTTTAATTGACTTATTAAATTGATCGGTTGTCAAGAAGAGATAGTATATACCTGATCCGACTGGATGATTTTGATCGTTTTTACCATCCCAGATAAGAACATGAACACCCTTTTCCAAAAAGACATCATCCATCAAAGTGCTAATTCTCATCCCGATAGTATTATAAATTTCGACGGTCGTATGTGAATGGGCGGGCAGAGAAAATTGAATTCTGGTTGTTGAATTGAAAGGATTCGGTGAATTTTGGCACAGTTGATATATCTCCGGGATTTCTATGATGGTATGGATCTGGTCGTCAATAAAACCGCGGGAGCCATGCAGTATCGCAAATGCTCTTTCTGATCCGCCGGCATTTGAAAAATATTCCAGTTCGTTTTGAGACTGGAGATCTATTTTTTGCTTCGTTGATTGATCGATTAGGATGATTTCTCTGTCTTCGGGGAGGGTGCCTGATTTCAAGAAATGAAGATTTATTTTGCCGTTCAAAATATTGGTCACAACCTTAAATAACCAAGCCTGTTCAACCTCTGAGGAGCTCCTGAAATCAGATGTATAATGACCGGGATAGCGGTTCCATTCTGTATTTGGGAAATAAAGCGATATGAATTTCCCGATGGGTGGTGCTTCCGAGAAGTCATATTTATCCCAGCAGTCCTCGGCGTTTTTCAGACAGCCCAAATAATTATCCACATCGATGGCAGATTCACAGGATGCCTTGATTTGAATAAGCCATTCGCCAGCTTCATCTGCGAGAAGCTCGGGTAAATGGATGTTCTTTGATAAACCCGATGATTCCAAAGGAGGGATTTCAATGATGACGGACTGGCTTTCCAAATTATTGACACAATACCCCTTCCAGGGTTCAAGGCGAGTTTGGTTGTATCGATAGCCGGCCGGTTCATTCCCCTGGCCTTCATATCCGACAGGGGCTTCAATATTTCCGCTTAATAGGACATCATCCCAGTCGACAAAAAAGGCAAAGGGATTGCCGATTTGATTCCATCCGGGTTGAAGGGTAATGGAATAATTGTCTGAGGTAGTAATCGATTGTCCAGGGCCTGCGTCCCAGGAACACGGTTTTTTTGTTATGAGCCAGAACGCATTACCCGGATTAAATGATTCAATATTGTTGGCGGGATATTCCTGATATCCTCCGGATTGCCATCTGATCAATCGCCATTTTGTATTGTCATATGAGCCGAAGTCGTCTTCAAGAACGCTTTCAGGGGTTTTCGAATTCAGATTAAATGGTATTGAAATCATTCTATAACTGTTCGTGGGTGTTGAGTTGGGACAAGTCAATCCTGAAAATGCAACTGATATTCCATGGGGTGCTGTTGTTGGATTACTCGCAGGATGATACGATGTGTTATCCGAATTGTCTTTTGCTTCTATATAATATTCAACGCCCCTCTCTGTCGCAATATTCGCAGCAATGCTTCCATGATAGGCGTCACCACCGGTGTCTGACATGTCTGTAGAGGTAAAAGTATCGTCACCACCTTTGCGGTAATATAATTTCGCGGATGAAACGCCGGTATTGTCTGTAATCGTTGAAGTGATTGTAATAGATTGATTGTATGGGGCGCTTGAAGGCGCCGAGTGAGAAATAAATGGTGCTTGAGTATCTGAAGATTGTATGGTCGAGAATGACTGATCGTTTCCATATGTCGTACCTGAGCTGTTGGTTGCGGCGACGCGGTAGTGATACATCGTATTTGGTGATAAGTCGGAGAGGGGTGCGCTTACTGATACGGAATTTGTACCGCTGACGGGGCTTTGGGTTGCAGTCACTTCGCTGCCGTAATCGGTGCTTGTGCCGTATTCGAACCGTACGGTCGTGCTCAATCCGTTCGGATTGACTGTGCCGTTCAAAGTTGAGGAAGTCGCACTTACATTTGTTGCGGAATTCGTAGCCACTGTTGGAGCGCTGCCGCTCTGTAGTGTATTAAACGTAAGATCATCGCCATGAGTTGTACCCACACTGTTGGTGGCTACGACTCGATAATGATAAGTTGTATTCGAAGAAAGACTCGAAAGTTGAGTGCTGACGTTAACGGAAATGCTTCCGTTCACAGGACTTTGTGTGGCTGTTTTTTCACTGCCATAACTGGTAGTCATGCCGTATTCGAATTTAACGGTGGTGCCCAATCCGTTGGGATTCACAGTGCCATTCAAAGTAGCAGAGGTTGCACTTATATTTGTAGCTCCATCGGTTGTCACAGATGGCATGCTGTCGGTATTAACTTCAACTATCGTGGAATCAAAATCACCCCAATTATTATATTCATCTTTACCGTGAACAAATAATTTGTATGTTAAACCTTCTGTCCATGAATGGATATCAATTTCCGCTTCGACATTCTCTGTGGCGGAATTGAAATTTCCGTCGAAAGCTGACATCGACATACCAGAACCATTTTCCCCTACGGTATTAATAAAATATTCGCTCGTTAAAATATTATGACCTTTTCTTCCAACATCTGAGATTGTAGCAGATAAATTAATGATCTCGGAACCACATGTTGGATTCGGATTAGCAATAACATTTGATGTGATCGGACCAAGGAGATCGTCAGTACCCTGATCAAAAGAATAGGCACCAATATCAGCCCTTGTATCATCTGGATCAAGGGGACTGGCTGGATCACCTGCATCTATGCATGGAGAACCTCCCATCAAACCATAGTCACCATTGGTTGTATCTGCGTACAAAGGATCTCCCTCAAGGTTGTTACTACAATTATCAATAAGTCCTTCTAATACCAATAATGTAGCGTAGCCACTTTGTCCCTCATCATAATATAGACCTGTCTCATTGCTATTAAATAAATTATAATCAACAATAGGATCACTTGTCGCATCTCCTTCATAGATTGCATAGCCAGAATTATCCGAAAGAATATTATTTTTAATGTATGGATCTGCGTTATTGTAACAGTAAATTCCACCTTTAATACCACCTTTATTGCCACATATTGTATTATTTCTAATGGTCGAAGAGGAATTGATTCTGATGCCACCACCGCCGTATATTGAGGAACTTTGCTCGGCAACATTACCCATGATCAAATTATAGGCAACATATGCAGACGCTGATCCGGTAATATCAATACCTCCAGGGCCGTATTTCGATTGATTGTGAATAATTATATTCCCATAAATTTCAGGGGATGCATATTCAGTTACAATCCCGCCACCGCCAATATGCCATAGCCCTTCGGCATAATTGTAACAAATAATATTATTACGAATATGAGGAGATGCGGAAGAAGTGCAATAGATGCCTCCTGCACAATCAGTGCTATTATATCCAATTGTATTTTCCAAGATTGAAGGCGACGAGCCTGTAATATAAATTCCTCCGCCACGACCATTCCAACCAACTTCTTCATTGTCTTCATTATAATTGATAACGTTATTAAGAATGGTAACAAAAGATGAATTGCTGCAATATATTCCTGAACCTTTGGAACTATAATTTCCTATTATCAAATTATTCGAGATAGTTAGGCTCGATTTTGAACAATAAATACCACCACCAGAAGAACTATTGCCACCGGTGATAGTCAATTCTGATAGAGTAGTACCATCTCCGATATTGATACATGAAATGACACAATTGGTGCTATCCGCATTGATAATAGTAGAATCTTTTGATTCACCTATAAGTGAAATACCATCTAGCATTGTTAAAGGAAATACCTCGTACCAGCCTGCTGTTGAAGGCTTAGTATCATATATACCGTTTGCTATATAAAGTGTGTGACCCGTACCCGAAAGTTTTGATAATGCATAACTTATCGTTTCCCAAGGATTGCTTTGCGTTCCGTTACCAGTAATATTACTACCATTATTTCTATCAACATGGTAATCCGTTCCAAAGGCTTGTTCTATAATTAGTATACTAATTGAAATGCATATTAAAAGTCTTGTGATTAGTTTATACATTTTTTATGCTCCTGTATGGATCAACCGTTCATAAATCCTGAACCTGGCATAACCGGGGGGTCTATCAATTTTTCATCGCCTTTTGGTCCGTCCTTTTTGATAAGAAAAAATAAGATGGTTCCCGTAGCAATCACTATTCCCGCAATCAAAAACCATGTCTTTTTACTGCCTTTCATCTCTCTTTTTGCCTGTTCAAAAGGCTTCAGATGTGTCGGCGATGGATCTGGACCCAAATCGAAATCATGTTTTATCTTTAAAAGGTCTTTAAAAAATATGACAGATTCGCGAAAATTTTCTTTTTCGGCATAACAGAAGGCTAGATATTTGCAGGCTTCTATTTTATCGTTCGTATTTTTTAATCCTTCTGAAAGCGCTTTTTCTAAATCGACTATAGCACCGTTAATATCAAAGTGATTATATTTTTGAATGCCGCTTTGCAGATATTCCTTCCCCAAGCCCTGTGCCAGCAATGCGATAGGTTCAAAAAAAATGAGGACGAATAATGAAAAAATTAAAAGGAGCGCTATTGGTTTGAGATGGTTATAAATGAAATTCACTTTTGTTGCCCTCCGTCTGGGGAAATTTCTTGGGATCAAAAAATGCTTGTCGGCTATTCTTTATCCAATCGTTCAAAAATCTTGATATTCAAATTATCTTCTGATATCTGGATATCTTTAGCAATTTCACGGTAACCGTTTCTTCTAAGAATGAGTTGATGAGGACCCAACGACAACGTTTGAATGAAACATGGAGAGGTTAGTATTTTGTTGTCGAATAAGATTTCACACCAGGGTTCTGTCCTGATATAAACAGTCCCTGTCATAGGAGCCCGATCGATCGTATCCAGAATGAATACAAAATCACCTTTATCCAGATTGGGATCACGAATTTTCCCGTATTGCGGGTGTTGGGTCGCATTGGAATATTTCTCAACTTTATCCTGCAAGAACAATCCCAGTTCCGTGCCCGTGATATAACCGTCCTTCGTCATGTCTCCTTCTCCCTGAACGGCCAAAACCAACTGTTCGGCGAATACACTTTCATCCGGAACCTCTTCTTCTTCAGTCCCGGAAACAATGAATTGCCTGACCGGCAGGTTTATTTTCTCGGATATCGCCTGCGGAATGGCCCGGCTCAAGGCAAAGATCGAACCTGAAAAGCAGCTGTCGAAAAAATAAAGCACGTGTTTCGCCTGTATCTGGCGTGCTTGATTCTCGAAATCCTGCATGCTGATCGTGCTGTCCATAAAAGCTGCCTGGTTCTGGTATGGCAGAGGGGCATCCGCCGGGACGATATATCCCAGTTGTCCGCCGTATGACATTTTTAGGGTATGGCCATGTCCCGCAAAAAAGAACAGTAGGCGGTTGTCGGAATCAATGCCGAAAGTATACATGAATTTGCGGATGGCATCGTGAAGTTCTTTTTTGGTGGGATTTTCAACAATCTCGACATCAAAGCCATGGCGCATCAATGCATTTTTGATTTTTTGACAATCTTTCACTGCATTGGGTAGATCAGGCCATCCGTTTGTATAATCGCTGATGCCCACCAAAAGCGCGTGACTTTCATGGTAGGATGCGACGACATTCCCTTCTTTGGATTTGATAATTTGTTTGAATCCCCTCGTATCTTTCGCAGGAATTTCGTAATTCGATAAAAGGAATAACAGGAAAACGGCTGCCTGTAACATTATTTTTTGTGACATTTTAAACCTCTAGTCATTTTTGGGTGCAAAATGTATCTTCTTGTACCAATCATAAAAATTGATAAAACCAATGAATGGAATGCTCCCTTTCATTCCAGGGGGGTGAATGTTTGTCCGGGAATTGAATGTTGTTATTTTGATATTAATATATATAACATTTTTCAAAAGGAATCAAGTCTTTTTTGTTAACTGAAATGTTTGAACCTCTCCAGACTCATCTGTTCTGGGATCTAAAGTCAATCGGACTTGATATTCAATTACAGACAAAAAGCGTATACTGTAAGTTTATCGTAAATCATATATAAGAAATTAGAAGCTCGCCCGCAGTTCGCAGCATGGAATCTTCGATCTGCAGGAAAAGAGACATTGATGTTCGCTCGCTTACAGCCTTGCTAGCCGCAGTGTAAGCGAGCGCCGGATTCAATTCTTTCGATATGCTATACGAAAAGTCTATGGGGTTCTTTTCTATCTTCCGCTCACCTCCGCGCGGCCGCCGCCCTTGCGGGCCCTGTAATCGTTGTTGTACATGGCTTCCAACAGTGCGGGCGGCAGCGAATAGCTGCCGGCAGTCACTGCATTGAGCTTGATCAGGAAATCCGCCGGTTGGTCGCTGTAACCCAGATCGAAAAACCACATGATCCGGTCGTCGCGGATGTCCGTGTAGTCAGCGGATGCGAGCCTCATCTGCTCCGTCCAGGACGGCATTTCCTCTCCGGAGAGCCGCGTGTTGTCGATCTCCCAGCCTGCGGGCAGGACCTGAACCAGAGCGAGATTTTCGATGTGATCGGTTGATAGCTTTTTCTGTACACGGAAATGGCCCCAGAAAGCCCTGCCCTGCCTGATGCTCGAAGGATTCAGGGCAGCGCCCTGCTCGTCCAGCCATTCCACGGACAAGGAGAGGTTCTTCTCCACATCATCCATTTTATAGACGAGCGGGATGCCGTTCCACTCCAGAACCGCGAAGGCGCGTTCAAGCCCCGCTTTCTTGTTCAGATCGATCTCCAGCGTTCCTCCGAATTCTTCAACCGGTAGGCCGACCGACAGATCCGTGGTCTTGAACGGGATCGTTTTCCCGCACGGCATCCGCACGCTGCCCGACAATTCGGTTTTTCCATCCGCCTTGAGGGCGGCCAGGTATTTGCCGAATGCGAGCAGCATGTAGCCTGTGGTCTGGGTGGAATACCAGGCTTCCGTGCCGAGCGCGGATACGATTTCATCCGCTGCCTTGTCGGCCTGCGGCCAGAATCCGAAAAGGGTGAGCATTTCAAGTATCATGGCCTTGTCCCGGAGCGATGACCCGAAAGTCCGGCCGAATTCCCAGTAGGGCTTGACATCCAGCCCTGCTGAACGGTTTATCTCCTCGGCCGTGCGGTCCACGCCCGCCAGTTTGTAGGAGCCTGCAAGCAGCCATTTTTCCGAATTGCTCATGTCCTTCAGGCTGTTTTCGCGCAGAAGGTTCATGGAGCCGATTTCCGGTTCCCCGGCAAGGGCCAGGAGGAAAACGCGGTACACGCGCTCCATCAGATCATCCCTCGTGCTGCGTGCAGCAGATTTCTGATGGCGAAGCCAGTTGCCAAAGAGGTCGGGAGGAACCGCGTATCCCAGTTTTTTGGCCTCCACCAGGAAATGCCCGGCATAACTGGTGCCCCAGACGGACAATTCGCTGCTGCCGGGCCAGTAGGTGAATCCGCCGGAGGGGAGCTGGAACCGGGCGAGCCGCTCGATTCCTTCGTTGATGTATTCATCGATTTGACGTGCATCCCGATCCGTGGTCTGAATGACTTTCTTTAAAAAAAGCTGGGGAAAGACGGCGGATACCGTCTGTTCGATGCACCCGTACGGATAATGGATCAACCCGTACAGGCGGCCGGTCGCGGACAGATCCGGCCTGCGCTGGATGCGCAGCACGGCCTCCTGCGCGCCGGCCAGTCCTTTCGGAACGGACATTCGGTGAGTCCGGCCGGGCTGCAGGGTCTCCTTGACGATCTCCTGGATTTTCGGAGAGGAGGGACGCACCGCAAGGTCTACGGTCTCAGATGCGCGATGCGAAGAGGACTGTGCCGCGATCGTGACCCGGGCTTCTCCAGCAGCCTGGTCCGCTTCCATGTCGAAGAAGATTTCCCTGTCGCCTTTTTCGCCGAATGTCAGGTCCTTTTCCCGGGGGCCCTGCACCTGAACCGGGCCCGAAGTCTTCACGGAAACCTGGACGCGGCCGATTCCGTCCTCCATGGCAAAGACGCTGACCGGAACCGTGATTTTGTCGCCGGGGCCCAGGACGCGGGGCAGGCTCGGCAGGATCATGAGGCCCGTCTTGACCGGCACGGTTTTCTCCGCCGAGCCGTAAACCGTGCCGCGTGCGGAGGCGAGCATCATGCGCACGGACCCCACATAGTTCGGCATTTCAAATTCGACCTCCGCTTTTCCGCTCCCGTCCGTCATCAGGGGTCCTGCGAAAAGGGCAACGGGCTTGAAGCGCTGCGCCTTTCCTTCGCGCATCTGGGATTCGCGATATTCCTCCTCCACGTCCCCGCCTATGGAAAAGACCTTGAACACGTCGCCCTTGTTCGCGCCGATGACCTGGGAGAAGAGGTCAAAGGTGCGCACCGCAAGCCGCACCTTTTTGAAGAAGGCCTTCCAGGGATCCGGCGTCTTGAATCCGGTCAGATCGAGCAGGCCTTCATCAACGACCGCGAGTGTGAACTGGGTGGATTTCCGGTCCTGTGTCTGGATCTTCACCCTAAACGGCTTGTTGGGTTCGAAGGATTCGGATGTTTGGATGGCGAGTTCCTGGCGTGAATTCACATCCTTGATCTGTATCGGAAGAACGCCGTACATGCGCAGCGGTCGGTCGTTTTCGGTCTGGGTGAAAGGCTGCAGGACCGAGACCGTCACATAGGCATTGGGTATCATTTCAGCGGTGATCGGGATTTTCAGCTGCATCTCATCGCTTCCGTCCGCATCGGTGCGGCCCGTGTACAGCACTTCCTCGCCTTTCTCGACGCATACCGTGACATTCCCCTGCTTCGGAGCCGGGAACCGGATCACTGCCTTTTCCCCTGGCAAGTATTCCTTCTTATCGGACGAGAGGAGCAGGAAATCCGCGCCTTCTCCGGAGGCCGGCATCTCGCCCCAGCCGTAGGCTTCGAAGAAAATCCCTGCCGTGTGGCCGCCCTTGTCCTCCACCTCCACCAGATACTCACCCGAGGATTCTGGTTTAAAAGTCAAGGTTGCAGCAGATGTCCCGGAGGCCAGCGTACCCTGTTTGATCAGCTTCGTGGAAAGGTCCTTTTTGAAGCGGAGCCGGTAATCGCTGCGGTCTTCGAATTCCCACCACCAGTACCTGCGGTTCGAATAAATCCGGTAATCCAGCATCCTTCCGGCCTGGGGTTCTCCGTCCTTGTTGACCAGGGCCACGGAAAGGGAGGTTTCCTGCCCGGTTTGGGCGCTTCCCCATCTCGTCTCCGGTTTCTTGAGACCGACATAAAAGGGATAGGAATGCACATCGATCGCAAGCGTATTTCTGTTACGCCTTCCGCCCCGTTCGAGAACATCGGCCTGTATCCCGGCCTGCATGCCGGAAGGCATGCTCCTTGGATCCGGAAGCTCCCAGCGCAAGGAAGCCCTGCCCTGCTCATCCAGTGCGCCACTGAACAGGTTTTGGGTGACGGGCTTGTATTCCTTCCCTTCATGGTCGAAGAGGAATTCAGGATACTTGGCAGGCGTCAGAGGCTGTTTGGCCAGCGTGCCAGCCACTTCCGCGTCCAGGCCGGATGCGGGATTTCCGAAAAGATAGGATGCCTGGACAGATGCAGTCAAAATCCTGTCCCTGGGCCCGAGGGCTTTCTGGTCCGAGGTAATGCGCACCTTGAGCGTGTACGGCGCCACGGTTTCGATCTTGAGCACATGCTGGAAAACACGGCTGCCCACAGTCATTTCCACGCGCCAGTTGCCTGTCGGATCTGTGGGCGATGTCCTGAATTCGAGATGATAGAAACCGTCTTTCGACTCCAGCAGGGTCCTGGAGAATACCTTCTGATTCCTCGGATTGAATATTTCGACAGGAACAGGATGATTGTCCGGGAAACTCCCTTCACGGTTCCTGGCGATGAGGCACAGATGAGCCGGATCGCCGGGCCTGTATACGCCCCTGTCCGTGTAGATGAAGGCCCGCATGCCTTCGGCCGACGCTTCTTCTCCTCCCACGTCGAACCCCGTGAGATTCCATTCCATCTCGCCGGGCTTGACGAGGCTGAGCTGACCGTCCTTGGAGGCTTCGATGTAGAACACATCCTCCTTCACATCCTTGAATTCCGCGAATCCGTTCGCATCCGAGCGACTTTCGGCGAGCACCTGGTTCTGATAGGACCGGAGCCGCACATCCGCGCCGGCGAGCGGGGATCCGGATTTGACCTGTGTCGTCCACACGAGTATTCCGGGCCCAGCCTTTTTACAGGTCATCCCGATGTCGCTGACCAAGAGCGGCTTGTAGATGCGGCCGTGGCGCCACAGGTAGCCGTCGGAAAAGGGGCTGGAGTAATAATCCTCCCAGTAAACCCTGTCCCGGCGCTCCCGGTCGTTCTCTTCATTCCGGTTCAAGTCGCCGTACATCATGTCCTTTTTTCTGAAAGAAAGGGCGACCAGGAAAAGGCCGTCCTTTCCCGGGATGATTTTCGAAAGGTCGATTTCATGCTGAAGCCACGCGTTCATGGCGTCGCCGATTTCCAGGGTGTCTTCCGCCGCCGTCACTCCGACGCGCCTCATTTCATGATCGTAGAATCCCTCATTCCTCGATTTGCCGCTGGACAGCTGCTCCTGCTGGAGGAACTGGCCGAGATTGGACTCGAACACGCGCTGAACGGAGATCCGGACGCGTTTCAGATTCACGGTTTGGAAGCGGAGCTTCATCTCGTTCATGGAGGGGAGGAACACGCCGTCGCTGGAGAAGCGCATTTCGGGCTTCATGTCCTCGAGCTGTACCTGTTGTATCTCCTCCCTCTGCGTGGAAGTGCCCCATCTGCTTTGAATGCCCCTTGAGACGGTCACGGTGTAGGTTTCACCGAAAACGAAATCCCCGTCCAGTCGGATCTCCTTGCCGGAAACGGTGGCGCGGTGCTGGACGTCCGGCTCCACCCGCACCAGGCCGGTGATGTCCTTGCGCGTGTCCAGATCATCCGAAAACAGGATCAACAACCCGAAACGGTCCGTCGCCGGTTGTTTGCTGATCGACACGACGCGCATGTCCTGCACGGCCGGAAGCTCCACAGATTGTTCGTGCAGCCTCATGAGATCCAGGTTCTCCTTCCGGACGCGGAGCTGGAAGGACTGAGGCTGACCGGTTCTCGGCAGGGGTTTTGTCTGGAAGGACACAGTTTTCCTGTCGCCGGACATTTGCATTTCGATCTCCACCGGCTGCCCCGCCTTTTCGAAGCTGAGGGACTTGCGCAGCGCTCCCTCCTCCACGGGTTCGCTGAAGGAGAGGCTGCCTTCGTACACGACGATGCCCGGATCCCCCGGTTTTTCCGGCCTGAAATCACCGGAAGCGGAAAGGATCTCCTGGCCGGAGGTTTCAAACCGGAAATCCAGGGTTTTCAGGCCGGTAATGTTTTTGGATCCCAGAAGGGTTTCCAGGTCCAGCGTTCCGTAATACGATTGCCTGGAGCGCAGCGTCTTCTCGGGCTTGAAGACCAGGGTCTGGCCGTCCTTCCAGAAGGTCTTGCCCCTGACCGCAGGATCGAAACGGAAAACCGGCTTCTCCACGGCAGGACCTATTTCACTCTCCCCGGCCACGGCGGATGTGAATCTCACCTCGATCTCCGCGCCCGGAGACAGGGGGCTGCGCGGAACATGGCTGATGAGCTGGACCACTTCCGGGCTGTAGTTGATTTCGCCTGTTTCCTGCTTTTTGGCACAGCCGGAAACGAGAAGCAATAACGCCGGGATGAACGGGATGATCCATACCGGCCGCATCGGTTTTCTTGTCCGCATGCGAACCTCCTGTTTTGGGTCCGGACGGGAGAAATCAGTTAGAAAAAAAATATATAATCTTATATTGATGAAGAGGTTGTTTTCCCTGCAGACACACGAAAGGCCGGCCTTCAGCGCAGCCTGCACGCGTCGCGGAGGTCGATGCGGTCGGCGGATCCGCCGGTCCGGATATAATCTCCGGTTCCCGGATCAAAACGGTAATCCCGGCCCCAGGCGTCCGCGCGCTTGAGGATTTCCTCCACGGCATCTGCGATGAACGAGATTTCCTCATCCGTCATGGTCGGGTGCGTGGAGATGCGCACCCATCCGGGCTTGCGGCTGAGATCGCCGTGATCGATCCGGTCCGTAATCGCCCGTGATTCGTCCATACCGATGTTCAGCAGGATGTGCCCGTATGTGCCCGCGCAGGAGCATCCGCCCCGGGTCTGGATGCCGTACTGGTCGTTCAGCAGCCTGACCATCAGGTTGTGGTGAACGGCCCGGGAATAAAACGACACGTATCCAATGCGGTTTTTCTGATCCGGCTCCAGAACCTGAATGCCCGGGATGGACAGCAGCCTGCCCATGAGCAGTTCCTTGAGCGCGTGTTCCCGCTGCCGGATCTGTTCGGCCCCCATTTCCTCCTTGAGCCGTAAGGCCAGAGACGCCTTGACCGCCTGCAGGAATCCGGGAGTGCCGCCGTCCTCCCTCGTCTCGATGTCTTCGTAGAAATGATGACCGCCCCACGGGTTGGTCCACTTGACCGTGCCGCCGCCGGGCTGGTCCGGAACGGATATCTGATAGAGTTCCCGGTTGAAGACCATGACGCCGGAGGATCCGGGGCCTCCGAGGAATTTATGCGGCGAGAAGAAAATGGCGTCGAGGCGGCGGTCCTTTTCCGGTGGGTGCATGTCGATCGGAAGATACGGGGCGGATGCCGAGAAATCCACGAAGCACAGGCCCCCGTGCCTGTGCATGATCCCCGCCATGTCATGATAGGGGGTCCAGATCCCCGTCACATTGGAGCATGCGGTGAAGGAGCCGATGAGCAGGCTGCGCCTGCTGCCCTCTGCCGCCAGTTCCTCCAGGTGGGCCAGGTCCGGCAGGCCCTGGGTATTCCTGCGCACGATGCGCACGTCGCACAGACATTCCTCCCAGGTGGTCTGGTTCGAATGATGCTCCATGTGCGTGATGAGCACCACCGGCCGCTCGTTTTTGTCCTGACGGATTTTTTTCTTGAATTTTTCCGCAACACGCAGGCCCAGGATGCGCTGGAATTTGTTCACGACGGCCGTCATTCCGAAACCTGCAAAGAGGAGCACGTCCTGCCCGGAGGCGTTCACGTGTTTCTTGATGATGTCATGCGCCTGCCTGTAGGCGTCCGTCATGATCGTTCCCGTGGTCGTCGTCTCCGTATGCGTGTTGGCCACGTACGGCCCCAGGGTTTCGGAGAGAAAGTTCTCGATCGGCCTGTACAGGCGGCCGCTGGCAGCCCAGTCCGCGTAGAGGATTTCCCTTTCGCCGGACGGGAAGGCATGCTTCTGCCTGTCGCCGATGATCCGGCTGCGGAAGGATTGGAAATGCCGCTGGAGAGGGTCCGTTTTTCCGGAAGATTTCATGTTCAACAGTTCCCTGATGCCGTCCGTTTCGCGGACAAGGACAGTCACTGGATGTAGAGACGCGGGACCCGGGTGTTGATGTTCGTCAAGACTTCATAGGGGATGGTGCCCGCCCATCCGGCCAGATCCCCGCATGTGACGGATTCCCCGCCGGATTCCCCGATCAGCACCACCTCGTCATCGTTGAACGCGCTGTCGGACTCGATGTTCACCACGATCTGGTCCATGGAGATGGCCCCAATGACCGGGTATTTTTTCCCGCGTATCAGGACATGCGCATGATGAGACATGGAGCGGATATACCCGTCTCCGTATCCGACCGGCACGGTCACTGCCCTCACCGGATGATCGCTTCTCCAAGTGGATCCGTACCCGACTGGATGGCCGGTTTTGATGATCTTGAAATACACGACTCGAGATTTCCAGGAAAGCACGGGCTTCACGGGGATGGAGCGAACGGCCTCCGAAGTCGGATAGACCCCGAACAGCAGGATGCCGGGCCTCACCAGATCCAGCCAGGCTTCCGGCATCTGGAGAATGGCGCCGGAATTGGCCATGTGGCGGAGGGGAGGCGCCGGGATGCCGCGTTTCTCAAAGAAGGACAGCACCTCGAGGAACCGCTCCAGCTGGAGCCGGGCATCGGCCAGGTCTGCGGAATCCGCGCTGGCGAAATGGGAAAAAATCCCCTCAATCTCGACGTGGCGGCATTTCAGGGCCGTTTCGAGAAAGGATCCGGCGCTGTAGTAATGGACCCCGATTCTTTCCATGCCGGTGTCGATTTTCAGATGCACGCGGGCCGTAACGCCCATCCTGCCCGCTGCCTCGTCGACCTGCCTCAGCTTTTCCAGCGAGGATGCAGTAATGGTCAGCCCGTGCTTCAGGAAATGCGGCACCTGGTTTCCGAAAATCCCGCCGAGCACCAGGATGGGAAGCCTGACGCCGGCCTCCCTGATCAGTATCCCTTCCTCCAGCACGGCCACCCCGATGTAGTCCGCGCCCATTTTCTCCATCGCCTGGGCGATGCGCACCATTCCGTGCCCGTATGCATTCGCCTTGAGTATGGGCATGATTTTGGCAGGCGAGACCTGTCGCCGGATGGCCTGAAAATTTTCAGAAAGCCGGCACAGGTCTACTTCCACGTGGGTGGGCCGCACCACCTCGTCCATGCTGATGGTAGGATGATTCAAAGGCTGGGCCATAGGCAAAATTTACATGATATGGATCTATAAATCAAGGCGTTTATGGCGGGATTTCCTTTTATTGCGAAACGGATTTTGGCGAAAACATTTTGTTTTTTCAACCATTTTATTTAATTTAAAAGACTTAAATGGGAGTCCCGGATGAACCTGATCACCCTGACTTTTGAAATCCATGAAGAAGACATCGATCTGATGATTCAGCGGCTTTCCGCACTGACACGGTCCTTTCACGAGGAGGCCATGGACCTTTCCTTATACCAGTCCTCTTCGGAAAGAAAGCGTTTCACCATGATGATTCATACGGACAAGACCGCGGATGACATCGCGCTGTTCATCCAGATGCATCCCGAGGCGAGGTCGTTTTTTGAGTCCGTCAAGGACAGCACGGGTCGCATGGTTTTGTCTTTTCTGGAGCGTCGGATATAGAGCCATGATCGGCAGCCCGGTTGAGCACGCGCACAAGTCGGAACCGGCCCTCTTCGAGGGCGGCGGATTCCAGCTGGACGGCCCCGACGGCATCGACCGTCTGGCCGAATGGCTGCATCTGGATCCCGCGGACATGAAGCGGGTGGCGGACGTGTACCCCGTGCGCATCAACCGTTATTTCGGAGACCTGCTCAGGGCGAGGGGCCCATCCATCGCCAGGCAGGTTGTCCCGGACCCGGCTGAACTGGCGGATGAAAAAGGGTTGGAGGATCCGCTGGGCGAGGAGCGGGACAGCCCGGTCCCCCATCTGACCCACAAGTACCCGGACCGCGTCCTGCTGCTCGTCACCACCGAGTGCGCCGTGTTCTGCCGCTTCTGCACGCGGAAACGCAAGATCGGCCGCGAA
>Ga0233423_10000797_pt1 | contig 16089 bp, 14 predicted proteins | sample Watercolumn_Mata_FD_180713 | JGI IMG/M metagenome (GOLD analysis project Ga0233423, IMG submission 180713) | Freshwater microbial communities from Lake Matano, South Sulawesi, Indonesia - Watercolumn_Matano_2014_112_MG | ecosystem: Environmental > Aquatic > Freshwater > Lake | place: Indonesia...
GGTATCCCGAATAGGTCACCAGGGAAGTGTGGCGCCAGATCGAATCCTTCGCCGGCTATTCCTTCTCCAAGGCACATTCGGCTTCCTATGCCGTAGAAAGCTACCAGAGCCTGTACCTGAAAGCGCATTTCCCTTTGGAGTTCATGGTCGGCGTCATCAACAATTTCGGCGGATTTTACCCGTCATGGGTCTACCTGAACGAGGCGAAGAACTGGGGTGCGCGCCTACACCTGCCCTGCGTGAACCGGGGAGAGTACAGAACCTGCCTGAGAGGTGAACAGGACATTTACGTAGGCCTGGCCCATATTGCAAATCTCGAATACCGGCTTGCCCGGACAATCAGCGAAGAGAAGAAAACGAATGGCGATTATCAGGATATGATCGATTTTGTGGCCCGGCTGCCTGTTCCCATCGAACAGCTTGTCATCCTGATCCGGGCCGGGGCTTTCCGGTTCACGGGAAAGCCCAAAGCCGCCCTGCTGTGGGAAGCACATATGCTTGTAACGAAAAACAGTGACATAGCAAACCGGGGCGAAGCGAAGTTCCCCGGAGCCAATGTAAATTCTCTCTTCGAAACACCTGTCAGAAAATTCGAGCTTCCCGCCCTCTGGCAATCGCAGCTCGAAGAGATCTACGATGAGATCGAACTGCTTGGCTGGCCCGTTACCCATACTTGGTTCGACCTCCTCGAAACCGGCTTCCGCGGAGAGATCATGGCATCGGAGATGAGCCGGTTTGCCGGGAAAAAGGTCAGGATGCTCGGCTTGCTGGTTACGATCAAGTATGTGCGTACGGTGAAAAAAGAATGGATGCATTTCGGAACCTTTATCGATGTGAAAGGGCAGTTCTTTGATACGGTTCACTTTCCTCCGGTTGTGAACCAATATCCGTTCCGTGGCGACGGCATCTACCTGGTGCTGGGGAAAATCGTGGAAGAATTCGGATTTCCCAGCCTGGAAGTGGAGAAAATGGCGAAGATGCCGGTGCAGCCCGACCCGCGGGGAAAATGATTACTGGAACAATCCTTCTTATCAACAATCAATGAAAATTCATAATTTGTAAATAACTTTGTTTCATGAAGAGACTTGTTGAAGATGCTCAGGTTGAGTTGTACCAGGGTGATTGCAGGGAGGTTTTAACACGATTTCCTGAAAGTTATTTCGATTTAATCATTACATCACCTCCTTATGCCGATCAGCGGAAAAATACATATGGAGGAATCCCTCCCGGCAAATATGTCAAATGGTTCATTCCCATATCACAGCAGTTGCTTCGCGTGTTGAAACCGACAGGCACATTTATATTAAACATTAAAGAACGCGTGTCAGATGGAGAGCGCAATACATATGTTCTTGAGTTAATTATGGCTATGAGGGAACAGGGTTGGTTATGGACCGAGGAATTTATCTGGCATAAAAAAAACTGCTATCCGGGAAAATGGCCGAATCGTTTTAGAGATGCCTGGGAGAGGCTTATTCAATTCAACAAAGCAAAGACCTTCCATATGTACCAGGATGAAGTCAGGGTTCCAATGGGTGATTGGGCCAACACCCGGTTGAAGAACCTGAGCAGCACAGATAAGATTCGGGATAACTCCAAAGTTGGAAGTGGCTTCGGATAGAACATTTCAAACTGGCTTGATCGTGATATGGCATATCCCACCAATGTATTGCATATGGCAACGGAATGTAGTAATAGAAACCATAGCGCGACATTTATGGAAAGCCTTCCGGAATGGTTTATAAAACTCTTCACAAGACAGGGGGATGTGGTCCTCGATCCCTTCATGGGATCTGGCACTGCGATAGTTGTGGCACAACGAATGAACAGAAAAGCATTAGGTATAGATTTTCTTCCGGAATATTATAAAATCACCACCGAGAGGTTGGATGAAGTAATGCAGTGGACTTTACTTGAACCTGATAAACATTGCGAAATAATCAATCATAGACCAACCGGACTGGTCTCAGAGGGCGGCTCAAAAGGCCGCCTTCTTTTTTGTTTTTGCGCTCAGGCCGCGCGGGCCCCGTCACCGCCGGCCGGTCAGTAACTGGACCCCCGACGGCGTAATTAGGTAAGAGATGTCCCGGAGCCCTGCCCCTTGCATCCAGCCCCTGATCTCATGTCCGGTATACGTATCTCCATGCCTGGTTCCAACCAGCATATTGATGGCAAAGATGGCCCCTTCAGCAGGAGCGGTTCTGTCCTCGTTCATGACGTGGTCGAGGATCACCAGCCGCCCGCCCGGTAGTAATGCATCAGCCCCTTTCCGGATCAGCAGTTGGTTCTCTTCGGGGGAATTGATATGGATGATTGCCGACATCAGGACCAGGTCGTATCCGGAGCCGAAATCATCCTTCAGGTAATCTCCGGCCAGCACAGAGATCCTGCCCTGTAAACTCTCCCCTTCCTGAGGGTAGGGTTCAGGAGCGGCCAGATACTTTTCAGTCAGTTTCACAATGTTCGGCAGATCAAAAATGACACCCGTCATCAGTGGATTACGTCGCAGGAACTCCAGGGTAAACGCCCCCGATCCTCCCCCTACATCCAGCATACGGGTTGCCTCCCGAAGATCGAGCACTCCGGCCACTTCGATCGCCTGGGCGATCCCCCGGCGGTGCATCGCAGCGATGAATGCTTCCTGCCATTCCCCGGGTCGTTCATTGATCGGCTTCTCAAATAACAGGGAAGTGCCGGAGAAAACAGCATCTGTAAGGGTGCTCCAGGTTTTCCAGGTATGGTTTGTGAGGGCAAGTCCGCTCAGGTACGCTTGAGATCCCGTAACGAGGTACTTTTCCGAGAAACCGGTATTCGTGAATACTCCGTTGCTTTTTTGCAGCAGTCCGCATGACACGAGTGCATTCAGCAGCCGGTCGGTGGCCCTCGGTTTCGTGCCCAGGTGTGCGGCAACCTCTTCCGATGATTGCCCGTTTCCGCACAGGTGGTCGAATATTTTCAATTCCGCAGCCGAAAGAATGATCCTGCTGATCCGGAATGCATTGACCAGTTCCATGAACCGGGCCGGATCGGAGATCGCGTGGGTGGGATAATCAGTCATTCTGATATAAGGTTATAAGGTCAGGAAATCAGGAGGTTAAGAGGGAAGGAGGTTATTCCGTGAGCCCCAGCACAGTTACCCCCTGGTCATAGACAATATCCACAGGGATATTCCTGGTCCTGAGGAGTTCGAGCTCGGCCTGGAGACCCGGCCCGATCGCTCCGTTTGCTTCCAGATATGCCGAAGCCCCGGGGTAATCCCCGTCCCCTTCGAACACAAGCACTTTGGAAGCCCATTCGTTCACGGCTTCCCGGGTCTTTTCCATGTTAACCCGGTAGGTGCCGTCGGGTCGCCGTTCGAAAGCTCCTTTATCACTGAAGAAATTGAAGCACATCATGTTGGCTTTTCCATGGGAACTGCTGGCTCCAAACCGTACCGACCGGAACATACCGGCCAGGTATGTGACGTAACAATCTTCGGGAGTTATACCTGTGATCTCCCCCATGCCTATCAGTTTCACAATCATGAACAGTCCCAGAATGTCGGCTTTCGCTTCTTCAAAGGCACTGTATTTTTCTTTCAATGCGCCCCGCACCGTCCCTTTACCGGTGACTGTGTTTCGTATCCCCAATCCGTGAGCCACCTCGTGGAACATGATATTGCTGAAGAAAGCATCAAATGTGATGTGAGCACGTTGTGAGGAGTCTATAAGAATCCCTGCAATCGGCAACAGGATATGCATGAATTTTGCCTGCATGGCGTTTTTCAACTGCAGGCGGCGGCTCCCTTTTTTCATTTGCACCTTTTCGTCGTTCGGGAGGTTGATGGCAATGGTCTTGCTGCCGCAGTTCATATCCCCGGCACAATAGATGATATCGTAGGCATTCAGGTCGGAACCGCCACCGGGCTTTTCCTGCTTATACCGGGCTTCCACCGGCAGTTCACTCTGCAACAATGGAAGAAAGGCAGTGAATTTCTCCAGTTTCCGGCTCCATTCTTTATCTTTCACCAGGACGGCTGCTTCGTATGCGGTTTTATAACCAAAAAGCTGGTCCTCGTAATTTTCGATCGGCCCGATCACAATGTCCACCGTGTTGTCTTTCATGTCCATCCATGCGATATCGGAAGGATAGTAGATGTCGGTGACCAGCGCTTCAGCTCTCAGCTCCAGGTATTTTTTCAGGCCGGGATCTTCGGCAAGGGTGGCGGCCTGTTTCAGCAATCCGGCAGCTTTCTCCAGGTTTTCCCGATATTCCTCGTGATACCAGACCGATCGCAGTGAGCTGTCGGGATTGAACCGGATCACAGTGTAGAGACTGGTTTTATCAGGATCAGCCCATTGCTCAAAAGCAGTTTTTTCCATGTTTACCGGATAGAAATTGGCTCCGGACGGCTTTTCACCGAAGCCGGGAAGGAAAGGTCGGTCACCGTTGAGCCGCTCCCAGGGGCCATAGTTTATCTCGGCAAAGGCCCGTGAATCAGGATATGTCAGACTTTGCAGGAAGGAGGCCTTGTCCCCCGGGAAGGTCTGCTGCCAGAACAGTTCGTCCATGATCCGGGAGGCCTCGATCAGCAGAGGGATCATCTGTTTTTCGGCCGGAGTTAATAAGGACAGGTCAGTGGTAAGACGCACACGGACATATTCGCTGAGCTTTGCCTGCATCAGGGAATCAGAGGAATTTTGCTGCGATGTGTTCCCTGCCGGGTGACATCCCGTCAGAAGCAGGATAAAGCCGCATGAAATCAGGAGAAGATGGAACCATTTTTTCATAGACCGGATCTTTAAATGTTTCGGAATTTGATGAGGATGTAATTATTCGTATGTTTGTCTGTCAAATCCTCAGCAAAAGTAATGGTAATATTGTTTAACCCTAAAAAGTAACGCAGCTATGTCAGGAGTAGCATGGGCAATCATCATTGCCTTTTTGATCGTCATTTTTTTTGCCGGCATCCGGATCGTCCGCCCCACGCACCGGGGATTGATTGAACGGTTTGGGAAATACAGCAGGTTCGCCAATCCGGGTTTTCACTGGATCATCCCTGTCATCGAGAAAATGTTCCAGGTGAACATAACCGAAAAAATGATCGACGCTGAGCCACAGGAGATCATCACGAATGATAACCTGAATGCGAAAGTGGATGCCCAGGTCTATTTTAAGATCAAGGCCGATGAGGACAGCGTCAAGGCTTCGCAATACTATGTGAACCGGATCGAATGGCAGATCGTAAACCTGGCGAGGACTACCCTGCGTAATATCATTGGGACCTTAACCCTGAAATCGGCTAACAGCGAGCGCGGAAAGATCAATAAGGAGTTGCATTCCACCTTGCTGGATGAAACGGCGAACTGGGGGATTGAGATCGTGCGGACGGAGCTCAAGGAGATCGAACCGCCCAAGGATGTGCAGGAGACCATGAACAAGATCGTGAAGGCGGAGAATGAAAAAATCGCCGCCATTGATTTTGCCACTGCCCAGGAAACCCAGGCCGACGGATTGAAACGAGCCGAGATCCGGAAAGCGGAAGGGATCAGGCAGGCCGCCATTCTCAAAGCCGAGGGAGAAGCCCAGGCGATTGCACTGGTCAACGAAGCCGCCGAGAAATATTTCATTGGAAATGCCCAGCTGCTGCGCAGGATACAGGCATTGGAAACCTCGCTGAAGGACAATGCGAAAATTATCGTTCCCGAAGGCAGCGACCTGGTGAATGTGCTGAGCGAAATGGCCGGTGTAATCCCGGTCATGAAAAAGAAAACGGGCGAGCAGTAAGCGGGATCAATCCCTTATTTTCTCGTTTTTTCTTCCCGGATTTCATTCAGTTTTCGCAGGAGATCGTGCATCGAATTCTCCGTTTCCTGCTTGATCTTCAGGATCAGATCCGTCACCGATTTATAGGAGCTCATCGATTCCTCCCTGAATGCCTGCATCTCCCGTTGCGCTTCCTGATGCCTCGCATCATGGGATGATTTCTCCTCCTGATGCAGGAGCTCCATCTTTTCACACCGAAGGCTGACCTCCCGGAAAGCGGTATCTATCCTGGATTCCAGATTCCGGACAGCCGTATTCACTTTTTCAAGCATTTCGGCTTTGTCCAGGAGATTGGCTGCGTGATGATCCTCATGCTTCATCCGGAGCTCCCCGATCTCTCCGGAGTGACCGGCAATGGCTGCACGGAATTTCCTGTGCGAGTCGAACCAGAGGAACCACAGAGCCAGGATCAGAATGAACAGGATGACAGGGATCAGGACCGCCATGAGGGTGCCTGATTTCTTCTGTGTGGACAACCGGTTATCCAGGTCAGCCTGAATGGTTTTCAGGCGGAAAAGAGAGTCCTGCTGCAGGGTGATCCGGTTTTCGTGGTCAGTGAGCAGCCGGTTCAGGCTGTCGAGGAGGTGACGCTGAAGTGTGAGTTGTTTCTGCAGGTCCTGAGTCGACTTCCTCACTCGGGCCAGCGATTCCTGTAGCCGTTTTTTTTCAGCCTGGAAATTCTTGGTGGTCAGATAATCTGTGCCCTGACCTGCCGGGTGCATGGGAAGAAGAAACACCCATGCCAGGAAAATCACATACTTTTTCATGGAAATTATTTTAAGCCCTTAAATATAAGGCATAAATCCAAGGTTGTCAACTTTCCGGAGAAATATTTTATCCGGGGACCATTTTTTCTAACTTTGCTATTCCCAAATGTTTCAGATCATGAGAGCACTTTTCTTTACAATCCTGATCATCCTGGCGTTACCGGGATTGAATTCCTGCGAAAAGATCAAAGGAAAGGGCGACGTGGTTTCCGAGATCCGGAATATCACCGGCTTCAACGGGTTAAGCCTGGCCCTCAGCGGCACCATTTTCTTCACATCCGATTCGGTGTATTATGTGGAAGTCCAGGCCCAGCAGAATATTCTGGATGTTTTGCAAATATACGTGGAAGGGCCTGCAGCCAATCTTGTGATACGGTTCAAACCCGGAGTGCATGTCGGAAACCACGAGCCAATCCGGATATTCATTGCAGCTCCCGACATACGGCAGATGTATATCAGTGGCTCGGGAGCGATCAATGTCGTCAATCCGATGGAAGAGCCTTACCTGGAAACCACTATCAGCGGAAGCGGAACCATTTCCATTATCGAGCTCGATGCAACTGAATTCCGTGCCACCATTTCCGGATCAGGGAATATTGAAACTTCGACCGGTAAAGTGAATTACCAGCATCTGCTGATCAGCGGTAGCGGGAACATCAATCAGGTAGGAGTAGAATCGGACACCACCTATGCCACGATCAGCGGCTCAGGAGATATCTCCGTATGGGTCAATGAGTTGCTGGATGTAACCATCTCGGGAAGCGGCAACGTGATGTACAAAGGTCAACCTGTGATCAACAGCCATATTTCGGGCTCGGGAAGTATCATCAGGATTTAACACATGAAGCAATACATCATGTTGATCCCGGCAGTCTTGATGGCTTCCGGAGTGCCGGCACAAACGAACATTACGATCAATAACCCTGAAGCGGTTCAGGTGCTTCTGGGGAACTATGACCCTGCCCAGTATACTCCGCCGGTCATCATAAACGATCCCGATTCCATTCTTGCTGGTATCGTAAACCGGGTCTCCAGGGACACGATGGTTTCCTGGCTGCAGCACCTGGACAGCTATTACAACAGAAATACCGGCTCCGATACGGTATCCAACATCCGTGGCATTGGAGCGGCAAGAAGATGGATCTTTCAGAAATTCAACGAATTCAGAGCACTCAGTGGAAACCGGCTGGTAGTTTCATACAACGATTTCGACGTTTCCATCTGTGGTCAGACCCATCATCGTAACGTTCTGGCCATCCTTCCCGGCCTGGATACAACGCAAAAAGAGATCATGCTGCTGGAAGGACATTTCGACACCCGGTGCAGTATTCTCTGCGATACATCATGCTATACACCAGGCATGGAGGATAACGGTTCGGGAACAGTGCTCGTAATGGAACTTGCCCGGATCATGATGCGATATGCGTACGACCATACAATCGTCTTTGCCTGTCTTACCGGGGAGGATGAAGGATTGTTCGGTGCAAAGGCTCTATCGACCTGGATGAAAAACAATAATATACCCATTCGGGCGGTGCTCAATAACGACATTATCGGAGGATTCATCTGCGGCATGACTTCCTCTCCTCCGGGTTGCCCTTACTTTAACCATATCGACAGCACTCACGTCAGGATTTTTTCGTTTTCCCAGGCGAACGATTCGGCCAGGATCTCCCCGCATAAGCAACTTGCCCGGTACATCAGGATGCACCAGGAAGAGGCGATTAATCCACTCCTTGAGACTCCTATGACCATCAACATCATCATTGCAGAGGACCGTACCGGGCGCAGCGGTGACCATATCCCTTTCCGCCAGAAGGGGTACACTGCCATCCGCTTCACCTCACAAAATGAACATGGCAACGGCCAGGGAATTCCGCCCGACCGCCAGCATACCTCCGACGATATCCTCGGATTGGACCTGACGATCCCTCCCGACGGAATCATCGACAGCTTCTTTGTGGACCCGCATTATCTCCGCCGGAACACGCTGATGAACGGAGTGAACCTCGGCTGGCTTGCCATTGCTCCTCCTTCTCCCGATCCGGAGTTTATCCCCACAGGGAGTGGTTTGGAAATCATCCTGCACGGTACCGATTCACTCCACCAGCACTACCGGGTGGGATTGAGGACAAAAGGCTCTGGTTCGCTTTACTTTGACACGATATACACCTTTACCGGGACAAACCACCTGACTATCGAAAACCTGGATCCTTCCAAAACATATTATTTCAGCGTGTCGAATGTTTCGAATGGCGTGGCAAGCTTATTCTGTGATGAATACTCACTTTTCCCCGTGAACATAGAAGGATATCTTGAGAAGGAATGGGGGATCATTCTCAACCAGAATGCCCCGAACCCTTTCATGACCAGCACTGCAATAGAGATCCTTGCCGACCAACGGGTGCAACCCACCGATGCCCTGCTGATCGTATCAGATCTTACCGGGCGTATAATGGAAACAATCCCGTTGAACCTTTCCCCCGGCCTGAATAAAGTGGATTATTCACCCGGCAATGGGATCCATGGCATGCTGACTTATTCCCTTGCGATGAAGGGAACGGTGGTGTGCACAAAAAAGATGTCTGTTCTGTAGAGGAGACCTGATGGACTGAAATTACTTCAGAATTCCCTGGGAAAATAAGTTGCCAACATTGTAGAAATCATCCGGAATATAGCGTAACTCATGCGAAAGAGGTATGATTATTTATGTCGGTTTTTACGGCATATGAATTTACCGACAGCCCGTTGCAATGCGATCGAACGAAGTACATAAACAAATAAGTAGTCACAACAAATTGAAAATTATGAGAAAGTTAATGAACACACGAGTATTGTTTTTAGGTTTTTTACTCCTGGTCAGCCAGTCAATTCTTGCAGGACCAGATGATGACCTTATCAATTCCTGTAAGAAAGGAGATATCGACGGTGTTAACAATGCTCTGGTTGCCGGAGCAGACGTTAATATGTTGGATGGAAACGGGAACAAGGCAATTTCTGTCTCCTATTTCTGGCCGGAGATCACCAGATTATTGCTTGAAAAAGGAGCCGATCCCAACAAAGGGAATTATCCCGCGCTCATTTCCGCCTGCAATGTGTATTCGGCCGAGGTTGTGGAAATGCTGCTTGCAGCCGGCGCCGATCCGAACAAGACAGGTATTTCAGATCCTTCGGTTACGTTTAAGACCCTCATTGCAAATGAAAAAGCGAAGGGAAAGAGTGCTAATCAAACCCTGATCAAAGCATGGGAAGGCGCAATGGCAAGTCTGAAACCAAGCGAAGTCGAACTGATGAATACAATCGTAATGGGAACCAATGCGGTTTCATGCCTGAAGATGGTCATTGAAAAAGGGGCGAACCTGAAATTGAAAAACGGAGATTATGCCATTGATGTATTTTCTGCCTATTCTTTGTCGAAGGAAGAAAGAAAAAAGAGCTGTGCCGCGGGGGCGTCCAATATCGAGGCTTTTGGAATAAAAGTTCCCGACTGGTATAGGAATTTACCGGACGACAGGATCGGCACTGCGACCGAAATGCTGGAATTGCTTGCAAAAGCCGGTTCCGACCTGAACCAGCCAAATACCCTCGGACTCACACCGCTGGTAGTGGCGCTCAAAAGCTGCAATGCTACTCCCGAAGGGAAACCAAGCAAACTGGAAGTCGTTAAGAAACTTATTGAACTGGGGGCCGACCCTAAGCTGACCGGAACACAAAAGTTCCCAAGGGGCGAAGCTGTTTATTATCCGGTCTGCCTTGCCGCTCAGTTCGGTGATGTGGCATTAATGAGCACAATGCTCGATAAAGGTGCCGATATAAATTCAGCCACCACAACCGCGTGCCTTTCGATGTACAACGGTACATGGGGAGGCGAAGGGTATACGCCTCTGATTATTGCCACAATGGTGAAAAACTTTGAGGTTGCAGAATTTCTTGTCACCAAAGGAGCCGATATCAGGATAGGCACAACAGGATATGCTATAATGGAAACATCGCTTGAGGATGTGAAGTGCCTTGTCAGTACAAAGAATAAAACCCCCATTTACTGGGCTGTCGAGAAGAACGACATGGAACTGGTGCAGATGATCGCTGATAAAATGGTATGGAAATTCAACCCCGATTTTTCATTCAATGTAATATCAGATGTTTCACAAGTCAATATGGGAGCATACACCGTCGGGTGTAGGAAGGGAAGAGAGAAACTCTTTCCCAGCGCCTATGCCAGTGAGATCGGAAACAAAGATGCTTATAAATACCTGATCGGAAAGGGCCTGTAACGGGTTAATGTCCCCCTGTCGTAGGGCAGGAAGCAGGAGGTGGTAAGTTTTCTGCTCTTTCTTTTTATTCAAAGTTGCAATCCCCGGTTGAATCCGGAGTGGAATTTAGATAGTGTATAAATTACATTCAGGGATTCGATCCGAAACAACTATATATATATTTGCATCGATAAATAAACGGTTCCTCCTATGCCCGACCAGATCAAGCGACTTCTGATTGCCTTTGTGGTCTTCGTGGCGCTGTTCCTCGTAATCCGCACCCTCTTGATACCCAAATCATTCGGAAAATTTGGTCATTACAGGGCCGATGCCATCGACGAACAAGCCCTGTTACCACTCCGGTATGCAGGCAGGAAAGCGTGCCTGAAGTGTCATGAAAACATGGTGAATGAGGTTGCCAACGGATTTCACAGCTCCCTCTCCTGTGAAGGTTGTCACGGACCTTCCTACAGGCATGCCATATTCTCCGGTCAGGCCGATACGGCCAGCCTGCCCGATTCCCTGCGGGTCACCAGGCCTTCCGGGAGGGCGTACTGTGCCAGGTGCCATGATCAGAATGCTGCACGGTTTAAGCTGATCGCCGATTCATCCGGTCTTGTCAAGGTAAAGATGATTGTGGAACAAGAACACAATCATTTCATAAACCCGGAAACGAACGAGATCATTCATTGTGCCGAATGCCATTACCCACATTCACCATAAAAAACAGGAAAATGAAACCATCACGGAGGAAATTTCTGAAGACCGGAATTGCCATTGCCGGAGGAATGGTAGCCACCTCCCTGCTGAAGCCATTCAACGGGATCCTGTTTGCCACGGAAGAGCCAAAGGGAAGCGGGCCATGGTACGGCATCGGGATCGACATAGAAAAGTGTATCGGATGCGGAAACTGCGCAGGATCCTGCAAACAGGAGAACAATGTGCCCCGGCAGCCATTCTATTTCCGGAACTGGGTGGAACAATACACAGTCATGACCGACGGCACGGTTAAAGTGGAATCACCGAACGGGGGAATTGACGGATTCAGGCAGTCGGTCCCTGACAGGGATATCTTCAAATCCTTTTTTGTACCGAAGATGTGCAATCACTGCTCCAAGTCGCCTTGTACCCAGGTTTGCCCGGTTGGTGCTGCCTTCGAAACCCCCGATGGCGTTAATCTGGTCGACGGAAGATACTGTATCGGTTGTGGATACTGCATACAGGCCTGCCCGTACGGATGCCGATACCTCCATCCGGAAACCCATGTGGTGGACAAGTGCACATTGTGTTATCACCGGATCACCAAAGGATTGCTTCCCGTTTGCTTTGAAGTGTGCCCCACTCACGCCCGGATCTTCGGCGATCTTCGCGATAAAGATGGGGAACTGGTCAGGTTTCTGAAGGACCATACCTGCCGGGTACTGAAACCTCATCTGAATACCGGCCCCAAGCTTTACTACAATGCATTAAATGAGGAGGTGAGATAATGGATGATCATTTTCAACGGTTGTATGAGGTGCTGAACCAGGTCCAGGGATATATCTATCCCAATGAGATTGAAACATACTGGAGCGTCCTCATCGTTCAGTATCCCTTCATCACGGGCCTCGTAGCAGGAGCCTTTATCCTGGCCTCTCTGGAACGGGTATTCAATGTCAGGGTGCTCCGACCTACTTACCATCTGGCATTGCTGACCGCCCTTGCATTCCTGATTGTCGCAGTGATGCCGCTGGTGAGCCATCTGGGCAAACCTTTCAGGGCATTCGAGATCATGACCACACCGAATGCCCAATCGGCAATGGCGATCTTCGGATTCGTATATCTCTGGTACCTGATGGTGGTCCTTGTGCTGGAGATCTGGTTTGACTACCGCAGGGATATGATCGTTTGGTCCACCCAAACCGGCAACCGGTTCAAGCGGTTTCTGTATAAGATACTGACGCTCGGCTCCAGGGATATCTCCCCGAAAGCACTGCGGTTTGACGACAAGGCGGGTTATGTGATCACTCTGATCGGGATCCCTTCTGCGTTTTTACTGCATGGATACGTGGGATTCATTTTCGGATCCATCAAGGCGAATCCCTGGTGGTCCACCGTGCTGATGCCCGTCATCTTCCTGTTCTCCGCCATGGTATCGGGCATCGCCCTGGTCATGTTCATCTACATGGCCGTATCTTATTTCCGGAAGATCAGGTCCGATATCCTGTGCCTCGACACTATCGCCAAATTTCTGTTCTATATCCTGATCATGGATTTCTCACTCGAAGCTCTTGACCAGGTTCACCGGATATATGAAGCGGAGGAGTCCTTCGAGATCCTTTCGCTCCTGGTCAACGGGAAATTATATATCAGTCTCTTCATATTCCAGATTTTCCTGGGAACTCTCGTCCCTCTTATCACACTCGCTGTGTTCCAACTGTACAAACCGGCTGAAAAGATACGCAGAGCTGCCTATTTCATCATCAGCGGCCTGGTTTTGTTCGGGATCTTTTTCATGCGCTGGAATGTAGTCATCGGAGGGCAGCTTTTCTCCAAAAGCTTTTATGGTTTCACTGCCTATAAAAGCCAGCTGATAGGGGCCGAAGGAACTCTGATGGCTCTGTTCTGGTTCCTTGTTCCGTTTGCGATCCTTGCCTTTTTCCTCTGGCTGCTCCCGCCATGGAAAAAGAAGCAGGAAGACGATCCTCATGAAATTCCGACTGCCGTCACCCAGCCGGAAGCGACTGTTCGATCAGGAGATCGCATGCCTTGAAAGGCATTTCCTGGTTTTGTTATCAAGGTTTTCTTTACGTAAAAAGGAGGCACTTTGTCTGATGTAACCAAGCAGGAACTTCCGGATAGAAAGAACCTGCACGAATTAATTGCCGGCCTGGAATCCCGTATCGCGAAACTGGAGAAAAAAGTGAACATACTGGCTTCGCATGGTACCTTCTCGTATCTGGAACCTGAGGAAGCCGATCACGATAAAATACCGGTTCACGGGGAAGCAGAGCGTGACGGTGATTCACTCCTGGAATCAAAGATCGGAGAATATGGACTGGCATGGCTGGGAAATATTGTCCTGTTCTTCGGCATCATCTTCCTGACACAGTATTTCACCAACCTCGGACTGACGCTGGTATCTTCTATTCTTGGTTTCGGGGCAGTCGCAGGGATTCTGATCCTCTCGCGTTCCCTAAGGAGATCCTATTCATACATGGCAGGAATTTTCGGCGTCTTTGCACAGATACTGCTTTTTTATATGACTGTGCGGCTCCATTTCTTTACGGGGCATCCCATACTTCCATGGAAAGGACCGGCCATTATCCTGCTGATGATAGTGATTGGATCTGAGGTGTACCTTGCCTTCAGGCGAAACTCTGAATTCTACGCGGGACTTGCGCTGATCATGTCCGTTACTGTCTCCATCATCAGCGATACCACACATGTGATGCTGTTGTTCGTCACACTCACTGCGGCAGGAGCCACGTTTTTCCTGTTCAGGAAACACTGGTACCGGATCTTCATGCTCTCAATAATTTTGACATATCTTACGTTTCTTTTCTGGATTCTGAATAATCCACTGATCGGTCATCCCTTGAAAGCCGTTACGGATCATCAGTATACCTTTTTTTACCTGACCTCGTGCGCAGCCATATTCTCTATGGCCACACTCCTCCGTCCGGTAGAAGGATTCCCCGGACGCATAATCCTGGGGTCGGTCCTCCTGAACGGGATCAGCTTTTCCATGCTCCTTGGTCTGTGGGTCCTTGTATTTTTCCCGACCGATTACCTGTGGCTGTTTATGTCCATCGCCGTGTACTGCATACCTTTTTCCATCATACTGAAGAGATACTCCCCCTGGAAATATTCACCGGCTCTTTACGCTCTGTACGGATTTGTGGCGATCAGCATCACGATATACGGATTGGTCAGTTTCCCGAAGGCATATCTGTTTCTGGCAATTCAGAGTTTTCTGGTGGTTTCCATCGCTTTGTGGTACCGTTCCCGGATCATTGTGGTCATGAATGTGATCCTGTTCCTCGGCATCATCATGGCCTGCCTCCTGACAGCACGGTCAAATCACTTAATCCTCTTCTCGTTCCCGGTGGTGGCCTTCTTCTCCGCTCGCCTGATCAACTGGCAAAAGGAGCGATTGAATCTGCAAACCGAACTGATCCGGAATACATACCTTATCACTCTTTTCCTGACACTGCTGTATGCCCTGTTCAAAGCCGTCCCCGGGCCCTATGTCACCCTGTCGTGGACCCTGGCAGGTTTATTGTTTTTCGGGCTGAGCATTGTGATACGCAACATCAAATACCGCTGGATGGCCCTGTCATGCGTGATCGCCACTGCATTATACCTGTTCCTGGTGGACCTCGCAAAGGTGGAAATCATTTATCGTGTGATGGCTTTCCTCTTCCTGGCCGTAATCACGATCGGAATATCTTTCTATTATGTCAGGAGGCTAAAAAAACGAAAGGACCTTCAAATCTGATGTTTGGGAAACTATTTGGGACATGCTGCGCGGGATTGTGTTCCCTGGTTGCGGCCATGGCTGTGGCATCAGGCAACGACGGCGATTCCCTTGCAGGAAGCATTCCCGATGGTGTCACACGAACTTCCCGTGAGTTTGCCGCTTATCTGGAAGGGAATTTCCGCTCTGATGAGGAACGGGTGAGCGCACTATACACCTGGCTTGGATATTCGGTTTCCTATGATCTTTCCCTGATGGAGGATCTGCAGCAGTATGAAGATGTGGATGCGCTGGTTGCAGCCACCCTGAAAACCCGGAAAGCAGTCTGCCAGGGATATGCCGAGGCCTTCACTGCCATCTGCAATGCCATGCATATTCCGGCGCTGACCGTCCACGGGTACAACCGGATTGACGGGCAAATCAGGACTGAACCGGGGCATGCATGGAACATTGCGAAGGTGAACGGGAAGTGGCACCTCTTCGATCCCACCTGGGGAAGCGGGTATCTGGACAATGGAAGGTATCGCCGTCAATTCACGACCAGTTACTTCATGACTCCGCCCGACACACTGCTTGCAACCCACATGCCGCTCGATCCGATCTGGCAGTTGAAAGATTACCCGGTGACCCATGATCAGTATCAGGAGGGAAAAATCAGGGGTGAAATATTTTATGATTTTGCCGATAGCCTGGATCAGTATTTCCTGCTGGATGAAGCCGGAAGAGCGGAAAATTCCTTACGCAGAGCTTTACAGGACCATGCCGACCTGCCAAAGCTCAGCCGGATTTTTGCAAAATTCGCCTC
>Ga0233423_10000798_pt1 | contig 16081 bp, 14 predicted proteins | sample Watercolumn_Mata_FD_180713 | JGI IMG/M metagenome (GOLD analysis project Ga0233423, IMG submission 180713) | Freshwater microbial communities from Lake Matano, South Sulawesi, Indonesia - Watercolumn_Matano_2014_112_MG | ecosystem: Environmental > Aquatic > Freshwater > Lake | place: Indonesia...
AAATGAGAACAGGATTGTTTAAAAACAGAAAGCCCTACGCTGGCTGCGTAGGGCTCCCGCTGGCGACCCATCGGCCCGCTAGCGGGCACGGGTCCCATCAGGGTAGATGTAGAAGGTCTCGCTGCTCTTCGCCAAGCCTCCTCCATCCCTCGATTATGCTCGGGACTACGGAAGGCCATCGGGCTACGGAATGCCTATTTCACCCCCTCCACTAATCTTTCTTTGAAGCTACATCGAGGAGCCGTTTATACGCGAAGGCTTTGCCCGATCCAGATTTTAAATAGAGCTCAAAATCTTTTGCCAGTTTTTCTGTCTCAAAGCCGGCATAGAACACAAGTCGCCAAGGCAGATATGGCCTTGTTGCTTTAATCAACCCCTTATTGTGCTCAGTAAAACGATGCTCAACATTTTGAGTATAGCCATAGTAGAAGTTCTTAGATTTTGAGCTCCAGAGAATGTATGTGTAATACATATTCGTAGCATACCACTCTGTAGCTTCAGCGAAAGATGGTTGCGGGGGTGGGAATTGAACCCACTGCCTTGAGGTTATGAGCCTCACGTGCAACCGTTACACTTCCCCGCGGTGACGCGTTCCCCGGGGTGGGGGATGGGGAACGCAAGCCAATTTTAAGACCCGAGATTTACGTTGTCAAAATAGTCAGCCCTATCTCACAGCCGCCCCGAACACAGAAGCGGTCTGTTCCTCAAGCTGTTTGTGCAACTTATCTATTTCTTCGTTGGTGAGTGTTCTGTCGATACTCCTGTAGGCCACACGATAGGCATAGCTTAGCTTGTCTTTCCCGAACTTTGCCTCATTCTCATATTTATCAATCAGGTTTACGCTCTCAACCAGATCGCTCGCAACATCGCGGACCAGATCAAAGTAATCATTCGGCACGAAGTTTTTATCAACCACAAAGGAAATATCCCGGATTACCGGGGGATATCTGCTTGGTTCAATGAACGTCCGGTCAAGGACTAACTGTTTCTTTACACGCTCATCCTCCGACCAGAGAAGCCGGATGTCCGGTAAATCCATACTGATGATGGCTAGGCGCTCAAGTCCAAATCCATACGCCCAGCCGTTATAGCCGGTGACTCCCATATTCGCGAGCACCTCCTTACGCGGCATTCCACCGCCGAGCACCTCCACCCACTTACCATTAACCTGAATTTCAACTTCAAGTGACGGGTCTGTATAGGGGAATACATCTTCGTTGAAGCGATAAATCGCGTTTTCTCCGAAGGCAGTTTTAACAATTTCAGAAAGGACAGTTTTAAGATCGTCAAGCTGGAGTACTCCCTTCTCATCCGGCTGTATGTACCAACCGCCCATTTGGTGAAAAACGTTCATGTGGTGACGGTCAATTTCATCCTTGCGGTAGACTTTGCCGTAGCAGAGCGTTCCCATACTTTCGTGACTGGCGATGCGGGTTTTGGTTTCTGGGAGATTGAGATAGTAATACCAGAACACGGTGTCGTGAGTGCGGAGTATATTCTGGTCGTCAACGTAATATGTATCTGACCTGCTTCTATTGGGATGATCAGGGGCGAAGTTAAATAGGTCAAAACTTACACTGGCTGGAACAACCTCCGGGATATTAATAATGTCAAAATCCTTCTGCACGGGAACTTTCTTCAGCCGCTCGACTAATTCGTATATAGGGCTGCCTGGAGTGCGTGATAAGTCGGGGAGGGCAAGGTATCTCATCATCCGCAGCGCCTCGGCGTCCGTACGCCGCTTTAGCTGCTCCAGCAGTTTCTTTTCATCATCCCGCGGGACAACGATATCCATATAATCGCCAGTTTACAGAATAGGAGTTGCTATTTCAAGGTAAAAATTGCTGCCGGGGAGGGCCTGGCGGCGGGGGGAATATCCTGTCTTCGGTCGGCTAGCTGGTAGTCAAAATTTGTTGTGAATTGCAGGCTGTACAGCGTAAGTGGAGGGGGCCCCCACTTACGGCTTAAACACTGGTCCATTTGGGTTGCTCACAGCTTGTTTTAATACCCAAAAACTGGTAGAATTCTAGTGCCTGTAGAGGGGCTCTATTTTTTGTTATGGCAGCTAAGAAAATAACCATTAAGGGTGCGAAGGGGGATAGCTATACAGCTAAAGATATCCAGGTTCTTCAGGGACTGGATCCTGTCAGAAAAAGACCCGGGATGTATGTCGGATCAACCGAGAGCCGGGGACTGCACCATATATTATGGGAAGTTTTTGATAACTCCATTGACGAAGTAATGGCAGGTTATGCCAATAGTATTTTTGTGCGGCTTGATAGGGACGGAAGCATACTGGTCAAAGATAATGGGAGGGGTATCCCGGTTGATATCCACAGGCAGACCAAAAAGTCCGCCCTGGAAACAGTGATGACGACTCTGCACGCCGGGGGCAAATTCGGCGGGGAAGCCTACAAGGTGTCTGGCGGTCTGCACGGGGTGGGGGTGTCCGTGGTTAATGCCCTTTCTAAATATCTGAAGGTGGAAGTATGCAAGGATGGTGACCGTTATGTGCAGGAATATGAGAGGGGTAAGCCGAAAGCAAAAGTGAAGAAGGTGGGGAAATGCGATGCGAACGGAACGTCAGTTACTTTTGTTCCTGACAACCAGGTGTTTTCAGTGACGGAATACGATCGCAAACAAATCGTGGATAGATTTCGGGAAAGAGCTTACCTCACAAAGGGCGTAAGGGTGGGTTTGGTTGATGATCGCGGGGACAAGCCATTCTACTACGGTTTTCAGTTTGACGGCGGATTGAAATCTTTTGTGGATTATCTGAATGAGGATGGCCCCAAGCCGGTACACAACAACATCTTTTACACCCGCAAGGAGCAAGACAATATAGACGTGGAGGTAGCCCTTAATTATACCGACAGTATTGAGACAAAAGAGCTGGCATTCGCCAATGGCATTAATACCATTGACGGGGGAATGCATCTGACCGGCTTTCGCAGTGCACTGACTAAAACCATTAATGACTACGCTAAGCTTAATAATCTGCTCAAGAAAGGAGAAGATAATTTAACCGGCGACGACGTGCGGGAGGGGCTGACGGCTGTAGTGTCGGTTAAGTTGAGGGAGCCGCAGTTTGAGGGGCAGACTAAGGGAAGGCTGGGCAACGCCGAGGCCAGGACGGCAGTGGAATCTGTTGTCTCGCAGGCGCTCAAAGACTTTCTTGAGCTAAACCCAAATGACGCTAAGGCCATGGTAGCCAAGGCGAATCTGGCTGCCCAAGCCCGTCTTGCCGCCAAAGCTGCGAAAGATACAGTTCTAAGAAAGGGTATCCTGGAGGGGTTAACTTTGCCGGGCAAACTGGCGGACTGTCTTCCCAGCACTAAGGTTGAGGATGCAGAACTGTTCCTGGTAGAGGGGGATTCCGCCGGTGGCAGCGCTAAGTCCGCTCGGGACAGACGTACCCAGGCCATCCTGCCCCTCAGGGGAAAGATCTTAAATGCTGAGAAACACAGGATAGACAAGATCTTAGCGAACAAGGAGATGATATCCCTGGTGGTAGCTATGGGTACTGCTATCTCTGAGGAGTTTGACCCGTCAAAACTGCGCTACGGGAAGATAATCATTATGACAGACGCCGACGTAGACGGCGCCCATATTCGTACTCTTATTCTCACGCTTTTCTTCAGATACTTCCCGCAGCTCATAGAGGAGGGGCATCTTTATATCGCTGAACCGCCTCTCTACAAGATAACTAAAGGTAAGGTGTCCGAGTATGCCTATTCCGATGATGAACGGGACAAGAAAGTGAAAACAATGGAGGGCACCGGCAATGCCTCCATTCAGCGCTACAAAGGCTTGGGCGAAATGAACCCAGACCAGCTGTGGGAAACAACTATGGATCCGGCCCAACGTTCCATGCGCATCGTTACGATAGAGGACGCCAAAGAGGCAGACAGAATGTTTGATATTCTGATGGGCAGTGAGGTGGATGCACGAAAACACTTTATTCAGGTCCACGCCGACTTGGTGAAAAACCTGGATATTTAACGGGCTTGAACATCCGGGGAGAGTCGGCTATTATTCAGCTTACGTATGATCGGTAGGCTAAGGTTGTACCTGAAGGAATCGTTCCGGGAATTTAAAAGAATAAACTGGCCGAGCCGTAAGGAAGCGGCTGTTTTAGTTATGGTCGTTATTTTCCTGTCGTTGGCAGTGGCGGTCTATCTCGGAGCGCTTGATTACCTTTTTGCTTTTGGTCTAGAAGAACTCGTCGCACCCTAAAATGTCTGGAGTCGGGAAAAAGGAGGCTGGGGGGATCCAGCAGTGGTTCGCGGTGCATACCTACGCTGGCTATGAAGACGCAGTCGCCCGCTATCTGAAACAGCGGGTGGACTCGTTAGAGATGAACGATAAGATCTTTAAGATCATCGTTCCTAAGGAAAAGAGCATCAAGATCAGGGGCGGGAAGCGTATTACCACGGAGGAGAAGATATATCCAGGCTATGTTTTGGTGCAGATGGTAATGGAACCCGACTCCTGGTATGTGGTACGGAACACCCCAAGGGTCACCGGCTTTGTCGGCTCAGACTCTACCAACCCAACCCCCCTCTCTTTTGAGGAGATGGAGTCCCTTATGGCTAGAATGGGAGTGGCGGAGCCCAAAATAAGGTTTGATATTAAAGTAGGAGAAACCATCAGGATTATTGACGGTCCGTTTAAAGACTACGACGGCAAGGTGGCCGAAGTTGATGAGGGGCGGGGGAGAGTAAAGGTGATGGTCCCGGTATTCGGGAGAGACACCGCCGTTGAGCTGGATTCGCTTCAGGTAAAGAAACTGTAAACAGAGTCAAAAATAAAAACGCAAAACGTAAAACCACAATTCAAAGTCCAAAACTTTTAAGCCTTAGTCCGTAGATTTTATCTTTGAGTTTTAAGTTTTGAGCTTGAGCTAACAGCGAACATGGCAAAGAAAATAGCAGCAGAAGTAAAACTACAGATTCCGGCTGGTCAAGCGAACCCCGCCCCGCCTATCGGACCCGCTTTGGGACAACATGGGGTTAGTCTCCAGGAATTCTGTTCGCAGTTCAACGAGGCAACCAAAAGCATGGTGGGGGACATCATCCCGGTTGAGATTACGATCTATGCAGACAGGAGTTTCACCTTTAGATTAAAAACTCCTCCGGCCTCCGACCTGTTGAGGAAAGCGGCTGGAATTCAGAAGGGCTCCGGCGAACCCAATAAGAACAAAGTGGGCAAGGTCTCTCGGGCGAAAATTCGCGAGATTGCCGAGCGCAAAATGGAAGACCTGAACACGAACGACGTTGAAGCCGCAGTTAAAATCATTGAGGGCACTGCCCGTTCAATGGGGATAGAGATAGAAGACTAGTTTCTCCAGGTTAAGTTTCCACTTAGACTTCAGACCGGTCGCTCATTGCCTTACAATTACCCCAGTGGGAAAGGGTAAGTTTGTAGTCATAGAGGGAACAGATGGTTGCGGGAAGACCGTCCAGCTTAACCTTCTTGTTCGGAGATTAAAAAGCAGCGGCGTTCGGGTCGCCGTTTTTGATTTTCCCCGCTATGGGCAGCCGTCTGCCTACTTCGCGGAGTGCTATCTGAACGGGGACTATGGTTCTGCGGACGAGGTGGGTCCGTTCCGGGCGTCATTATTCTTTGCCCTGGACAGATATGCAGCTGCTCCGGCGATTGCCGATGCGCTCCGTAAATACGACGTGGTTTTATCCAACCGCTATGTCGGCTCCAATATGGCTCACCAGGGGAGCAAAATTGTTTCCCGGGCTAAGCGGAGACAGTATTTTAAATGGGTTACCAACCTGGAATTCAAAATTTTGGGGATACCCAAGCCGGATTTGAGCGTTCTGCTGCATCTGCCTGCGCGGGAGGCATATCGCTTGATAGCAAGTAAAGGGAGCCGAAAATATATTCGGGGTAAAAAACGGGATATACACGAGGCAAGCTTCAAACATCTTGAACGTTCAGAAAGAACCTATCTTGAGATGGCGAAAGTATTCTCGGAGGAATTTACTTTGGTGGAGTGTATGGATGGCAGAAGGTTAATGGCGCCGGTTGAAATTCATAAAAAAATCCTGGCTCTGATAAACAAGAGACTCGGGCGCCGGGTGCCCCTAAGCGCCTGATAGTATAATGTAATTGAGAGTATTAATTCATTGAATAATGGAATACAAGCCCACCATTGGACTGGAAGTGCACCCCACTTCGCTAAAGCTACGAGGGGCAGGCGCAGAGCTATGACAGAGAAAAAGTACAAGCCCACTATAGGTTTAGAGATTCACGCAGAGTTGGCGACAAAAAGTAAGATGTTCTGCGGGTGTCCAAATAATCCGGGTGAGGTGGAGCCCAATACCAATGTCTGCCCGGTCTGCCTGGCTCACCCGGGCGTGCTGCCGGCGATTAATTTAGAGGCGGTTAAATCTCTCCTGCGGGTCGGGCTGGCTTTGGGAGGAAGGGTGGCTGAACATTCCAAGTTTGATAGAAAAAGTTATTTTTATCCCGACCTCCCAAAGGGCTATCAGATATCTCAATATGATCTACCCTTAGTTAAGGGTGGAAAGCTGGCTGGAGTCGAGCTGGAACGCGTTCATCTCGAGGAAGATACTGCCCGTCTTGTCCATACCCAGGAGGGCAACAGTCTGGTGGATTATAACCGAGCAGGTGTACCTCTGATGGAACTGGTAACTAAACCAGTTATTGCGTCCGCCGATAAGGCCTCGGAGTTCTCCAAGGAATTACAAACACTCCTCCGCTACCTGGGCGCCTCGGATGCAGATATGGAGAAGGGGCAAATGCGCGTAGAGGCTAATATTTCTGTCAGCGCCAGCCGCCGGAAGCTTGGGACCAAGGTAGAACTGAAGAATATCAACTCTTTTAAGGCGGTTAGGGACGCCCTGATGAGCGAAATTGAGCGCCAGGCCGGCTTACTGGGAAAAGGGGAGCGGGTAGTGCAGGAAACCCGGGGATGGAATGAAGATAAAAAGACTAGCTTTTCCCAAAGGGTCAAAGAGGAGGCGGATGATTATAGATATATGCCGGAACCAGACCTGCCGCCGATGGATATTGCTGTCGGTTCGCAGATAAACCTGGGGGAGCTTCGCAGAAGCCTCCCGGAACTGCCCTGGGAGAAAAGAAAAAGATTTACCCGGGAATATGGATTCAAACGAGGCTCGGCTGAACTAGAGAGATTAATAGATGATAGGGACGAGGCGAGGTTCTTTGAAGAGTTTGTGTCTGAAGCGAAAACTAGACGTCGCGGCAGCAAGCTTATTAAAGCGGGCATTAATTATCTAGACTCTGACCTGATCGGAATTATGAGAAATGAGGGATTATCATGGGGCACGCTTAAAATTACTCCCAAAAACTTTGCTGAGACGATGGAACTAGTAGTCGGCGGTATGATATCTTCCGCTACTGCTAAGCAAGTCTTAAGGGAAAGTTCAATCACAGGTGTTGACCCTCACCAAATTATTGAGAAACAGGAACTGGCGCAAATATCCGATGAGAGGATTGTTCTAGACGTGGTAGGAGAGGTTGTCAAGGAAAATGAGGAAGCCGTTGGTAAATACAGGGCGGGCAAGGAAAACGTCCTTAAGTTCTTGGTCGGCCAGACGATGGCTAAACTTCGCGGGCGAGGAAACCCCGAACTAGTGGAGCGGCTTTTGCGGGAGCGTCTATCCAGATAATATTCTCGTCGCGCTTGAACCAGGTAATCTGGCGTTTGGCGTAGTGCCAAATTTGCGTTTCCAGAGCGGATACCAGCTCATCGTAGGTTAATTCGCTCCTTAGGTGACGAGCTATATACCTAAATTCCAGTCCTAGTTCTTCTAAACGTTTCCAGCTTAATCTTTTCTTGCGCAGGCCTCTGACCTCCTCAACCATACCTTCCTTCAGCCGCCTGCGCAGTCTAGCGGCGATCCGTTTCTTTAGAGTGTCAGTGGGATAAAGGATACCAATCTTTAAGAGATTATACGGGGACCTCCGGAGATCTTTTAACTGGATTTCCGGTATGGGGCTATGAGTCATCACAATAATCTCTATAGCCCTGATGACGCGGTGTCGGTTGTAGCGATCAATACGCTTGGCGGTATTAGCATCCAGTGCTTTTAGGCGATTGAAGAGAGCGGTATCGTCCAATTTGTCCAACTCTCTCCGCAGGCGGCGGTTGGGCGGGACTTGCGGAATATTTATATCGTGCAGTAAGACATCCACATAAAAACCGGAGCCGCCCTCTATGATCGGCAGTTTACCCCTCTTGAGAGCGCCGGCGATTGCTTTGGTGGCCTTTTTCCGAAATCTTTGGACGGTGAAGTGTCTCTTGGGCGAGATCATATCGGTCATGTGATGAATAACGTTCTGGTATATAAAATGTCTCTTTAAACCAACTCTTTTCCACCCACCCGGGATTTTTCCTGCTGTTAGGTTAAGACCGCGATAAACCTGTCTGGAGTCTGCGGAGATAATTTCACCGTTGAATTTAAGCGCCAGTTCCAGAGCTATATCTGATTTGCCGGACGCGTTAGGCCCGACAACAACAACCACCTTCGGTTTTTTCTCAACCCGGTTGGCCATAAGACCCTACTTTTTTCTGTTAATCTCCTCTTTAAGTGACTGGATAAATGAGGAGAGCTTTTGAACTCCCAGGTCCCCCCTGCCTCTTTTACGGACAGCTACGGCTCCGGTTTTTTGCTCCTTTTCCCCCACTATCAAAAGATAGGGGAGTTTCTGGGTCTCGCCCTCGCGGATTCTTTTTCCGAGGGTTTCGTCGGCCTCAGTTAATTCAGCGCGGACGTCAGCATCCACGAGCGTTTTATGTATCTTGCTGGCGTAAGCCTGGTGTTTTTGGCTCACCGCTAGGATTTGTACTTGTACCGGGGAAAGCCAGGTCGGGAAAGCGCCGGCACAATGCTCTATTAGGATACCAATAAACCTCTCAAGGGAGCCGTAGACCACCCGATGGATAGCTATGGGCGTTTTCTCTGATCCATCCCTGTCAGTGTATTTGAGGCGGAACCTTCTGGGCTGGTGGAAATCAAGCTGGATGGTGCCCATTTGCCACTGACGCCCGATGGCATCCTTCATCAGGATATCAACCTTCGGCCCGTAGAAAGCGCCGTCGCCCTTCAGCACCGAGTACTTTTTACCGCTCTTTTTAAGAATGGCTTCAAGCGTTTTTTCTGCTCTATTCCAGGTTTTGATATCTCCGAGAAAGCTTTTAGGTCTGGTGCCCAGGCGAAACTCGTATTTTATGTCAAAGATTGAATAGAAAAGCTCTACAATCTTAAATATTTCCCGATACTCGGTTTCTATCTGATCTTCAGATACGAAGATATGAGCATCATCCTGTCTGAACTCCCTTACTCGCAGAAGACCATTTAATACTCCCGAACGTTCATAGCGGTGCAGACTATCCGTGTCGGAGAACCTGAGCGGGAAAGACCGATAGCTCCTCGGTTTTGAGCCGAATACGATCATCGCGTTCGGGCAGTTCATAGATTTCACGCCGTACTGCTCCTCTCTGCCCATATCAGCCACGAACATCTCCGGCCAGTAGTGGTCATAATGACCAGAGGTTATGTAAAGCTCCTTTTTATTCAGGATGGGGGATGATATCTCCTGATATCCCCGGCTTTCATGTTCTTTTCTCCAGAACTCAACCAACTTGTTATAAAGAATTACGCCTTTCGGCAACCAGTAGGGCATACCTGGAGCGGTCTGATGGAACATAAAAAGCTCCAGTTCAGTTCCGAGTTTTTTATGATCTCTCTTCTCCGCCTCAGCCCTGAGTTTCAGATAACCGTCTAGCTCCTTCTTAGTCCCGAAGGCCAAACCATAAATTCTCTGCAATTGTGGATTTTTCTCGTCTCCTTTCCAATAAGCTCCGGCGATGCGGTCCAGCTTGAAGGCAGAGGCGTCTATCTCTTTAGTGTTCTTTACATGTCCGCCACGGCAGAGGTCCGTAAATATGGTGCCGGCTTGCCCTGCTTGTCCCGAACCGCGTTGGGGGGAGCCTGGTCGATGGGCCCGCCCTGCTTGTCCCGAACCGCGTTGAGGGGAGTCCTGCCGAAGGGTCTTATATATGGAGAGTTGTCTTTTCTCTTTAACAAAATCTTTAATCAGTTCAAGTTTAAATGGCTGGTCCCTAAAGATCTTGCGCCCCTCAGCTGCAGATATTTTTTTCCCGGAGAACTGGTGTCCCTGTTTGATGAATTCTTCTATTCGGCTCTCAAACTTTGAGAGATCTTCCGGAACCAGCGCCCGGGGCAGATCAAAATCATAATAAAAACCGTCCTCAATAACGGGTCCCACGCCGAGTTTGGCTTTAGGAAACTTCTCTAGGACTGCTGCTGCTAGTAGGTGGGCAAGCGAGTGTCTCACACGCTCCAGCTCTAGAGAACTATCTCCTTTACGTTTTGGCATATTATTTTGGGCTCTCCGTCGCGCAGAGATACTCTGCCGTTTACATCCACCGCTTTATTGCTTTCCCAAAGACCATTAGATTTTGCTAGCGTGTCGGGGAAAACAAGTACTTCTATAGTATCTCCCAAATCCTCTATCGTAGCAAAAGCCATCGGCTGGCCGGTTTTAGTGATTATTTTTCTGACTACGGACACCACCCCGCACACCCTGACATCAGCTCCTTCCTTCCGATTTTCTTTGACGCTTTTGATGGTCTTGGCGGAACCGTGATTTCCGCTCTCAAAATATTGTTTCAGGGGATGCTCTGTGATATAAAGCCCCAGCAATTCTTTTTCCCAACCCAACAGCTCGGCTTTAGTCGCTTTTCGACTGGCTGGCTGAAGCTTAATTTCAAACTTGTGAATTCCTCCGAAAAGCCCCTGGCCGCCGCTGCCGCCTGCGCTCTCGCCGGCTGCCCTTAGCACCGAGTCTGTGTTCTCTAAAGCAGTCATCCGGTCAATACCAAGCGAATCCAGAGCACCGCTTTTAATAAGCGACTCCAGCCCCTTTTTGTTCAGCCCGTAGGGGCGAGTACGCAAGGCCAAATCAGCCAGTCCCTCAAACGGTCCGCCCTTCAGACGCTCCTCAACTAATCTTTCCGTTAATGCCAATCCGACATTTTTGATAGCAGAAAGCCCGAAGCGGATATTCTTACCCTCCGGCGCAAAGTGAGCGACACTGCGGTTAATATCCGGCGGGAGCACATCTATGCCCATTCTTTCTGCCTCCTGGATGAAGAAAGCCGCTCTCTCGATATCGTTGCCCGCGTGATTGAGGAGAGAGGTCATAAATTCCTCCGGGTAGTGATGTTTTAGGTAGGCAGTCCAATATCCGATAAGCGCATAGGAAACGGCATGGGAGCGGTTGAACCCATAGCGGGCGAAGGGTGGAAACAAGTCCCAGATTTTCTCGGCAGTCTTCTTGTCAATTCCCCTCTGCACCATGCCCTCTATTAATTTTTCCCTCTGTTCATCCAGTAGTTTTTTGATCTTCTTGCCGATAGCTTTTCTGAGAGTATCGGCCTCGGGCAGTGTGTAGCCCGCCAGATCGGTAGCAATTTTCATCATTTGTTCCTGATAGACACCGATGCCGTAAGTATTCTTAAGAATAGGTTCAAGAGACGGATGAATGTAGGAAACTTTTTCCTGCCCCCACTTTCTTTTGATATAGGAAGGGATCAGCTCCATAGGACCAGGCCGGTAAAGAGCCACCAAGGCAGTCAGGTCCTCTAATTCTGACGGTTTGATCTCCTTTATATACCGACGCATGCCGGAAGACTCAAACTGGAAAATACCGATAGTTTCTCCGGTTTTCAGAAAATCGAAGGTCCCTTTATCGTCCAGGGATATCTGGGAAACCTTAACTTCCTTGTCCTCCAGCTCTTTGATTAGCCGGATCGTTTCCTGGATGATGGTCAGATTCCTCAATCCAAGCAGATCAATCTTTAGTAGTCCCAGGGCTTCCACGCCGTGCATTTCAATCTGCGTGATAATGGTATTGTCGTCCTGGGGCGCGCGCTGGAGGGGCAGATATTCTGTGATCGGTTTCTCGGTCACCACTGTTCCGCAGGCGTGGACAGAGGCGTGACGGGCTACCCCCTCAAGATTGGAAGCCATTTTCAATAGCTCCATCGCTTTAGGATCGCTGTCGGCTATCTGCTTTAGTTCCGGGATGGTGGTGAGGTAAGTTTCTATCTCGCTCTTAGGTCTGCCCTGGTTCGGGTTGAAGGGAATCAGCTTGGCTATTTGGTCGCAGAATGAATAGGGGAGCCCCATCGCCCTGCCGGCATCCCTGACTGCCTGCCGGGCAGCCATGGTACCGAAAGTAATTATTTGGGCAACATGATCCTCACCATATTTTTCTCTTAGATACCCGAACACCTCATCGCGTCTGTTATCGGCAAAATCTAGATCAATATCCGGCATCTCATTTCTTTCCGGGTTAAGAAATCTCTCAAAGAGCAGGCCGTATCGGAGTGGATCAACCTCGGTAATGTTCAGCAAGTAAGAAACCAGACTACCTGCCGCCGATCCTCTGCCCGGGCCGACCATAATACCTCTGTCTTTCGCCCAGTTGACCAGGTCCTGGACTATCAGGAAATAATCCGCGAAGCCGGTTTTTTGGATAATACCCAGCTCATGCTCAATCCGGTCGCGGATAACTTTGGTTTCTTCGTCAAATCTTTTTGAGATACCCTCGTTGACCAGTCTGCGGAGATATTCAAAACTGCTTTTCTCGCCGGCGGGTATCCTGTAGCGCGGCAGATGGATTTCCCTGAGCTTAAAGTCAAAATTACATTTTTCGGCTACCTCGGCGGTGTTTTCTATCGCTCCCAGAGCATCCTTTTCCTCTATAGCCAATCCGCCATCTTTAAAAAGTCCCATCATCTCTTCCGCCGAAGCGAAGAAAGCCATATAACCGCCGAAGCTGAATCGGCTCTCGTCATCTATTTTATTGCCGGTCTGGATGGCTAAGAGGGTGTCGTGGGTCGGTTGGTCGGCGCGCTCCAGGTAGTGAGAGTCCTGGGTGGCAACAATTTTGACGCCAAGTTTCCTGGCTAGAGTAACCAGGTCTTTCTGGTTAAACTTGGTCTGGGGCTGAATTTCTATGTAGTAGTCTTCCCCGAAGAGGTCTTTATAATACTGCGCGATTTTAAGGGCCTCCTCTTTCTGCCCGTGCTCCATCGCTCTGCTTAGTTCGCCTGCAGGACAGCCAGAGAGACAAATTAGCCCTTCGTGGTGCGCCTCAAGCAGCTCCTTATCCATCCGCGGTTTGTAATAGAAGCCCTCCAGGTGGGATTTGGTAACCAGCTGAACCAAGTTTTTATAACCAGTCTCATTCTTAACCAGTAGGGTAATGTGGAAACGCTCTGAATCCTTGTTCGCCTCTTTCTCATGACGGGTGCGCCGCGCTATATACCCCTCCACTCCTATAACTGGTTTAACCCCCGCTTTTTGGGCCTTTTGGTAAAACTCAACCGATCCGTAGAGATTACCGTGGTCAGTGATGGCCAATGCCGTCATCCCAAGACTCTTCGCCTTGTCTACCAGCTGGTCTACCTTTGAAAGCCCATCCAGGAGGGAGTAATGGCTGTGGGTGTGGAGGTGGACGAACTTGGACATGATACTCGTTTCAAATTATACGGACGCTGACCTAAACTTAAAGGAGAAGGAGAGGCAAAGCTCAAAGTTTAAAGTGCAAAACGCAAAGCCACAACTTAAAAGTAAAAGGTTTTTGGTTTTTGGCTGTAGTTTTGCATTTTGAGTTTTTAGTTTTGAGCTTGTATGAAATACGTTGTCGGCATAGATGAGGTGGGCAGAGGAGCGCTGGCGGGGCCGGTGGTGGTGGCGGCAGTAGCGGTGCCCACGAGCTGTTTTCTTCATCCAAGGCACCTCCCGAAATTAGCAGACTCCAAAAAGCTCTCTCCGCGGAGGAGGGAATCTTGGTATGCGTATACTGTCGCGCATCCTCAGCTGCACGTTGCCAGCGCCCGCGTGTACCAACGCGAGATAGATAAATTGAACATATCCCGTTGTGCTAACTTAGCCGCCAGTCGTGCCCTGGAAAAACTTTTGCAGAAGCTTGATATTAGTCATTCGGATTTTGACATTCTCTTAGATGGCGGTCTTTATCTCGGGCACAAGAAGCACCTACACCTTAAAGCTAAAACGATCGTACGCGGAGATCAGAAGAGAAGCCCGATTAAGCTCGCTTCAATCGTGGCGAAAGTTACTCGTGATAGATATCTGGGCACACTAGGCGGAAGATACCCCGGCTACGGGTTTGAACAACACAAGGGTTATGGGACGAGGATGCACCTTCAGGCAATTCGGGAGAAGGGGGTTTTAGAAATACACAGAAGGACGTTCCTGGGAAGAATTTCTAATGACTAATTTCTAATGGTCGAAATAACAGTTAGAAATTAAAAATTGGGTATTAGACATTGGGCGTCGGTCGCCTTACACTATTAACATGTCAGTACCGAAGAAAAAGCACTCAAAATCTAAGGCGGGCAGAAGGCGTAGCCACTTGGCGATAAAGAAAGTAGCGCTCCACCCGTGTGCTAGCTGTAAAGCGCCTACGCTTTCTCACCGGGTCTGTGCAAACTGCGGACACTACAAGAAGAGTAAGCTCAAAGCTTAAAGCGTAAAGGTCAAAACCACAGCCCAAAGCTAAAGACTCTAAGTTCTTAATTGTAGCTTTGCACTTTGAGTTTTAAGTTTTAAGTTTGTAACCCATGGCTACGCGACAACTAGGTAGGGGTATCGCGCTACAGTCTCTTTATGAGTGGGACTTTTATGGGAGAAAAGAAAGGATGGAAGATATTGTCACGCGCAATCTGGAGGAATTTGCTCCCGGCTTCAGCGAGAAGGAGTTTATTGAGAACTTAACCAAGGGAGTGGTCTCAAAAATAGGGGAGTTGGACAAAATTATCGAGGCGTCAGCGCCCGATTGGCCGATAGAGAAACTGCCCATTATTGACCGGAATGCTCTGCGAATCGGGCTTTATGAGCTTTTGTATGCCAATCGGGAGGAGGTACCCCCGCGGGTAGCCATCAATGAGGCGATAGAATTGGCTAAAACATACGGCGGGCAAAACTCAGGCAAGTTTATCAACGGCGTAATGGGAACTGTTTACAGGGAAATCGGCGAGCCGGACAGAAATCCGGAGAAATCTAGGACAAAAGAGTCCTGAAGCTCAAAGCTCAAAACTCAAAGTGCAAAGCGACAGCTTAAAACCCAAAAGTGAACTAAAACGGCGGTGTTACCAGTTCTCCCTGAATATTATTAAACTTGCGGATATCTTGCCCAGGGGAGCAGCAAGCTCAGTTATTTATAGTCAGCTCTTAAGATCCGCGACTAGTATCGGGGCGAACATTGTTGAAGCCAGCGCCTCAAGCTCAAAGAGAGACTTCGCCAACTTCTACACCATCGCGTTAAAATCTGCCAACGAGACTAAATACTGGCTGGGTCTCTTGAGGGATGGGGTCAAGGTAGACAGTGGACAGATGAATAATTTATTAAATGAGGTGGAGGAAATATCCAACATCCTGGGCGCTAGTGTGTTAACGATGCGGAACAAACGGTAGTTTTGGCCTTTGGACTGTGGTTTTGAGTTTTACATTTTTAGTTTTAAATTTATTGAGATGAATTTAAAGAAACTAGAGTCCAAAATCGGTATTGAGTTTAGGGACCACTCTTTTTATGAGGAAGCGCTGACGCACCGTTCGTATCTGAATGAACACCCGCGCTGGCCTCACGGGAATAACGAACGTTTAGAATTTCTGGGCGATGCGGTTCTGGAGTTAGCGGTTACCGAGGGTATCTACAGGCGGCTCCCCAAAGAGGAGGAGGGGAAGTTAACGGTTTTTAGAGCCGCGCTCGTTAACACAAAGGCGTTAGCGGCGGCGGCTCGGGAGATCGGTTTGGATAAAATGCTCCTCCTATCCAAGGGGGAGGCGAAAGATGTAAACAGCAAAGGCAGAGAAAGTATTTCGGCCAATGCCGTGGAGGCGCTGATTGGAGCCATCTATTTGGACAGGGGTTTCGAAATCACTCGGGGATTTATAGAAAGGCACATCATTTCTAATTTGGAAACGATCGTGGACCAGGGGGGCAAGGATGCTAAAAGTTTAGT
>Ga0233423_10000800_pt1 | contig 16067 bp, 8 predicted proteins | sample Watercolumn_Mata_FD_180713 | JGI IMG/M metagenome (GOLD analysis project Ga0233423, IMG submission 180713) | Freshwater microbial communities from Lake Matano, South Sulawesi, Indonesia - Watercolumn_Matano_2014_112_MG | ecosystem: Environmental > Aquatic > Freshwater > Lake | place: Indonesia...
TCCCCCGCCTGGTGGCCTACGCCCAGGTGGAACGAAAAATCATCAAGGACGCCGAGCTGGAACTGCTGGTGCAAGACACCGACGTCGCCCTCGATCGCCTCACCGCTATCGCCACCGACTTCGGTGGCTATGTTCTCAGCACCAACACCTGGTATGAAAACGGCTACAAGATCGCCACCGTTACCTTCGCTGTCCCCGTGGACGCCTTCGAGAACGCCCTGCGCCGGGTGCGGGCCCTGGCTCTCAAGGTGGAAATGGAAAGTGCCTTCGGCGAGGACGTGACCGAGCTATACGTGGACCTGGAGTCACAGGTGCGCAACCTGGAGGCTACCGCCGACCGCATCCGAGAGTTCCTGCAAAAAGCCGCCACAGCGGAAGAGGCCTTGAAGGTCAACCAACAGCTCAGTGACGTGGAGCAGCAGATCGAGGAACGGAAGGGGAAGATGAACTTTCTGCGCGATCGGGCCGCTTTCTCTACCATCACCGTCACTGTACACCCAGAGCGCCCTACCCCTACCCCCACTGCCACCCCCACTACGACCCCTACCCCCACTCCGACCCCTACCCCCACTCCTTGGGCCTGGATGCCTGGGCAGACCTATCGGGAGGCCAGCAGGACCCTGACAGACATCCTGAAGTCCCTGGGCAACGTCACGATCTGGGGTGGCGTGGTTTGCCTGCCCTTCATCATCCCGGCCGCTTTGGTGGCCTGGGCTATCTACCGCTGGCAGCGAAGCCGCCGGACCCGTCAGAGGCAACTGGCCGCCCCACTACCAGAGGAGCCGCAGGAATGAGCGTGGAGGCTGAGAGGCCGAGACTCTGCTGCTGGGCCAGGGCGATGCTGTTGGCCATCGCCCTGGCCAGCCTGATCCACCCTGGGCCTGTGGTGGCCGATGGATGGGTGATCAAAGTCGCCGAGCTGGAGGTGGAGGTGCTGAACACCGAAGTGGCTCTTGCCCACTTCGTCGCCATCGCCGTGGAGCTGGGCGGCAACTGGGTCGTAGCACCAAATGGCAAGATGGCCCGAATACCGATGCTACCCTCACCCTGGCCGTCCCTGCCCTAGCCTTCGAGGAGGCCCTGAGGCGGTTGTGCGCCGGCGCGGTCGCAGTGGGAAACCAACAGGTGAGCACCGAAGACGTAAGCGCTCGCCTGACTGACCTGGACTCAGCCATCCGGGCCCTGGAGAAGGAGACGGCGCGCCTGCGCTTTCTGATTGAGCAAGCCCGCATCGCCACCGAAGCTGCAGCCGCCCAGCGAGAGCTGGGTCGGGTGGAAGAGCGTGTCGCTGAGTTAGAAGCACAACGGGCAGGCCTGGCTGGCCGGGCCGCTGAGGCCCGCATCACCCTGGAGATCCGCCAGCGACGGGCTACCCCCACCCCAACCCGCACTGCTACCCCAACCCGCACTGCCACTCCCGTCCCGCCCACGCCCACCTCCGTCCCGTGGGACCCCAACCGTACCTTACAGGAGGCCCGGGCTGTCCAGCGGGTCCTCTTCCAGAACCTGGCAGATGCATCCATCTGGTTCGGCGTCACCTGTCTCCCCCCACTGGCAGTGGGCGGGCTGGTCGTCTGGCTGGCTTGGCTACGCTACAGAAGGAGACAAAAATGAACCACAAACGCCTATCGCATTCATCCGGGCTTGCCCGCCTGCAGGCGCGCTGCTGCCTGGCTATCCTCGCCATTTTGCTGGCCGGCGTGCAATCGACCTGTGTTTCTCATCCCACTGAGGTCGCGTCCCCAACGCCGCCGCCAACACACACTGCCGAGCCCACGCCGACGCCCCGGCTGCCACGGGGAGTACCCGCTTCGGCACAAACCGGATCAGCCGAAGGGACGATCATCGAAGACTTTGTGGGAGACTATGTCATGCATGAGATCAGGGGTCAGTGGATCATTAGGCTGTCCATCCGCCCTGATCTGACGTTCGAGGCGATATTATGGACGGACGTTGGGGAGATTGGCGACCAAGGCCGCATCTTCGCCAACACGGACCGGGTGTGGGTGGTCTCTATGATCCACTGGGAAACGGGCTTCTCTCCCAAAACTCCCGCACCCAGGGAGGTGCCCAAGCTGTCCTACGTGTTGATCCCGCTCAGGTGGGGGACATATCGCCTCTTGATCCCAGAGCCTAACGTGCCCGTCTTTTGCAGTGAACTCGCATCCGATCCCCAGCCCTCGCCCTACAGTGGCTGTAACTGTGACAAGTGCAACTGCCTATGTTTCGTCGACAGGAGCTACGAGCCAGGCGCGCCCGTCGAGGGATGGCCGAGCTACCTCGATGGGACACCGGTATGCCGGTAGCGTCGAGGCGATGCGCGCCGGGGCTGGAGGGTGATCCGTGGGATTGCCTATGGCATGAAGGGCAGTACTGACCGAGCCATCGCGGACTTTGACAAGGCCATCCAGCTCCAGCCTGACTTCGCCGACGCCTACTTCAACCGCGGGCTCGCCTATTACTACAAAGGCGAATACGACTGCGCTATCGCTGACTTCAAGAAGGTCCTGGAACTGAGCCAGGACCCCCAGTTGCGTCAGGTGGCGGAGGAGCAGTTGAAAGCCCTGGGGGCGAAGTAGCTGGTAGACGGTTGGAGAAGTCCTGGCGCAGTGGTCTGCGGATCACTCCGCTGCCAGCAGATAACGAGGCCATCGCTTCACCTACGAAGGTGAGGTGAATTCAGGTGTTACACATTTCCAGTGTTTAGCCCCCTGCTCTAGGGGAGAAGGAGGTCTCTATGTCTCAAGAACCACGTTCTGTGCAAGTAAGCTCTGCTTTCTCCTGGCTCAGACAACACCGGCGACCGCTCGCCAAGCTCGCCATTGTCATCGGCCTGCTGCTGTGCGCCGGCGCCGCCTGGTGGATCAATACCATGCCCGACCGCGTGGACGATCAGCAGACGGTCGTTCTGGGCCAGACGCAGTTCGCGCCGGGGATGCCGGCCAGCCTGCGCGTCCTGGTCCGCGACCTTAACTCCGAGCGACCCATGCAGGGTGCCCAGGTTCAGGTCGCGCTGCGACCGAAGGCTGGCGGCGCTCAGCAGGTCCTGTTCACCGGCCAGATGGACCAGTTTGGCACCGCCGACGTGCGCTTCCAGGTGCCCGAAGACGCGCCGGCTGAAAGCGAGCTGATCGTCGAGACGAGCTCGAAGGTGGGGCGAGACCGGATCGAGAAACCGGTCCAGATCACCCGCGCTTTCAAGATCTTCCTGACCACCGACAAGCCGGTCTACCAACCGGGTCATGTGATCCACATGCGCGCCCTGGCCCTGGGCGCCCAGGATCTCAAACCGGCCAACCAGCAGCCCATCCAACTGGTGGTCGAAGATGCCAAAGGCAACAAGGTCTTCCGCCAGTCGGTGGATACCTCCGAGTACGGGGTTGCCAGCGCCGACTTCCAGTTGGCCGAGGAGGTCAACCAGGGGCAGTACAAGATCACCGCCGAGCACGGCGACACGGTGTCGGAGAAAACGGTCACCGTCAAGTGGTACGTGCTGCCCAAGTTCAAGGTGGATGTGACCACCGATAAGGCGTTCTACCTGCCCGATCAGGTCGTCCAGGGCCACGTCCAGGCTGACTACTTCTTCGGCAAACCGGTCGCTGATGGGCAGGTGAAGGTCGTCGGCGCGACCTACGACGTCGAGCGCCGGCAGGTGGCGGAGGTACGTGGCCAGACCGACGCCAATGGCGGCTTCGATTTCACCATTGAGGTGCCGGACTATCTGGTGGGCGGCGCGCCGGAGAAGGAAACAGCGATCTATACCCTGGAAGTCACAGTCATTGACCAGGCCGAGCACGCCGAGCAGACAACCCAAAACCTGCCCGTGGCCCAAGAGGCTATCTTAATTGACGCCGTGCCGGAAAGCGGCCAGCTCCGGCCAGGCGTCGAAAACATCGTCTACATCATGACCTCGTACCCCGACGGAACACCTGCACCTGCAACTGTCCAGGTCGAGTTCGCAGGCCAGAAGCGCGACTTTGCGACGGGTGAGCATGGCGTCGCCGAGTTGCGCATTCTACCCACCGTCAAGTTTGGGAAGCGGGTTCTCTGGGTCTCTGCTCGTGACGCGACCGGCCAGTCGGCCAGCAAGTCCTTTGACCTGGAGGCTGACCTCGGCGCAGAGCAGGTATTGCTGCGCCCGGACCGGCCCACCTACCGCGTTGGCGACACGATGCACCCGGAGGCCTTCGTGACCGGCGGGTCACGCACGGTCTACCTGGACATCGTCAGGGAAGGGCAGACCCTTTCGACCCGCGCGACGGACGTGCAGGACGGCAAAGCCGCCTTCGACGTTGACCTGGCGCCAGACCTGTTCGGTACGCTGGAGCTTCATGCTTACCAGGTCCAGCTCGATGGCTCTATCGTCCGCGACACTCGGATCGTGGTGGTGAACGCGCCGATGGACGTCGAGGTGGCGATGACCGCCGACAAGGAGGTCTACCAGCCCGGCGAGGTGGCGAAGCTGGCGTTTCAGTTGAGTCGGCAAGGCCAGCCGGTGCAGGGGGCGTTGGGCATCAGCATCGTGGATGAGTCGGTATTCAGCGTGGAGGAACAAGATCCCGGCTTCGCCCGGCTGTACTTCCTGCTGGAGGCCGAGTTGCTCAAGCCACGCTACCAGATCAAGCAGACCCTGGAACCGGAGTTGCTCACGCCGCCGGTGGAAGCAGAGCGGCCGACGCCGCCCCGGCTCGATCCACAACAACAGGCTTCAGCCCTGGCTGCGCTGGCCATCGCACCGGCCGCCGAGTTCGCGTTGCGGGTCAACTCGCAGGTGGAAAAGATGCAAGCCGTCTTGCAGCAACAGGTGCGCTCCTTCTCCGACCTGGGAAACATCCTGGTGATCGCCCTGGTGTTCCTGCCCCTGCTGATCACTGGCATCGTGCGGGGGACGCTGAGGCGACGGGGCGTCCTGTCCCAGACCAGGCGGCCATTCTGGATCACCATCGCCGTCCTCCTCCTGGGATCAGTGATCATCGTGCCGATTGTGGCAGTGATCCTTTACCTTCTGTTCGAGGCGCTCCAGTCCGGCGCGGTTGTGTTGTCAGCCCTGGCCTGGCTCGCCTGCCTGGTGATTCTGGGAACTTACGCAGTGCACAAGCGGGACGATCCGGTCCAGTTCATCGTATTGCTGATACTGGCTTACGCAGTCTTCTTGTCGCTGGTGGTCTACACAAGTGGAAAGGGTGGGGGCTTAAACACTGGATTGCTGATCTTCATGGCGCTGACCTACCTGCCGGGGGTGGCTGCCATCTACCTGCTGGGGCTGGGACTGCGCCGCCAGGGTGAGAAGCAGGCAGCGTGGGCAGCTATCCTGCTGGCCGCCCTGACGATCCCCACGGTGATCCTGCTGGCAACGATCCCGGCCTTGGCTGCTTCGCCTGTCGTGCAGGCGCTGGGCGTGCCGACTGTCTACACCATGCCGACGGGCTTGCTCATGGGCTGCGCGGCACCCACGCCGCAAGTCATCGTGATCGAGAAGGTAGTCGAGAAGGAGGAAGAAGCGAAGGCGCCCGGCTTAGCTGCTGCCCAGGAGCCGCCGCGCCTGCGCCAGTACTTCCCCGAGACGCTGTACTGGAGCCCCGAGACCATCACCGACGAGAGCGGCCGGCTGGCGCTCGACGTGCCCATGGCCGACTCCATCACTACCTGGCGGCTCTCGGCTCAGGCTTCGACGAAGCAGGGCGAGCTGGGCGGGCTGACGACCGGCATCCGCGTCTTCCAGGACTTTTTCATTGACCTGGACCTGCCGGTGGCGCTCACCCAGCACGACGAGATCGCCGTGCCGGTCAGCGTGTTCAACTATCTCACCCAGGAACAATCGGTGCGGTTGGAGCTCACCACGGAGGACTGGTTCGAGCTCCTCGACACGCCGTCCAAAGAGATGACCATCCAGTCCAACGACGTGGGGGTGGTCTACTTCCGCATCAAGGCACAGAGCTTTGGCCGGCACAAACTGACCGTTACTGCCTGGGGGCAGCGGATGAGCGACGCCATCGCCAGGGAGGTGCGCGTCGTGCCGGATGGCAAGGAGATCCGCCGGACACACAGCGACTGGCTAAAGGACGGCACGAAAGGCACCGTGCGCATCCCGCCGACCGCTATTCCCGGCACGGCGAAGGCGATCGTCAAGGTGTATCCCGGCCTGCTCAGCCAGGTGGTCGAAGGGCTGGACGGGCTGTTACGCATGCCCTTTGGCTGATTTGAACAAAGTACGTCGGTGACGTACCCGAATGTCCTGGTCCTGGATTATCTCAAGAAGGCGCAGCAGTTGACCCCGGAGACGCAGATCAAAGCTGAACGGTTCATCAGCCTGGGCTATCAGCGATTGTTGACCTTCGAGGCTCCCGGTGGTGGTTTCTCCCTCTTCGGAGGGTCGCCGGCCAGTGTCAACCTGACGGCCTACGGCCTGCTGGAGTTCCACGACATGGCCGAGGTGTACCCGGTTGATCCGGCGCTTCTGGAACGCACCGCCCGCTGGCTGATGGAGCGTCAACAGTATGATGGCACGTGGGGCAACATGCTCGACACGGCCTTCGTGACCTGGGCACTGGTCGAAGCCGGCCAGGAAGACTCCCCTGAGGTGCAGCAGGCCCTGGATGTGTTACGGACGAGCTGGCAAACAGTTGAAGAGCCGTACATCCTGGCGCTCATTGCCAACGCCCTGGCTGCTTCAGAGGACGCCGCGGCCGCCGAAGTGCTGGGCGCGTTGGACTCAGCAAAGATCGTCGAGAAGGATACGGTTCACTGGTCGGCCCAGGGGCCATCCATCATGGGCTCGCACGGCCGGACGGGCGACGTGGAAACGACAGCGCTGGTGGTCTATGCCATGCTGAGGTCAGGCCAGTACCCGAAAGCGATGCAGGGCGGATTGACCTACCTGATCCGGGAGAAGGACAGCTTTGGCACCTGGTACTCGACTCAGGCGACTATCCTGTCCCTCAAGGCGCTGATCCTGGCGACCACGAAGGCCGGTGTAGCCGCCGAAGAAGGGAAGGTAACGGTATCACTGAACGGGGTGCAGGCGGATCCGATCGTGATCACCAAAGAGACCGCCGACGTGGTCCACAGCCTGGTGTTCGACGACGTGCGGTTCGGCGACAACACGGTCGAGTTCCAGGTGGAAGGCGGCGGCAACCTGATGTACCAGGTGACAGCGGAGTACTACGTGCCGTGGGATGAGTTGTCGCCCGACGAATTGGCTGGCGAGGCGATGACCATTGACGTCAGCTACGACCGCACGACCCTGGCCGTAAACGACGAGATCACCGCCCGCGCCCGGATCATCCTGAATCGCGATCTGCAGGCCCTGTTGGTGCTGGTTGATCTGGGGGTGCCGCCGGGGTTCGCCGTCGAGACCGGCGACCTGGACTTGTTGGTGGAGAAGGGGGTCATTCAGCGCTACGAGCTGACCGGCCGGCAGATCATCCTCTACATCGAGAACATGCAACCCAGGATGCCGGTTGATGTGACTTATCGCCTCAGGGCGAAGTACCCCATCAAGGCCAAGGTGCCATCGTCCAGCGCCTACGACTACTACAACCCGGATACACAGGACAGCCAGGCGCCGGTAGAGTTTGTAGTCGAGTAGGGGAAGTAGACCTTACATTTGTGTCAACTTAAGCTCTGAGCCCCGTCCCCGGGGACGGGCCTTCGAGCCTTAAGTTGACACTGATGGTAGACCTTATTTATGATGAAAGCGTACCGCGACTGTAAAGCACGGCGGTCGCATTCCGTAAACCTATTAGAAGCCGGATGGCTCGCGGCCGCCGTTGTCCTTCCTCTCCTGATTAACCAATGGGGGGCTGCGCCGGTTGAATTGCCCAAAGCGGTGTTCTTACGTGGGTTGGCCCTCCTGCTGATCCTGGTCGCTACAGCGCTGGCCACTGAGGGCCGCCTCCGGTCCCTTCGCTCACCCCTTCGCTTCTCTCAGGGCTTCGGCTCAGGACAAGGGTCCCGCAGACTGACCTTTCCTTCGCTTACGCTCAGGACAGGCTCCGTGCTGGGTCCGGCTTTCGCCTTCGGTCTAGCGATTGGGCTGGCTACCCTCTTTTCGTATAACCCACGCCTGAGCTTATGGGGCTCTTACGTACGACAACAAGGTCTACTTACTCAGCTGAGCTATCTCATTCTCTTTAGCCTGGTAGCGACCCAGTTGCATACCCAGGTGCAGGCGGCACGGCTGTTGAAGGTGCTGAGCTGGACCAGTATCCCGGTGGTCGCTTACGGTCTGCTTCAGGCATTACGGCTGGACCCGTTGCCGTGGCGAACTGATGCTGCCTCTCCCGTCCTCTCCACACTGGGGCGGGCCAATTTCTTGGGCAGTTACCTGGTGTTGGTGATCCCTTTGACCTTGAGCCAGGCCCTGGTAGCTTGCCGGCGTACTTTGTATTTGCTGCTCTTGGCCGGTCAGTTCTCCTGCCTGGGGTTGACGCTGGCCCGGGGAGCCTGGCTTGGCTTCGTGGCAATGGCTGGCACGTTCGCCCTGATCCTTCGGCTACCCCTTCGACTGCGCTCAGGGCAAGGCTCAGGACAGGCCTGGGCATGGAACACAAGGCGTTGGCAACCGGTGGCGCTCACGCTTGGGATGCTAGTGGCTATTATCGGCGGCGTAGCTTTGCTCAACGTGCCTGGTGGCCCCCTGGCACCGCTAGCTCGTTGGCCGGGTCTGGAACGCCTGGCGACGATTGCTCGCACCGACAGCGGGTCATCGGCAGCGCGCCTGACCATTTGGAAGGCGACACTCCCTTTAGTGGTAGCCCGGCCCTGGCTTGGCTACGGGCCGGAGACTATGCATTTGGTTTTCGCGTCGGTCTTCCCACCTCAATTGGTGTACTATCAGGGACGACAGCTCTCCGTAGATCGTGCTCATAACCTGGCACTCGATATGGCTATGAGCACTGGGTTGGCGGGAGCCGGTGCCTTTGCCATCCTGATGGTCGCTTTGAGCTGGTGGGCCTGGCGAAGGCTCCGGACATGTAACGAGCCTTGCCCTGAGCCTTGCCCTGAGCGCAGTCGAAGGGGTAGCCGAAGGGGATGGGAAAGCATCACGTGGACAGCGATCATGGCAGCAGTTATCGGACATCTTGTGGACCTCCAGGTTGCCCTTGAATCCGTGGCCACAGCTACGGTGTTCTGGTTGCTCCTGGGTTTGGCTACGGCCATGGGGCAGGGGCTTTCTATGGAGCCAGGTATACCTGGGCTACGCAAACCGCGGTCCTGGCTGCCCTATGGACTACCGGCACTCCTGGCCATGGGCCTTTTCGTTCAAATTGGGTTGCGACCGCTGCTGGCCGATAGCGCCTTCTGGCGAGCACAACAGGAACATTTTCCGCTGGTAGAGCGGCTTAAGGCTGCCGAAACGGCTGTGCAGTGGTGGCCCATGGAGCCGACCTACTGGCTCGGCCTGGCCCGGCTTCATCAGCAAAAGGGGGCCTTCGAGGCAGCCGAGGAACAGGCGCTGGTTGCCGAACGGCTTGATCCGGATAATCCTCGGTCCTGGGCAGCCCTGGGAGACCTGTATGCCCGCTGGGGTGAGGTTGAGCCAGGGCGGTTGGTGCAGGCTGAGGCGGCTTACCGTAGGGCGCTGGCCCTGGCACCCAACGTGGCGGTTTACCACGCTGCGCTGGGCGATGTTCTGGGACGGCTGGGCCGTCTGACAGAAGGGGTGGCGGCGCTGGAGAGGGCCGTTGCTCTGGATGCCACCGATGCCATGGCCTTCCGTTCCCTGAGCCCGCTTTACCGGAGGCTGGGCTGGGAGGCCAAGGCTGCTCAGGCCGAGGAAATAGCGCGTATCCTGGAAACAACCCTTCCCTTGCGCTCAGGGCAGGCCCTTGGTCTGCCGCAGGGGCAGTAATAGCCAGTTCCGATCCTTTCACGACAAGCTTTGGAGGAGGTGTACTATGAACAGCAAGAGTTGGTGTAGGTGGCTTGGGCCACTTGCCCTCACCATGAGCCTGGGCGTCTTGCTCTGGTTGTCGGAGGTGGCTCTGGCCGGGGCCGCCTTGCCATCCGCTGGCGAATCCGGCCTTCAGGAGATTCAAGCTCCTGGTCAGAACACTATCCTCTTCATCGAGAACGTCGGCCAGTTCGACACGGGCGCCCGCTTCCAAGTGCGCGGCGGCATGGGCACCATGTGGCTGGCCGACGATGCTATCTGGATCACGGTGCTGGAAAAGCCCTCATCCCCCCAGCCCCCTTCTCCCAATCTGGGAGAAGGGGGAGACGGGCTCCCCTCTCCCAGGTTTGGGAGAGGGGCCGGGGGTGAGGGCCGCGGCGTCAACCTCAAACTGAGCTTCCCCGGCGCCAATCCCCACCCACGCATTGAGCCCTTCGACCGCCTGGACACCGTGGTCTCCTACTTTATCGGGAACGACCCGGCCAAATGGCAGCCCAACGTGCCGGTGTGGGGCGGCGTGCGCTACGTGGATTTGTATCCCGGCATTGACCTGGAGATCACCGGCGAAGAGAGCCGCTGGGCCTGGCGACTGGTTGTGCGGGAGCAGACCCTCTCCCTCGCTCCCTCCCCCTCACAGGGGGAGGGATGGGGTGGGGGTGTGCGCCTGCGTGTCGAAGGCGCAGACGCCATAGAATTGCTCCCCCCTCCCGACCCTTCGGCTACCCCTTCGGCGAGCTCAGGGCTTCGGCTCAGGGCAGGCGTCGGGAGAGGGGCCGGGGGTGAGGGCTTGCGCCTGACCACTGCTATCGGCGAGTTCACCCTCCCGCTGCTGACCGTCGAAGGTTTGCACGTTGAACGTGCCAACGTGGAACGTGTCAACGTGAGGGTGTTCGACGTGACCCCTCCGTCCTCCTCCGCTCCCGCGCTCCCTGGCCCCTCCGCACAAACGGCCGGCACCTCCGACCTTCTCTATTCCACCTTCCTGGGCGGCAATGGCGATGACAGAGGCGTTGCCATCGCCGTGGATGGGGCGGGCAGCGCCTACGTGACGGGCTGGACCTGGTCTTCCGACTTCCCCACCACGCCGGGGTCCTTCGACACGAGCTCCAACAACGGGGACGTCTTCGTGGTCAAACTCAACGCTGGGGGGACGGGGCTGGCCTACGCCACCTTCCTGGGCGGCAGTGGCGATGACCATGGCTATGCCATCGCTGTGGACGGGGTGGGCAGCGCCTATGTGACGGGCGGGACCTGGTCCTCCGACTTCCCCACCACACCGGGGGCCTTCGACACGAGCTACCACGGTGCCTATGATACCTTCATGGTCAACCTGAACGCCGGGGGGACGGGGCTGGCCTACGCCACCTTCCTGGGCGGCAGTGCCGAGGACTATGGCCAAGCCCTCGCCGTGGACGGGGCGGGCAGCGCCTACGTGACGGGGTACACCTCCTCCTCCGACTTCCCCACCACGCCGGGGGCCTTCGACACGAGCTACGACGGCTATGATGCCTTCGTAGTCAAACTGAACGCCGGGGGGGCGGGGTTGGTCTACGCCACCTTCTTGGGCGGCAGTGACAGTGACAGGGGTTATGCAATCGCCGTGGATGGGGCGGGCAACGCCTACGTGACGGGATACACCTATTCCTCCGACTTCCCCACCACACCAGGGGCCTTCGACACGAGCCACAACGTTGGCAATGACGCCTTCGTGGTCAAACTGAACGCCGAGGGGACGGGGCTGGCCTACGCCACCTTCCTGGGCGGCAATGCCGATGACTATGGCTCTTCCATCGCCGTGGATGGGGCGGGCAGCGCCTACGTGACGGGGTTCACCTACTCCTCTGACTTTCCCGCCACACCGGGCGCCTTCGACACCGGCTACAATGGCTGGGGTGATGCCTTCATGGTCAAACTGAACGCCGGGGGGGCGGGGTTGGCCTACGCCACCTTCCTGGGGGGCAATACCTATGACGAGGGCAACGCCATCGCCGTGGACGGGGCGGGCAGTGCCTACGTGACGGGCGGGACCTGGTCCTCTGACTTCCCCACCACGCCAGGGGCCTTCGACACTAGCTACAACGGCGGCGAAGACGCCTGCGTGGTCAAACTCAATGCCGGGGGGACGGGGCTGGCCTACGCCACCTTCCTGGGCGGCAGTGGCGAGAACAATGGCCGTGCCATCGCCGTGGATGGGGCGGGCAGTGCCTACGTGACGGGGTACACCTATTCCTCTGACTTCCCCACCACGCCGTCGGCCTTCGACACGAGCCACAACGGTGGCGGGGACGCCTTCGTGGCGAAGCTGGCAGTGGGGGGTAGGGTCTTTCTCACTCCGCCGGCCCAGATGAATCAGGGCGGCCGCGGCCAGGTCGTCGCTTACAAAGAGATGCTGATCAACGCCACCGGTGGCCCGGACAGCTTCAATCTAACCCTGGGATCTCACGTCTGGGATACGGGCCTCTCAGACAGCATGATCGGGCCAGTCGCCGATGGCGAAACGGCTACCTTCACCGTGTACGTCGCCGTGCCCTTGGATGCCGCCTGGTACAGCACCGACGTGGTGACCGTCACCGCCACTTCGGTCACCAGCCCCACCGTTTACTCCGGCACGGCAACCTTGACCACCCAGGCTTATGTGCCACCATCCATCAGCGTTTCGCCCGACGTGCTGACCACCACCCAGGACGTGAACCAAATCGTTACCAAGCCACTGACCATCAGCAACGGGGATGGGGTGACGCTGACGTTCAGCATTTTAACCGGCAGCCCCGGCGGTAACACACTTGAAGGCATCCTTGACAGCTTGAACTCAAACTATCAAGCGATGATTAATGTGATCCCAAACCGCTACGACTTCAGTGAGGGTGAAATGGGAACCGGTATCGGCGATGGTGGCAACGACATGTACGATGGCGGCAATTACCTGTCCACTAATCTCGGGGGGGCTATTGAATACTCCAACAACACCATCGTCCAAAGCACCTACTTTGGCGTCAATGGCCGGTACTTTACTAGAAAGTATCCTGGCCTATTCGTGCTTGTCGCCGATATGGAAGGGGTAGACTATTTCCAAATATCGGGGAGCCTGGGAGCGGACGGTTCGGGAAATGCAGATGGAACCATTTTGCAGACCGAATTGCACGGGGTCACCTATCATGGGCTTGTGAAGAGGGTATACAACGCTGGAGACCCATCCGTTAACCACCTGGTTATCGTGCCAGACAATCCCGCTGCCGATCACACCTTCTCTATGAACACAAACGAGGACTATCATCAGGTTTACAATCTGTCCCAGAATACACGCCTGTACTACCTGCTTTATGCGGGAACCAATGGCTACTACATTGACGATAGCACCACGTTAAACATCATGCAAACCTTCCTGGACGCCCTGCGGCTCTTACCTCCTTCCCCCTGGCTCTCAGCGAGCCCGGTTTCGGGCACAGTGCCCACCTACAGTTCAGTGCCGGTCCAGGTCACCTTCGATGCCACCGACATACAGCCTGGCGACCACACGACCGAGATTGTCGTCCAAAGTAATGACCCGATCACCCCGTCGGTCTCTGTCCCGGTGACAATGACCGTCCTCCCTACTGCCAACATGGGGCGCGTCACCGGCGCGGTTTCCGATGCCTGGACAGGTCAACCGTTGACCGCCACGGTCGAGCTGGTCGGTGTATATTCGATGACCGCCAGCCCTGACTACACCATCTGGGCTCCGGCTGGCACATACTCTCTAACCGCATATACAACCGGCTACTACACCACCACCCGGTCGGTGGCCATCACTGCTGGCGGCGTGGTCACCCAGAACCTGGCCCTGGAACCGGCCCAACCCCGGCTGGAGTGGGCGCCGGCCGCTGTCACCGCGAGGGCTGTTGAAGGAAGCAAGGTCGCCCAAACGCTGACGATCTTGAACACCGGACCACTCCCTCTCAACGTGGCATTGTACGAGATCAACCCAGCAGTTGCCATGCAAGCGCTGTCGTCCACTGACCTGGCTGGCAGGCGTATCCTCTACGATCTCGCGCACGGTGAACCGAGAAGCAGCGAGTATAGCTCCCTGGTCAGCGATTTAACCAACGCTGGAGCGGTGGTTATCGAAAACTGGTACTTCCCCATTGATGCTGTCGTTCTGGAGGGTTACGATGTGCTGTGGGTGAACTGCTGCGGCGGCATCACCTGGGGCTTAAGTGAGTTGAACGCTGTCAAGGACTGGTTGGGCAAGGGCGGCGCCGTCCTCGTTCAGGGCGAGAGCAATGCCGCCACCAATGATCCCGCCCGCATCTTTGGCATCCACTACTTCTCTGCATCTTGCACGTCGGGCACGACAAGGAACATCGTCGAACATCCGATCAGCGAAGGGGTCAGCGCAGTCAACGTAGAGTGGACCTGCTGGCGACTGGCGCCAAGCAGCAAGGCGGTAATCGTGGTTTTTGACCCGCAAGGTCAGCCCCACGTCGTCGCCCAGGAACAGAACGGCGGCAAGATGGTCGTAGTTGCCAGCGAGGATTTCATCAATTGGTACCTAGATTATGACGACAACCGCCTGCTGGCAAACAACATCTTCGCCTGGTTGGCCCGTCCGGCCTACAGCGACGTGCCCTGGCTCTCGGAAACCCCTGTAGGAGGCACCATCTCCGGCCACAGCAGCCTGCCGGTGACGCTTAAGTTTGAAGCCACGACGCTCTCTCCAGGCGAATATCAGGCCACTCTCGCGATTGAACACAACGATCCCGCCCAATCCTCTCCCGTCGAGTTGCCGGTGACATTAGTGGTATCGCGCCCCAAAGTATTCTTACCTCTGATCTTTAAGAACACGGCTGGCACAAACGCCAGCGCCATTAGCCGAAACTAAAAGCTAACAACGAAAGGAGCGTACGATGAACAACTTAAGCTCGATCCAGTCAAATCGGTGGCGGCGAGTACTATCGGTAGGAGCGCTGATTCTGTTGATGGCAATCCTGTCTCCACCCTCGACGACTGCCAGCGATGACCAGGCAGTTCAGATTTTCAGCTTTGCCCAAGACCGGTTGCTGTTCAGCGGCGGGCCGGACGTTTTCGGCTACACGTTCAAGGACTTCAATGAAGTGGGTATTCCAGCCTCGGCTTCTCCTGAAGACAGTGACACCGTCACCGCAACCAACGGTGAGCTGGCATACGTCAATCTTTACAACAATAACTTGGTCGCCTTGGTGGATACTGCCACGCACAGTGTCGTCGGGACGGTATATGTTGGGGCATCAGGCTGTTGGGGGCCCTCGAGAGCAAAAATGACCCCGGACGGGGCTTACGTCTATGTCACTTGCGAATCCTCTGGCAGTGTGGTGGTTATCGAGACGGCGGGCAATACCGTGGTCGCGAACGTGACCGGGATACTCTACGCGACCGACGTTGCCTTCACTCGCGACGGGGCTTATGCCCTGGTCGGCAGTACGATGTACACTCAAATTGCTGTCATTGATACAGCAACGTACAACATCGTCAACACGATCCCCACTTCCTCAAACGTCAACAGCCTCGCCGCTCACCCTTATCTGGATATTGTCTACGCCACTTCGTACGATGGCCATGTCCTGGTCATTGACACGACTACTTTTACCACCATTGATTCTATTCCATTTGGTTGGTATGTTTGGGATGTGGTCGTCTCCCCGGATGGACAGTGGGTCTTTGCCAGCGATCGCTATGGTGGCGGAGTGGCTGTCATCAATGCGGAAACAAACACCCTGTACACGACCATCACCGGATTAGGGGAATTGACCGGCCTGGAAATCTCCCCGGACGGCTCCCTGGTCTTTGCCGCCGGATTATGGAACGGCATCCATGTCATCAACGGAACGTCCTTCAGTCTTATAACCACGCTCCGGGACATTGGTTTTGCCTGGGAAGCGGCCGTAACCTGTGATGGAAGCCAGCTCTTCGTGGGGAATCAGAGTGACCGGGTTGTAGTGATAGATACCCAAACTTTTACTGTAATCGCTCAGATACCCGTTCCTGGGAGTACATACGGCATCGCCATCTGCCCACAGTACGGTGCTCCGGGAGTTTTCCTGTCTCCACCCGCTCAAACCAATCAGGGCGGCCGCGGCCAGGTCGTCGCTCACGAGGAGCGGCTGGTCAACGTCACCGGCGCCACCGATAGCTTCACCCTGACGCTGGGCAGCCACAT
>Ga0233423_10000801_pt1 | contig 16036 bp, 14 predicted proteins | sample Watercolumn_Mata_FD_180713 | JGI IMG/M metagenome (GOLD analysis project Ga0233423, IMG submission 180713) | Freshwater microbial communities from Lake Matano, South Sulawesi, Indonesia - Watercolumn_Matano_2014_112_MG | ecosystem: Environmental > Aquatic > Freshwater > Lake | place: Indonesia...
AGTAAAAGCCTGGCAAGGTCACCGTAATAATAAGGACTCAAGAATAAAATGGCAGTTTACAACCAAAGATGCCAGAATGAAATTACACAGACTATATCCGTCAATTCATAGTTGACATGACACTAGTAGGGCAGGCAGGATTTGAAAAAGTAGGAGTAGCTGCTGTAGTAGTTAAACTCCCTCCTCCATATTCAACAGTGAAATTCGCCTGGTTTGCAGGTCTATTGGGAAGCAAATTTCCAAAAAACACCGATTTGACAGTTCCTGCATCTCCAAGATTATATGTAAAGTAACCTCCACCAAGCATCGTATTTGGGTAATCGGGACAGCTGGATGGATTTATTGCCCATGCTTTTACATCTGTCTTGATGGATACTCTCGGGAATCTCCAGACAATATAATAGACCGTAACATCACCTGTTAAATTTGTGAGCTTCACGTTTAAATCACAATTTGCAGCATTAATATTTGAAGCAGTTGGGTATGGGGCAACCCAGGTTGGCTGTGAATATATAGTTACAGTTGAAATAAACAACAGTATGATTATAAGGGAATTCTTCAAAGATTTCATATATTTTATATTAGATTGCCTCAAATAGAAAGAATGATCTGAATTTCTTAAAAGACCAACAAATGGTTAAAATGGTTGCACAAATAAGTCTAGTTTAGTAGGATTTTTAATAAAATACAAGAATTATTCTGATAAGTTTGAATTATCTAATCTTTTAACAAGGAAGAAGTAAAAAATTATTTTCTTTTTTATTAATATAATATTTTACCATATTTTTAATATTTTGCCATATTAATTCCTTTATCCAAGGGAAGTTTTTATCCGTCCATCGTTGAGGGTGAAAGGTGATCATTATTTTATCCGGAAGCTCTCCTTTTTCTGCTACATTGATTATATCTGAAGTTGTCCTGAATTTGTATCTGTTCTGAAACTCAATTGATCTTGATGTCATATTCATTAAACTACCTGGTATCGGTTTTACTTTCCAATCCGCATAATAATTCTCAATATTTGCGTTGGATTTTACATCATACGATTTGTCTCTTATTGAAACTACGCCCCCATCCCATCTGCGTCCAGTATCAGTTAGATATAATATTTCTTCAAAATTGATATCAAAATAGGGCTCTGCTTTAATTCCAAGTATCCTGTAATCATATTTTTCCCATATAAATCTGTTGTCAAACTTTGAGTATGGACTACCATGCATACAAATCGTTTCAACTAAGACAATCTTCCTTAATTGGTCAAGGTTGTAGCAGAATTGCATATAAGCTTTATCAATATCTCCCCGGCAATGGTATATCGTCTCATAATGATAGCCAATCTCATGACCAAATGAATCTATTTCTTTAATAATCTTTTCATCGAAGCATTCTGAGACTGTTCGGATATAATAAGTACCTTTTATTCCCATCTCTGCCTGAATACTGGCAAACTTCAATGAATTCTCAGGTGATGCATCAACATCATGTCTTAAAACTATGACCTTTCCAGAAGGATTAATAATAAATTCCTTACAAGTTAAAAATGCAAAACCCTGACTAATCAGGGTATTCAATAACTTTTCGTATTTTTTTAAAATAAAATCCAATTTTAAGCTTCTAATATTATTTAAATTGTTCCCAAAAATCAGGAGAATCTTTAATCAAAGATTTACTTTTTGGATAATTCTCAATAAACCATAGCCAAAAAGAAGTAACATCTATTTTCTCTGAAAGCATTCTTTGCCTTCTTTTTTGCCATTCTTCTTTTAGATTTTCTATAACTAAAAGTTCATGTAGTTTATTAATAAGGATATCAAATTGAGTTGGTAAAAATCCAAAAGTTAAACCATACTTTCTCTCCTCTTCTTCAAGGTATGAAATTCTACCTGCAAATGAGTTGCACCGTAGAGATGGGACACCCAAAACAGCTGCTTCCGATGTCATTGTTTGACTGTCGCCAATGAAAATAGAAGCATAGTACATCAATGAGTGAATTTTCTCTGGGCTGATCTTTAGCTGGTATTGTTTGAGTTCTGGTTCAATGTTGCGTTCTGTGGTAATGAAAATTCTACCATAAGATTTAAGTACATCTACTAACTGCAACTTTTGTGCTAAAGACAAACCGCTAATACCAATATCATGATGTGCTTTAAAGGCATTGAATCTCAAAATGAAATATATCTCATTGGGATTAATCGCTAGTTCAGATAAAACACCTGGATTGGGAGTAAATCGTTTGGGATGCAGGTAGGCTAACTCATGATACCCGGGATAATAAATAGTATCTCGTCTCTTGCGTTTCCCTTTGAGTGCAACCGGTGATAAAAGGGCATTGGCGAAAGGATTCACAAATTTCGTTACCAGAGGCTGAACGTCATCATCATCATCATCAAAAACCACTGACTCCACAGGTGATATTCTTGATACATGAGCAACACTCACAGAGGTCCCGATGGCGATATCAATCTCTTCACTCCTGCAGATCCTGAGCAACCTTATATTATACTGAAGCTGTTTATATGCTTTCACGATGATATTATCCGACTTCTCCGGAAACACATTGTAGCTGAAGCAATAATGATCCAGAAGCCTGAGAGCAACAGGGATGTCCTTCACAGTCCATATCACTTTGTGACCATGCATGGAAAGTTCAACGGCAAGATTACGATAATAGTGAACATGAGCAGGATGGCCGATGTCAATAAGTATATTCAAACAGATCTTCTGAGTTTAGACGCTTTTAAGCCCAGTTTGCCAAGGTTATAAAGAAATCTGTTTTGAACCTTGATATATCTTCCAAACTCAACAAGTTCTCCTCCAAATCTTGCCTTGAAATCCCGTACTCCATAGTCTTTGTCTTTTAACCCGGCTCCCATAAAATCGAAAATAGGTATCCCGTTCAGGTTGGCATACTCTATTGCTGCCCAGGTTGACATTACGCTGGGATATTGTTCCTTATTTTCATTATCGAGCCCGCAAATATAAAATTCGTATATGGCTTTATACTTAAGAAAAGGACACATAATGCCCCCAATGATTTCATTATTGTTCCACACGAGAAGGTATTTTCCATAACTACAATTATAGAACTCACGGAAGAATTCCCAGGGCAAAACAGGTTTACCGATCTTTTCCTTATAAAGTTTAGCAAGAATTGAATAGAATACCTTTACTTCATCAAGATCTGTCGCCTCCTTCCAGTAAGCACCATTTTTTTTTGCATTTCTAATCTGCCTCATTCGTGAACTGCTTATAGAACCTGATATTGATTTCATATTACCTGTATGAACCTGAAAATTGAGATACGGCAGATACTTCCAGCCATTGTTAAAAAATGCAGACTGATATGGGCTATATTGGTTGAAATTACGTGTTTCCACATAGATACATCTTCCAGTAGTTATAACATCTATCTGTTTTATTATTAAATCATTGGCTTCGCTTACTTCATTGCTCAAAAGAGGACCTCCATAGATTATACCTCTACGCGAGAAGTAACCTTTAATGCCTTGCTCTTTCTGAAAGGTAATAACGACAAGAGTGAGCAGATGCTCATTATCAGAAACCGCAATAGCATCAGCGGAAAGCCCGAAAACTGAGTTGAACAACTCATACCATTCCGGAGTCTGGAAAGGAGTAGAATAAGGACTTCTTTCCAGTAGCTCCCTCCATGCAGGAAGAGGTATTTTTTCATTCCGTAATACGTTCATTCTTACCAAAAATACACTTTAACTCAGAGAGCTTAATTTTGTGTTAAGATGGTAAATAGAAAAAACCGGCGTTGTACACAATGGGTCAGGAAAAAAATTGACGATGCCATAATTCTAGATGTATCCATTTCCATATCTCTTTTGATATATTAATTTTCTTTTGCAGGTGCGCATTGTAGAGTTTTAAAGCCTTCTCTGAATTGATGATCCTACTTGAAATAAAAGTACCCGGAGATAGAACATCGTGAACAAAGGACTGAAATGAGGGTTCACGGAACCATTCATCCTGCGGAGTATCGAAACCTATCTTGTCTTTTCTCATTCGGATCTTTTCAGGTATCGTACCTTTCATAGATTCACGAAAAATGCTCTTTGTCATACCTTTTTTAATCACAATTCTACCGTCCAGGGCAAGGGACCTCTCCACAAGCCTGTGGTCTAGAAAAGGGACCCGTGCTTCAATGGAAAACCACATTGAATTACGATCCTCCCATTTCAGAAGGTGCTCAAGCTTATATTCAAAATGGTCAAGCAAAGCATCCTGAAGGCTTCCGGAACCATAAAGAAAACCTGCTATGGAATTAGTAGCTTTATATCTGCCAATAAAATCGCTCTTCATATAACCTTTTTCATTTACCCTTAAACTTGTGCGCAGTCTTTCCGGCAACATGAAATAGGCAAAGGTTTGCAGCCCGTATGTATCCCTGTGGTTTTTCAAATAATAATATATCTCCGAAGTCAGATCCGCAAACCTGCCATATCTTAAAAGATCCTTGAATAAAAATCCGAAGAAATAGTGGTAGCCGGCTAACATTTCATCGGCTCCCTGGCCATCCAGGGTTACCAACACATTTTTCCTGGCGAGTTCCATTACCCTGAATTGTGCATATGGAGCTGTGGAGGGGACAGGTTCAGCATGCGCTTTCACAAAACTGTTAATATCAGATAATAATAATGCAGCATCAGGGAATGTAAAATACATATTTTTTACCCAGCCATTGAACTCATGTATATACTCTGATTCATCACCGAACTGATCCTTATTGTATACTGCGGAAAATGTGTTCAGTTCGTCCAGTCTGAAATCTTTTAAAAGTACAGAAACAATACCCGAAGAATCAATTCCGCCGCTCAGGCATACACCGACAGGCACATCGCTGCGGAGACGCAAACCCACCGCATCGCAAAATAATTCCCTAAATTCTTCAGGGTGTGAGAACCCACTAACTTGTTTTACCTGTAACCGAAGGTCATACCATTTCTTAATGTTTATTGACTTAGCAGAAGGGTTAATTTTCAGGTCAATGTTTACATTATGCCCGTGCTGTAGCTTTTTGATCCCTTCAAAGAAAGTATTCTCTATCTGGTCTGTCCGGTTAAATACCATATAGTCAAAAACACTCTGGAATTCCGGAAGCGGTTTAGTTGAAAACAGAGTTAACAAAGGAGGTATTTCCGATGCAAAGGCAAAAAAATCATTATTTAAACAGTAGTAAAAAGGCTTTATTCCGTACCTGTCGCGGGATGCGAATATTAATTTATCCTGCCGGTCGTAAATAACAAAGGCCCACATTCCGTTAAACCGTTGCAGGCATTCTTCGCCCCAATGACTGTATGCAGTTAAAAGAACCTCCGTATCGGTTCCGGTTTTAAATGTATAACCAAAGCCTTTCAGTTCAGTCCTCAATTCAATGTAATTGAATATCTCTCCGTTATATACAATTGCATACCGTTCGTCCTTTCCGGAAAATCCGCTTGTCACCATGTCACTTGTCACATTGTCACTTCTCCCGTAAAACATAGGCTGATTACCTGCCGGTGAAAGATCCAAAATGCTGAGTCTGACAAATCCCAGTCCTACATTATCCTCAATAAAAACACCTTCATTGTCCGGACCTCGATGTTTTTGAAGTCGCATCATTTGGCGGATGGTAGCTCCCTGAACAGGTTCACGACTTAAGTTGATTATACCGCAAATGCCGCACATAATTTAGATGATGAAGCTGATGAAAGTGATATTGGTGATGAAATTATATGGTCTGGGATTTGTTTTATAGGGCTTTGACTTGTTTGTTTAGGAGGATGCGTATGCCTTTATTTTGGATTGTATTTTTGTAGTGTCAGTAGTATATGCCATTCGCTGATAGATTTCAAACTGGATTTAGATTTCGGTGAGTGAACACTGGACAATTTATAGAAATTTGATAAATTCACTTGTGTTTTTTCTTGCTGACACTACTTCATTATTGGAAGAAACAAAAATGGCCGATCTGCGCATCTGAGATTTAAGTCCATAGATTTCCCCAGACGGTGAATCTATGGTTAATGCATATACCTTGAAGACAAAATCTATGACTTTTTCCATACCAACAAATCCTTATGACCCACTGTTTTCTCAGAAAATATTTCATATATAAATCTCCTATCTCATATCCAATATCAATATTATCACTTTCATTACATGGATCGCATTCTGTTAATCAACTCCTCATAAATCCCCTCCAACTCCTTCTCTTTATCAAAAAGGTCAAGGTTTGAGATGGCATAGGATTGGCCGGATTTTCCATAATTTCTCTGTAACTCAACAGAATTGGCCAGGGTAAGGATGGTTTCACTCAAAGCATTTACATCGTGTTCGTTAACCAGAAGGCCTGTTTTTTCTGATTCAATAATATATGGAATTCCTCCATGATAAGTCGAAATAACCGGTAAGCCGGCAGCCATCGCTTCAACAATGGCACCGGGAATACCCTCCTTGTCCCCGTTTACATCGGTAACACAGGGATGAATAAAAACATCGTGCGCATCAAGAGTTTTAAGGTGCTCGTCAGAACCATAAGTAACAAATCCGGGCATTGAAACAAAATCATTTAATCCGTTTTGCGAAACATAACCGTAAATCATGCTTTTTAAAGGGCCGTCACCAACTATAGTAAGTGTGATGTTTTTGTTCTTTCGATATGCTTTCCGAAAAGCCTGAAGCAAAAACATATGCCCCTTATTTGGAACCAGTCCTGAAATGATGAGAAATTTGACAGGCTTATTTTGTTTATATTCATGATCTCTCTTAAACCTTTTAACATCCGAACCGTGATAATGAACATGTATTTTCTCTTCCTGGCACCCTGTGCTTAGAATGTCATTTTTCATTTCAGGTGACATGGCCAGTACCTTATCAGCATAACGATAGACTCTCGACTGAAGATACTTCTTCCCGTAACCAAAAAACCTCCGTGGAAAACCTGAACATTCGTATCCGTAAAACGAAACAACCTTTGGTATATCTAATCCATTCAAGGTCTTAAGGTAAATCCCGGCATCAGTTCCATAATGGAGGTGTATTACTTTTGGCTGGATTTGGCTAATTAGTTCGCGGAGCCGCTTCTTTTTCCTTCTTCTGATAAGTTTGAAAAATCCAAAAAGCAACCTTTCGTAAAAATTCTCATTCTCTGCCAGGTGATACAGAGGAATATTATCTGAAATCCCTGAAGAATACCCGCCGCCGGTTTTTCTTTCCCTTTTTTCGTAAAATATCACATAGGGTTTGTAATCAATATGGCTGACTATCTGATTACGTATAAAGGAACTTCGTAATTGTGTGTTTTTGCGTATGAGGTGAAGAACTTTATTCATTTGTAATTTGACTACTTTTGACTCCTAATACTTTTATATGATTCGATAAAAATAAGGCTGAAAATATTTAAAAACTCAATAAAGAATTTCAACTTAATAATCCGTTTAAAGAAAGCCATTTCTTTATAGAATAATGTCTTCCGAATAAATGTGTATTTTTTAAATAAACACCTGTATTGTACATATCAAAAAGATTATTATTAAATAAATCACTTTCTGAATAAAGAACTTTAATATTATCTTCAAAAACAGATCTACCCCACTTTTTTTGATTATAGGTAGTATTACCTTTAATAAAATTTCTCATTTTCTTCCCAAAAACATACCCGGAGGCTACAAAAATCCATCCAATTTCACTCCGCAAATATTTTGGCTTGTACCCCCGATCAACAGGGATGTTATTTAATTCAGGATCAATAAGATGCATTGCATCTACATATAGTAACTGACCTTTTCTTCGTTTATACAGACTTTGAAATATATTGTTATACACTCCTGCATACTTGGATTTTAACAGTAACTCTAAAAAATCAAGGTCAAGATATGGTATTGTATGATCGATAAAAAACTTGTCGATACGTATAAGCTCCATAAAAAACTTTCGCATCCCCTCATTCAGGTAGAAATCAAATATTATTCCTTCTTTACTAAGATGCTGATCAGGTTTGATATAAAGCTCATTTATCATTTCAATTGTTTCATCCAAAGTATCCTTAGAAAGAATAATGTCTGAATAAAAGGTTTTTTTTGTTTCTTTTATTGTATCAAAATAATGAACCAGAGCATCATCTATATTCTCTGAAAAGAATGCTATAACAGTTTGGGAATTTATCGAAACAGAATCTTCCATGACATGCATGGGTTTAATAAATTCACTCCCATACATGCCGGTAATGCATTGATTTGAATATTTGGAAAGATAACTATGAGCATAATAATAATTTGCCCGCATATAAGGAGTGAAGCCATCGCCCAGCATAAGCACTTCATCTGCCAGACTTGAATAATGTTTTTCATATTCTTCATCAAGCAGTATAATTTCATGTCTGAGATTTAATCTTTTAGTAATATCCTTGGCTATCTTTATTTCTTTAGATCCAGACATACCATAAGTATAGGCGATTATATTATTAAGATAAGACTTAGGAATAAGTGCCAGATTCAACCTGCAGTCATAACCTCCTGTTAACCCAAGTAGTATGGGTTCATTGTATGCCCAGGATTCAGAATTTGTCCTTAATGTGTTTACAATCTCATCTATAGCTTCCCTCCTATCAACCGGCTCATCAGCAAAAAGCTTTGAATGATCATATATTTTTTCAATTGTAATACGACCACCCTTAATAATTACTTTCTGCCCATACTGTATCTGATTTATCTTACTTACCAATGTATTGTTACCTAAAATAGTATCAAACAGTGATAGTTGCAATAAAGCAGATTTATTTACTGATACACATGGAAGTTGTGTTTTTATCATCGTCAGGTTGGAAGATATTAAAATCTCTCCATTGATAACTGAATAGTTTAATGGAATTACTCCAAAGGGACTATTGATGATCTCAACCTTATGGTCTGCTTTATGATATAGAACACATGCATAGTTTCCTTTAATATTATTAACTAAAGAGGGGGCATCTTGAAGTAAACGAAAAACTTGCTCAATTTTTAAATTATTTCTGCTCTTGTCCAGCAATATATTCCTGAAAAAAACTTTTCCAAAAAGAAAGAATACAATTTTATCATTTTCAAAGTATGAATTTACATGAGAATCCTTCTCCCAACTGTTTGTGAAATAGTAAACATTATTAATTACTATTTCATTTATATGCTTTATATACTTCATGTAATAGGACATACCGGTGTATGGCTTTGCTTTTCCGGTCTCTTTGGCATTACCAGTATGTATTTTCAAGAAAAAATCAATCATATTTTAGAAGTATTTTTAGTATTTTCGCAGTAGAATAGTTATCAGATAAAAACCTCAGACTATTAAGGTCAAAATATCTTATAACCTGATATATCAAGCATTTGATCCATTTTTTATCCATGTTTAAAAATTCATAAGATTCATTATGTATTTTTTGTAATACTTTAGTTATTCTGTCATTTTCTTCAATTGACATTTCATTGCTTAGCTCCTCCAGTTTATATTCATTATTAAGACATGTATATTTTATAGAGTAATCAATTAGAAGATTGTTTTCAACATACAAAGTCAAAACCGAGCCTATCCTTGAAAGAAAGAAGGGTTCATCAAAAATGAAATTACCAAGCGAGCAAAAAATCGATTTATTATTGTGGGATATGACTGGTTGCTGAAGATGCGGATGATGCCCTACAATGCATATTATTTTTGAGAACCTGTCAAATAATTTTTTTGCTCTGTTGATAAGGGCTGGGACAGGATAATGACAATAATCAATACCCCAGTGAATACTTAATATAATACTATCTGATATTTCCCCGGCATATTCAATTGCTTCTTCTATTGTTCTGGAATCAAACCATGCTACTCCGCTTTTTTCCTTTTCTGCGGGCGTTGAAAATAAAACAAATGCATTAAAAGCAAGGAGTGCAATTCTTGAATTATTATCAGTAAGTACAACCGGATTTATGGCTTCTTTAATAGTTGTACCTGCACCTGTGTGCATAATCCCTGCATCAGCCAGAGTTTGCAATGTGGATATAACTCCTTCTCTACCATAATCTGTAATATGGTTGTTTGCTAATGTTGCTACTGTTAATCCTATTTCCTTTAAAAAATGAACTTTTTGCGGATTGACCTTAAATGTTAGATGAGGATCTTTATTCTTTAGTTTGCTTCCATTTATTAAGAAAGGGGTTTCAAGATTTGCAATTAAATGATCTGCAGGTGGGAGAACTTTGTTTATTTGCTTTGATAAATCATTGTGCCTGGAAATAATTATATCTATTTTTCTGCCAGGCATAATATCACCAACAAAATTAATTATCATACCTTCCACATTTCTTTTTTAAAAACTTACCAATAACTTGCATATTTTTTATGCTTATAATGAATGGCATCGGATCTGTCAACGAAAATAAACCACATGATATTAGAGGAAACCATGATCGGATAAATCCCCAAAGTGAATAGTTATATTTTTTCCTGTACTTTGTCCAAAATAGCAGATCAGGCATAAAGTCCACCCATTTACCTTTATCCTTAATTTCAATTCGAGGGGGAAGATCCCTGCCTGTTAAATATCTATAATAAAGCTCAGGAAAATTGATACCAAGGTTGGCTGAAAAATTTACCTGCAACCATGCACGGGTATTTGTTTCAATATAATAGTACTTACCATCTGTATTGTTATACTTAAATTCGATATTTGAAAAACCAATTAATTCAAGTTTTTTAAGAAGAACTGTGGCATACTCTTCCAACTCCGGGAAAGAGTGGTGTTCAATGCATGTTGCTGTACCGAATCCGTCTGGATATTGCCTTAATTTACGTATTGTATGTTGAAATAATCTCCCATCTGGTAGATATAGGGAATTGACTTCATAATTCTGTGTATTATCTCCGGAAATGATCTCCTGTATCAGATACTCAACACTTTTGTAATTAACTTCATTGATTATTTGTGCAAGGTGTGTAACATTAGACGCTATAAATCCCTTATTTTTGAAATGGATCTTCCACTCATTTACATTCTCAGGCTTAACGGCTACAGGGAAAGACAGGGGGAGATCAGTTACTGATTCGCTTCTGATGGGACCCACTATAAAATTTGGAACAATCAACCCTGCGTTCCTCGCGGCAGTATATTGCCTGCTTCGTTCCAGGATTTGTTTTATTCGTCTATAATTTGGTATTAAAAAAAGAAAATGTTCCCCGAATAATTCACCATACTTTTTTATCAAATTCACAAATAAGTCACTTGTTGGGATAAGAACCGGTTTATTACTAAATGCACCAGACCATTGAATAATATATTCAACACATTTTAATTCATTTCCCAAGGGAACGGGGATCTGTTGGGCATTGATTAGGTTTGAATGAAATCCGGCATTATTTATAGCATAGTCCATTCCATAAACAGGGATGCCTTTTCCTTTAAAACAACGGGCTGTCATAATAGCTGTATCAAACAATCCTAATAATAGAACCGGATTTTTATTCACTATCTGATAAGATCACTTAATAACATTTCTACATCTTTTCTGAAGAATCTTCTGAAACCGTAACGAAAGCATTCAGAGTATATGGAAATAATCCTATTAATTTTTAATTTTTCATGGACCAAAACAGACACCTGATTATGCTGCATAATCCATAGCCAAAAACGTAAATACCCCTTTTTCCCCATAAACCTCATAGTTTCCGATAATAGCCTGGAATAATATCCCTTTGCCCTGAATTGATTGAAAGTATAAACATCATAAACTGCAAAACATTTATCAGGTATTTGCTCATTACAACCTACCTGACTCAGGTCAATCTCATTCTCCGAAACGAACAGAAATGACAAGGGGATTTCGTTTTGGAATAATACTACAATATAATCAGCTTTTTCAAGCCTCCTGACAACTTCTTTCTTGTATGAAATATCAATAGCCGTTTCTGTTATCCTTTTATTAATGAGATTAATAGCTTCATCTATGTTTAAGATTTGTCTAACATAAAAACCACTGTCTGGAGTCATATGCATCAGTGGATGGTTCTTAATGATTGTTTCTGTTAAGTAAATACTCTGTACATCGCTTTTCCATCTTTTTTTTGTTGCTTGGAAAAACAAATAAGGAACCATGGCAATTAGCCAAGGCTTCTGGAGCAATAAACGAGGGTTCCTTTTTATTTCAGCTGGTTTAATCAACACCTTCCTTATTATCTAACCATCCTACATATTCCCCATGTGTAACCAACCAAATCTGATCCCTGTTTTTATTAATGAAATCAAACACCTCCGGCAATATTTTTTCCACAACAACAGAATCGAATGAAGGATGAAACCAAAGAACACATAATGTGTTTGATTTTATGGCACGTTTGATTATCTCTTTATATTTGTAAATATGATAATCAAAAGACCATTTTTTATTGTACACAAACTCAGTAGTCTGTTCAAATTCCCATAAGCCGTTATCATGTTTCATAGGATAACCCAGGACATTCCTATAATCAGTGCGAAAATTTGTAAAGCCTTCCCTAGACAGTGTGTCAAGGTTCCCTATTGTGTAACCGGGATGGACAAATGATGTAATATTTAAGCCCCATTTGGAAGCTATATTTTTGCACTCTTTCAATTCTGCAGTCATTAATGCTGGCTTGCAGATTTCGTCACTGCAATCGATATGGGAAAAAGTATGACAACCTATTTCATGCTTGATGGGTGAATCAAGGATCATTCTTATCAGACCCGGACAATACCATTCAGGATTGGTTTTGTAATCCGTGCAAGGATCAAATTCAAACCAGTCCACACCTTGAAATCGCCAAAAATCATTATCAAAATGATCAAGCCTTGGCAATTCCGGGTGTGCCAGTCCTTCACACCTGTTGCAGGATTCCAGGAATAGATGACCGACTGTGGCCCAGGTCACCGGAATATTATATTGCTCACATAAAAGCAAAATGTTTGGTATATTCTCGCGCTCCAGTCGGGCTTTTGTCAATGCTTTTTTAATCGGATCCTGACTGCTTTTTGTATAACGCCAGGCCCAGGCAAGCTCAAAATCAGCCGAGATAAGCAAAACAGCCTTATAAGGTTCAGGGATAAAACGTTTCCAGTCTATTCGTTTTTCAATTTCCGGGCTTCGTCCGATAAAAAAATTAAGCTTACCAAGAGTTGACTTTATTTTTTTGTACATAAACCTGAATAAATACTCATAAGCTTATTAATATTGCCCTCACAAGAAAATTTTTCGGAAATAGTCCTTCTGGCATTCTCAGTAATGGTGTTGCAGGTGTTTCTGTCCAACCTGAGTTTCGTTATTATTTTCACAATCATATCCGAATCCCCAGGGGGAATTAAAAATCCATTTACTCCATCTTCAATCACTTCTTTCATCCCCCCCACATCGGTAGAAATCGCAATAAGACCTGCTGCCATATATTCCAGAACAGAATTGGAAATCCCTTCTGCATATTCAAGGGTTGAGCACAGAACACCAAAAGTGCATTTAGCCAGGTTCTCCTCAACATTACTGATACTTCCTAAAAAAAAGATGCGGTCTGAGTATATGCTGTATGTACTGTTTATGAGATCTACATAATTCTGCTTATGCGGTCCGTCACCGGCAAGATATACATTGTCCACAATGCCATCCTTAAGTAATGCCAGTCCTGCCCTGATAAAAGTACTATGATCTTTATAAACTGTGAAATTGGCCACCATTATTAAATTGATTTCCTTTCCTCTTGTCTGTATGGGGAACCTTTTTATATCAATAGCATTATATAAGACTTCACCTGAGAATCCATAATGCGTTAATCCCGCCTCTGAGTTGCTTATTATTAAATCTGCCCGTTTCAGAAAAAACCTTTTGAGGAAGAACTGCCATCCTTTCTCAATACCAGCATCCCTTACAGAGCCATCAATGAATTTGATGGTGAAAATCCTTGCAGGCAAATATGTATACATTGATGAAAGGCTGTCCCACGTATGAATTATGTCTGGTTTGAATCGCCTTATATGTATCCAGATTGAAAAAAAAGGTTCCAGTCGTGTTGGTCGTTTTTTAAGCTCTTTGAAATAGTGCACATTTGATTTAATGTATTCTGAAAAATGCTGCTCCCTGTTAAATGTTATGATACCAGTTCTGTAATTTTCTTTTTTGTTTAGTGATTTAATTATTTCTGCTAATTGTCGTTCTTTTCCACCTGTAGATAATCCATCTGATATAAATAATATATTGATATTATCCTTCATTTAGTTAAAAGCTTAGTATATATGTTGATATATCTATTTGCAATGCATTTCCATTGAAACTTTTCAGATAAACATTCATTATTCTCGACATTTTTAGTCAGATATTTAACATGATCATTATCTGAAAATATTTTTTGAAGAGTTTTGTAAAGATGTTCAGCGTTATGGGGTTCTACAAGGTACCCGGTTACACCATCTTCAATTATTTCTGAAAATCCTCCTACATTTGATGCAACAACAGGCTTCCCCAGAGCAAAAGCGGTCATAGCAACACCGCTCTGAGTTGCATCGGTATATGGACATACAACCACTTTTGTGTTAGTTATTAATTGAACTAATTCTTCACTTGGAATAAATCGGTTAAGGAATATAACATTTCTTGTTTTTCCGGCAAAGTCATAATTGAAATGCAGAGTCCCTGAACCGGCTATAATCAGTTTTAAATCAGGCTTACTTACAAGGAATTTATCAAAAGCTTCTAATAAATACTCTATTCCTTTGTATTGGCATATTCTTCCAAAAAAGAGCAGATCACTTTGTATATTATAATTAACATTTAGATTCTTACCAAGGAAATTCTTGTATACTTCCAAAGGGCCGAACGGGATATAAAAGATATTCCTGGCTTTTTTTTCTTTTCTCATTATATTCTGATAGTCAATATAGTTTTGTATTACAGCTGGGTATTTTGAATATATTTTGAACTCATTCAGTTTTTTATTGAATAAAACATTGAACTTTGAATTGCTAGCCTCACCTGAATGAGGATAATAGTCATGAATAGTAAATATTAGTTTCTTATTAAACAGAAAAGCTATTAACCAGGGTAATGAACCATTTGTTCCACTAAAGTGAATTATATCATATCTACGCAGTTTATATGAGAATTTAATTGATAAAAATAAATTGCATATAGATCTAAACTTAAGGTTATAATAAATGAAAAAATATGGTTTAAAATCACCACCGATATACCTCAATATTTCTTCAGATAATAGTTTGTTGTTCTGTTTCTCATCCTGCAGACCAGTTTTTACAGGCATATCTGAAAAATCAATTATATTATTACGCTTACGATCTTTAGAGAAAACATAATATAGATCAAGGTTAACACCTCTGGAAATGTATTTCGCCATTGAAATTGAAGGATCAGCATGACCAAAACTAATTAATGCAATATTCATTTTAAATTTTTGGAATATAAGTTGAACACTATTATAAATTTGCAGATTTGGACTACTCAATAGCGTTTTCAGTATTAAATGCCCTTATTCCTAGCATCTTATAAAATGTGCTTTAGAAAATTTTTTATTCTTACAGCCCCATCTTAATCCGCTGAAAAATCCTTTCCAGACAGCAAAAAAAACAGCGGGTCTCAGTTGCTTTATAGAAAGCAAAGAGCTTCTTACTACATCTCGTTTAAAATGCCTCCAAAAGTATTTTCTGAAAAACTCGGGTGTTTTATGCTTCAAGATTACGAGCATGGGATTTCTTGCATCATAATATGCTTTGAATGCTGAGTTTTTACCTATCGTCATACTTTCCTTATGCCAGATTTTTGCGTGCGGAGTGTAGAATATCTTGTATCTGAGTAATTTTGCCCGTGCCTGCCAATCATACTCCTCAGACTGAAAGAGGAAGGTTGTATCGTATCCACTCGTGTCATAATAGAGTTTTTTGCTAACCAGTGTAAAAATATCATCAGCAAATGCTCTTTCAGAAATATCATTGTATTGGCCTGCATCGAATTCTCTGTTGCCTATATGACCTCCATTCCAGCGAATTTCGCATTCCTTT
>Ga0233423_10000802_pt1 | contig 16031 bp, 12 predicted proteins | sample Watercolumn_Mata_FD_180713 | JGI IMG/M metagenome (GOLD analysis project Ga0233423, IMG submission 180713) | Freshwater microbial communities from Lake Matano, South Sulawesi, Indonesia - Watercolumn_Matano_2014_112_MG | ecosystem: Environmental > Aquatic > Freshwater > Lake | place: Indonesia...
TAATATCGCTCACCTCCCCTGGATATGATGAGCTTATCATACCTCATCCGCCAGGGAAGGTCAAATTCGGAAAAGACTTTTCAGAGAGGCTTCTCGGCTCTGAACATTACCTGTACTTGTCTACTTTGAACCGGGACAGGAGTTGGAGATGAAACTGGACCTCAAGCAGTACATCCGGGACGTGCCGGACTGGCCCAAGAAGGGTGTGATCTTCAAGGACATCACCACCCTGGTGCGCCAGCCAGCGGCCTTTAGGCAGGCCATTGACCAGCTTGCCGCGCACTACAAAGATCGGCGGGTGGATTTGGTGGCCAGCGTGGAGGCGCGGGGCTTCATCTTCGGTGGGGCGCTGGCCTGCGCCCTGGGGGCGGGCTTCGTGCCGGCGCGCAAGCCGGGCAAGCTGCCGTACCAGAAGATACGCGCCGAATACGCCCTGGAGTACGGCACGGACGCCGTGGAGATGCACGTGGACGCCATCCGGCCGGGGCAGCGCGTGCTCATCTTCGACGACGTGCTGGCCACCGGCGGCACCATCATCGCCACAGCCGACCTGGTGAAGCGCCTGGGCGGCGAGGTGGTGGGAATCGCCTTCCTGATTGACCTCACCTTCCTCCAAGGCGCCGAGCGCCTCAAGGACTACGAGGTGTTTTCCCTGATGCAGTATTGAAGTCCAGGGCCCTGTCAAAGTCAGCATCGCGTCATTGCGAGCGCAGCGAAGCAATCTCTCTCATGGCGCAACAGTGAGATTGCTTCGCCCTGCGGGGCTCGCAATGACTCCCAAAGTGACTTTGACAGGGCCCTGATTGAAGTCTCCTCCCTGTTGACAAAACCGCACAATGTGCTATAATGCACATAGTCCCAAAGCAAACTCCTCGCTTTGGTGGACCAAGCGGCTTATCCCGTGGTCGATCTTGCCGGCAGGCAGGGTAGAAACTCCACAAGGTCTAACCCCCACTCCGGCCCTCAGCCCCTGCCGGCATGAAGGAGGTGATCCGCCCTGCCCAGTAGTTGGCCTCGACAGTGCGTCATCTACGACTACAACCCAAGCCTTTCGTTCTCCACAACTTTTCTATTCCCCCAAGGAGGAAACCATGCGTACGCGTAAACTAGGCGCTTGTCTGTCGGTGGTGGTCATGCTGGCCCTCATCCTCAGTGCCTGTGGGCCCGCGGCTACCCCCACGCCCGCCCCAACCCCGACGCCCACCGGCCCCACGCGTGGCGGCAAGGTGACGATGGCCGTGTGGCAATCCCCCATCACGCTCAATGCCAACCTGGGCACGCAAACCGTGATGGACGAGGTGAACGTCTTCCTCATGGAGGGCTTTAGCAAGGTCATGCCCGATGGGGCGCGTGTCCCCGTCCTGGCCAAAGAAGTGCCCACGGTTCAGAACGGCGGCGTCAAGGACGATGGCAAGACCATCACCTACAAACTCAAGGAAGGCGTCAAGTGGTCAGATGGTCAACCAATGAGCTGCGCGGACTTTCAGTTCACCCTGGAGGCGATCATGACGCCGGGCGTCGGCGTCGTTTCCACCACGGGCTACGACAAGATTGACAAGATCGAGTGCCCCGACCCCAACACGGTCGTCCTCAAGTTCAAAGAATTCTACGCCCCGTACCTCACCCTCTTCGATAGTTTCCTGCTGCCCAAGCACTACGCCGGTGACCCCAAGGACCAGAAGAACTGGGCGTACAATCGCAAGCCCCTTGGCACCGGGCCCTTCAAGCTGGACGAGTGGGTCGCCGACTCGTACATCACACTCTCGCGCAACCCCAACTATCGCGAGAAGGATAAGCCGTACCTCGATCAGATCGTGATCCGCATCGTCCCCTCGTCCGAAGTGGCAATGCAGTTGCTCGCCAGTGGCGAGGTGGACATCGTCTGGAACAACACCGAAGCCGACATCCCGCAGTTGGAAAAGATGACCGGCGTCAAAATCTCTGATCCCTTGCAGATTGGCGGCGAGCGTATGTTCCTCAACATGGCGGAGAACAAAGACCCGTCTGATCCCAAGAAGCCGCATCTCATCTTGAGCGATGTCAAAGTGCGCCAGGCCCTCGAGTACGGCATCAACAAGCAGCGCATCATTGAGAAACTGCTCTATGGTAGAGCCAAGCCCGGCACCAACGAAATCAACGCCGGCTTTTTCCAGTGCGCCGATTTCAAGCCGCGCGCGTACGATCCGGAACAAGCCAAGAAATTGTTGACCGAAGCGGGCTGGGTCCCTGGATCTGACGGCATCCGCGTCTCGAAAGGCGCGAAGGTCGCGCCCGACGGCACACGCCTCCGCCTGAAGTACTCCACCACCTCCGGCAACAAACTGCGCGAGGATTCGCAGGTCCTCATCGTCGAAGACATGAAGGCGATTGGAGTCGAGTTGTACATCGAGAATGCGCCCTCGTCGGTCGTCATCGGCACGTGGGATGCCGCGTCGCCGCGGCGGCGTGGCAATTTCGACATCATAATGTACACGACGAACGCAGGCATTGACGTGCACAGTCAGATGACGAACCTGTTTGCCTCGTGGATGATCCCGACCGTAGACAACAAGGGTGGTCTGAACTACACCCGCTTCAACGATCCCCAGGTGGACGATCTGCTGAAGAAGGCCGCCGCAGAGCCAGACATGAACAAGCGCCGGGATCTGTACTGCCAGATCGCCAAGATCGGTCAGGAAGCGACCAACATGATCTACCTGTACCAGCGGCTCGATCTCGATTCCTATCGCGATCGCCTGCAGGGCTGGGTGCCGAACGCCTGGGACAACAACGGCTGGAACGCCGAAAGTTGGTGGGTCAAGTAGTCAAGTAAATAAGTAGACAGGTAGACAAGTAAACAAGTCACCAGCGATCCCTGTTTCCTTGTCTACCTGTTCCTTGTCTACGCATCTCCCCGCTATGACTAACTACATTATCAGGCGCATTATTCAAGCCATTCCGCTCCTGCTCGTCATCAGTCTGACCGTCTTCGTGCTGATGAACCTCATCCCCGGCGGACCGATGGCGGCGTACGAGAACAATCCCAACATCTCCTCCGAAGACCTGGAGCGGCTGAGGAAAGAACTGGGCTTGGACGCGCCGATTCACGTGCGCTATTGGAAGTGGTTTACCTCAGTCGCCACCGGTGATTGGGGCATCTCCGAGGTGACGCGCCGTCCCGCGCTGGTTGAGATCACCGAAAAACTGCCCAATACGCTGTACCTCTCTATCACCGCCTTCATCTGCGCCCTGCTCATCGCTATCCCGATTGGCATCCTCTCGGCCGTGCGCCAGTATTCCGTGCTGGATCACATCGCTACCACCATCGCCTTCATCGGCCAATCCATGCCCGTATTCTGGTTTGGGCTGATCCTCATCATCATCTTCAACGCGACTTTGAAGAATCCGAGCACCGGGGGGCCGTTACTGCCCGGCGGCGGGATGTTCACCATCGGCGCGCCCTTTTCGGTGGAGGATCGCCTCCGGCATCTGATTCTCCCGGCCGCCGTGCTTACCTTCTTCAGCCTCGGCATCCACATCCGCTACATGCGCGCCGGCATGCTCGACGTGCTGCATCAGGACTACATCCGCACGGCGCACGCCAAAGGTTTGACCGAGCGCGCCGTGCTGGCCAAGCACGCCTTCAAGAACTCGATCCTGCCGCTCGTCACCATCATCGGCCTGGAGATTCCCGGTTTGTTTGCCGGCGCGCTGATCACGGAAACGATCTTCTCCTGGCCGGGCATGGGGCGCCTGTTCTTTAACTCCATCGAGCGCGGCGATTACGCCGTGATGATGGGCATCCTGATGATGAGCGCCACGCTGATCCTCCTGTTCGGTCTCGTCACCGACGTTGTGTACGCCTTCCTAGACCCGCGTATCCGCTTTGATTGACGTGTTGCGGGTTGCGTATTCCGTCTGGCGCAACACGCAACACGCAGCACGCAACACGAACTATGTCTCAAGCCCAACAAACCTCAACAGCAATTGCCGTGGACTGGTCGGCGCACATGCGGCCGCAAGAGTCCATGAGCGCCAAAGTCTGGCGGCGCTTCCGCAAGCACAAACTCGCCTTTGCTGGCTTGTGCGTCATCATGGCCATCATCACGCTCTGCGTCTTTGTGCCGTGGGCGGCAAACTACGACCCCGGCAAGACCCACCTGGACTTGATCCGTGAGCCGCCCACCCTCAGACACATCTTCGGCACCGACGAGCTGGGGCGTGATCTGTTCGTGCGCTTGTGGGACGGCGGACGCATCTCGATTCTGATTGGCGTGGCGACGATGCTGATCGCCATCGGCATCGGCACGCTGATTGGCTCGGTGGCGGGATTCTACGGCGGGCGCGTGGACAACGTCCTGATGCGCTTTACCGACTACATGCTCTCCATCCCGCAGTTGTTCCTGCTGCTGATTTTTGCCCAACTGCTGCGCAGCACCAACAACCCCACGCTCAGCGGCGGCCCCACGCCGATCATCGTCATCATCGGCATTCTGGTGTGGCCCCCCATCGCCCGTCTGGTGCGCGGCCAATTCCTGGCGCTCAAAGCCAAGGAATTCGTGGAAGCGGCGCGCATGTCGGGCGTGAGAAATCTACGGATCATCTTTCGCCACATCTTGCCCAATGCCGCCAGCCCGGTGATCGTCGCCGCCACACTGCGCGTGGGGGCGGCGATCATCACCGAGTCCACACTCAGCTTCCTGGGCTTTGGCGTGCAGCCGCCGACGGCGACCTGGGGCAACATGTTGAAGAACGCCCAAGCGCAAATGACCTACGCCCCCTGGACGGCCATCTTTCCTGGATTGGCGATCCTCATCACTGTCCTCTCCCTTAACTACATCGGCGACGGCCTGCGCGATGCGCTGGACCCGCATCACGTGGAATAGGCGAGTAGGTAAGTAGAAAAGTAGATAAGTAGACAAGTAGCAAGTAGACAAGTAGCAAGTAGACAAGTAGCAAGTAGACAAGTAGCAAGTAGACAAGTAGCAAGTAGACAAGTAGCAAGTAGGCAAGTAGACAAGTAGCAAGTAGACAAGGGTGCAGCGTTGCTCCTTGCCTCCTTGTTTCCTTGTCTACCGGCCCTTGTCTCCTTGTTTCCTTGTCTACTCGCTTCCTTGTCTACCGACCCTCGTCTACTCGCTTCCTTACGATAAAGAGGTGAACTTATGACTGATGTTACGGATCTCAAACAACGCGCCATCGCTACGATTGACACTTTACGTGATGACCTTATCCAGATCAGCGCGACGCTCTACGCCCATCCCGAGATTGCCTTTCAGGAGTTCCAGGCGGCGGTGCTGCTGGGCCAAACGCTGGAGGCGCACGGCTTCACGGTGGAGCGCGGCGCGGGCGGGCTGGAGACGGCCTTCCGTGCGGAGGCGCGCGGCAGCGGCGACGGCCCCACCATCGCCCTTCTGGCCGAATACGACGCCCTGCCCGAGCTCGGCCACGCCTGCGGGCACAACATCATCGCCGCTTCGGCAATTGGGGCGGGCATCGCCTTGCAGAGCGTCCTGGAGCAACTGCCCGGCCGCGTCCTGGTCATCGGCACGCCGGCCGAGGAGGGTGGTGGCGGCAAGCTCATCCTGCTGGAGAAGGGGGTTTTCGCCGGCGTGGACGCCGCCATGATGGTGCATCCCGCCAGCTATACCATGACGGCGCGCCCCTCGCTGGCTTCTAATCGCCTGACCATCGAGTTCACGGGCAAAGCCTCGCACGCCGCCGCCGCACCCGAAGACGGCATCAACGCCCTGGAAGCCGTGCTCCTGACCTTCAACAACGTCAACGCCCTGCGCCTGCACCTCAAGCCTGACGCCCGCGTGCACGGCATCATCACCCACGGCGGCACCGCGGCCAACATCATTCCCGATTATGCCTCCGCCGAGTTCAGCGTGCGCGCCGCCCAACAGAGCTACGCCCTGGAGGTCTTGCAGCGCGTGGTGCAATGCGCCGAGGCGGGCGGGACGGCCACCGGGGCGCAGCTCAAGTACACGACCAAGCCCGGCTATGCCGAGATTATCCCCAACCCCACCCTGTCCCGCCTGTTCACGGAGAACTGGCGCGCCATCGGCGTGGAGGTGCACGATCCTCGCCCCAACGAGCGCATGGGCTCGACGGACATGGGCAACGTCAGCCAGGCCCTGCCCGCGCTGCACCCCTACATCGCCATTGCCCCCGATGGCACCGGCGGGCACACGCTGGAATTCCTGGCCGCGGCCATCTCGCCCGCCGGACAAGAGGCCTTACTGAACGCGGCCAAAGCCATGGCCATGACCACCATAGACCTGCTGAGCAGCCCGGAGCTGCTGCAACAAGTCAAGCAAGACTTTGCGGCCAGCAAAGGAAGTTGAGATTGGAGATTAGAGATTGGAGTTTTCAGATTTCAGATTTTAGATTACAGTCAGAGGTGGCAACGGACAAACAAGAGACTCGTTGCCGAATAGCGCTGGCGGGGATTCAGCCACAGAAAGACACAGAAATCCACAGAAAAATCACGCGAACCGACACGTAAATCCCTATTCTGTGTCCTTCTGTGTGATTCTGTGGCTAGCGGCTTATTTTGCAACAACTCTAAGGATAAACGAATGGTAGTTGTAGGCTTATTCGTTTATCCGTGGTCGTATTCGTTGACGCCGGGGACCCAAATCGGCAATCGTCAATCGCAAATAAAGAGAGGAGAAGAGTCAAATGGAAAAGCCCTGGTTAAAGAACTACGAACCTCAGGTCCCGCCGACGCTCACCTACCCCCCACGCCCCCTGGACGCCAACCTCACTGCGATGGCGCAAAAGTACCCCCAGGCCACCGCCACCATCTTCATGAACGCCAAGCTACCCTACGCCCAGTTGAACGCCCTGGTGGACCGCTTCGCCGCCGCCCTGCAGCAACTGGGGGTCAAGAAAGGCGACCGCGTGGGCGTGTACGTCGCCAACTGCCCGCAGTTCGTCATTGGCTACTACGGCGCTCTGCGCGCTGGGGCCATCGTAGCGCCCTTTAATCCGCTCTACGCGGCGCGTGAGGTCGAGCACCAGCTCCAGGACTCGGGGGCGGAGACCATGCTGGTGATGAGCCGCTTCTACCCCATCGTCAAGCAGGTGCGGGCGCACACGGCGCTCAAGAACGTCATCGTCACCAACATCAAGGAGTACTTCCCCCCGCTACTCAAGCTGCTCTTCACCCTGGCCAAAGAGAAGCACGAAGGCGATCGCCAGGACCTCGCCGGTGACGCCAACACCTACTGGTTCCAGGATCTGCTCAGCAAGGCACCGGCCCAACCATCGCCCGTGGCCGTCCAGCCCGGCGATACGGCGGTGTTGCTGTACACGGGCGGGACCACCGGCGTGCCCAAGGGGGCCGAGCTCAGCCACGCCAACATCATGGCCAACGCCGTCATGTGCCGCCACTGGATGCACGATATTCAGGAGGCCAAGGAGGTCGCCCTGACGGCGCTGCCGCTGTATCACAGCTTTGGCATGACCACCTGCATGAATCTGGCGATTTTCACTGCCGGCGCCATGTTGCTCATCCCCAACCCGCGTGACATCCCCACGCTGATGAAGAACTTCAACCAGCATCATCCCACCCTCTTCGCCGGTGTGCCTACCATGTACGTGGCCTTCAACAACTTCCCGGACATCGCTAAGTACAACGTCAAGTCTATTCGGGCCTGCATCAGCGGGGCGGCGGGCCTGCCCGTGGAGGTGCAGACCAAGTTCCAGGAGCTGACCGGCGGGCGGCTGGTGGAGGGCTACGGTCTGAGTGAATCCTCACCGGTCACGCACGGCAATCCCGTCTACGGCAGGAACAAGATCGGCACCATCGGCCTGCCCTTCCCGGATACGGAGGCCAAGATCATGGACCTGGAGACGGGCACGAAGGAGATGCCGGTGGGCGAGATCGGCGAGCTGGTCATCCGCGGGCCGCAGGTGATGAAGGGCTACTGGAACATGCCGGCAGAGACCAAGAACACCCTGCGCGCCGGCTGGCTGTACACCGGCGACATCGCCAAAATGGACGAAGAGGGCTACTTCCAGATCGTGGACCGCAAGAAGGACATGATCATCGCCGGCGGGTTCAACATCTACCCGCGCGACGTGGAAGAGGTGCTGTACCAGCACTCCAAGATCAAAGAGGCCGTGGTGGCCGGTATTCCGGACCCTTATCGTGGCGAGACGGTCAAGGCCTACGTGATTCTGAAGGCCGGGGAGACGGCCACGGAAGAGGAGATCATCGAGTTCTGCAAGGGCAAGATGGCCAAGTACAAAGTACCCTCGGCCGTGGAGTTCCGCGAAAGCCTGCCCAAGACCATGGTAGGCAAGATTCTGCGCCGCATGCTGGTGGAGGAGGAGAAGAAGAAGGCGGGCCAGGGCAAGTAAATAAGTAGACAAGTAGACAAGGGGCAGGAGGCAAGAGGCAGGAGGCAAGAGGCAGGAGGCAGTAAACAGGTAGCAAGTAGCAAGTAGACAAGGACACATCGTTGCTCCTTGTCTACTTGTTTCCTTGTTTACCCGTCCCGCGTCTACTTGTTTCCTTGTCTAGGCGTCCCGCGTCTACTTGTTTCTTGCGCCCGGCCGCCGAACTGCTGGCCACTCCTCAAAGACCAGGCTCATCCCAAATTGGCTGTTCTTGGCATCATTCCTGGATTGGCGACATGGGCGATAGTGTGCTGGGTGGCGTGTGAGAACCTTCCAGGCAGACACGGCGAATCGCCCCAAACCGACAGGAGGCAACGATGCACCCCCCCTTGCCCCTCTCTCGTCCCCTCTTCCCGCACTGGAAGCCCTGGCAGGTTGTGCTGTTCTTCGGCCTACTCCACTTCCTGGTCATGTCATTCGGCAACTTCGTCATGGAGCCGCGCTGGGGCTGCGTGTTCGTCATCCCCGCCTACTTCATGGCCCTGGTCGTCGTGCTGCCGATCCTGATCCTGCGGCGCTTCGGGGTCGGCACGGCCGTTTTCCTGCCCTTCTTCGTCCTGGGCCTGCCCCTCACCTACTACTTCGAATACCTCGGTAGCGGCAGCCTGCGTGGTGCCTGGGCTGTCCTTGCCTGGTGCCTCACCGGCCCGGCCACCGGGCTGTGTGCCGACCTGTCGTTCCGCTTCCTGCCCAGGTCCTGGCCGGACCGCTGGCGGGCCATCGTCACCGGGGCGATCTTCGGCGCGGCCGTGTTTGTGACCACCTACCTGGCGCTGACGTACCTCTACGTCAACCCCAGCTTGGATTCGCACTACGGTTACTTCACGCTGGGTATCGGCTTCAGCCTGCCGTGGCTGGTGGTGAACGGCGGCCTGGCGGGGTACACCGCCTATGCCCTGAGCAAACGGGTCTGACTTCTCCACCCTCTGGAGATCAGGCGGTATTTTGCGGCATAATACTGAGTTGGGCGGCTCGTAATCACGTAATCGTAGCGCGACAAGGAGGCAGAGATGAAGCTTACCGTCCACCCCCTCACGCCCGATCGGCTGCCTGCACTCGAAGACCTCTTCGGCGAGCAGGGGCCTGCCAGCCGTTGCTGGTGTATGTATTGGCGCATTGGCAATGAATATCGCCAGAGGCCGCGTGAGGCAAACAAGGCTGCGTTTTGGGAATTGGTCAAGTACGGGCCCCCTCCAGGCTTGCTCGCCTTCGACGGGGATTTGGCCGTGGGCTGGTGCCAACTGACGCCGCGCGCTGCCTTGCCCTGGCTCGATCGTACGTGGCGCCTCAAGCGCGTCGACGATGTGCCAGTCTGGTCACTCTCCTGCTTCTACGTGCGCCAGGGCTATCGCAAGCAGGGTGTTACGTCTGCATTAATCGCCGCGGCCGTGGACGCCGCCAGGCGCGCAGGAGCGCCTGCCCTCGAAGCCTATCCTCTGGATGCGAATTTGACGCCGAGCGCCTCGCACACTGGCTATGCCTCAACCTTTGCGCGCGCCGGATTCAAGATTGTGGCTCGACACGTACCGCCTCGCCCGATTATGCGCCACGATCTGCAGGCGAGCACGCGATGACGTTTGGCTGGCTGGCCATCACTTATACCGCCAGGGAGAAGAGAATTTGAGATACCAGGCTATCTTCCTCGATAGAGATGGGGTGCTCTGTCGGCACAGTGCCAAGAAGGCCCAGGAGCGGGATCAAGCGCTTGGTAAAATCATCGGTCGTCAGGATTTTCAGGTCACTCCAGAGATGAATAGGCAGGTTTTCTGGCGTGTGAGGGAGTTACCAGGCGTCCGGCCAGTGAACACCTTAGCCCGTGAGGAAGTCTTCTGGCAGAAGTGGTATCAGTTGATTCTCCAGGACTACGGGGTGGGGCCAAGCTCAGAGGTGCTGGCCACGGAGTTGTCTGAGCGGTTCTGTTTTCACAAGATGATGGAGCTATATCCTGAAACGCACGACGTTCTGGAGGCTCTGAAAGCAGCAGGCTACAGGTTAGGGGTGATTAGCGACACTTTTCCCTCATTGCAGGCATCTCTGGAAGCACTGGGCATAGCTGATTACTTTGACTCATTCACTGCCAGCTCGTTGGTGGGGGCAGGGAAGCCAGACCCGAAGATATTTGCCGCGGCAACTCGCTCTCTTGGGGTCAAGGCACACGACAGTATTTTCATTGACGATAATAGGGAAGAGGCAGACGGTGCTCGTGAACAAGGGTTCACAGCGTTTCATCTGGATCGAGAACGCCAACAAGCGGATTTCGGCTCCTGGACGCTAGGAAATCTGGAGCACCTGCTTGGTTTTCTCCAGATAAGGTGATGTTCACCGCCTGGGTAGACCTAAACGTGGGGTTTCGCTGCGCCAAGGGCCTGTAATCAGCCAACGATTCTGGCGCAGCGGGGAGACGGGCGGCCTCAGGAAGATAGGAGGCAAACGATGGCCACCAAAGCTGCTCAAAGAAGGTACGACCTCGACTGGCTGCGCGTGCTGGCGTTCACGGCAGTGTTTTTCTATCACTGTAGCCGGTTCTTCGACGAAGATTACTGGCATATCAAGAACAGCACGACGAGCCCCCTGGTGGATACCCTGAAGGGCATCTTCGACCTTTGGGGGATGCCGTTGATCTTCCTCATCTCCGGTGCGAGCATCTTCTTGGCCCTGCGCCCGGGCGGGGCCACGCGATTCCTGCGGGACCGGGTGTGGCGCCTGCTGGTGCCGCTGCCGTTGGGGATCCTGGTGCTGGCACCACCGCAGGTCTATCTAGAGCGGCTGACGCACGGTGAATTCCAGGGCAACTTCCTGCAATTCCTCCCGCTGTACTTCCAAGACTGGCACGTCTGGGGCGGGAACTTTGCCTGGTCGGGGGTTCATTTATGGTACCTGGAGAACCTATTCCTGTATACGCTCCTGCTGCTGCCGCTGTTTGCGGCCCTCAAAAGCCAGTCAGGCCGACGCTTCACGGAGTCGCTCGGCCGCCTGTCCGCCCGCCCCGGGGCGATCTTCCTCTGGGCGCTGCCCATCGCGCTGCTGCTCATCCTGGTCGATCCGTCCGGCCTGACCCGCCCCACCCTCTCCGAGGATCTGACCCGCCTGCTCATGTTCTGGCCCTTCCTGATCTACGGCTTCCTGGTGTTCTCCGATGGCCAGATCCAGCAGGCGATCATCCGCCACCGCCGGATCGCCCTGGCTCTGGCTTTAGCCCTTACCCTGGCCGCGGGCATAGTCACTGACGCCATGGGTGAGCATCCTACCTACCTAGTCTTCGCCCTGGTGATGGTCCTGGCCAGCTTGCTCATTTGGAGCTCGATCCTGGCGGTCTTGGGCTATGGGATGCGCTATTGGACCGCCAATCACCGCCTGCTCGCCTATGCCAATGAAGCGGTGCTGCCGTTCTATATCCTGCACCAGCCGGTGATCCTGATCGTCGGCTACTTCATCATCCCTCTGGCGCTGCCCATCCTGGCCAAGTACCTGATCATCGCCCCGCTGGCGTTGAGCATCACCCTGGGCCTGTACGAATTCGGCGTCCGGCGGGTCAACCCGGTGCGGCGGGTCTTTGGGCTCAAGCCGCGCCAACCGGCCTCGCCAGCGGTGGAACCGGTGGCTCCAGCCGTGACATGAACATGCACGGCGAGAGCCGATCACGGGAGGCGGCAGCCACCAGCCGAAAAATGTCAAATCTGGTGCACAGGGACAGGCCTAGATACCAGGTAGGGCCCCGTCAAAGTCCGCATTCGTCATTGCGAGCGTAGCGAAGCAATCTCTCTCGCTGCGCAACAGTGAGATTGCTTCGTCGCTATGCTCCTCACAATGACTCCAAAGAGGAGAAGCGCTATGCAAAGCCAAGCTGCATCACGGGAAACCGGCGGCACTCCGGTTGCGGTACGTCTCTACTATCTCGACTGGCTGCGCGTGCTGGCGATTCTGATGGTTTTCCTGTTCCACGCCGTGCACGTCTTCGATTTTGGCTCGTGGCAGATCAAGAACGCCGAGCAGAGCGAGATCATCACCATCATCCTCACCCTGCTCAGCCTGTGGGGGATGCCCTTCTTCTTCCTGGTGGCCGGCACAGCCAGTTGGTTCGCCCTGCAGCGGCGTACCGCCGGCCAGTACGCCGCGGAGCGGTTCAAGCGTCTGCTCATCCCCTACATCGTGGGGTCGCTGCTATTCTCGCCCATCCAGTACTACCTGGAGTGGCTGAACCGGACCCAGCTAGGGCTGGTGTCCGTCTCCTTCCCGGTGTTTCTCAGCCAGGAAATCCCTCCCTTCAATCCACTCTCGCTGCGCTTCCCCGGCTTCAGTCCCCGGTGGTTTGGCGTGGGGGGTTTCCACCTGTGGTTTGTGGGCTTTCTGTTCGCTTTCGCCTTGATCACCTTGCCCCTCTTCCGCTGGCTGAAGAGTGAGACGGGCCAGCGCCTGGTCTCGCGCCTGGCGGGACTGTGCGAGCACCGCGGCGGTCTCCTGGTGCTTATCCTCCCCCTGCTGGTGATTCAGCTCAGCCTGCGCCCTTTCTTCCCGCAGGAACACGATTGGGCGGACTTCATCTTCCGCATGTCCTTCTTCGTCCTGGGGTATCTCCTGTTTACCGACGAGCGGATCACCCGCGCCGTGCGGCGGGATTGGTGGCTGTTGCTAGCGCTGGGGACGGCCATCGTCCTGGGCCTTTTGGGAGCGTATGCCGCCGGCCTGCCGGTCATGACCTGGGGGCTAGACTCCTCGTATCCGCAGTTTTACCTGATCCTGGGCCTCACCACGATTATCGCTTTTTGCTACACCCTGACCATGCTTTTCGTCGGCATGCGCTTCCTGGACTTCACGAACCGCTGGCTGCGCTACGGTCAGGAAGCCGCTCTGCCCTTCTTTGTGCTCCACCAGCCGGCGATTATCGTCATTGCCTTCTTCGTCGTGCAGTGGAATCTGGGCCTGCTGCCCAAGCTGGTGATAGTCGTGGTCAGCTCTTTCGTGCTGGCGCTGGGCCTGTACGAGCTGCTCATCCGGCGCATCCGGCCGCTGCAAATCTTGTTCGGCATGAAGGCCTAACCCAAGACCAGGGCGCCTGACGCGCCAAAGACAAGGAGGCCCTTATGAACCAACGGCGGACCTGGCAAGCCATCTTGTTCAGCGATACGGGCATTCTGCTCCTGCTGGCCCTATTGCGATTTATGCCGCTCCTGCTGCACAACGGCCAGTCCGGCTGGCATCGCGATGAACTGGACACGCTCGACGCCGCCCGCCACCTGGCCTGGGGGTACGTGGCCTATCCTCCCGTCGCGCCGTGCATCGCCCGCCTGGCGCTCACCCTTTTCGGGCCGTCTCTGATCGGCGTGCGGCTGTTCTCCACCCTGGCGCAGGCGATCGCCGTGCTGCTGGCGGGCTTGATGGCCCGCGAGCTGGGAGGCGGGCGCTGGGCGCAGGTCACCGCGGCCGTGGCCGTGGCGATTGCGCCGTACGCCCTCCTGGAAGGGGTGCTCTTCCACTACTCCTCGTTCGACTACCTGTGGTGGGTGCTTATCGCCTACCTGATGATCCGGCTGCGGAAATCCGACGATGCACGCTGGTGGCTGGGCATTGGCGCGGTAATCGGCGTGGGCATGATGACCAAGTACATGATGGCCTTCCTGGTGGCGGGCATCGTTGCCGGCGTGATCCTCACCCGGGCGCGCCGTTACCTGGCGAGCCCCTGGTTGTGGGCTGGCGTCGCCCTGTCCCTGCTAATCGTGCTGCCGAATCTGATCTGGCAGATGCAGCACGATTTCATCTCGCTGGATTTCGTCAGAAGCATTCACGCGCGCGACGTGCGCATTGGGCGCGCCGAGGGCTTCCTGGTCGAGCAGTTCATCTATACCACCAACGTGGCCACGATCCCCCTCTGGCTGGCCGGGCTTTACGGCTACTTCTTCGCCCCGCTGGGGCGGCGCTATCGCCTCCTGGGTTGGATGTTCCTCGTCCCCTTCCTGCTGCTCCTGGTCACGCAAGGCCGCTCCTACTATCTCGCCCCGGCCTACCCGATGCTGTTCGCTGCGGGCGCTGTAGTGCTAGAGCAGTGGCTGGCCTCCTTATCGGCGAGGCCTGCCCGGATCGTGCAGGGGATCGTCTGGGCCGCCTTCATCATCGGCGGCATCGTCTTTGCGCCGCTGGCCTTGCCCGTCGCGCCGGTCAATTCCCGCCTGTGGAACATCGTGAGCGACATCAATGGCGAGCTGAGGGAACAGATCGGCTGGCCTGAGCTGGTGGAGACCGTGGCGGGCATCTACGCGGCCCTGCCTGCTGAAGAGAAGGCCCAGGCCGGCATTCTGGCCGGCAATTACGGCGAAGCAGGCGCCATCAACCTGTACGGTCCGGCCTATGGCTTGCCGCCGGTGATCAGCGGCGTCAACTCTCACTGGCTGCGCGGCTACGGCGACCCAGCGCCGCAGACGCTCATTGTGGTGGGCCTGGATGCGCAGGCGTACTATCTCTTCGAATCGTGTAAGACTGCGGGTCTGATCACCAATCGCTACGGCGTCAGGAACGAGGAGACCAGAGATCACCCGCTCATCCTGTTGTGCCGGGGGCCACGTAAACCCTGGCCCGAGTTGTGGAAGCTCTTGCGCTCGTTCGGGTAATGAAATGAAAGGAGGACAAGACCCAATACGGTTCAGCTAAGACAGCGGAAGCGGCTCCCACGCCCCGATACATCGCTGCGGGCCAAAGTAGCGGGGCACACCGCCGGGCATGGGAGCCCGGCCCGCTAGCTGAATGGGAGGCCGGCCCGCTAGCTGAATGGGAGCCCGGCCCGCTAGCTGAATGGGAGCCCGGCCCGCTAACTGAACCGTATGGGGAGAAGACCATGAAGAAGGCACTTTGTTTCCTGCTCATCCTGCTCTCGCTGCTGCTCTGCTCCTGTGAAGAAATGGGAGTTTCACCCGGTGGCGTGCAGGGCTCCGGGAGAATCGGCAGCGAGGATCGCCAGGTGCAGGGTATTCGGGGCGTCGCTCTGACTAACAGTGGCGATCTCACGATCACCGTGGGCAATCAGGAGGCGCTGCGCATCGAGGCGGAGGACAACGTGCTCCCCTATCTGGAAACGACGGTCAGGAACGGCACCCTGACCATCGGGACCAGGCCGAACACCAACCTGCGCACCAGCCGGCCGATACGCTATGCGCTGACGGTGAAGAGCCTGGAGTCGCTGGTCATCAGCAGCAGCGGCAATATCGTTGCACCGGCGTTGCAGGCTGATCGCTTCACCGCCACGATCAGCAGCAGCGGAGACATCCGGCTGGCTGGCCTGAATGCCAACAACCTCCAGGTGGTGATCAGCAGCAGTGGTGACCTGGAGATCAACGGGGGCGAGGTCAAGCAGCAGAGCATCACCCTCAGCAGCTCAGGGCAGTACAAGGCTGGGAACTTGCGCAGCCAGACCGCTGACGTTCGCCTGAGCAGCAGCGGGAACGCCACGATCTGGGTGACAGGCAGCCTCAATGCGCAACTGAGCAGCTCTGGCAACGTGAACTACTACGGCAAACCGGCGATCACCCAGAGGATGTCCAGCAGCGGCAAGCTGGTGTCTCTGGGCGATAAGTAGGAATGCCGGTCGCAGCACCAAGTACATCCTAACCCGGACGAGCAAGAGCCAAGCACGGACTTAGCACCACCAAGAC
>Ga0233423_10000803_pt1 | contig 16030 bp, 18 predicted proteins | sample Watercolumn_Mata_FD_180713 | JGI IMG/M metagenome (GOLD analysis project Ga0233423, IMG submission 180713) | Freshwater microbial communities from Lake Matano, South Sulawesi, Indonesia - Watercolumn_Matano_2014_112_MG | ecosystem: Environmental > Aquatic > Freshwater > Lake | place: Indonesia...
TTTCTGCATTCTTGTCCTTTGCTTCCTGAGCTGTTGAGCCATTAGTATCAACAGTAAAATATATTGAGACCAAGTCAGGTGTTGCTTTTATTGTTGATTGCCCATTTGTTGTTATAGTTGTTCCTGGTCTTAAATTCAAGAAAACAGCTAAAGCTACCACAGCTAACACAATAACTGTTGAAACGACTATTAAAGTTACTTTAACAGAGTCGCTTGCAGCTTCCTTGTTCTCTAGTTTTTGCATTTTTTAGTTTCTTTGCCATCTATAAGTGTAAAGCTGTATTTTATTTGATTTCTGCTTTCTTTTTCCTAAAAAACAAAAGACCAAAATCTACAACTTAACTCTTGGCAAAGTATATTTAAACCTCCTAATTCCTTAATAATTTCATGTTTATAAATAAAGTGATGACTTCAAATAAATTTGAAGTTATATACAAAAATATTTAAAAACCATATTTAATAAATATCTATAAGTTAATAATTAACCGATTTTCGGGAATTCTCGAAAAACGGAAAAAAGAAGTTTCAATCAAACACATATAGATTAACTCAAATTTAACATGAAAATAGTTTTATTAGGCAGTCCTGGAGTAGGAAAAGGAACATATGCTTCTATGATAAGAGATAAATATCATCTTGCACATATCTCCACAGGTGATTTGTTCAGAGAAGCTGTCAAAAACAAAACAGATTTGGGGAAAAAAGCAAAGGAATTCATGGATAAAGGCGAATTAGTTCCAGATGAACTTACTCTTGAAATTTTAAAATCAAGATTAAAACAAAAAGATGCTAAAGATTTTCTTCTAGATGGTTTTCCAAGGACAATAAAACAAGCAGAAGCTCTAGAAAAAATAACAAAAATAGACTTAGTTCTAAATTTTTACGCTTCTGAAAAAGTCATCTTGCAAAGATTGACTAACAGAAGAATATGCAAGAAATGTGGATCTATTTTTAATCTAGTCAACAAAAAACCCCTAAAACCAGGAATTTGTGACTTTTGCGGAGGAGAGCTTTATCAAAGAGCAGATGAAAAACCAGAGATTATCAAAGACAGATTAAAAGTTTATGCTGAAAAAACAAGGCCATTAGAAGATTATTACAAGAAAAAGGGGCTCCTTAGAGAAATCAATGCAGATGTTGATATGAATGCTCCTGATTTTAAGGAAAAAGTCCTTGACAAAATAGAAGCTGCGCTGGATTCTGTAAAGAAATAATTATTCCCAGAAAGTTATTCTCTGTTCTAATTGCTTGCTTCTTTGGATATATTCTGAATTACTTTCAGTAAGCCCAGGCCCAAGTAAATGCAGAACAACTGCTGCTCTAGCATAAAGAGCACTTGAAAGGCAAAGAGTATTAACTTCTATATCTGGATATTGATACCTTCTGTCCCAATCCCCCCGATATACTAATCCCGGAACAATTATCTCTTGTCCATTATGCCCTTGTTTTTCAAGAATCAAAAGTTCAGTTGGTGCACCAAGATCAGAAACTAAACCAGCTTCTTGAAGTTGAGCTACGCTTAGAGTACGAACTGGATATCCACAATTCCTATCAAAATGAAATTTGTTTGGCATTTTAATCAAAAATTTTAAGGGCACTTGATTTTTAAACCTTTCTATTGTCACCATTATTTAGTGATATTATGTAACATTTAAAAACCTTCATTTCTTTGTTATAACATAAACAACAAAAATGAAACTTATAATATCAGGGCCTCCTGGTTCAGGAAAAGGGACAAGAGCATCAAGAATCGCCCAAGCCTTGAAAATTCCCCATATTTCTACAGGAGATTTGTTCAGAAACGAAATCGCAAATGGTACAGAATTAGGAAAATCAGCTAAAGAAATAATGGCTCAGGGAAAACTAGTTCCTGACGAGATTACAATGAACATGCTGAAAAATAGATTGCAAGAAGAAGACTGCAAAAACGGCTTTATTCTAGATGGAGTTCCAAGAACAACAAAACAAGCTGAAATGCTCAAGGAAATTACAAACATTGATCATGTAATTAATTTAGAAGTTCCAAATCAAGTTATTATAGAGAGAATGACTACTCGAAGGACATGCAAAGGTTGTGGGACTATCTTCAATGTCAAGACAATGCCTCCAAAAGTTGAAGGAAAATGCGACCAATGTTCCTCTGACTTGATACAAAGAGAAGATGAAAAACCTGAAATAATCTCCCAAAGACTTCAGACTTATGATTTACAGACAAAACCCTTAATCGATTTTTACAATCAAATGAAGCTATTAAGAAACATCAACGGAGAAATTCCAGTTGAAAATCCCGAGTTCTGGGCACAATTGAAAGAAGTTTTAAAAATTGAGTTCTGATTAACAATTCCCAGAATATAGGGCAACTCGTCTATGAAATTCAGTATCTGATGAGACATATTTTACAGGATAAAGTTTGCTTAAATCTCTCACTAGTTGTTCAACTTTACTCTGAAACTTATAAAGATTAGCGCATCTCTTTTTATATTTTGGGAGGTGGTGAGTTGGGCATTTAAAGAAGTTTGGATTAGACTGAGTTGCACAAACAAAAGAACAATAAACATCAATTGAACCGTCATCTCTTCCTACTACAGTATTAAATTGCTCCAATTTCGTCCCATATGGCCTTGTTTTTTCAGAAATATAAACTATTCTTTTTCCAGGAATGGGTTTTTTCAACAAATCTGGGTCATGTTCACTAGAAAAACCATTTTAAATAGCAAGCGAGATAATCCTGCAAGCAAGTCCTGACATTAACGTAGTATGTGTAATATCCACTTCTTTAATTGGTTGTTCTGCCATATATGTTCTATAATCTCCCCTTTATAATTTTATGTTAAATCTTTAAGAATAAAAAAATAGCGGGGGCGGGATTTGAACCACGCGTTCGAGTCTCCAAACAAATTTTTTTAGAGATATCTCAAGGTTATGGGCCTTGCGAGGACTCCAGACTCCTCTACCCCGCTATGTAACAAAACCCTTGGGTTCAGATTCCGCGCTATAAGTCAGAGAATAAAAGATTTTTTAAATGTTCGCCTTGAAGGTATTTTGGATTTTTATCAATCCATTCTCTCACCTTGTTTATGTTTCGGGAATTACTAAATCCAATTTTATTAATCCAGTTAATAAGTTGTTTATGCCCCGAAGTTGAAATAGAGTAGGTAATCTCAACTTTATTCACTCTTTTATCATAATACTCTCTTTTTTGTTTGTATGGGCAAAAACCTTCTCTTTTCAAAAATGCGTAGACTTGATCAATAAATTGCTCACTTTTGGATGCGCCAATTATCCGAGGATATCTGCCTTTTTTTAAGGTCAAGCAAAAATCTGTGTCTGCTAACCCTCTAATGAATGAAAAGGTTAGCTCTTTTTTACTTAGGAAGATTTCTGGGATTTTTAGTTTATCATATTTTTTCCCTGAAGGAAGACCTATGTCAATTAAAAAACACACTAGTCTTTTTGAGGAAAAACCAATGCCGTAAGAAGTGCCTTTATCATAAAGTTTAGGCGTAACTTTTAATCCGAATAACTTGAGAAGGAGGTTCTTTATTATTTTATTATAAAATTCCTTTTCACTTTTTGGATTACCAACACACCGTATAGCGTAATCGTGCTTTTCTTGATTTATGTAGATGCTCCCATCCCCTGCTAAAACACCACATAAATACGCTAAATCCAAATCATCTTTTTTAGGATATTTTATTTCCTTGGCCTTTTTCATTTCTTCACCTCCATTTTAAAGATGGGGCTACTGGAATTCGAATCCAGATCGCGTGCGTTCTATATAGCCATGGGAAAATTTTGAAATTTTAGTTTTTCTCTTTCCCAAAGGTTTCTCTTTTTTCTAAAAAGAGAAAGGCTTGCCCTAGGCACGTATACTAACCAAGTTATATTATAGCCCCGTAATAAGATTTAAGTAAATTAGTTTATTAATTTTTGTGTCATTACTAAATCTTTTCAGAATAAAAACTCAAGCTGTTTTCCAACTTTTGCATACGGTGTATAGGATATAATTCTTGCGCCAGCTTCGTTCATTGTACTAAGCGCATTTCTCCTGCTTTCCCAATCGCAAGTTATAATAGCATTATCAGCAACATAAAATTGCAATGGCTTATTACCCGGACTTTTTTCTTGGTTCCCTTGAAGTTTTTCACATCCTGAAACAACAGTATATCTAAGGCATTCGTCAGCTTGTCCGCCGACACACAAAACCTTTGATTTTTGTGTTCCCAAAATCCTTTTGTCTAAATCTGTCTTAAAAAATCCATCAATCCATGTCTTTTCAACAACTATATCAGTGTCTTTTCTGTCTAATTCAGGGAGTATTTGCCCGCTTAAAACATGCTTCAAAAATATTATTGGTGCACCAGCATTCCTGAAATCCTGGATAATTGTGTTAATATGATCAACTACTTGGGATAATTTCTCAGAAGTATATTGGTCAATAAGATAATTCTGCATATCTGAGACAATTAAGACACTATCTTCGGGAATCATATATCTAAAAGACAAGTTATGTTTATAAATGTTACTACTAAGCAATAACATATCAAGGAAAAAATGGATAAAAATCATTCAATTACAAACTTTTAAAAAACCTCATGGCATTTCAATAAGTGCCACGATGGCCCAATGGTAAGGCGAGAGATTGCTAATCTCTTTTCCGCAAGGATATCTGGGTTCGATTCCCAGTCGTGGCGTTGTATGGGCATTTGTTCTTGCCCCTAACAAGTCACGTTTTTTGTTTCGAACCCAGAGTTATAAAAATCGTTGCGTTCTCAAAACATTTAAATAAAGTTTTTTCTTAAATTATATACAAAAGAGAGGTAACATGATAGAAAAAGAACACACTTTAGAGGTGCTTAGGCAAGCCTATTCTGCTGTCAAAGACGAAGACACTCCTCGTTTAAGAGAGCTCTCAAATCAAACAATACACTCTGTTTCAATCTATCAGGACCCTGATTCTCTTGCCATTGCAATAACAATATACGCTCTGGCAAAAATCTTTGAAAAAGGTGACTTGAAAGAAAGCAAAAAGTGGAATGTTTTCATGCAAAAAACTTTGAAATATCTTGACAGAGCATCATATTTTCTCCAAATTGACAAACTAAAATATTTCAGAAGAGAGGTAATCAACATCAGGAAATCACTTGATTTATTCATCCATCTTAATGATTATATCCAGGAAGTTTTCAGAAAAGCTTCTATTAACAAAGCATCAAGAGTTTATGAACATGGAATTTCAAGAGCAGAAACAGCTGCCTTGCTGGGAATTACTCAATGGGAATTAGCAGCATATGCCTCTGTTCCAATCATAACTGACCTTGACTTGACCATCACAAAACCAATAAAAGACAGGATAAAGTTTACAGAAGACCTCTTCAACAATTTTGACTAATAAATAAATTAAACACCTACAGACACAAAAAAACAACACAAAAATGCCTAACATAAACAAAGCACTGATATTTGATGCATCAAGCATCATAACCCTTGCATTGAATGATCTTCTTCATATTCTCGAGCCATTAAAAAGAAAATTTGGCGGGCATTTCTTTATCACAGAAGAGGTCAAATACGAAGTCATTGACAAACCACTCCAGGAAAAGAGATTTATGTTAGAAGCTCTCTTTATAAAAAAGCTTTATGATGACGGCGTCCTTGAACTTTACAAGAATTCGCATTTGAAGGAAAAAACAATGCTTGGAAACATAGCAAACTTAACTTTCATTTCAGACGGAGAATTCATAAGAATAATGCATTCGGGCGAGACTTCCTGCATTGCCTTATATAATGAATTGAAAATAGAAAAAAAAGCAGTTGTTGTAGATGAGAGGACAACAAGAGTATTATGCGAAGCTCCAAATAATCTGAAAAGACTCTTGGAATTGAAACTCCACAGAAAAATACACTCAGTTGAGAAAAATTATAATTATTTTAGAAACATAAACATCATACGTTCATCAGAACTTGCGCTTATGGCCCATAAATATGGTTTCATAGACTTGCCAGGAAAGAAACAAGAAGTTATCATGGCAATTTTGTATGCAGCAAAGTTCAATGGTTGTGCGATTTCTAATCAAGAAATAGAAACTTTGCTCTGAGGTATCTCAAATTCAACAATTCTTAGTATTATTTATGTAACTTAAAAATGTTCATTGGAGTAACAACATTTTTAAATGTAACCAGCATATATTTTTATGGCATCTAAGAAAAAAAGAGGGAGATTCAAGAGAGGTAGAACAATGCCGCATTCAAAGGTTGAAAGAAAACCTATGGGGATTTATGAGATAGTAAAAACTGACTTTATCTTGAACTTGATTGCATCAATCATAGTTCTTGTATCAGCAATACTGTTTTTGACAGTCCCGATAAACTTTACCTTGGTTTCTTTCCAGAACGCGATTTTCTTCGCTGTTCTTAATGCAGTTATCGGAGCAGGCATGTTGTTCGCAACTTTGTTGCTAAAGACAAATCCAAGAGAAGCAAGTGTCTTTATGCTGGTCTTCAGCATAATCACATTGATATTCCCGCCTCATGGTTTTGTAATAGGACCATTAATTGGGATAATAGCCTCTTTGATTGTTCTGTCAAAAATCAAGAAAGGATAGATTTATTTTTTATTTTTATTCTTTAGAATGATTTCTCTAAATTATAATATCTCAAAAGATTATTAGTGAACAGATACGCAGACTAATTATTCTTCCTCAATCATGTCTTAATATTGAAAACTAATGAGAACCATTTGTGCTAAAACCACCTACAAATATATTACCTAACTTTCCTATTTCAATTTCTTCAAAAGCTCTCGTTCAGTAAAGAATTCTTCTTTTCCTGATTTCATGTTTCTTAATTTGAACTTTTTCTTCTTTATCTCTTCATTGCCTATAAAAATCACAAAAGGAATTTTCTCCTGATTTGCATAATCCAATGCTTTTGAGAGTTTTTCCATCACAAAACACGAAACTCCTTCTTCTCTAAGTCCCTGACAAATCTTTATTGCTGTTTTATCTTGGCCTAAAGAAATAAGTATGCATTTTATTCCTTCAGCTTCTATTTTAGCTAAGTTCGAAAGCCTTTCCAAACCAAAAGAGATTCCAGTGCTTTGAATGTTATTCACTTGATAAGAACCGCCGCCTGCAATGCTCTCCTTGAATTCTTTTGTTCTTATCTCAAAAATGCTTCCAGTGTAATATGAAAGTCCTCTTGCTAAAAAAGGTGAAAATTCTATTTTAAGGCCAAACATCAAGCAAAATTTCTTCAATTCCTGGATTTCCTTGAAAGTCTCGTATTTTTCAAAATATTTCTCGGGTTTTTTCAAGATAGTCACTATTTTTTCTGCATTATACTTTGAAAGATTTTCCTTAACTTCATTTTCTTTCAACTTATCCAGTTTATCTATTTCTCGTATCACTTGTTCTTTGATAAATTTGTCTTTAATTCCCTCATTTTCAAGGATTTCATTCAACAATTTCCTGTTATTTATTAGAACTATTGCTTCGATTTTCAGTTCTCTCAAAACTTCTGAGAAAACCTTCAAGACTTCTGCATCGTCTTTAATTGTTGAACCAATAATATCTACATCACACTGCGTAAATTGTCTGAATCTGTTTGATGAAATAGGTTCATCTCTGAAAACTTCTCCAATCTGATATCTCCTAAAAGGTAATTTTTTTCCTATAACCAGCCTCTTTAATTGAAAAGTGAATTCGTATCTTAAGGCAAGTTCCCTCTCACCCCTGTCTTTTAATTTGAAAATATCAGAAATAGCTTCATCATTTGTATTTTCTCCTTTTACAAATTTTTCAAATTCAATTAATGGTGTTTCAGCTGGATTAAAACCATAAACCTTGAATTTTTCAACAAGGATTTTCTTAATAGCTTCTCTTTTCAAAGCCTCTAATCCTGTAAAATCCTTGAATCCTTTGACATTCTCTTTATTGATTTCTACCATCTTTTCTCCTGGAAAGTGGAAGCCGGGAATTGAACCCGGTCCGCACGGGATCTGCAAGCCAGTGGGAAATTGAATTTTGTGTTTTCTTTTCTCCCAGGGGTCTTTTCTTTGCTAAAAAGAAAAGAGGCCTCCACAGCCGAGCGCGCTACCATTACGCTACATCCACCACGATTTACTCTATAATACAGAATATAATAGTTAAAAATGTTTTGAATTAAACCTTTAGAAGAACTATTTTGACAAGCGATGCTAGGCTGTTTTCTAACAATGAACTAACCTCAATTCGTTTATCATAACAGATAAAAGAAATGATAGTTTTTAAAATTATCTAATGTCAGTATGTTAATGATTTTGTGAATGTATCCAATCATGGTGTTTTCATGATCTCCTGTTTTTAAGAAGACTGAAATGCAAAAATATAGGTTATAGACCTAAAAAATAATTTTTTAACAGTGTCTCGTAACATTTAAAAACACCCCATAACATAAATTCACATGCCAAAGAAGAATAAAGACGAAGAAACAAATAAAACAGAAGAAAATAAGGAAATAGAAACTGAAGTGGAAGAGACTTTAGAACAAGCTTCAGAAGAATCTGTTGAAGAAAAAGTCGAAGAAATTGAGGAAAGAGATTCTGAGATTAAAGAAGAGATTCCAGAAGAAATAACATCAAAAAAAGAGACTCTTTTAGCTCCTTTGGAAACATATATCAAAGTCTCAATTCATATAGGTACAAGAGCAGTAACTCCAACAATGCGGGAGTATGTTTACAGAAGAAAAGCAGATGGAATCGCTGTCTTGAATACAAAAAAAGTCGATGAAAAAATCGCCCAGGGAGCAGGATTTTTAGCAAATTATGCTCCTGAAGACATCATAGTCTGTGGAAAGAAAGATGCAGCTACAAAACCTTTGGAAGCATTTGCAAAAGCAACTGGAATAAGGATTTTCACAAGATATCCTGCTGGAATAATCACAAACCCTGTTTTAAAGAATTTCTTCGAGCCAAAATTAGTTTTTGTTTTAGATCCTTGGGTTGACAAAAATGCACTGAATGATGCAGTCAAAATAAAAGTCCCTGTAATGGCATTATGCTCTACTAATAACAACACCCATAATATTGATTTTGTTATTCCCTGCAATAACAAAACAACAAATTCAGTGGGATTAGTTTTATACTTATTAGCAAAACTCTACACTGAAAAAAGGAAACTTGACAAACAAGTCGTTGAATCAGATTTCTATTCTCTGGAAGAAAAAAGAGAAGAAAGAGTAAGAGAGAAGATAGACATGACAGAAGCAAGAGCACTTATCAGAAAAAAGCTTGAAGAAATGAAAGCTAAAGCCCAGAACAAAGAAATTGAAGAGAAAAATCTTGACGAAGTCAAGAAAGAAGTTCTGAATGAGAAAAAAGAAAAGAAGCCAAAGAAAGAGAAAAAGGAAAAGAAAGAAAAAGTCAAGAAAGAAAAGAAAGAGTGATTTTTGATAAGGAAATTATTTCTTTGTTTAATTAATTAAAAATTGAAGACTACTGGCTAAAAGATTATAACTGATAACTTAGTCCTAATCTAATTTTTCTTAGCTTAATTTCCTAAAAGTTTCTCTATAGAACATTTGTGCTTGCTGCAAGGCCTTTTTTCCCCTTTCAGTTATGCTATAGACGACAATCCTGTCCTTTTTTTGTTTGCTTACAAGCCCTTGTTTTTTCAAAGAATATAATGTAGTATAAGAAGTGACTTGTCCCGGAAGAAAGTCAAATCTTTTTTTTATTTCTTCCCTGAGGATATAAGCATGCATTGGTTTTTCACTTAATATTTTCAGGATATACGGCCATAAACACTCCTGCGTATTTAATTTTGCTAGTCTCTTTATTGGTTTATCAATGAGCATATATACTCTAGAATAGAAATGTTTAAATACATTACTATTTTATGTATGTAAAATAGGGAGATGTTTAGTTAAGAGTTAAGTGATAAAACAATTTTCCAGTCATTTCCAGAACGCGAAAAGCGAAGCGCATAACGAAACTAAACAACTGATTCAACATAAAAATAACAGCATATAGGGTTAGGTGTTCAGTTAATATCCCAAGCGCAGTAGTTCCCATTTCCTTAATTTTTACTAAACACGGCAAGGAAAAAATTTAATAAACAACTTATCAAAAAATGTCCGACATAAAAATAGCCATATCAGGAATAGGAAACTGCGCTTCTAGTCTAATACAGGGGCTTTATCATTACAAGAATGTTGATAATAACAGCAAAACAGTCTCAGGATTGATGCATAATGTTCTTGGAAATTATAAAATTTCAGACATAAAAGTTGTTGCTGCTTTTGACATAGACGCAAGAAAAATAGGAAAAGATGTGAATCAGGCAATTTTCAGTCTTCCAAATAATACAAAAGTCTTCTGTAGCAATATTCCAGAATCTGGCGTGATAGTAAAAAAAGGCCCTGTTTTAGATGGTTTTGCAGAGCATATGCAAAATTATGAAGAAAATAAAAGATTTGTTGTTTCAGATGAGCAAAAAGAGCTCTCAAAAAATGAAGTTGTTAATGAATTAAAAAAATCAGGAGCTGAAATTCTTGTTAATTACATGCCTGTAGGAAGCCAAAAAGCAACTGAATTTTATGCAGAATGCTGCTTAGAAGCAGGAATAGGATTCATAAACTGCATGCCTGTCTTCATATGCTCAGATGAATCGTGGATTAAAAAATTTCAGGAAAAAAGCCTGCCTTGCCTTGGCGATGATGTAAAATCCCAGTTTGGGGCGACAATTGTCCATAGGGTTCTGACAAAATTAGCAGACGAACGAGGCATTAATATTGAGAAAACATATCAATTAAATGTCGGAGGAAATACAGACTTCTTGAACATGCTGGCAAGAGAAAGACTTAAATCAAAAAAAATAAGCAAAACAGAAGCAGTTCAAAGCCAGCTTGACGAGAGAATGCACGAAGACAACATTCATGTAGGCCCAAGTGATTTTATTCCATGGCTTAAAGATAATAAGCTTTGTTTCTTAAGGATGGAAGGAAAGAATTTTGGCGATGTTCCCTTGAATATTGAGATAAGATTAAGTGTTGAAGATTCTCCGAATTCTGGCGGATGCATAATTGATGCAATTAGGCTTGTCAAAATCGCTCTTGACAGAAAAATTTCTGGTTGTCTTGAATCAGGTTCAGCTTATCTTATGAAGCACCCTTACAAACAATTTTCTGATTCTCAAGCTAAGATAATGGTTGAGGAATTTATAAAAGGAAATAGGGAAAGATAGCTTTTTATTCACGATTTTCTTTATTTTTTATGCCTCTGTAGCTCAGTGGTAGAGCGCGACTTTCGTAAAGTCGATGTCGCAGGTTCAAACCCTGCCAGAGGCTTTGAAAAAGTTATTAAACTCAAGGTATTTAACAAAAAATGGTAGAACAAGAAAAGAGGCAGAAACCCGTTCAAGACAGACATCATCAGAGATATGGCGATATAACAGTTACTGCATTAAAATGCCCTTACACAAAAAAAGATTGTGATGGCTATCAAGCATTTGAAGAAGGCCCTATAGACAAACCGCCAAAATGTCATCATAACACTCATCCAGGAGAATGCAACCATTATAAAAGCCAGGTTCTCCCAGAATACCGCAGAAAGTTTAAAGAACAAGACAAAAAATAGAATACGAAACATACAGATTAAGTCTATAAATTTAAGAACAAATATGACCTCACTTTCATCCCGAACTTATTGAACAATAACTTTCTTATTTACCACATGCAGACCTATTTTTTCTTTTCCTTTTTTTCTTTGTTTTTCGCGCCTTTCCCTTTCTCCACACTTATGATATCAAACAAACTTCCCTTTTTCTCATCAGAAATCTTTCCATCCATGCTGATATGGAACCTCAGCATTGTAATTCCAATTATGCAGGTTATGTTCCATACTTGCTTGTCCTGAATTTTCTGAAGAACGCAGATTATTTTTGAAACATCCTTGATTTCAAAAGAATTTTTTTCAATTTCCTTAATAATCATCTTCTCTGCATCTTCAACATCAAATACCTTTGGTTCCAATTCAGTGAATTTTCTGTCCTTATCATTCGAAGGTTCTAATTTGTCTATCTTTGATTTTACATTTCCTTCTTCGAGGAAAAACTCAGCAACTTCCTCGCCACCAAGCCAATAATCAAGTTGCTGTGTCTCAACTATCAAATTTCCAAAAGCCTGCCGCATCAATAAAAAAGCAGAATAAAGCACAGCTTTCTTGTGTTCTTTTTTAAATTCTTTGAATTCTTTGCTTGATTCCACTGTTTCAATTAAAGTTTTTATAGACATGTTAAAAATCCTCAATTTCTATTTTCTTTCTTTTATCTCTTCTTTTATCTTTTCCAAAAATGCATCTGTCTTGACTCCAAATTCAGGTTTCTTTCCTCGTGCTCTTACAGCCAAAGTTTTTTTCTCTTCTTCTTTATCCCCTATAACAATTATATAAGGAATTCTTAAAATCTCAGCATTCCTGATTTTATTATTGACTGTCTCGTTTTTAACATCAATATCTGTTCTAAGGCCCGCATCTTCAAATTGTTTCTTCAATTTTTCAACTGCCTTGATGTTCCTGTCAGTAAACGAGATAAATCTAACTTGTATTGGTGAAAGCCATGTTGGAAGATTTCCATTAGTATGTTCTAATAAAATTCCTATGAACCTTTCCATGCTTCCAAAAACAGTTCTATGAATCATAACAGGCCTTTTCTCTTTATTATTCTCGTCAATATATTTCAAATCAAATCTTTCAGCCATGCAGAAATCCAATTGGATCGTTCCGCACTGCCACTCCCTTCCTAATGAATCTTTAAGATGAAAATCTACTTTAGGTCCGTAAAAAGCACCATCTCCTTTATTTAATTTGTAAGGAAGTTTGTTTTTCTTCAAAACTTTTTCCAGAATTTCTTCTGCCATATCCCATTGAGCATCTGTCCCTATTCTTTTCTCAGGTCTTGTTGACAACTCAAGTCTATAAGGAATATTGAATTTCTTATACATCTTCCCCAACAAATTAACTATGTTCATGACTTCTTGTTCAATTTGTTTTTCTTCACAATAAATATGAGCATCATCTTGAGTAATTCTCACAACTCTGAACAAACCAGCAAGATTTCCAGAGAGTTCTAATCTATGCACCATCCCTAACTCGCCTACTCGTAAAGGAAATTCTTTGTAGCTTCTTGGTCTTGATTTGAAAACTAAGATTCCACCAGGGCAATTCATTGGCTTGACAGCCAAGGGCTTGTTCTCATACTGTGTGAAAAACATTCCATTTTTGTATTTGTCCCAATGTCCTGAAATAAGCCATAATTTTTTATCCATGATTTGGGGTGTTGAAATTTCCTCATAACCTGCTTTCCTATGCTCTTCTCTCCAATAATTAACTAATTCATTATATATAATCAAACCATTATTATGCCAGAAAACCATTCCAGGAGCTACCTCATTAAAAGAAAACAAGTCTAATTTCTGTCCTAAAATTCTGTGGTCATTCTCCTTGAGATTGTCCCTGTCAAGCCTGTTTTTTGAAATCTGGTCTAAGAGTTTTTTCCTTTCTGAATCATTAAGTTCAGTTTCTTTGCTTGCAGTTACTATTCTTGTTTCTCCAACTGCTTTTCCTTCAATAGTATCGCCCACATAGATTTTTCTTGAAAGTTCAGATAAAGGATGCCCTTTGCACTTCAGTTCAAATTCCTTATACCACCCAAACGGAGCTTTGATAACCTCATATTTTTCCTTGTCATTCTTCAGATTCTCAGATGCTAATAACAAAACTTTTGTTGCGCTGATAGGCATTGAAGGTTTTGAAGTCAGATGAACATAAGGGTATAATACTATTTTCTTGCATTTCACTTGTTCTGCAATTCCCTTGATGTTTTCAACTAATTTTCTTGCAATCTCCTCTTCAAATCCTTCATCATTCTTCTCAACAGCTGAAAGTATAACTAAGCATTCCTTGATTTCATAGCCTTTCTTCTCTTTTTCAGAAAGTTCTTCAGGGTCTTTTATTGCCTTTTTCAAGGCTTTTATTCTAATATAATCGCAGTGCAATGCTATAATCTTCATGAAAGTCAGAACCCAACGAGATTTATAAAACTTTTTAGTTTGATTCTATAAGTGTTGTGAATGTTTTCATTTCACGTTTTTCATGAAACTTGGAAAAGAATAAACCTCAATTACACACATACAATTTACTTTTGAACCAAATCTTCTAAAGCACCAATGCCAAAATCATTTCCATCATCTGAAACAAGAACATAAACTCTGTTTCTACTCAATCTAAACCTCTCAAAAACATCTTTTCCATTAGTCTCAATTTTATATTCCCTCTCAATTCCTTCTTTATCGCGTTTTTTTACAGAAATCAAGTAAAATACTTTTCTTTTAGATGAAAACCCCCTACCTATTCTCATTTCTTTTGATTTTTCTCCATTAAACAGCATCCAGAAACCTTCTGATAAAGGTGGATCTCGAAAATCAACAGGAACTCCTGCAGAATCTTGCTGAACTCCAGGATAATCAATATCCATATAAGGATAATAAAAAGTTCCATAATCATCTCTTAACACAAAATGGTTGCATCTTAGGGACTGAAGTGCAAAATCATAAAGATTCCATGTAGAATCTTCTAAAACAAGAAAATCAAAAATAATATCTTTCCATCCGAATTTTTGAGACAAATCTTCAAAAGTCTTCTGGCTCATTGTCCTTTCCTTGTTCTCTAAAACAGCTCTTGCATCATAAAATGACTTACTTTCTATATAGGGTCTTATAAAAAAATCAGTTTTTGCACCATCTATTCTAAACCCCGGCTTATATCTGTACCCAGAAAGCCAATTCCATGTAAAGGAAAAATTTTGATTAGAAGATGATGGATTTTGCTGATTAAAATCATCACTCAGCTGTATTGAGCTTTGCCCATAAGCTAAGCCTAAAGCTAACAAAAAAGGTGACAACTTTAGTGCAAGATTTGCCATTAATCTTGAGTAATTTAAAATTTATATCCTTTTCTATGCTCCGCCATCATACAGATATTGTACAAGATATAGTTAACTTATCGTGATATCCCTCGATTTCTAGCACAATATTTTATTAAATTCAACAATTTATTTCTGCCAAGTGGCAGAAATATATCTGCCATTTCTGCTGGAGTTTTGCCCTTCAATTCTTGATGCGGATTTATAAAGTTATGAATTACACGCTGCAAATTCATAAAATTTTCAGCGCCTCCAAAACTGCCGAACCCAACTCTCATTCCGTTCATTCTGTCTTTTATTTTCCCGTTGTACCTTTCAATTGGATTGTTGTTGTGTTCCAATTTGTATTTTATGCATACGATTGGAACACCAAATGCTAATATTGCAACTCGATAAAACAATCTGTTGAAAGCAGATTTGTAATTTGCAAATTTGTCGCAGACAAATTCAATCAGTTTTCTATCCTCAATTTTTTTATCTTTTTCTTTTTCAAATACTTCTAAGATTTGTTCATAGCAAGAATCTTTAATTTGTTTTAGAAACTCATAGCATTTTTCTTTTGTTCGTTTCTCGACGAACAAATGAGCTAAAACAAATTTTGTTTTGCTGTCAATTGCATTTAAATCATAGTCATCTTTTTTCTTCACTTTGATGTATTTTTCATCAAAGTGAATATTTCCTTTTATTTTTGGCTTGACAATAAGATAAATTCTATTTTAAAAAAACAGAATATTTTTTTGTCCAGTCAGAAATCGTTTTTCTTGTAACCTTAACTCCATCATGCTGCCAAAGATGGTTTTGAACTTGAAATAAAGACAAACCATCATTATGCATATGAATCGCTCTTGCAATAATTTTTTTATTGTGTCTCATTCTCTCAAAACCATCTGATTTCATAAAAGTTAATTGACATTTTTTACAAAGATAAAGTTGTTTTGTTCCAGATTGGTTATATCTTCTTCCTCTTTTTACAATGTCATTATTTTTACATTCAGGACATTTCATTTTACACCTCCTGTAAAATACAGGAGATGTTTGTATATAAATCTATCTCACGTTAACTATACATTATC
>Ga0233423_10000804_pt1 | contig 16007 bp, 15 predicted proteins | sample Watercolumn_Mata_FD_180713 | JGI IMG/M metagenome (GOLD analysis project Ga0233423, IMG submission 180713) | Freshwater microbial communities from Lake Matano, South Sulawesi, Indonesia - Watercolumn_Matano_2014_112_MG | ecosystem: Environmental > Aquatic > Freshwater > Lake | place: Indonesia...
CAGAAGGCCTGAAACCACGTCTTGTCTCCCCGAGAGGAATCGAACCTCTATTTAGGGATTAGAAGTCCCTCGTTCTGTCCGTTGAACTACGGGGAGGAGCGAGAAGGCAAATAGAAAAATTTATTTCCTATTTGCTTCGAGCGACGAACACGCCCAGCGATTACGAAGTAATCGCGACGGGGAGGAGCGCGGAAAGGAACGGCTCCTCGCTATCAAAATATACTAGGGGTGACAGCATTTCAATTATTGAACGCGGCTAAGAACTCATATAGACTACTGGAGAGCCGAGGTAGCTCAGTGGCAGAGCGCTTGCCTAAACTCTTTGGGCCCCAACCCAGTAATGGGTTGCGGAAAAATTGGGTGAATTCGGGGAACCTCTATCTTTGATAGACGACCGCGAGCCAAGTCCTGGTGGGTATAAGTATCAGGAAAGGTGTAGAGACTAGTGGGTGAGCCCCAACAATAACCCCACACTAGCGCCCGACATCCCCGGGGGATGATGAGATAGTCCAACTCTAACCGATGGAAGAGCAAGGCGTCGGGAGTTCGATTCTCCCCCTCGGCACAGATGTCCTCGTCGTTCCCTCCTTCCTCCGACCGATGTCGGAGTTCGGAAGGGCGAGCGGTGGTAAGATGGTGGAGGTTAGTCGGTTCGTGTATTAGGATAAGTCGGAGCGTAGTGGAGCCCTCGTCGTTCAACGGATAGGACACAGGTTTCCTAAACCTGGAATCGAGGTTCGATTCCTCGCGGGGGCACACTTCAACTCGCGATGCTCGCTCAGTGCGAGTGTGGCTGTGTCGGAGTTTGGTGTAGAGGATTGGGTGTTCCGAAGCTTCACGCATAGGACACCTCGCGGGGGCACCATCCTTCGTCCAGCACCACTTTTATTTATAACTGGCTTAATACGACGCCAATAGGGAACGGGGGGTTGTTTGGCGCCACGTAGGACAATAGACAAAAGTGGTGCTGGACTACGGAGTGGTTTTTCGGAACAATGTAGGGGGTGAAGAATTTGGTATTCCGAAGCTTCACGCATAGGACACCTCGCGGGGGCACCATCCTCCGCTTCCTCCTTCGTCAAGACTACGGAAGGACGAGGAAAGCTACAGAGTGGTTTTACAACGTAGCACTGAAGCTGGGATGAGGATTGGGTGTTCCGAAGCCTTGGCGTAGGACACCTCGCGGGGGCACTCGCTTTGGACCGAGCAGCATTCGCTACAGTCCGGGCGTTCAGCAGAAATGCAGATTGCCGCCCGCATTTCGTGCTTCACTACGGACCGTATCACATCTGTGATATGATACGGTCGCATCGCTTGGAATAAACAGAAATAGATTTTTGTTTATCTCCTCGCTCCGGACCGTAGTGTTCAACGGCTAGCACGCGTGCTTTGGGAGCACGTAGACCGAGTTCGAATCTCGGCGGTCCGACCAAAACCTACTTACCGCCACCAACCAGCCCGTCAAACCGCTCGGTGAGCGCCTTATAGTTGGCGCTTAGAGAATTAACAAACCTCACCTCTTCGTTGATTTTACCGATGAGCTCCTGAATATCCTTATTGGCGACGTCTCCCCCACCGAGTTTTGTCTCAATAGTTTGAACTAGGTTGCTACTTAGATTGCTGTAAACCACCAACCTCTCAACCATTTTAATCCCGACCGTTACTGCGTCCTTACCAACCCCAACAGCGCTGACCGGCCTAACTCGCTCGACGCTGGACACCATACTCTCAAGGGCGCTTAGTAACTTCTGTGCCTTTTTACCAAGCCGCTCGATCTGCCCCCTACCTTTTTCCGCTAAAACAAGTGCTGCTTCGTGGTCGCCAATACTATCTTTAGTTGCTAGCTCAAGTAGGGTTTGGTTAATCTCTTCCCCGAGTTGGACTATCTCGGCTGACATTTTAGCTGTTTCTTCCCTCGCCTGGGTATACTCCGGAGGAATATAGCCCTCGCCGCCACCCTCATAGAAGAGGCCGACGAGCAAGAACAACGCCACGACGGCCAGGCCGGCTGACACTAAAAAGAGCAGTTCTCTGCGTCTTTGCCTAAAAAAATCTTTCCACGTTTCACTCATAGCTTTACAACAAACAGGCTCTATCTTAACCTATAAATTGCCTTTGATAAAAGCAGGGTTGCGGGTGTCGTATAGTGGCTATTATATCGCCTTGCCAAGGCGGAGACGGGAGTTCGATTCTCCTCACCCGCTCAAAAATCATTATGATTTTTGAGCGAGGTCCGTCCCAGTTATGCTGGGCGACCCGCTCTTTAAGCATATGTTCTATGCCTACATTTTGAGAAGCAATGGGGATAGCGGAACATATGTTGGTTATACAAGCAATTTGCAGAGGAGGTTGATGAACCACAATTCTGGTCAGGTAAAATCGACTAGGCACAGGTGGTCACTAGAGTTAATACTTTTTGAGGAATTCAGCACCTCCATCGAGGCACGAAAACGAGAATTGTATTGGAAGAGTGGGGGAGGACGAAGAAAGCTGAGGGAAATGCTAAAATAGTTCTCAGTTGCCGTGAGTCGCCAGCGCTCGCATGGTGGGCGATTAGTTAAGTGGTATAACAACGGTCTCCAAAACCGTGGTCGGGAGTTCGATTCTCTCATCGCCCGCGAAGGACTAAAACTTTTCTCGCCCGTTCTTGGGCAGTGATCGGAGCTTAATCTGGACAAACCTTCTTTTGCCCACCTGTAGAAGTACTGGGTTGACGGATATTTTTATTGTTTTTTCTATATCCGAAACTTTTTTATCATCAATTCTGACGCCGCCTTGTATAATCAGCCGCCTGGCCTCACTCCGGCTTGGTGCCAGCCCCGTTTCTACCAGCAGGCGCGTGATTTCATACTTCTTTTCGCCCAAGGCCTTCGTTTCCACCCTCTCCGGGCGCTCTTTCAGTGCAAAAATTTTAATAAATTCCGCTCGCGCCCTCTGTGCTTTCTTCTCGCCATGATAAATCGCCACTATCTCGGTGGCCAAATCCAGCTTAGTGTCCCGGGGATTCACCTCGCCAGCTCCCATTCTTCTCTCATTCTCAAAAATCTCCTCTTCGGGTATATCGGTGCAGAGAAGTGAATACTGGCTGATAAGTTCATCATTGATGGACATTACTTTCCCAAACATATCGTTCGGTTCGTCGGTAATGGTAATAACATTGCCCCAACTGGTAGACATCTTTCTGCCATCAGTGCCGCTTAGCATCTTGGTTGTCAGGATATTCTGCTCCTTCTGACCATAGTGTTTCTGGATAATGCGTCCTGCTATCAGATTAAAAAGCTGGTCGGCTCCGCCCACCTCAACATCTGCCTTCACAGCCACGCTGTCATAGCCCTGCATTAATGGGTAGAGAAACTCCCGCAGGCTAATCTCCGTCCCCCGGGTATACCTTTCTTTAAAATTTCGCCTGACCAACATTTGCTGAACGGAGAAGCTTTCAGCCAGCTCAGAAATCTCCTGGAAGCCGAGCTTCTTGAGCCACCGGCTGTTAAAATGAATCTCCGCCCTGGACAAATCGATTATCTGACTGAGCTGTTTCCGATAGGTTTTAAGATTTCTCCTAATCTGGTCAGCTGTCAGCATGGGTCGCTTCTCCAGCTTGTCTGACGGATCACCCACTCTGGCCGTAAAATCTCCCACGATTAAAACAACCTTGTGTCCCAGGTCCTGAAATGCCCTCAATTTCCTAAGGGCGACGGCGCGGCCAAGATGAATTTTCGGCCCGGTCGGATCAATGCCGTGCTTCACTCTCAACCGCCTGCCCGAAAGGAGTTGTTTCTGAAGCTCGCTAAACTCAACAATGCTCTCAACTCCGCGATTAAGGAGTTTATTTATGAGGTCTTTCTTATTTCCTCTTGATGACCTCGTCGATGACACCATATTTTTTCGCCTCTTCGGATGTAAGCCAGTAGTCGCGGTCGGTGTCTTTCTCTATTTTAGACAAACTCTGTCGGGTGTGTTTGGCCATGAGCTCATTCACTCTTTCTTTAATCTTAGTTATTTGTTTGGCAGCGATTTCGATGTCCGTTGCCTGACCCTCAATACCACCACCCACAATGTGTACTTGGTGAAGCAATATCTCCGAGTTGGGCAACGCAAAACGCTTTCCCTTAGCCCCAGCCGCCAGCAGAAAAGCCCCCATGGAAGCGGCTGTGCCCACACAGATAGTACTCACGTCCGGCCTGATGTACTGCATAGTGTCGTAAATAGCCATGCCCGCCGGCACAGAGCCGCCCGGAGAGTTAATATAGAGTTCTATATCCTTCTTGGGATCCTGGTTTTCTAGAAACAACAGCTGAGCAATAACCGTGTTGGCGAGCGCGTTGGTTATGGGACCGCCAATGAAGATAATTCTGTCTCTAAGCAGGCGCGAGTAAATGTCATAGACTCTCTCCCCACGACTAGTTTTTTCTATGACTGTTGGGATAACCATATTTCAGCTTAATTCTAGAGGAACGGAATTAGAAGTAAAGCAATAATATTGATGATTTTGATGACCGGATTAATCGCGGGACCGGCCGTATCTTTATAAGGATCTCCGACCGTGTCACCCGTCACTGCGGCCTTGTGAGTGTCTGACCCCTTCCCGCCCAGATTGCCCGCCTCAATATACTTTTTCGCATTATCCCAGGCCGCTCCACCGGAGGTCATGGAAACAGCCACAAAAATCCCAGTGATGATCGAGCCCACCAGCAATCCCCCAAGCGCTTGGGCCCCCAGCACAAAGGCTATCACTATCGGGACTACTACTGGCAATAGGGCGGGAACTATCATCTCTTTAATGGCTGCCCCTGTCACAATATCCACACACTTGGCGTAATCTGGTTTGGCACGCCCCTCCATTAGTCCAACAATTTCTCGAAACTGACGGCGCACCTCCTGCACCACGCTACCGGCCGCCTTACCCACAGCCCGCATAGAGATGGCCGCGAAGAGATAGGGAACCATTCCGCCGACCAAAAGCCCCGCAATGACTTTGGGATTAGAAAGATCAAAGGCTAGCGCTTGACCCGTCAATTTTCCGGACAGCTCCTGCGCATAAGCGCAAAACAGAGCGCACGACGCCAGGCCAGCCGATCCAATCGCATATCCTTTTGTAACTGCCTTGGTGGTGTTGCCAACCGCATCCAGAGGGTCGGTTACGGCCCGGACAGACTCGGGCAGATTCGCCATCTCGGCAATACCACCAGCGTTGTCGGTGATCGGACCATAGGCATCAATAGCCACGATTATCCCAGTCATGGACAGCATACTCATCACCGCCAGAGCAATACCATAAAGTCCACCGAACGAGTAGGCCGCCAGAATGCCGGCCACAATAACAATCACCGGCAGAGCAGAAGCCTCCATCCCGACAGAAAGACCAGTAATTACGTTTGTCCCGTGACCGGTCTCAGATGCTTTGGCGATTGAGTGAACCGGACGAAATTTGGTGGAGGTATAGTATTCGGTGATTATTACGATAGCCATTGTCACCAATATACCTACCAGGAGGGATGCGAAGAGGTTCCCCCCGCTCATAGTCCCGCCGAACGCACCCCCATACCGCCTGACTAAATAAGCAAACCCCAGCAGAGCAAAAATACTCGCACTTAATAGTCCTTTGTAGAGCGCCCGCATAATTGCCGGCTTCCCTCTTTTATTCAGCTGCACGAAAAACGTCCCAAAAATTGATGCAAAAATAGCCACCCCCCCGATTAAGAGTGGCAGCAGAACAGCCATCTCGGAGGACGGGAAAACTAATCCCCCCAAAATCATAGCTGCGATGGCGGACACGGCATAGGTTTCAAAGAGATCAGCCGCCATGCCAGCATCATCTCCAACATTATCACCGACGTTATCAGCGATAACCGCTGGATTCCTGGGATCATCCTCGGGTATACCCGCCTCCACCTTTCCGACCAGATCGGCACCAACGTCTGCTCCTTTAGTAAAAATACCGCCGCCCAAACGAGCGAAAACGGAAATCAAACTACCGCCAAATCCAAGTCCGATGAGCGCCCCCACGTCGTGTGTTAGGGCATAAAAGCCAGCCACGGACAGAAGGGCTAAGCCAACCACCAACAGTCCGGTGACAGATCCGCCCTCAAAAGCAACTCTGAATGCTTTCTGGATACCGCTCTTAGCAGCCTCTGCTGTTCTGACGTTAGCCCGAACAGCCACATTCATCCCAATATACCCAGCCAGCCCGGATGCCAAAGCACCAACAATAAAGCCCGCCATTGATGTAAGACCAACAAAGCGGCCGATGAGCACCGCGACTACCACCGCCACCACGCCCACAGTTTTATACTGACGATTTAAATAGGCCCGCGCCCCCACCTGAATAGCCTGCGCGACCTCGCGCATTTTCTCCTCTCCTGCTGGGTAGCGATTGATTTTATAAACCAGCCAAAGGGCGTACAAAATCGCGACTGACCCCGCTCCGATTGGAAACATTAATGGAGACATTAATTCTCTTCCTTTTCTTTTTTCTTTTCGGCTATCTTCTTGGGCTTCTTTTCTCCGGCCCCGTCCTCGGCGTCGTCCGCGTCAGCTTCCTCCCGTTCGCTGTATTTTTCTTCTCCGCCCTCCTCCAGCTCCGATTCATCTCTAGCCTCCGCGATACCGCCGTCCAATCTCTCCTCCGGCCGCGACTGGCTCCTGACATCTATTTTGAGGTTGGTAAGCTTTGCCGCCAGACGCACATTCTGCCCCCCCCTGCCGATGGCTAAGCTTAACTGGTCATCGGCCACCAGAACTTTGGCTTCCTTATTGTTCTCTATCTCCACCGACCTGACTTTAGCCGGGCTAAGCGCGTTCGCCACCAGCTCCTCCAGATCGTCGCTCCACTCAACCACATCGATCTTCTCCTGCCCAAGCTCGTTGGAAATGGCCATAATGCGGGTTCCGCGCTGTCCTACACAACTCCCGACTGGGTCTATCTCCTCCATATTGGAGCTAACGGCTATCTTCGTCCTTGAGCCGGGCTCCCTCACCACGGCCCTAATTTCAACTATGCCATCCGCGATTTCCGGGATCTCCATTGCGAAGAGCTCGCTGACAAAATCGGGGTGGGAGCGGGACAATACGATCCCTGTGCCCGGCCCCTTGATCTCACGCTGCACAGCTACAATAAAGAACCGCAGCCGCTCGCCGACACGGTAGTGCTCGCCAGGGATAGACTCATTTGCAAACATAACACCGGTAGTACGACCGAGGTCTACATAAACATTTCCGCGCTCAAAACGCTGGACAACCCCGCTAACTATTCTCCCCTCCTTATCTTTAAACTCCTCTGAAATAGATTCCCTCTCAGCCTCCCTTAGGCTCTGCAAGATAACTTGCTTAGCGTTCTGCGCCGCAATACGGCCAAAGTCAGTTTGGGCAGGCAAGATTGTCTCTATTTCATCGCCGAGCTGGGTGTCCTTTTTTTCCTTCTTGGCTTCGCTGAGAAGAATGTGGCGCTCTGGATTGTAGCGCGGCAGCTTCTCCTCTTCGCCCGCTGATGGTCCCTCAACCTCGGTCTCTTCCTCTGCTTCCATTCTGACCGTCGTTTCGTCAACGACCTCCTTAACACGTACAAACACAACCTCTCCAGTTTTCTTGTTAAGTGCGGCCCTCACATTAGCTCCCTTGTCTAGATATTCCCGCCTGTAGGCAGCTGCCAGTGAATTCTCAATAGCCCCGATCACCTTCTCGGGGTCTATACCTTTTTCGTCAGCTATCTGATTAACTGCTTGGAGAATAGTTTTAAGATCCATGGCTCTCTCCTGTTTAAAAGTCCGCTGCGAGCGGACTTCCTAACGACGAATTAAGTGTAGAAAACCTGCCGGGAAAAATCAAGCCCTAGATCGCCCCCTCGTCCCCCGTATCCATCGGCACCTCCCCCGTATCTGGCTCTGCCGCCGGGGGCTCCGCAGTTACTGTACCCCCAATTATACTAGCCACTGCTTTAAGGCCGGCATAGGATGTGCTGATAACCAAACGATCCCCCTTCCACCCATAGTTAAGCGATGCTCCGCTGGCTGTATAGGGTAGATAGCGGATGCCGGTCAGCTCTCCCGTCACCGCTCCACTTTTAAACGCCGTCGCTGTAGGCGCGCTCGGATCGTTCAGAAAGAAACCGGACAGGGATCCCGACCCCTCGAGATCTTTGCCTAGAATACTCTTGAGGAGATCTTTATCGTCAGCCAACTTGTCTAGAGCAAAAATGTATCCCGGCCATACATTCGTACCATCGTTGTACAAAAACCCCGTAAAATCTTCTTCGAGCGGTGTCGCCAAAGCCAAGTCGGGCAATATCGCCCCCAGAAACTCGTCGGCGACCACCGGTTGGCTGGCACCCCCACCCGTAGTGACGTAGAACTCGGTCAGGGTGTTGTCCAAAGTGATAGCGTTCGTAGCGGCGGAGGTTAACGCACTCCTGATAGCCGATAGACCCATCTCGTCCAACTCAATCTCTACCTCCGAATTTGTTGGCCCGCTAAAGAAACTCTCGTGGACAAACGCGGGGACGGTGGGCGTAATGCCATCTGACGCTGACCCAGTCTCTCCCGTAGTCTCTGAGGTGGTAGCTATCTCGTCGTTTGTATCCGGAGTGTTATTAAAAAATCGGGGGAGAACAAAAAAAACAGCAACGGCGGCAGCAGCACCGAGGATGACAATTATTCCCAATCCCATCAGGAGAGCTTTTTTGTTCCCCGATGGTCTCTTCCGAGGCACCCCAACCGAATCCATTCTCTTTCCATCCGCGCTAACTGCCGGGATAACGGTAACCGGAGTCGGTCCCAGACCCCCGCTGGTTTTCAAAGACTCCTGGTCGCTCGCCATTGTTCTGATGTCTATCTCTTTGGGCGGGGGCGGTGAAACCGGAGCAGCTTCTTCAACCGGTGTCCCATATGCAGCAACTGGTGCGGGCGGGGGAGAAACAACCGGCGAGCCACCCATGGGCGGACTGCTCGGCGTTGACGGGGGAGGGGGCGGCTGAAGACCAGCCGTAGAGTCCATAAAAGTCGGCGACATGGGATTCACCTTGCTTTGGCCCTGATTATCCGGAGCAGAACCCCCGGCTCCGAACGGGCTAGCAGCACTATCCATATAGGTTATATTACCACAGGGAACACTGCCTGATTGGCCAGTGTGGATAAAAAATTACTTCTGGGGTGCAGTAAGCTGCTTCAGGGAAAGAGCGGTACGCCCGTTTTCCATTCCGATTATTTTCACCCTAACGGCGTCCCCAACCTTAACCACGTCCTCAACTTTTTTAACAAACCCTTCCCGCAGCTCCGAGATGTGGATCATCCCGGACTTATTACCCGGAAACTCCACAATAGCTCCGAACTCCAAAATCTTCGCTACCTTGCCCTCGACTATCTCACCGACGCTAAATTCGCGCATCATGGCTTTAATTTGAGCCAGGGCAACTTCTGCTTTGTCTGCGTCTTGGGAAGTAATAAAAACTGTGCCGTCATCGTCTATATCTATGGACTCCACGCCGGTCGCCTCAATAATCCCGTTGATAACTTTTCCTCCGGGGCCGATAAGCTCGCCGATTTTGTCCGGGCTGATGGTAATTGTAAGAACGCGGGGGGCATACGGCGAGAGTGCCTTCCGGGGCTCGGCGATAGTCTTGGACATGAAATCTAATATCTGCAGCCTGGCTTTGCTCGCCGCGCTGAGTGTTTTCTCAATTATCTCCGGAGTCAGACCATCTATCTTTACATCCAGCTGGACGGCGTTAACACCCCCGCGGGTACCCGCAACCTTGAAGTCCATGTCCCCATAGTGATCTTCCGGGCCCTGGATGTCGGTGAGAATTTTATATTTCCCACCCCCGCCCAAAACAAGCCCCATCGCAATGCCGGCAGCCGGCTCCCGAATTGGCACCCCTGCGTCCATCAGACTCATGCTCGCAGCCGACACGGTGGCCATTGAGGATGAACCATTTGACGAGAGGATCTCCGAAACTACTCTTACTGTGTATGGAAACTGATCCTTGGGGGGGATTAGGGGGGTGAGCGCTTTAAGTGCTAAAGAACCATGGCCGATATCCCTTCTGCCGGGACCACGGAACGATCTGGCTTCCCCGACCGAGAAGGGAGGAAAATTGTAGTGGAGCAGGAACCTCTTTTTGCCCGAGAATTCCATGGTCTCAACTAACTGCTCCGATCCAGGCGAGCCCAGGGTCGTGACCGCCAGCGCCTGAGTGTCTACACGAGCAAAAATGCTTGAGCCGTGCATCCTGGGCAGGAGCGCCACCTCGGCATAGAGGGGTCTGATCTCGTCCAACCCCCTGCCGTCCGGACGCTTATTGTCTTCTAAGATGTTCTGGTGAACCAATTTGTCGGTCTCGGCTTCTATATAATATCCGGCATAGCGAAGTTCCCCCTCAGCAACCCCGGATTTTGCCAGGTCCTCCTCCAGCTCAACTCCAGTTTGGGCTAGAGCATCTTCTCTCTCATTCTTATCTTTCACATACAGGGCCTTTTCTAGTTTGTCCCCCAAAAGCTCTTTGGCCCTTCGGATAAACTCATCAGACGGAACGTCCAGCTTCACCTCCACCTTCTTTTTTCCGACCGCTGAGACTATCTCTTTTTGGAAGTCAATCAATGTTTTGAATTGTTTAAGACAAACTTCGCAGGCCTTGAGCACATCCCCCTCGCTTGCCCCGTCACCGCCCAACTCAATCATGTTGATTCTGTCAGCGGTCCCCGCGACAAAAGCATCAAAGCCCCCTGGCTTAGTATCCAGCTGGCTATTGGTGGGATTAAGAACAAGCTCCCCGCCCGTCTTCGCCACCCGGAAACCGGCGACAGGTCCACCCCAGGGAATATCCGACAGCGAAAGGGCGGCCGAGGCGGTCAGAAGGGCGACAAAATCAGGATCGTTCTCACCATCATATGAAAGCACGGTTACCACAACCTGGATGCCGCGCCGGATGTGCTGATCAAAAAGCGGCCTGATTACTCGGTCAACGACCCGACCCGACAAAATCGCCTCATCGGACGGTTTGCCTTCGCGGCGCACGAACCGGCTGCCGAGTATTTTCCCGGAGGCATAAAACTTCTCCTCAAAATCAACGGACAAAGGAAGGTAGTCTAATTCCTGATCCCGCTTGTCCATCACCGCTGTTACCAAAACAGCAGTGTTTCCATAAGTACCGATGGCCGAACCATTCGTCTGACCAGCCAAATCCGAGACCTCAAGAGTAAAGTCCCGCCCGGCAATCTCCAGCGTAAACTTTTTCCTACGCAGATCCATTACTTCCTTCTAACTAGCCGATTTGCAGGGGCTTTGAAAATTATTTTTGGCACTGCGTCCAAGTCAACAAAGGTGTCGGCAGTTTCCCGCAGCAGGGCTGAGGCGGTTTTACCAAAAGCCGCCACCTCAACTCCCTTACCCAGACCCCACTGCAAATACTTAACTGCAGGTACAAAGTCGCCGTCTCCGGAGACTAGAATAACCACATCAAACATATTGGCCATCCGGATAGCGTCAACGACGATCCCCACATCCCAATCAGCCTTCTTGGCGCCACCGGCAAAAATTTGGATATCCTTACTGCGCAGCTCAATACCGCTTTTTACTAGAGCATCAAAAAAGGCCTCTTCCCCAGTAGAAGGATCGCTTTTAACCACATAGGCCAGCGCTCTTACCAAGCGCCGTTCATTCGTAAGGTGTTTGAGCAATTCGCCGAAGTTTACCCGGCTACCATAGAGATTCTTAGCACTATGATAGAGGTTCTGGATATCAATAAAAACCCCCACCCGCTGCTCCTTGTTTGGAATAATTGCCATGAATATTTCGGCTTACTTCTTAAGCCCGAGTTTTTTAGTTAATTTTTTATAATCTAGGGGCGACTTTTCGGAGAGATATTTAAGTAGTTTCCGTCTCCTGTTTACCATGCCCAGGAGACCCCGTCGTGAGTGCTTATCTTTGGGGTGGCTCTTGAGGTGCGATGCCAACTCGTCAATCCGCTTGGTAGCAATAGCGATCTGGACACCGGCTGACCCCGTGTCTTTCTCGTGAGCTTGGTGTTCTTTAATAATGTTTTGTTTCTTTCTGTGAGTAAGCATCTTAGGGATAAGAGCACCCGGATAATAGCTGAAAATAGCCCTCCTGTAAAGCTCCCGAGCGCTTAAGCCACAGCCAATTTTGTCGTATAATCTAGTGGGCGCGCCTTACGCCCCGGAGCACAATGACTAAAATACAAAACTTCATCGGGGACTACCTTGATTATCTGAACGTAGAGAAAAATCGCTCCTCGGCGACCAGAAATAACTATAAAAGATGTCTGGAGCACTTTGTAGCTCAAGCGGGCATAGAGGATATTAGCGACATCACCGAGAAGAAGATTCATAGCTTTCGTGCCTCGCTGGCTGGCGCGGACCTTAACCTGAAAAAGCGCACCCAGGCTTACTACGTAATAGTGCTGCGGAATTTTCTCAAATATCTTAACCGGCAGGGATATGACACGGTTGCCCCCGAACGAGTGGAACTACCCAAAGTTCCTGTTCGGCAGATCAAAGTTGTGGAATATGCGGATGTTGAGCGTCTGCTCGGCGCCCCCAAAGGAGATAATCTGAAAGCTCTGCGGGATAGGGCTATCCTGGAAACCCTTTTTTCCACCGGTTTAAGGGTATCTGAGCTCTGTTCTCTTGACCGATTTATCAATATAGACCGGGGTGAGATCACCATCCGGGGTAAAGGAGAGAAGTTGCGGGTGGTTTTTCTGTCTAATCGGGCTAAGGAAGCGATCAAGAACTATATGAACAAGCGGCAGGATGCTGACTCGGCTCTTTTTGTAAGCATATCTCACGGAAAAAGCCCGAAAGTGCTTGGAGGTATTATTCCCCGCACCGTCCAGAGACTAGTGGACAAATATTCACGCGCCGCTGGTATCTCGCAGAAAGTTACTCCCCACCAACTGCGGCACCAGTTCGCCACGGACCTGCTAATGAACGGCGCTGACCTGCGCAGTGTCCAGGAGTTGTTGGGACACAGCAGTATTTCTACCACTCAAATTTACACCCACGTTACCAATAGAGAACTGCGGGAGATACACAGAGCTTTCCATGGCCGCCGGCGTGGATAGGGTTGTAATCGGGTGTTCCTTTTAATAATGTAGTTTATGCTGGGGGATTATTTTAAGCACCGGTCAGGGGGCTATCCCGACCGTGGTGGAAGGGCAGGTGGTGAAATGGCATACACGCTAGGTTTAGGACCTAGTGCCGCAAGGCGTGGAGGTTCGAGTCCTCTCCTGCCCACCATCCTTCCTTGACAACTAAAAAGTGGAAAGGACTTTGTATGGTCAAGAGCACTAACGAGAAGGCGGTCTTCGCTGCTGGCATCGGGGCGCTGGTGGGTCCCACTGTGCGCAAATACTCTCACGCCGGGGGTCGGTGGCTAGACAAGATTGTCGATCCGAACAGTCCTCTGCGCAGCGAGGTGTTTGAGCGGATTCTGCTCGCCCTCTCTGGAGCGGCCGATGTCAAGATCGATGACCCGATCCTGAAAACGATCATCCCCACGGCCGTGGAGATGTCCGCTATCGCCTTTTGGGATGGAGACGAGGGCGTTGATCGGGAGATAGAACGCTGCCGTCGGGAGGCAATGCACGCAATCAGTCGGTCTGACAATCCGGAGGAATTGGCGGAGCTCTTCGAGCGACGCCTGCAGGCGACCAAGCGAGTGGCCGATTTCGCCAAGAGCTTCCGGCCCCTGATGGAGGCGAGCGGCGGCAGGTTCGGGGCAAAGACCGCCGACAAGGGAACGCCGGACTGGGCAACGAAGATAGAGACTGCTATCGGCCGCCTGACCGACTTCCTGGAGAGCACAACCCATATGGACTTCGACGAGCAACAAAGGGCGGCTCTACGGACCCGGGAAGAGAAGCTCCGGCGTCTCCGACGGGCGAAGGCATTTGAGAGCCTCTCGGCCGGTCTCGACCGCCGGATAGCCAAGGAAAGGGCTCGTCGGCAGAAACCCGGGAGATAGGCACGTCAGAGGGGGGCATGAGAACATGGGCCCGCAACAGCTAGTTGCGGGCCCAACTATTTCATAGGGGTTTATTTATTGACATTTTGGCTTAGTTATGGTATAAAACTGCTGTACCTGAAAAAACATCGTGGCGCTTGCGTCGCGATCATAGTCTTGTAAAACGAAGTTCGAGTTAGAGGAGTGTGATCGCGATGGTGCGAGGACAGCGCCAACAGAATCAGCCCGCCCAGCAGGGTGGGCAGGCCCAACCCCAGGGCTCATCAATTTGGGGGGAGATCAGAAGGGCCATCGGACAAGCTCTGGGCGCGCAAGCGACTCAGGGCATCCAGGCCCTCAGTCGGCCTACCGTCCTCGGAGAGTTAGACGGAGCTGCAGCCGATACCCTCGCTGGCATGCGTGCCGCCTGCCGGGAGGGGGACGTCGACAAGGCATTTGCCTTCAAGACGTGCGGGGAACACATCGTCCCCGCCATGCGGCAGTTCGCCGCGGCCCAGCAGGACCTCCTGCCGACCGCTGAAGAGCGGATGGAGGAGACTGTCCGGCGCGGCCTGCGGGTCGTCAACGAGACCGCCCGTGCTCTCGGGGCAGACATCCGGGATGCAGATCACCCGGCTGTCCAAGCCCGCCGGGCTCTCCGGATCGCGGGAAGGAGGTAACGCCCCATGGAGGAACTCGATCGGTTTATGGAGTGGATCGGGCGCACCTTCGGCGGGGTCGGCAACATCATCTACTCCGCGGAGCAATGGGTGCGCAACCTCGAGGAGAAGGTCGATCACTGGTTCCAGGTCTTCACCACGATAGTGGCACTGACCCTGGCGGCCACCGTCCTCCTCTCGTGGGGAAAGGCCCTCATACCGGCGGTGATGGGGGTTGAAACTGGAGTCCAGTTGGCCGCTGCATACTACGTCGCGGTCGTCGAGGTCAAGCCGTTCCTGCGGGTCGCCGCTGGGACGGCAGCCGCCCATCACCTCGGAGGAACTCCCGCCCGGCTCGAGCGATCAATCCGGATGGGCATGGCAAAAATCATGCTCGTCGGGCTGGCTGGAGTCGGATTGGGGTGGATACTCGTCGTGGCACCCATCCGCGACGGCACCGCCCTTTCCTTGTGGGGGACGATAGCAGTGACGACTCTCGTGGCCATCGTCGCCCCCGCCCGGAGCGGGCTCCGAATGGGGATGTGGATCATCACGATCGTCTTCACCGTCATCGCGGTGACCTACTCCGCAGTGACAGTGAAGGAGAGCCCACTCCACGCCGCCGCTGTGGTGGTGGCAGAGCACACGGAGGGGACAACGGAGATCGTCTACGTCCCCTCCACCACGCTCCCGCCGCCGCCAGAAGTCCAGGGCGGAGGAGCCCTCCTGGATTGGAGGGTCATTGACCTCAGCCAGGACTACACCGACTGGATCGGTCTAGTCTGGGTCGAGGACGTCCAGTGGTGGGTGGAGGCGCCGGGCTGTACGGCTGGGGTCGTGGAGGTCGACTCTGCCGGGCCCGCGGCGGATCACATCCCGGTAGCGTCAATGCCGGCGCAGGTGGAGGTTAACGGCCACCACCGGTTCCGGATGGACGGCGCCGGCTGTTCACAGATCATCTACTACGCGGTCCTCCCCGCGGGGTAGACACCCTTCGCGTGACCCGGGAGCGCCTGCTAACCATGCAGGCGCCCCGGGTCCGCCCTACTTTTCAAAAAATTTCTGCAACTGGTTTTTATACAAAAACCCCGCCCTAAAGGCGGGGTTTTTGATTACCGACTCGATTCTTTACTCCTCGACACAGCTTCCCGTATCAGGATCTTCACACCTCTCGTCCACCCTACAACAAACAGTTCCACATGACTCCCTACCGACGGCACAATTTGCGCCGCTGATAAAGTTTTCAACCAATAGGTGAACGCTTCCGGCCAACACTGCCACCACCAGCGCCACGATGGCGTAGATCAAAACCTTCTTGGCGGTGGAGATTCTCTCATCGCTTCCTTGAGAAATCAGATAGAGAAAAGCGGCGTAGAGGATAAAGACCACGCT